>Ga0214544_1000364_pt1 | contig 79410 bp, 41 predicted proteins | sample CNSS3metaG_FD_160074 | JGI IMG/M metagenome (GOLD analysis project Ga0214544, IMG submission 160074) | Root nodule microbial communities from cowpea collected in UCLA plant growth center, Los Angeles, California, USA - CNSS3 | ecosystem: Host-associated > Plants > Roots > Nodule | place: USA...
CTCCCGGACCCTAAATTTGGTTCTCGCGGACTTTATGTTGTTTATGGTTTTCCATAGTTTTCCAGAATAAACTATGGTGGCGACTTCAAATCTCTATTTTCTAAATGAATTTATTTTAGTTCGTCCTTCCGTCGCGATTTAGGTTGCGACACTCGTGAAAAAAAAAATCTTAATACTGTAAAAATTTGCAAATCTAGTAAAAAAAAAATGCCGAACATTTCTCGAATTATTACATATTTTTTATTTATGGAATCGAATGTTGAACATATCTAAAGACCATATATATTAAAATATATGATGCATTATTGAACCAATACATGTATTTTCCATGTACTGAAAAAAAAGCAAAATACAAAATGCAGAAGTTTTAATCACTCTTATCATCATTATTTTTCCTTCGCGGTGTAACCCCAGTATAGACCACCCGCAAAAGCTACACAATCTTGGAACCATTTATTTGTCAATATAGCCTTTATCATTACTGCTTCTTCACAACTTTTCCTCTTCCAAACTTTGCAATAATCTCTGCCAAAAACAAATCAGAATCAGGCCCAATATGTTTTCACAAATCAGAAAAGGGAAAAAAAAAAAAAAAAAAAAAAACGAGAAATGAGCCAGATGGCAAGATCTAAACAACTTGAATGCTTCTCATAAATAGAATAAAATAAAAACTTTCACTTACAAAAGATTATCAGATGCTCAAGTTATTGAGAAAACTTTGAGATTTATATAAATAGTAAGGTGAGTATTAAAAAAATGTGGTTGTCCTTTCCTCAAGAAATACCACATATAAAATCTGTCACAAAATAAAAAATAATAAAAACTTACTACATATATGATAAATCAACATTGAACATAGTAATGACAATATATTGTTTAATGATATATTATGTTGATATATGACATTAAATGATATTTATAATATCAATATATTATATAATTAAACTACCAAAATTTAATCATATATTATGAGATCAATAAATATTTATGTTAATGTTATTTAGCCACTTTAGGCAAACAAATATCTATATTAATATACGATATTTATCATAATAACAATATATTGTTTAACCATATATTATGTTCATATATGACGTAAAATGATATTTATGATATATAAAAAAAAATATATATATATATATATATATATATATATATATATATATATATATATAATCAAACTAATGAAATTTAACCCTATATTATGTAAATATACATAATGGGACCAACAAATATCTATATTAATGTTATTTAGCCACTTTAGGCAAACAATACTGAATGAGTTTTATTGGCATATGTTCTATGTTATATTTACTGGTAAGGCAAGTACACAAATGAAGAAAATTAATTTTTTCTATTATTAAAAATAAGTTTATACATAATAAAAATGCAAATTTGTAGAAACTATATATAGGAGTTTCTCATTAACTTATTGTTCCGATAAAAAGAAAGAAGTTTTAAATAAAAACAAAAAATACTGTGATTTTTTTTTTAAATAAATAGCACAAGGTCAAAATAGTTTCGTGGTGGCCTTGATTATTGTTAACAATGTAATTTACCTAATATTTATCTTAGAAAGTAAATTTAGGTGAAGTACAATCCTACAAAACAAACTTACAAGTGAGTTTTGCACTTACAATATTATATGTTATAATTTTCTCATATTTGTCGTACAATAATTCCATTGCTTGTGTAGTATTTGAAGATTTTCATTCTTCATAATTCAGTTTCACTTACCCTTTTCGAAGTAACTCTCGAAAGTGGAAAAAATATATACGTTAATATCTAAATACCTAGTTAAGTATATAAATTTTATTGCTCTACGTTGCATCTTGAAGTAAAGGTTTGATTAGATAATGGCGAGTGTGCTTAAATATTTTGTTAGACAATAATACACAGATGTAACCTTGTAAGTAAGCATGGTTAAACAAGATTTTTATTTTCTTTTTTTACGGGAAATTGTATTGTGTTAAACGCACTTATAATTATTGATGGGTATCAACATATGACGATTATGATTAAATCAAATCCGAATAATACATATATATTATTTATAATAGCAATTAACTTTATGATTAAAAGTTATTGTTCTATTAAAAAAAATACGAATTTTTCAGCTCCAAAATGTGCTTCTCTTACATTAAAAGGTGAATCCAATAATCTTTTATAAAATATTCTTTATAAGATATTTACTTTAATTTGTTGCACATTTTGAAATATTATGATTGAAATTTAGCTCATAAATTTAAGATAAATCAAATGCTAAAAAAATAATGATTAAGATAAACCAAATAATAAAAAATAAAAAATAGAAAGACAGCATGTAGACATTGTAGGTTTGTTCGAAGAAAAAACTTCATAAGAATACTAACGTTAACACAGATATGATAACACATGTACGTTGACACATTTTAAATATACGTAATATTATATTAATAAATGATAATATTTTAATAATATTAAATTAATATATAAAATAAAATTATATTTATTAAAAATTAAGTAAAATATATCAAAATATATAAAAGAATAATCATTGATAAATAAAAAAAAAACAGAGATAGATAATTTTATAAAGAACTTGTAAAAATAACAGTCAATTTTTTAAAATTTAATAAATAATTATATTTAAAAATAAAATTAATATTTTAAAATATGAATACAACAGAAAAAATATTTTTATATATATATATATATATATATATATATATATATATTATATTATTATAGATTTATTAGACTCCATTCCAAATCCAAATTTGAATAAAAATGAGAATAGAATCACAAACGTGATTGATTACCTTGTTTCTTAGAGAAATCATCTGAAATTTGCCAGAAACCTGGTTTGCATTTTTTTTAATAACATGCAAGTCAAAGACTAAAGATGTGAAAAATTATATTCTTTTACAAACATCCGTGTTTCATCAGAAAATAAAAGAAAGTTGAAATATTACAGTAGAAAGCTGATTCTGAGATTTTGTTGTCAAAAGATGGTTACGTTAGTGATGTAAAAATGAAAGTGGGCATGTATACTGAACACCGTATGACACAGGACTAATGCAAACTCTACCCCTTATATTATCCAAGTCAAGTTTGAGTTAATATTTTATAAAAAATGAAAAAAGAAAAAAAAAAGGGCAAAGAAAACTATGAATCAATGTGAGTAATGTAGATTAGCGACTTTTTTTTTTGCGCATAAAAAAGAAAGAATTAAAGCCGCAGCAGAGTTACCCCAACCATTATAGAGAGTTTGAGTTCCTACGTCCAAGAATCAGCAGTTATTTCGTTCCCAGAAAATGAAGAATTGTGATTTAATCTTCTTCAAAGTCTCCATTCTCCAATAAGTAGTTGGCTGCTAATTGCTCGTCACGGTCACATGCCAAAAATGCCTCTATCACCAAAGCTCTATCAAATCCCATAGCCTCAAGCTACCAATTGTAAGTAAATAATATAGATCAGCACATAATAAAAACTTATCAGATAACAATGAAAATGGCTACAAAAGAAGAGGCATACCCTTCCAATTGCCTCTTGCTCAGCTGGAGTCACATTGATGGCATGAGGCATGTCTTGCTCAGGTTGGTCAAATATATCTCTGAAAAACAAACATGGAGGGATAAAATAACATATATTCAATACTTCAGAGATTACTCAAACAAATTAATTATTTACCGACCAACTAGGAGAGAGTAGAGTAGTAGTTTGGGAATTGATGGAATTGAACTATTATGTAATTGTTGTGAAATCTAAAACAGATTTAATATGCCACATATAGCAAGAAATAAACTCACCCTTCAGAACCCTCAACAGGCTCGTTTATCAACTGGAGAAACTCCCCGTGATGCTCTTGAATCATTCTTAAAAGACCGGGATTCTGCTTACCCAGTTCCTGAAGCACAGGCTGCAATAGAAAGTGATAAACATTACACAACAATAACTGTCAAGTAGTCAGGAAATTAATTGACAAAATACCTGGAGAATTTGTGGATTGGATTGCACCATTGAACGCAAAGCTTGAAACTGGAAGAGCAGACAGACAAATGGTCACTTAAAAACTATAAAAATTAAGATTGAAGCTACATACAACAATAACAAGAAGCCTTATCCCAATAGCTGGGGTTGGCTACAGGTAAAAGCTTGAAACCAGACTAGTCAATATCATGCATTTGAAGTGAATCACAAGGTTGACCCTAATCCTGGAGAAGTCATTGCAGCATGACTCAAATCCCAGCCATCATGGCACAAATCACACCCTTCACAATCGCTCCAAGTGTGATGATGGCCATAGGACTTTTGCCCCCTTACCCCCTAGTGTCATTTTGTGTTTCTTTTAGTGGGGGTAAACTTGGAAAACCCCTACCCCTTCTATTCTGAACCTCTTCTTTTTGGTTCCACGCTTTCTTCTTTGATGCCCTAGGCAAAGCTTCCACACTTCTCGTTGCACTCTGTTCTGTGTTCCCATGACTGTTGCAGCTCCAATCAGCACTTCCCACCACAGCCCAGTGCTGACAGAAATCTCTTCTGGCCAACCTCAGCCATCACTGTTGCAGCTCCAATCAGCACTGCCCACCATGGCCCAATGCTGACAGAAATTTCTTCTGGCCAACCTCAGCCGTCACTGTTGCAGCTCCAATCAGCACTGCCCACCACCGTCCGGTGCTTATCTCTTCTAATCAACCTCAAACATCCACAACATGGTTTGTGATTTCCTAGACACCCATATTTTTCCGGGTGAGATTTCCAGCCAATAGTACTTATGAAGACTCATCTTTTTCCTGGTGAGATTTCCCGCCAATAGCACTTATGACCCATCTTTAGCATATAGACCTATTAAGGATCTAAAATAGCAGTTGTCACGCTATCCGCCATAGCATTAGGTTGGGGGTGAGTGCGATCACTCTGCACCACTATTTGGTATTGACTACTATGCTTCAAACACAAAAAGAGCAACAACCGTTTTTCAGTCTACTGACTAGACACAGCTGTCAATTAAAGTGTATATGGAATCACAATGCGTAGAGATACAAAGGTAGGACATGCTCCACAAAATCAACTTCACTTATGAAACATATGTAACATAAAGGATTGGAAGCAAACTTTAGAATCACGTTACTTTTCCGCAGAAAGTACATCATAAGTCAGTTAAAGAAGACTCACCCTAGGCTTGGATGATAAAATTAGAGACCATCCATATCATGTTACAGGTTTAGGTATCTGTGACAAACTGAGTGCTAGTGGATGAATGTTTTAAGATTATCTAAGATAGAAAGGTTCATCTTAAGCTAAAAGGAAATTACCATTACACATAGATACTATTAGTGATGTTTTATGGTGGCAATAAAAATGAGATGATAGAGGACATGAAGATCACAAGTGCTGTTGAGCATGAAACTTTACCTTGAACATGAGGTGGAGTCAAACAAGAAAATAAAATATTAGCAATGTTTGAGTTAGGGAAGTAACTCCTCTTCAAGAAAAGATAGTATATCTGTGCCTAAGATGGTTTGGACATGTGATTAAAGAAAGAAGCCTAACTTCGAACAGCACATAAAATAGAGGATAACCCTATAGTTAATGATGGAAGACAACCAAGAGAAGTGAGAGAAATCATTAAGAAAATGGTCTCTCCGGAAGATTGACTTTCGACAAATACAATGATGTTATTCATTAATGTAGCCAATCCTACCTACAGGAGAAACAGTTTTTGGTTACAAGACAAAAAGGGAAAAAGGGTTGATGTCAACCGTAATACATGACGTTAAATTTTTTATGGTTTCTTCAATGCTACTTCCTTATTCAGTCCTTTCCTAACATTATTTAAGAGAAATAAGATAACTTCCAAATTCACGTTTCATGCTCATTCTTTGAATTGTTAATATTATTTGTAGCATGACACAACGTATATGATTTAAAGAATCAAGGCACAAACATTGCCTATGTGTCTAGTTTCATCAATACAAAAATTAATAATACTAAATCTAAAACTGTCTCTAGAGTTTTACTGAATTTTCAAACAAGTTCCAATAGTTTAAATTTTTTCAAGGTCCCTATACTAAACAAACTTAAAGAGGCCTCTATAATCTAAATAAGTTTCGATTAGGAATTAAGCCTATTAAATGTCAATTTTTGTAAGTACTTGGTGTTTCTAATGCCGACATGAATGACCAGCAGAACACTGTGGAATTTAGAGGGGGGAATTTAGAAAGAAAGAGAACAGAATCTTTCAAAAAGAATTTACACAAAATGGAAAGAATTTACATAGGATTTGCTCATCAATATACTTACTTTTTGTAGACCTAGAAGTGGGGACTAATTCTGAGTATTATAACACGTTATGCTACTACTTAGACACTAACCCAATGAACATTAAATGTATTCTGCATGTGATACATGCACCACGTACACTTTTGACAAACTGCAAGCATCCGTTAACAGTTCAAATCAGTCAGTCCATTAGGGACTTTATCAAAACAGATATAAGAACTCTAACATTTTACACTAAAAGTACCTATCTAATGGAATTTGTGGTATTATAGGAACCTATAGACTAATTTAATCAATATCCTTTTTACAACTTGGATAGTCAAGAATATGTCTTCTGACATAAAGACAATAACAATTGATGGAGCAGCAAGCTCACCTGGGGATTATTTCTAAGGAAGTCCAGCGATCCAAGTCCGGCCCCAGTACTTGAAATTGTTTCCTGAGACAGTTTCGGCTTGATGTAAAGCACAAAAATAACAGAAATAGATGCAAATATCAAGATGGAATTACTTTTGATCCATTTAGTACCATAAGCTTTACCTGAGGAAACATATTTAAGGGAGATGAATTAGGTCCTACAGGAACTGCTCCAGAAGGAATCCCAGCTGTTTCAGTTGTTTGACTACCTGGGTAGTTAGGAACTGGCACAGCAACTTCTGCTGCTTCAGGGATTCCCTGTTGAAATAAAGGCACACAAAAGAACAAAGATTTATTAATCCAGACATGTACGTCATAAAATTTACGCTGACAAAAACTACAAGCAGTTAAGACATACAGAATACAAGTAATCAATCGCACGCTCTGGGTTATTATAAGCTGCCCGAAGAGCACGAGTAACAGTGTCTCTGTCCCAGTTGCCACCACCCATGTCGATGATTTGTTGAATAGTCTGCTCAAGATTACTACCAGCAACTAAATTCGATGCAGCCTGACCATAAGTGTCTGCAGAAACACTGCAAAAATAACGGAGTCAATATTTAAAAGGCTTTTGATGATAGGAAAGGAAACAATGTCAAATGAAAAAACAACTCATCCCAACAATGTTTACAGGCCAAAAGCAAAAGAAAGATAACACCATGGTTATGATAAAAGCAGCCACAAAACATCTTACAATACATAATAACTAGGATCAGCAAATACCAAATTTTACTTAAATGACTACTACAATAACCAATGAATCCCCTAAAGATTCAGTAAAATTATTTGAATAAAAAAATAATCTGCTTCAGGTACTTTGATTAAAACAGTTGCAGCAATCGAAAGCCCATGAGAAAAAGAAAAACCATAACACTAAAGATTAAAATTCAAAATATGACAAATTGTTCCCATTGAGTGTAGCACTAAAGATCCAAACGATAGTTCACTGTTATTCACTCATTAACTATTTTATGGGTGTGGCATCCAGAATTAAAAAATTCAGTAAAATTTATTAGCAGTATCTTAAGAAAAATGTAGAGACAAAAACCATACTTGGTAGTTGGGGCATGCGTGCTAGACGTGCTGTTGTTTGCAGCCCTGCAAAACCGGATAAAATAAATAAGAAAAAATGTGGCTGGCTAGTATAGAAATCAACCTTCTCAAAGATAGACTCACTGAGTCTGCACTGGAGGATCAGGAGCAGGGTTGGAATTGGATGTTGATACAGTTGTAGCAGGAGTGCTGGCAGGCTGACATAATTTCATCATATTTAATACAGAGAAAGAAAACCAGAAAAGAAAGAAAACTTCAAAAATTGAGCAAGTAATAGATACCTGAACAGATGGAGCTGCAGCAGAACCTGATGCTTTACTCTGTAAATAGAGATGTAAAATGGAAAATTATGGTATAAAAGAGGTAAACTGTGCTTCTTACCATATAAATGTTAAAGCTTATTGAAAGAAAAATGTCTTTATTGAGTTTATCGAATTGAAACAGCGTAAAAGATACTATGACAAGATCTAATACCTCTCATAATGTCAAAACAAATATATCAGAGAATGAGAGAATCCAAGCAAAAGATTTCTATCAATTAAATTTGCTAAAGCAATAAATCTCTGTATCTAAAAATTAAACAAATAAATTTCACTATCAACCATCAATACGCTACATCTTGTTTCCATTTTATATCAATAAATTGAAAACACTTGGTAGTTGACGATTGTGGATTTGAGAGGCCTTTAGATTAGATAAAACCATATATTTGTTTGACAAAGCATTTTTAAGGAAGAAATATACCTTGCTAAGCATAACAACAAGAAAGCCATCTTCAGAGACTTTGTTCTCAACTAATGTAGTTTCATCTTTCAAAACCTTGCCATTGTGAATCAACAATTGCTGTCCACACGGGTAATTATCTTTGCCCTGTACATCTTCAATATTCTTCTTGACAGCCATAACCTGAAGGAAGCAGAAAAACTTTATCTAAATAAATAACAACAATTTCAACGGATAGACAACAGAATTGGAAAATAGCACGTCTAAAATTTACTGAAAATCACGTAAAGCCCAGTGACACATTCATATTATAACTATGAATTCACATTAAAACAAAATAGAGAAACCCAGTCACTACAGTACCAGCAGTCTTTAATAGCATCGGCATTTGGGGACTAAGTATCACGCCAGGAACATACAAAATTCTTGAATGAAACAACAAAAGCAATACTAGCATCAACGAAACACTAAATGAATTTGTAAAATGTTGGTGGGAAATAAAATAAAAGCATGTGATACAAATACAAACAGAATCAATGGCGGGTGAGTTTGAACAATAACAAATTGGGAATGATTTGAAAAACAATGGAGAAAAAGCTGGCTTCCAAAATTTGAAAATGAACCACATCAATCAGCAGAGTACAGATGTTTTACTCAGTGGAGATGAAAAGATGGAGGATAACTATCGATACAGATACCGAAGAGGCGAGGAAAAGGGGAGAGAGTGCGTGGAAAGGGAAAGAGGGAGAGAGAGCTGGATTGAGAAGGAGATTACTGACAGTGTCGGAGGGCTGAACCCTAATTTCGAAATGGCTGCCTTTCAGAGTCTTCACAGTGAGCTTCATGTCGCCGAATTATCGGAATGGCGCCGGAAACGGCAGCGATCCGATGAAGGTACGGTAGTGGAGAGAGAAACCCTAGACTAGAGAGAGAAACAATCTAGTCCGTTGCAGTTGTAGAGGACGAACACGTCAACCACGCATGTATAATATAAATTAATAAATTAATGCTGTTTCACTCTTTTAATTCATCATTCTAGCCCAAATCAACCCTCACTAAACCAAATTAACTATTATACATTGGTTATATTATAATTTATTAAATGTGACCTTCATTTTATAGTCGCTTATGTTTTTATCATTATTATCATTAACTCATCAAACACACATGCCCACCTCCTCTACGCTCTAATCTTCTTAAGAGAAAGTGGTCCAAAAGAGACCAAAGCCCATTACATCACTTGGCCCATTATGTTTATTGCTCATCTCCATTTGTATAAGGTGTATTATAATTTATAGAACTGATTATGTGCGTAGAAGCACGTTAGGAGGAGGACACGTATGAGACCCACGTGTGGAATGAAGATTTTAAATTTATAATAACATGACATGAGGTTCGAAAAAACCTAAGTTTGATTGAGAAGGCTCATTTGACTGACCAAACTCGAGAAATTATTTTTTATTAAATATATATTTTTTATTTTAGTGAAAATTAGAATTAGTCCTTTTTGAAAATTTTGAACCAATTTAGCCATTATCTTTAGAAATATATAACTTTTAGTCTTTTAAATCAATTTTTTACAATTTTATTTGACATTTCAAACACGTTTTTCAGGTAACATCTAAGCAAACATGTGTCAAACGGTATAAACAAACTAAAAAATACTATAATAAAATGTGTTTGAAATGTCAAATAATCTTAATTCATACATTTATAGAATTGAGAGACTAAATTAGTTAAAGGTTTCAAAGACGATATAATTCTAATTTTCATTAAAAGTTGAAGACCAAAAACATATTTAATTCATTATTTTTTAACAAAGTTTCGTTGACAATGCACACGTGATGGTATCTCAATGAATGAAATAAAGGTTTTATCTAACTTAAAAAGAGAAGAAAAATATTTAATATATGTGGTGTATTAAAAAGTAAGTTTTGTCCAATTTTATTAAAAAAATTGTTAAAATATGCATTAAAATGAATTCAAATATAAAAAATATTTTATTGTATTCTTATCGTTTTTCACCTTTTTTTTACCGAATTTTACACAAACAATGAAAGTAAAATGCTATAATATATAATAGTTAGTTCACAAATTTGCATTTTATGGAAAAATACTAAAAATATAGTTAAGTATTATACTTAATCCTCTACTAATGATAGATTTTAATTCATTGCTCTTAGTTAAGTTATTTGAACAACTTTTAACTTCTACATTGCAATTCCTATGATTGATTTCTGGAAAAATCAAACAAATGTTATTGTCTAGTGTGTTCTCTTTGGAGGAGGAAAGTGGTATGGTTTATAAATAAAAAGGTGTAAACCTACTTTATCCTCTTTTGAAAACAAGCAACTTGAAAAGCTTAGGACACTCTTTTCAAACTTCAGAGTTCTAAGTCAAACATTCTTATGTGTATAACTACTCATCTCTAATGCATAATAAGTCAAACATTCAAATCATTTCTCTTTTTTACCCTTCTTATATTTTAAAACTCGAATAAAAAAAATATTTGTTGTATGAAATAATATTATTGATACTGAAAAATTAGTTAAAGTTTAATTTTTGAATAGTCGAGTTTTCAACTTTGAATATAGAAATCTTTTTCAAATTCAAATTTTAAGAAATTGAATTTCTAGATATGTAAAATGTTAAGAGTTAGAAGTTGAATCAAAAATCAGTTTTCGGACAATTAAGTGTGTGTTTGGCTGTACATAAAAGTGATGTATAATTGGTGATGTATAATTGTTTTTCTAACGCAAAATTAATATGTGTTTAGTTTCCAAAATTAATTAAAGAGTAAAATATTCACATTGAATGAAAAGCAATTGTTGTTTATGCCTTGAATAATTGATTCAACTGGAATCAATTTCCCGATATCGAACCAAACACACTCCAAATTCCAATTGGATTTTTCATTTTCTTTTTCATAAACTAATAAAAGGATCTGGAAGAAAAATTCAAAAAACAAAGCCAACTAGAATTTGGTCAATTTTCTAACAAGGCTTTATTTTACATTATTAATTCGAATTTCTAAAAGTTAAATTCTCAACCTGAATAATTAACACACATATAATAATAATAATAATAAAATAAGGTTGATACAAATTCTTTTAAATAGTGTGGAATGAATAACTTAAACTTTAACCCAATCCCACTTAGAAAAGTTGTTGTTTTTATTGCCTAACAGATTTAAGTGTGTGTCGAATGAATAGCCTTTTTCTCTTTTAATATCGGGGGGTGTGGTCAGTTATTGTGGGGTGCGGGAAGTTCGGAGAAGATTGCAGCAGTGGTACAATATGGAGAGTCCGACAAAATTCAGTAGAAACTTAAATCACACTAATTGCCCTAACCCTAAATTATTATCTTAACTTATCTAAAGCTTATGTTAGGGATCTTGACAGGGAGGAGCTTCACTAATCCTTGTTGGATCTTCTCTCTGATGGTGTAACAATCTATTTCTATGTGCTTTGTACGCTCATAGAAGACTAGATTGTTGACTATTTTTATTGTTGAGGCATTATCACAAAAAATCACAGTAGGTTGAAGGATGGGTATGTTGAGATCATGCATAAGGTAGGCAAACCATTGGACCTCACAAACATTTTGGGATAAGGCCCTATACTCAGCTTCAAAAGAACTTCTTGATATGGTATTCTGCTTCTTTGATCTCCAATTGATAAGAGTGTTTCCAAGGTAAATCAAATACCCTGTGACAGACCTGCGAGTGTCTATGCAACTTGCCCAATTGGAGTCACCATAAGCTTGAATCTGCACATCACTTTTTGCATCAAAGAAAATACCTTGCCCAATAGTCCCTTTTAGATATCGAAGAATCCTGAAAACAGTTTGATAATGTTCCTTAGTAGGTGAAGACAAATATTGACTAAGATGGTTTATAGCAAAAGTGATATCAGGTATTGTATTAGTTAAATAAATAAGTTTGCCAATGAGTTTTCGAGAGGTTGTAGGGTCAGAAAAAGGTTCTCCATCAGCATGAAACTTAGTTGAAAAATTCATAGGGGTACTAACGGGAGAAGAGTCTAACATGCCAGTTTCAGAAAGCATATGAATGGTGTATTTTCTCTGAGAAAGGATGATTCATTTATTACTACGCGCAATTTCAAAACCTAAAAAATATGTTAAATCCCCCACATTTTTTAGTTTAAACTCTTGGTTAAGCAATAAGGTCACATTATGAATGTTGTTTATATCATCTCCAGTGTGAATTATATCATCAATGTATACAAGGAGAACTGTAATTTTGCCTTCCATATTGTGTATAAACAATGAATGGTCAACAAAAGATGATTTTAAATTGTTTTTCAGAAGGAACGAGGCAAGTTGAGCATACCATTGTCGTCTAGCTTGGCGCAAACCATAGAGAGATTTATGCAAAAGACAAACCTGTCTGAGCTTTGTATTGGGCAATCCAGGAGGAATATCCATATAAATGGTTTCATCTAGCTCCCCATGTAGAAAAGCGTTGTTGACATCCAATTGAGTCAACTTCCAATTTCTAATAGCAGCAATGACAAGAATAAAACGTACAGTGGCAATCTTCGCAACTGGTGCAAAAGTGTCATGGAAATCTAAACCTTCAAGTTGTGTGAATCCCTTTGCTACCAATCGCGCTTTGTATCTTTCCATGGATCCGTCAACTTTGTGCTTTAATTTGTAGACCCATTTACATCCCACGGTATTGTTGTTGGTTGGAAGATCAACAATGGTCCATGTCTTGTTATGGGCAAGAGTTGCTAGTTCCTCATCCATGATAGTCTTCCAGTTGATATCTTGAACAACTTCTTTATATGTTTTAGGTTCATGATTATTGTCAATGCTAATAGTGACCTGCTGAAAACATGTTGATAGTCTAGACAAAGATATATAGGATTAAATGGGGTATTTAGTTGTCTTTATGCAAGCCAAATCAGTGTGATAATCCTTGAGATATGCAGGTATGCTCTTAGTTCTAGTGGAATTCCTTTGAGGTATTTCAAGACATGTGGCTTGTTCAGTAGAAATATTGTTATCAAGTTATTCACAATTGTCACAGTTTTCAATATGGTCATCATAATCAAAAACATAATTACATGGCTCATTAACAGGGAAACAAATATTAGCCTCAGTGATGGTATCATTAATGTTGTAACAACTAGGAAAGACATTCTCATAGAATAAAACATTACGAGAAACTTTAATAGCATGACTTTTTAAATAAAAAACAATATAACCTTTTGTATGAGGCGAAAAACCAAGGATGATTCCAGATCTGGAACGAGGCTCAAATTTAGATCTTTTAGCAGATATAGTTTGCATGTAACACAAGCAACCAAAAACTTTAAGATTTCTAAAATTATATGAATTATTGTATAGCTTTTCATGTGGAGTACAATTTTTTAGAAAAGGAGTAGGAGTAACATTGATAAGAAAAGCATCATGAACAAGCGCATATGACCATAAACATGTAGAAATTTTTGATTGGATAATTAAAGCTCTAGTGACATTTAATAAATGTTGGTATTTTTCTCAGTTATTCCATTTTGCTCTGGGGTTTCCACACAACTAATTTGGTGAACTATTCCTTTAGAATTAAAGAAATCATTCATCTTAAATTCATGACCATTATCATTTCTAATGATTTTGATTTTGGTCTCAAATTGATTCTCAGCATAGTTAACAAAATTGATTAAGTGCGTTCTTGTTTCAGATTTGTTACACATAAGATAAACCAAAGTGAATCTACTTGAATCATCTATGATAGTTAAAAAATAATGATGACCATGCAAAGAAGGTGTGGGTGATGGACCCCAAATATCCACATGAATGATATCAAAACATTTATCAGCACAAGATTCACTATTTGAGAAAGGAAGTTTCTTTTGCTTTGACATGTGGCAAACATCACAATGTTCTTTTCTATAATCTATGTAATTGTATTGACTTTGTAAGATGTTAAGTCTCCTATCAGACAAATGGCCAAGTCTTTTATGCCAAACGTTATTGTCTTTATCACCAGTAACATAACTAATACAACTTTTACAATTAGAAAGAACATACAAGCCTTCATGGAATTTAACTGAACCAATCTTGTTGTTCATTTGATCCTGAATAAAACAACCAAAATTAGTAAAAATAACATGCAACTGAGAATCATGAGTGAGCTTTGAAATATAGATCAAATTATAATGAAAACCAGGTATGAAGAGAACATTATGCAGAGTAATGTCACTAGTTAGTTTCACAATTCCTGTATGGGTAGCAACCACGCATAAACCATTAGGGAGGTTGACTTTAATGTTATTACTTGTCTCATATGAATCAAAGTGCTTAAGGTTTACACTAACATGATCAGTGGCCCCCGAATCCAAAATCCAACTATTGGTATGCATAAATTTTCTATTAGGAAAGGTATTACCTGGATCAATAATACTGGATGAAATATTGCTAATGTGACTTGTTTTTTGAGAAACATCAGCTTCATTCCCAGGTTTGATTAGGGACATTAAAGCTTGATATTGTTGTTGTGTAAGCCGAACTTCTTGATCTTCTTCATCATTCTTGAGATCATTACTCTTGGTTTTAGCGTTGAATAACCTATGACCTGGCGGAAATCCATGTTTCTTGTAGCACACGTCCACAGTATCACCAACTCTTCCACAGTGAGTACATGTGCGCTTACCTCCTTTATTATTTGGAAAACCATTCTTTTTGTAACACGTTGATTCAATATGACCAGACTTTCCATAAAAATTACAGGTTAAGGTATTGGTGTTAACGGTAGCATTAACAACATCAACATTTTTTGTATCAAGATTATTGAGCACCACATTACTCCCCATTAATTGCCTCACGAAAAAAATTTCAAAATAGACGGAAGGGGGTCCATTAACAACACATGCGACTTAATATTTCCATATTGATCGTTTAGTCCCCTAAAAACTGCATGGCACAATCTTCAGTTTTTCTTTGAACAATTGTATCAGAAACCTTGCAAGAACCCTTACATTTACAAATGGGATATGGTCGAAAGTTTTCCAATTCATCCCAAATGATTCTTAATTTTGTAAAATACTCACTTACAGTGTTATCTCCATTTGAAGGTTTGATATATGAAGAAGATCTCCTTTAAAGAAGCGTGTTCTCAGATCCTTCCAAATGTCTTTGGCATTCTTCATCCATAAAATGCTTTGTCTAATTTGTGGAAAACTGAATGCACAATCCACGACACGACCATGTTATTACATCTTTTCCAGGCACCATACATGGGATCAGTCTTCTCGGGTTCAATGGTAGATCCATCAACGAACTGCAATTTGTTTTTGGCGCTTAGTGCGGTGAGTACATATCTACTCCAAGAATGATAATTGTTGGGATCCAACACGGGAGATACAATAGCAACAACAAGACTATCCTCGGGGTGTAAGTAAGGAAAACTATCACTTGACAAAGAAGCTTTCTCATTCTTTTCTTCTACAGCCATGGTAAGGAAAGAAGGAAGAACAAAAGAAAAAGGGGAAGAAAAGAGAACGTACAAGAAAAAAGAAAAAGAAAGAATAGAAGGCAAGATAAAATATCAGAGTGAACCAGGCGCAACAGAGCTTTTCAATTGAAGAGCTTTGATACCATGTTACGGATCATGATCATCCATGGTGATATTCGCACAAATTCGCACAAGAGAAAAAGAAGATGATAATAGATGAAAGCAACAGAGAATAGAAAGAGAATCTATGAAGGTGAAAGGGTATTATATTGATTAAAGTTGAATGATACATAAGGGAGATAAAACTCTTTTATATAAGAGCAATACGGACAAAAACTAACTCAACATTAGGCACAAGGAAAAGCGGACACGTGTAAAGTAAGAAAGCAAATTGAAAACTTCTACACTAAACTCTAAGAGCTTACATGATCAAAATATTTTAATTATATTTTTTATATTTTAAATTAATTATTAATATATATATATATATATATATATATATATATATATATATATATATATATTACATACCTCCTATATAAAGAGCCTTCTCGAGATTGGTTACGTGTCTCACATTCTTCAACTTCAATTACCGCGAAAAACTCAGAGCGCGCCCCATTTTTTGAGTTTGAAAGTAGTAGATATGGCTTCTCGAATGAAGATATTGTGGGATAAGCTGAAGATGATTGATTTGGATATGTGGTTGAAGAGATTTCTACTAGCCGTCCAATTATACGAAGCTGTGAAACTCTGGTTAGAATCCGAGACAGACATTCGCAAGATGCGAACGTAGATGAGGAAAAACTAGATCATTACCCGCCCTTCCAATTTCAGAGAAGAAAGAAGAGAATGAAGGAACGAAGGATGAGGAGAGGAAGTAGGAGGAAATATCGTGTTCATTGTGTAATATCCATCTTCTAGGCTTTTGAATTCCAGCTCTATGATTCTATGCTCTCTGTTTGTTTTAGATACCTATTTCGTTGCGTAATATCCATTTCATACTAACCTTTTGAATTCCAGTTATATGTTTGTAATTTTGTTTCTATGGAACAAGTTGAATAATAAGGAATTCTGTGTAACTTCTTTTCTTCTTCTTCACGTTTCGTCTTTCAGTTTTCTGATCTTAACCTATTAGGTTCGCCATTGCCGCTTATGTTCACTCACAGTTTAGGGTTTATGATTTTGTTCCGTTCGTTTTCCTTTTTTATTTTGTTTTGTTTTAATTGATTTTATTTTTTATTATTTTTTATGATTTTATTTTATTTTATTTTAGTTTTCCGATCTGAACTTCTATTAGGTTCACCATTATCGCTGATGTTCGCTCACGGTTCTTATTCTTCTTAGGGGTGGCAATTAGGGCCTAGCCCGCAAAAAAATGCGGGGTGGGCTAGGGTAGTGAGCCTGCATAGGTCTGCGGCCCACGCGGGCTGGCCCACAAGCCCGCATAAAAAAACGTATTTGTATATATTAATTACTTCTTTTATGGACTATTGCATTAACGTTTAAAATTCTTGTATAACTGGAAAAGACAAGTATTGTATAATTTTTAATGTGCTAAAATTTAAAGGATACATTGGGTATGTCATAGTATGAATATGATGAAAATGTTGAATTGTCAATTTATCATCTAATTCCCCAAAGTTTTTACTTAATTTTGTGAACTTCTTAAAGTTTCCCAATTTTTAAATATTGAAAGTTTTAACATAAAAATAAAAATAAAATTAAAAAACAATTTAAAATTAAAAAAAAAAATGTTTCAACCCGTGGGCCCACGGACCAAAGAGTATGCGAGACGGACCAGTGTTTTCAGCCCGCATAAAGTATGTGGAACGGGGCGGACCAGCTCGCGTTGTGCGGGCCGGCCCGCATTGCCTCCCTCTTCTGTTTGTTTTCCTTTTTTTTCTTTTTTTTTTATTTTATTTTATTTTTTCTGTCTGGTTTTTGAGAAAATTAAATCGAATCGTCAACTACTTTTCATTTTATTTTAATTTATACAAATTTATTTTTACCACGTAACATGATTTATTTATTATTTATACGTCTTTCACTATTTTACTTGCAAAAGTAGATAGCAAAAAAATTAATTAATAACTAAATTTATAATATATTATATAGTTTTAGTAATTAAAATTTAATAAAAGCTTTTTCCATTTGAAATATTTAATTAAGTTTTTAACACCTTGACTTTTAACATTTTTAGATAATAAATATAACCATACATTTAAAAAATAAAAGTTTGGAGTAACAGAAATTGACTAATATTATTTAGGTGTTATTTTCTTTGTGTTAGGAATTAATGTATCTGTTTACTCGAGTTTAAGCATGATCAACACGTACTTTAGTCATTCGTTTATCAATTCCTTAATTTTGAAGACTAAATTAATGGGTTATTTCAGGAAAAAGAAATTTATGACCGGTTCAATTGGAATTTCATCATTTTATAGGAAGAAATTAGATAAATAGTTTGGTTTATAATTAATATAAGTATTGACGTAATAATTGTTTTCACTCTAACAATATATGTAGCAATGTTAATAATTAACAGAATTCAAATAAAATTATTAAAAATAAAACATTTACACTAAAACTATAATTTATGTTTTATTATAATATATTAATACTCGTTGCAATGAATAAAATTTATTATTTTATAATAATATCACACATTCTACACACAAATACAATAGAATTATTCTAAACTAATTAAGTGAAAAAAATAGTTTATTAATCTCTTTATCATTTATATGGTAAAGTAAAATGATGATTACGGCTACCTCTATTATACCGAAATAAAAATAATTAGAAATACACTTTCGCGAGAAATCTATTGTTTGACCATGTTATAAGAAAGTCAACTAAAATGCGTTACACTTTTTTCCTTAAAACATGGATTTGATCTATTATATTTCCAAAAATAAGTATAGAATCTCATCTTATTCTTTTTTTTATTAGTATTTGTTCCGTTTCAGAAAAAAATGCAAAATAATCTTTAATTGAAATAAAAAGAGAAGTATTTTAATATTATGATTTTGTTTCGTTCATTTTTCTTTTCTATTTTGTTTTATTTTATTTTATTTTATATTTTAATTTTTCGATGTGAACTTCTGTTAGGTTCGCCACCGTCGCTCACGGTTTTTATTCTTTTCCGATGTATGATTTTGTTCATTCCATCAAATTTATCATTAGTTTTTTTTTAGTCTTTTAACTTTGTTTATTTCATTAAATTTATCATCAAATATTTTAAAAACATCATACAAATTCAAATTATTGATTAAATTAAATTACAACAGTTTCTCGCAAGTTTAATTGACGCTTGTTGCTTCATTATATGCAATTTGATTTATAAATTACATTTCAAAAATATCATGTAAACTAAAATAATTCCCCAACTCATTCACCCACTGTTTGAATAAATAAATATTTGATGATCTTTATTTTTTTGATGTGAACCATATAAAAGAAAATAGAGAAATAACTATATAGCATTGATTGTATGTCAAACCATACACCTCGGGGTTAGTGAGGGTTTTGAATTAAAAGTAATGTGTATATTTTAAATAAAATATTAATTTTTGTTTTCAATGAATATGAAATCAAAAAAGATTTTTATTTTGTTCAATAATATGTTATAAATAAAAACTGGGTAAATTAAGATAAGAGATGAGATGTTTATAAGTCAGTATTAATATATTATTTCATTAAATAGATAAAACTAAAAATTTGAAGATATATTTTGAACTACAGAAAACAAAAGCGGAGTAGGAGAGAGGGAGGGAGAGTTCGTTGCAGAAGAAAGGTGGCGGGAGATACAAGTTGGTTTGGATTGGAAATGCAAATACTGGCTTTCCGATAAGGCCGCGAGAAAACTCAAAAAAAAGAAAAAAGAAAAGAAAGCCCATTAGCTCCAATTTCACGAGAAAGCTGCGGCCCTTACCCTCACCACAATTCATTCATTCATTCGTTGTTCATTCATTCGTTCTTCTCTCCATCTTCACGTGATTTCTCTCTTTCTTATTCGCTTTTCTCATCTGAATCTAACGACTTCTCTGGAATTTCATCGCCGCAACGATCGATCGATCAGCATGAAGGAGAAGGACAAAGAGAAGGAGACGGAGAAGAAGAAGTATCCGATTGGAGCTGAACATTACCTTCTCTACGAAGAGATTGGTCAGGGCGTTAGCGCTTCTGTTCACCGCGCGCTCTGCGTTCCCCTCAATGAGGTCGTCGCCATCAAAATCCTCGACTTCGAACGCGACAATTGCGATCTGGTATTCATTCTATCATTCATATCATCGCGTTCAACAATTTATCTTTCAGTTCAATTAATTCGTTATTCGTTACAAATTACAAATAAAATTAAATAAAACCAATGCAATGCACGCAGAACAACGTGTCTCGTGAGGCGCAGACAATGATCCTGGTGGACCACCCTAACGTGCTCAAATCGCACTGCTCCTTCGTGAGCGAGCACAATCTGTGGGTGGTCATGCCGTATATGTCGGGCGGCTCATGCCTCCACATACTCAAAGCCGCGCACCCCGACGGGTTTGAGGAGGTTGTGATTGCGACCATTCTCAAAGAGGTGCTGAAGGGTTTGGAGTACCTTCACCATCACGGCCACATCCACCGCGACGTCAAGGCTGGCAACATTCTCATCGATTCACGCGGCGCCGTCAAGCTTGGCGATTTTGGTGTTTCCGCTTGCCTTTTTGATTCTGGTGACCGCCAACGCACAAGGAATACATTTGTTGGAACACCTTGCTGGTATATTCATTCATTACCTTTGCCGCATTGCAATAACTCTTTTGCATTTCATTCGTTCTCTGTCTCATCAACCTTTTGTGGCTTCATTACAGGATGGCACCCGAGGTCATGGAGCAACTCCACGGCTATAACTTCAAGTTTGTTCTAACTATTTAATAATAATCTAATAATAATATTAATAGTAATATTAATAATATTAATAATAATTAATAGTTCATTATACTCCCTGCACATTCCATATCAAGTTTATATTATTCTTTTCCAGAGCTGACATCTGGTCATTTGGTATTACCGCCTTGGAGCTTGCTCATGGTCATGCTCCTTTCTCAAAGTTTCCACCAATGAAGGTGGGTATACTGTTAACTAGCTATTAATATAATTAATAAAGACCAAAAACACATCATGCTTGTTATTTACTACTACCACCTGGTTTCATTACAGGTACTGCTCATGACTTTGCAAAACGCACCCCCTGGCCTTGACTACGAAAGGGATAAGAAGTTCTCTAAGGTTACTTTACCTAATTATCTCATCTCTCAATGATTTTAATTAAGTTTCAACGTTCACTCTTTTCTTCTTTATTCTTAATTCGCGGTCTTTCTTCTTTCTCTCCAGTCGTTTAAGCAGATGATTGCTAGCTGCTTGGTAAAAGATCCTTCGAAACGACCCTCTGCAAGCAAGTTGTTGAAGCATTCCTTCTTTAAGCAGGCTCGCTCCAATGATCATATTCGAAGGCTCTTGGAGGGGCTGCCTGCTTTAGGTGATCGAATGGAGGCCCTGAAGGTTCCTTATCATCACCATAACTTTCCTCCTTCCCTAGCCCATGTAATGCTGTATAGTATTTTTATAAGCTGTTTTTCTTTCATAGAGAAAAGAAGAAGATATGCTCGCTCAAAAGAAAATGCCTGATGGAAAGATGGAGGAATTATCACAGGTAACAACTACTGTGTCTAATTATCTTAGAGTAACTGCTGTCAGTTGAGTGACATAGTTATGCCATTTTGCTTTCAAAATATCTTATTCTATTGTCTAAATATATTTTTTGATAGCAAGCCTATGACATCATTGTGTTAATCCTGTGTAGAATGAATACAAACGAGGAATTAGTGGCTGGAACTTCAATCTTGAAGATATGAAGGCTCAGGCTTCCTTGGTACACATATGGTCCAATCTTTTTGCACTTACAACCAACATGAGGCCCCAGCAGTTATAGAGTTCCTAATTGAAGTTCTTTTTTTTCCCTTCTAGATCCATGATTTCGACGATGCTATTTCCGATATGAATCATGTAGCAAGTTCAAGTTCTTTAGCTACACTCGATTCACAAGAGAAACCATTACCGAGTGCATTTCACAACCCTTCTCGATCTGTTGATATGGTATTTATAAATTAATTTTATATTGGTTAGAATTACATGCAGTAATGTATGTATTTTTGTGTGTATTTATATTTTCTGTTTCCTGTTAGCAATTTCTTAACTGGAGTAGTTCTAACGCCTTTGGTTCACAGGAAGAAAATGATGAGATGCGAAATCAATCAGCTTCTGTTTCTGCAATTGATGCCAAGTATGGTTCTAATATGTTATGCATCTGATGTCAGATCTACTAGATTACACCTTTTTGTGATTTTCAATTTGTGAGAACTTATGAGATTATGAGTTTACAACATCATAGGCCAACGCTTCTGTTGGCTTGGGATCTTATATTCTGAAATAAATTATATCTGTATCTACAGTTCTGAAAAGGGTCAATCAAGTTAATCCAATTATTATCATGTGTTGTCATTTCCAGAACTAGGCTTGAAAAATCTGACGATGACTCCTGCATCACCAGTTCGAGCCACGAACCATCATCCTGTGTCGATGATCACGTGGACAATAATTTGGGTGAGAAATCTGACATCGAAAACGGTGGAAGATTTGTGGACGGGATGTCCACCCATCATTATCATAGAAGAGGATGTTCATCGAGCATCTTACCAGAAGTTACCTTTCCACCAATTCGACCACCAGAAAGGTGAATATTACAATTATGCATTAAGTCAGTTTAATTTTGTGAAATCCTTTTCTGGTATAGTGCATTGAGTTTACTTTTTAAAATTGCACTTGCATTTGCTTAGTTGCTAAATGCTACCTACCAACATAATCTTTATTATTAACCAAAATTCATTGAAATTCTGAATTTTTGTCGGTTCCATTTCTTATTTAATGAGTTTTGCTCGTGCATTTGTAGTTCTGTAAATTTTAATCAATTGTAAAGAGTGTACTGTGTACTCCTCTCGCTTTGTTTGTTATGTTAGTTATTTTTTTCGTGGCTGAGCTTGCCATTTGTGATTGTGAATCCTGCCCTGACTGATGTCGATGTCCTTTTTCAACACCTCATTCTGTCGGATGGGTCTTGGTAGGTTTGATCATCCTTAATCCAAATATACGGGCTTTCTTCAGTATTCCATCCTCTGGAATTGCTGAACCTGGGTCTCAGGTCATTAAACATTCTTATGTCAAGAGGATAGCCCACTGCATCTCTTTTACGCACATTTACACTGACCATTTCACGCCGTGTCATGTATAGAACTACTGTATTGATCCTATTGAGTATTTGTGACAGACATGCGTAAATCAACATTTATCAAACAATATACTCACTCGTTGCTGTATACTGTTCAAGTTTTAGGTGCCTTAATCCAATTCGACGTAGTGAATATAAACCAAACAGTAGTGCATAAGTACATTCCCCCTGTTTTTTAGTTTTTTTTCTCTCTACAGGAATGTAGAAAGTTAAGAATTTTTATTTTCCTTCCTCTATTTGGAAAGACAGTTCTTTCTATTTTTCATTTTCTTTAAGTATACGATTGTCTCTAATGATTCCTTATTTCCTTCTTTTAATCCTTTGAGTATTATAGTTTATCTGCCATCATTATTAATACTTAGCAATATAAATGGCAGTGAGAAACCGCAAAATCTGCTCCCGAACGGTTCAAGTTGCAATGCAACTTCAGTTCCACAGACAGGAGAGGACGTACTTACTGAACTTCCATCAAGAGTCTCAAAATCACCAGGTAACTGATTATATTTATTTGTCCCATCAAATGCTTTGTTGTCTAGTGTCAACATAATGGATGTATCGCTGTTTTAAAATACTCATAAGAGCTAATTCTTGAAGCCCGATGATGGATTACTAAGCATATCAGTCTAATTAGTCATTCTTTGACAGCTAATTCTGATGACACTGATGAGAAATCGAAAGTGCCAGTTGTACAGCAGAGAGGACGTTTTAAGGTTACATCTGAAAATGTTGACCCAGAAAAGGTAAGAAATGACTCTACTACTGATTATTCTCCTTTTTTGAACACTGAAATACTATGTGAAGTTTTTTTCAGGTGGGCCCTTCTCCTGTACTGCAAAAGAGTCATAGCATGCAGGTTTGTGGTTTTGAAGTTTGTATAACTGTCCTTTTTCTTCCCTTGGGTAGAAGAGAACCACATATATATGTTTTGATCCAACACTGCATTCTAGTACGCCCTTTGTAATTTCCAGTGATTCTTAGGTTTGGAAGATGTTTTGACCGTATATTGCATGGGCATTAATGGTGTTAGATTTGCTGCCTGCAACTATCCTTTCCGGACACTGATGCTACCATTTCTTTAATAGAAAACGAAAGAGTCACAGTGCGTTTAGTTTATTAGGTTTGAAGAATGCGTCTATAAAATAATAGGATGGTGGTTTTAAATCATACAGCTATAGCAGGCAGTTATAACTCTCAATTTACTGTACATCTCATTGGAATGACACGGGTTATGCAGGTTTTTAGCCATAATGTTGCTTCTGTACAACAACCACCTTTGCCATTATTACCAGCATATGAAGCCACATCATCAAATCTTTCGGGCCACGCTGTGTTTCCTATATTGCACTCTGTACTGCAGACAAATATTCTTCAACAGGTATGTTCTGCTTTATGGCTTTATGAGTTATGACCGGTCTCCTTCAGCTAATCTTCACGAGTAACTGTTTCTTAAAATGACTTTTTAACAGGAAAGCATTTTATGTTTAATGAGGCTTATTACTGCCGGTGACTCTACAGGTTCTACCAAGAACACTCTGTTTGAATATTTTGTTTATCTTTTTTTGCTGTTTTTTTTATACGCATACTTTTCAATTCTTTCTCGTCTACTGCACAGCTGATGGCTCGTGTACCCTAGCACAAATAGCAGGAACTGAAAAATCTTTGGTATGTATATGTATGTATGGGACTTATTTTTTAATCATGGATTTGAATATATTTGAGGACGTGCCATCTGAAAAAAATTATATTTGGCCTCCGTACAAGAATGTTGGATAATAAATTAATACTAATGTCAATTGAGTTTGGAGGTGGTGAAAATTTAGAATTACAAAAGTTACAATAACAATAAACTTCAAAGTGGTAAGACTAATGAATACAGTTAAAGTTTACTAAATAATGTTTGTACAGTTATTTAACCTTCTCTTGACTTATCAATTTATTTTTTAAATATATATTTTACTGTTACCTGAATGGCTTCGTATTTGCTTTTTCCATTCTATTGTTTTACGAGTAATGTTTGTTATGCACTACTGCAGCTTGAAGCAGCTCAGGAGAGGGAGAAGGAGTTACTTCATGAGATAACTGATTTACAATGGAGGTATTGTATTGTAAATATTGTTGGATTACGTGCTGAATTATCGATATATCTTAAACCATGAATCTGTAACATGTAGGCTTATCTGTGCTCAGGAGGAGCTTCAAAAATTGAAAACAGAACACGCCCAGGTTAGTATTATTAAGCATGACTCTCATAAGTATCAGTTCAGTTGTGATGAAATTTTTTAGAAAACTCATCAAACCGGTCTAATAGTGTTAAATTGGTAAAACCAGTCAAACAAAAACATTAATAAATTATGATTGGTTGTTATTATTAATATATATGTATGTATATTACTGAAATCTTAATTTGAATATGATACATAATTTATTTAAACTTATATATATATATTATTTATATTACGAGTTTACAAAGGTATGTTTTATTTTAGTTTTTAGCATCATAAAGTTGTGACATTTTATATATTTTGAAATTAGATTATGTATTTTTGCATACTAAAATAAATTAAGTGTAATTATTAAATTTTGAGAGGAGTTGAAATTTTAAAAATATTTGCATTAGTAATATGATATTATTTGAATTTTGTTTTAACTTGTGAATGTAAATCTTAAATCATAGGTGTGATTGCACTATGGAACGGATGGAGGTGGGATTGAACTTTAAGCTGAGTAAGGAAAAAAAAATCCATGCAAAAAAGTTGGTAGAGTAGATACGAAGTGGTATACTATTTGTAGGTTTTTTCAACCATTTAGATAATACAAATTTTATCAATAGTTTTTTCTTGTTTATAATTGTTTTGCTAAATTCTTCTAGCATGATTTGCTGGATGTAAATTTTATTTCCATTCTCGTATGATTTGCTAATATTATTTGTTCTTGTTCGGTGTACTAAGTAAAATATAAAATGTATTTGAAAAAAACGACAGATCAATATACAATACACTTATTACCCTAAAACTTTTTTTTTTATTATACAGTTTCAAACATTGATTGTGTTTTTTATTTCTAATTAACGCATTTTCTTATTCTGATTTTCCGAAATAAATGGAAATTGTTAAGTTTTAAATGTTTTTCAAATCATATGTTACAACATCTAAGGTCTTTTCTCTGAACACTTTCAAAATCTACATTACATCTTTTTAATATTTTGACTTTTATCTTTTCAAATTACTAAATACATTAATATTTTGAGACTAGGTTTTAATTTCAAGTAATTAAACAAAAAATAGTATAAATTAAGTTTTACAAAGGGTAAGAAAATCTTCTAAAACAACAACAGCTACAGAAAGGAAACATCACCCTATTTGTAAATAATAAAAAACAACAGATAACCTAATCCTTTATTTTAAAACAAAAAAAAAGTAATTCTAAACGAAGTGAAATAATTAACAGCAAAAACCGTAATATTTCATATTTAAAACAACAAATTAATTGTAAACAAAAAATAATTAATAAATAAATTATTATTAACAAGTTGGCGAACAACTAGCTGAAATATATTTTATTTTTAATATTTTGTATCCTTCAACCTAAGGACTATCCTAAAATGATATTTTTAAAATTATGATGGGTTGGTATTTCATCATTAAAAAAAAAGAAAGAGAAAGATGTACCGAAATAGGTGGATATTGCGGACAATAATATTCATTTCTATAATCAAATATATACTCACTTTTATTGGAAAAATAAATAATTTAGAATATAAGAGGGTAAATTTTTTAAATACACACTATCTTTACCTATCTGCGTACTCACGATCTCAATTATAAAATTTATATACTAAGTATTTACATATTGAACGTAGTATTCATATTTTTTTTTCATTGAAAATTGATCCGAAATTAATCTTTTTTTTTAACAATCAGAATAAGAACATCTTATAAAATCAGTGTTCGCGTTCTGTCTCATTTATTTTCCAACAAATTAGAATGAGAACTTCTTATAAAATATGTACAAAAATGTGTATAAAAACGTGCAAACTGTTCATGTAATTCAATTATTTTAATTATTAAAACAATTTTTTATTGATTTCATTTCTAACAACACCTTATCCTTCTTTACTCTTTTTGTTCTTCACTTGTTAGTTCAGATTCTTCACTGTTTTTTCATTGTTCGCGCTTGTTTCATATGAATTCTAATCCTTTTTATTTTTTCAGAGCATGAATAAAATCAGGGAATTTGGATAGTCGGCAAGGATATTTCTTTTCCTTTCGTGTAAAGGAAACAAATAAAAGAAATTCGAAATTTTGTGTCGTGTTTTATTAAAAGGAAAAAAGAAAAATATGTACAAAAGCGTACAAAATTGTTCGTGTAATTCAATTATTTTTATTATTAAAATATTTTTTAGTGATTTAATTTCTAACAACGTTTTGATTGTGCCAGCATAGACTTTGAACAATAGAGAAACCGAGTTCGGAAATTAACTCAACAACAGTAAATGAACAACAACTATTATCACATCCTATAAAATCACATAATCTTTTCATTTACCATGTCTTCTCATTTCTGTAGTTATGCATTCTCTCATTTCTGTTTTGTGATATATGTATAGTTGTGCTTTAAGATAATTATCGATAAGATATAAGTTAATAATATTTAAAAGGTATCACAGGTTGCTTACTGCATAGTTACAAACTTTATACTTTTAATTTTAAACATTTGTTAATAACATATCTGCATAAATGTAGAAGTGGAGATGTTAATATAAGGTATACATAAGTTGTACAACTTAAGAGGAGTCTTGTGATCATTTTACGCTGCATAAAATGGATAGTATTATATCTTGTTAGTTTTATCTGTTATTAACTTATCAGATTATGTGTAAGTTGTAAGTAGTAATATCTATAGATCATGGTTGGTATGTCACGGGGACCAGAAAATTTAAACACTTTTTTGGGTTGTTGGAACTATTGAGTGTGTACGTGTATCAATCAGATTGGTAGCGGATAGTTTTTCAAATTCCAATTACGCAATTGAACAGTCAATGAAAGCATCATTTAAACAAAACAAAACATAAAACAGAGGGAAAAATGATTTCATCACCATGGGCCCCAATTAGCTCTCCCAACTATTATTACATTACCCTTGTAGGTGTTATAAACCGGAAATAATATAAAGGTATGATGAAGGAATAAATAATTGTTTATTAATTGAATGATCGTGCATAACTGTGCATAACCGTGCATAGAACATAATCGTGTATAACTATGTATAGTAAACTGTTCTACGTAAACGAGAGACAATAAAAAAAAATACATAAAAAAAATAATAGATGAATATAATACGAAAGAAATTTAAAATAAGAGATAATGAAAAATATTTTAATAAATTTTATTATTTTTTATTATATTTAATTTTTTATTTTATTATTACTTAACATTAAATATTATATTTTATAAAAAAAATAAAAATTAATCTAAAAAATTATTTTAAAATTATTTCTAAAAAAATTTAAAAAATTCTGGGAGGACTAACCCTACGAGCCTTTTAAGCTCCACCGGATGATTCTAACCCTTCTGGTGGGTGAGAGGAGAGAGAAGGGAGAATGTTTGTTAATTTTTTACTATTCAAAGTCAAAATTACAAACTGGTATTCTGTGAAAAAGATTAGAGGTGCAAAAGAAAGAGTCGGAGTGCAAAAGAAGCTCCTACATCTTGAGTTAAGTGTTTTGGTTCGAATGATCTTTTTTCTCATCTTTCAAAACAAGACGTTATATGCAAAGTTTTGACGTATTTGTATTTATCTTGTATTGATGTTGGAGTTATGACTTAAACATTTACTTATGTAAACTTTATTCAACCACTGATTTTGGATGTTTTAATAAACGTATTTTAGAATAATTCATTTTTAAAATGTTGTCGTTGAAGGATGAATAATTATTTGTTTTATAATATTAATTTTGTAATATAATTTGGATTAAGATTTGTTATTATTATAATGATAGGTAAAAATATCAGATTAAGATTTTAGAACATAAATATTTTTCATTATAATATTTTATTTTCAAAAAATAAAGAATAACAAAGTTAATTTCAAATTATATTTCAAAAAATTTATAAATTATTTTTTAATTTTTCCTCTTATTAGAATAATTAAAATTGAAACTCAATATTTTTAGTTAACTATTTTAAATTACTTTTCCATAATTTTAAATTTTATTTTAAATTTTATTTTTCCTCCCCATTTTAAAAATAAAAACAAAAACTCTAAATAGGTTTATTTGAAAAAAAAAGTTTCCATATGTCTATTTAAAGAATTTTTTCTTCAGAAAATATTATTTTGAAAAAAAGTCACAAAGTAAGTGCGCGATAATAATAGTTGATAGAAAAAGATGAGTGTACGAATTAGGAGTGTAACATAGGGGTTTGGATGGCCTGTGGGCCTTCTTCTTCATTTTAATCTAGATAAGGTTATTGCTTCCTGTATCCACAAAAGTATTAAGTGCATCCCAAAATTAATAGAAAAACAATCAAAAAAAATTCATTCCTTGCATTACTGTTGTCATTCTCCTCACTAATTAACAATATTGATTGATTTATACACTATTTGGTGGAGATTTCCATATTTGTTGTGGAAGAAGATGAACTAGATGTTCTAACAAGCAATGAGACTAATTTGAAACCACAAGAAAGAGATGTAGATGACATTAATTATTCATAAAGATATTTAATCTTAGAATAAGATATTTGAGTTTGGTGGTGATTATCTTTTTTTTTTTCTTCTATTGGCCCTCTAATATAACAAGAATCTTTGACTATAATTCACTGCCAACACCAATAGCGCAATAAAGGTTGGTACAAGAAATATGGTTAACTATACTAAATTTGATTCGATAAGAACTGGATTATAGGAGCAAATTGCAATTATACATATACATATACATGATTCGATAAGACATATTCACTAAAATAAATTGATGATTTTTTTATCTACTAAAAGAATAAATATGGTCTCACAGCAATTGATGTGCATAAAATTTGTTTTCATAAATAGGTATTTAGTTTAAAAAAATTAGCTCGTCAAAGTATCACATTCTTGATAATTTAAATTGACTAGTGCAACATGTAACAAATCAACAAATTTGACATTGATGACTAACTGTAAAAATATAAGCAAACCTTGTATTCCATTTTTCATACAAAGGGTTTCATCTGCCTAGTGGTGACTTGTATCATTAAGTAGCTTATAGTTTATTATAAGATTTCATTGATGGAATAAAATTTACACCATACATAATCTCAAAGTTTTTATTAATATAATATAATTATTTGTAATCAATAAAGATTTAGTGAATTACCTTTACAAAGATGCATTGGAACTCATTCTCCTAATAAGTAAAAAGTACTTTTCGTGGGTCAAGTTGACCACTACAATAACTTGAGGGAACTGGAGAAATCTCTTGTCTTCCTTTCCATTCTTCACCAGGTTTAAGGGTAATTGGATTTTCTACGCAAGCAGCTTGAACACAAAGCATATTTTTGTACTCATCATCGCCTAGATCAGATATGGATTTCGCTTTCTTGTCCCATGGATTCCATACCACTAAAAAAAAACAATAATATTATGCATTAGGACAAACTTAACTATGAAACCAACCACACAATAAACAACAAATAGGTTGACAAATACTTTATCATTGTGTTTTTTTTACCCTTTCATTTATAATTATCATTTCATGTATCACATTTCATCATGATCCTAATGCATACTCATGGTGTCAAGATTAGCAAACTCACCAGCATCTGGAAGCCCATCTTTTCTCAAAACAAAAGTTCTCTTCCTTTCATGGTCTATGATTGCGATTTTTGTTGGAGTGCTTAGGTAAACTTTGTCCACCTTTAGTATCAAATAGACCAAAAAAAAAAATAGTTATTCAGTTGAAGCAATAAAATATAAATAAGACAACAAAAACTATTCCATCGAAAACAAATATTAACTTCAGATTCAAACGTAATAGCATCCCCTTGTTCAGTAAATCGTTCTCTATTCTTCAAGTTGTCCAGATAATCTAGTGTCTCCAATCCTTCAATTCGCACTTCACTGCCCATACGAATGGTGACAATTATCTTACATACAACACAAGTCATAAATCCCAAAGCAAAATGTAATTCTACATTAGACAAGGTCATAGCCAAGACCAAATACACGTTAACTTAAGTAAACAGTAATAAAACAAACAAATTGTTAATTATTCCAAAAGAGTTAATTATTCCAAAAGAGCCACTGTACACTTTTTGAGATTTGAAGTTTCCAAAACTTTACAAAAAGTAAAATATACGCAAGTCTCGGTAGTGGTGAAATTTTGAATTATGAGAAAAAGATTCATCCAAAATACAAGACGGATATGAGACCTGATGTCAGTGACATAGAAATATGTATTATAGGCAAATGTGAAGGTGAAGGATTTTCCATCAGTATTTGTGTTTCGAATGCGAGATGTCATCAACAGATCTCCGGCAGGTCCCAAAGCTATCCTCAACCGGAACTCATATCTGTAACCAATTATTGAAAAGTATTCTCTTAATCCAACTCGTTAAATTGAAAAATATCATGATTATTTAAGGAAAATCGTATACCTATGGGGCCAATGTTTCACATCATCTTCAGAGTTCTTAAGAATCAAGTCAATGAAAGCTCTGTTAGTGGTAGCTGTGGGAAATGGCGGAGGATTAGGATCTAATGTCCAAAACTTGTTCCTCGCAAATCCATGTTGCTGAAGAGAGCCGTGATTCGAAAACTGCAGAACACAGATTAGAGAAGCACTCAAAGAAACAGAATGCACGAAAAAGGAAAAGAGGCGAAAAGGATACACATACTTGAGGAAAACATATAGGAATGCCTCCGCGTATGGATTTTGGAGGCTTAAAATTAGTCTGCAACAATTGGTGTGAGAAAAAAAAAAAAAAACGATGAAATGGTTCGAAAAGAAAAGTGTAAAAATTCTGTTAAGATCCGTGCATGTGGAAAATGAATCTTGAACCTTACTACTGACAAAGAGCAATTCCTCCCCTAGATCATTCTTCCACGACGTTACTTGACCACCGTACAGATAAATCTACAGAAATGCATTTGCAATTGAATTGATCGTAACAACGAATTGAATTGAATTAAATTAAATTGAAGATAATTAAAATGATGAAAACGACGAAACCTCCGCAGAGAAACCGCGAACTTCTCTGAGAATGATTTTCTCGAGGCCATTGACACCCGTACACTGCTGCACGTACACCGTTTGTCGTGACATTTTCAGATTCAGAATTCTCAGAATTCAGAAATTTCAGAATTCACAATTCACAATTCACAATTCACAATTCACAATTCACAATTCACATTTCTCCATTCTCCTCCTTCCCTAATCCTATTTATATTCCTCCTCATCATCGAACAACACAAGATAGGAGAGAGAATGAGAGACTCAAGCCATGGACCATATTTTATTCATCTTTTATTTATGGTTTCATACATCTTCTATTCTATTAATATAACTTTCAATTTCATATTCAAATTATTTATTTCAAAATGCACACTGTAAATAAATTTTCTATTTTTAACCATTTAATAATAATATATTTACGTTTACACTATAGTTTTTATTAATATTTATAATGAATAATTAGTTTATGTATATATTCATGTATATAAGAATACAGTCCGTTATTATTGAAGTTGTGACCCGATGTAATTTATATTTTTAAAACTAATATCTTATCAACCTCATCATTTTCGCTTATAGTTAATATAAAACATTTTATAACTAAGTATAACCGTAAAACTATTTTCTATGATGTATAATAAAATTTGTAATTAATACATTATAATAAAGTCTATTTAATAATTCATATATTTATAAATTTTTAATTTAACAATATATAGTTACTTATGTAATAACGTATCTTTACCGCCTATGAAATTTTAAATAAATTATAAATGCATGTATATACATATGTAATCGTATCATCATGCATGTGAAGAATATATTATTACATTTAAATATTGATTTGTTAAAATCTATGGCTACTAAAATTTGTTTTCAATAACTTTATTAATCAGTAATTATTTTAAAAATAAAACTTTCACGTTTTCTTCCATTTTTACTTGCTGGATATAACTTTAATTTTGATAGTTTTCAAAAGAAGTTTTTCAATTTTATTTTTTATCTTCTTTTCATTTGCTATTGTTTTTATACAGTGTTAGTTTTCTTACTTCTTCCATTATATCTAACAAACATAAATAAATAAATTTATCGTCAGTAAAATAACTTTAATATGTATCTTTCGCAAAAAGCTTCAATATGTATTTAGTGCATACGACAAATGGATTTTTTTTCCTTTTTTTAATATAAAAACTTGATTTTCATCTCTATGAAATCAATGTATTAATTGATTATGACTTTTTTATTTTGATGTTAACGATTTAGTAAGTGTTTATCTATGCATTTTGATTTTCGTAATAACTTGTCTTTTTTCATTTGTCTTTTTTATATTAAATTCTAAGTTAAGTTTTAGTAGTTTTTCAGTTGTATTTTATTTAGTAAACAAGTGTATTTACAAATTTTAATTCACTTATGGAATAATTTAGTTGAATTCATGTATTTGTGTCCATCTATGAACAAGAAGAGAAACACAAACCATATTGATATGCACTTATTTACGTTGAAAGTCTTTTACTATATTTTAGAATATGATAATGAGCGTATTTAAGATTTTATTAATTGACTTATGCTAAATAAACACAAAGAAGAAATATTCTAACAACTTAAGCATTATAAAACCTGTTCAACTTAATAGACTAATCTGCTAACACTTTTTTTTTCTTCATGTTATATTGTTTGAATGGTGCTAATATATAGTAAAGTTATAAATTATATAACAAACACTTGCAAATCAAATTTCAAATAATGATAGTAAGTGTGTAATTTAACATTTAAAATTAACAAAATTTTTATTTCATCTAATTAGAAATATTGTTAAGTTGAGATCTAAAAAAAATATTAACATTCGTAAGCATACTTTTAGAAGATGTCTTTTTTATATATATCAAATTCTAAAAAGAAATATATTTTAGAATTAGATATTTGATAAAAATATTTCAAATCATTAACTTATTACAAAATAAACTTTAATGCATCGATTTGTTTGCTTTCTTAATAACTGAATTACAATAGTAGTCAGTGGAATTTGACTCCAAATCCTAAAAAGAAATTTAGGAAGTAGTCTTTTAACAAAATTTAATTAAATTCCTAAACATGTTAAAGATTTATTATAATTCACAGAAGTATTTACATATTGAAAACTCATAAGATAAGTGTTTAACACCATCCGAATGATCAATATTTTAATAATATTTCTAGATCTTATAAGAAATTGTTATAATCACAAGATGAAAGCATAAATAATCAAGATTTAAGTATTATTAGTCTCATAATTATAGACTATTTTATTTGCTTCAAGTATTGGCTATAAACCCATAAAACACACATAACTGTTTAAGTTAATAAAATTTATCAATATTTTTCTAAACATACGATACTCTTTTAGTCACTCTTTTAACATATACTCCTAAACTTTATTATACTTGTCAAATGAAAAAAATAAAAAAACATTTACAGTGAGTTTTCCTTATATAGTTGCAGAAAGGTTCCTCCTATCTACACGATGACCCATGTTTTGGTGTTGTAACTTCAGGATTGTTAATTTATTAGTTTTGAATGTGTGTCTCAATATTGTTTATATATATATATTTTGATGTATAGCTGTTCTTTAACAACGTGTTTGTTTATGTTTCTTGGAAATACATTTTCATGTAAAAAAATTGTTGATAGATAAATTGGATTGGATTTTAATAAAATAAAATTATGAAAGTTGAAGCTTTTTAATTTTATGGATCAAACTTTACGGACAAATTTTTTTTATTATTATCCATTTCCTTCGATTTTAAAATGTGACTATATATATATATATATATATATATATCAAAATGACAAAATATAATTGAAAGAAAACATATCAAAACGTGACTTTTCTTATATCTAATATCCAAATACAAATAATGTTATTTCAAAATCAATTTTATAAAATTATGTTGATAAAGAAAATTATATAAATGCACATTAAAACAGAGACATAGTTGGTGGAATGATGAGTGGTCTTGCTATGTAATAACAGTTGTTATTAATTTTGACAGTCAACTAACTGTAACACTTTTGTCCACTTTGAGCTCAGCAAATCCACTTGTTGAATACTTTGAATGAAAATTTCATACTTTGTGCCTTTTCAAAGGGTTTTGCTCGTAATATTCAACTCTGACCCATGGGAAATAATTGAATATAGATCTCTGTTTGAAATCAGAACAAATTTGTTATGCAATCTTTTATTTTGGACGAGGATTGTGAAGACTTTTGAAGTAGACTTTGGATTTTCAAGCCAACCAACTACGCCATTAAATTTAGCTTCATTCTCAAAGAATTTGGTAGAGGAGATCTTTGTCCTATGGTGAGACAAGTTTGACCTTATAGGACAAGAAGCACGAAGGTGAAACTTGCACTTCACTTTGGATTCCATAGTTCACCATCGTGTTTCAGATTCTTACGTTTCTCTCTCCCTTTCTTCAGTTCAATCCATGTTCCCCACCATCGACTCACATACTATTGCCATTGCCATTGCCATTGCCAGTGGCAGGTACTACCAAATGGTAACTCCATTTCTAGTAATTCCCGAATTTGGAAAATACTGTATTTTTTTCCTGTACAATTCACGAAACCCATATCACAGCTATGCAACCAAACCAAATGGAAGAACACGACCAAATCTGGCAGAAGGAAATTTGCAGAAGCAGATAGAAAAATATAGGGTCTCGAATCAGGGTAAAACGATTCCCTATTCTAAAACTTGTAGCACGACACACCAACCAACAGAATAAGCAATTAACCCGAGTTCATGCATTTGAAAGGGCGAAAATCAGGTGCAATCTTTAATATGTTTTGTACTGTTATGTGATAAAAGAAAAAAAGAATGTTTTCTTGTTGATCTTTAAAACATATTTTATCATATAATTAAGCAGAATAAAATGCCATATTTCTATTAAACAATAATAAGAAAATAAAGATGTAAGTATAAGAAAGTTACATTCTGTCTCTTAGACCTAAAAATTGAAATGTTAATATTTTGTAATACTATGTCAATGGTATGAACTTAAAGACCTTGTTTAAGAAACCAAAACCTTTGATAAGTGACCAGCTTCTTGTACATGTAACTTTAATTTAACTTTGCTTTGACATCTGCCGTGAATTTTGACTTAATTTTGTCAACAAGCATAAGTAAACCATGTTAAACCGCTCTACCGACAAATTTACCAAAAATGTCTATTCTGTGGGAGTATTACTTAACAACGTTAAGACACAGTTACAAGGAATCAAAACAAAATTACTAGTTTCTGGATACAAGGACCAAATAATAAAACGTTGGAAGGCATGGAGAAGAAATGAGAAAATTAAACGAAGAGAAGAGAAGAGAACAACACTACCTACCTGAAATTGGGAAGCGTAACGACAACAATGGATGTTCAAATTTCATATCCGGGTAACAAGGTGAGAAATGAGAAGTCTCAATTACTCAACCAATAGCATCAGACCGACAAGGATACAGAAGGAACCTAACCAAAAGTGTCACAACACAACAATATTATGTCCCTTCTTTCATTTGTATGCAACCAAAGTGACAGGTAAACAACCGTAAATTCTACGTTCCACCGCACTACCAATCCAGCTACGAGCAATTTTCAGAACTTGCTACCCAGATTTCCTCATTCAATAAAAAATAATGTAATCAAATATTCGCTTTACTGCTAAAAAAAAACCCGTGTACAGCAACTGCAATTGAAAAAAATGCTCCAAGGGTGCTTACTAGGGGATAGAATCGATTATAATAGAAAATAGGTAGCAATTAAGTATGAGACGTAGAAAGACAAAAGTAATATTTTTTTTTTTTTTCTTAAGAAAATAGCAATGCGCAGAAGAGCAGCCAAATCCAAAATTGATAAGGGAAGGGAGATGAAGCAAAAAGGAGAAATATTGGCGACTCCACATCAAACACATACATACATATATTACCTATTAAAGAGAGGAGGCTGAAGCTGAGGCTGAGTCCCAGATAGGTTCTGAAACAATCATACATAGATGAGCAGTATCTATTAGCAGCAGTCTCAACCAGACTCATTCATTCGGTTGTACTCACCGAGGGCTTAAAAAAGATACCATAAGAAAAAAAGAAAAAAGATGCGAAACGAAACAAAAGAAAACAAAGCAAAGCATGTTATGGTAAGTAGAAAGAAGACATTGTAATGTATGGCTGAAAATGGAATATTGAAATTTGATTTGTATGAAAATGAAAATGAAAATGAAAACGAAAACAAAGCAGCAGAGCAGATAGGGGTAGTAGCTAAGCAAGTGGCGGTGGGGCATCCATGTGGTTCATCCATCGATCGATTCTCCGGGGAGGAGGCATGTAGCATTGATTTGTAATAAATAAAAAATTACAGGCAAAAGAAGTAAGAAAGTAAGTTTAGTACTGGAAGGGTTGCTAGGAGGGAAGAGGCCTGGGAGGAGGAGGGGGGAGGAGCTGGTGGAGATTGGGAGGAAGCTGATTGTGGTTGTTGTGGGGAGGGGCAATGAAGGGGTGTTCCAGCAACCTTGACGCAGACCAACGGCGAGAGGGATCACGCTGGAGGCACCGAGAGATGAAATCCCGGAAGTGGAGGGAGGCAGAGGGAGGAGCCTCCGGTGGCTGAGACATACAGATAGCGCACATGAGGCTGGCCCAATCGCCCTGCCTCCCAACCGCGAAGGGGAATCTGCCCATGTAGAACTCCAATATGCTAACCCCAAAGCTCCATATGTCCCCGGCGTAGGCGTCGTATTGGCCGTCGTTTATGTCCGTGTTGATCCTCTCCGGACTCATGTAGGCGATCGTCCCCACCGACGAATTGCACGGATCCATGGTCTGGTTCAGAATCCGACCCACTCCGAAGTCCGCGATCTTCACCTGCTTCCGCGAGTTTATGAGCAGATTCGAGGGCTTGATGTCCCTGTGGACGATGTGCCGCCGGTGAAGGTACGCGAGCCCCCGGAGAATCTGCCTGGACAGATCTGCCAGCTGCTGCTCATGCGGGATGTGTTTCCCCTCCAGAGATCCCCCGTCCATGAACTCCAGAAGCACCTGGATTTCGCTGTTCTGATCGTACATCTCGTGACACTTCACCACGTTCGGATCGTCCACGTCCCGCAGGATCTGGATTTCCCGGTGGATCTGCCGCCGCACGGACTCCTCGTGGTGCCCGTATATCACCTTCAGCGCGTACACGCGCCCGCTCGTTCTGTGCACAACCTTGTACACCGTCCCCCCGCTCCCGCTCCCGATGCGGTTCAGCCTCTCCAGCTCCGCGAACGGGATCACCTGCTGCTGCGTCTGCTGCTGCTGGCTGGCTCCGCCGCTGGCCGCGGGCGGCGCCGTCGATGGCGGAAGAGGAAGCGGCACCGCCAAATTCGTGTCACGCTGCGGCAGCGGCAGCGTGAGGTCCCTGCGGCGCCGCTGGGGACGGTGATCCTTGTTGTTGGTTGGCGCCGGAGCGGAGGCGGAGGCGGAGGCTGAAGGCGGTGGGAGTTGCATCGGCCTCATCTCATTTCTCGAATCCAGTGTGAAAAAAAGAATATATATAAATAATTTATGTTTAGATTACAATATTAATAAGAAAAAGTAAAGAAAGAGAGGGGCGGAAGGAAGTTCATATAATGTCCATGAGGGAAGTGCAGAGAAGGTTCCAGGAAGTTTGAGAGAGAAGAAGAACAAAGAGAGGGCAAAGGAAAATCGATGCAGGCACTTGATTTGATTTCTTCGCTTTACTTCCCCTGCAGCATTACAACAGAGGAAAAAAAAAAAAAAAAACGAGTTTTAAAAGTTATTTTGTAAAAATGATAAAAGTAAATGGAGAGGTAGCTATCAAAAGAGGGAATCCAGATTTAAAAGGCATGGGGTCCACGCGCCTCCAGGGCCCGTGGGGAACGTGGACCAATTACGTTCCTTTGTCCGTAGACCATCTCCGTGGTTGGATCACACCGCACTTCCACACTACACTCTCCCAACAAACACACTTTTCCATTTTTTTATTTTTCATCATTATTATTATTATTATTATTATTATTATTATTATTATTATTATTATTATTATTATTATTATTATTTACACCAATCCAATCCTCTCCCATTGGCAACACGCAACAACTACAAATCCACTCTCTACGCACATCTGTCAACTTCAAATTCCTTCTATTCTTTCATTTCTTTCTTTAATTTTTCTCCTCCACTTATTCTCCCTCCAACTTTTTCATCATAATTTTTTTTTCTAAATGTATTCTTGAAACAAAATTAATTATTCAAGATACGGGTTTTTATATGTTATTTTAGCTTTTATATTATGTCTTTTCTGTAAATTTTTTTAACTAAACTTCTCATTAAATGCTTCATTTATTTATAACTTAATGAAAAAAAAAAATCGTCTTTATTCCATTATCGACAAATGTGGACTCTGATTAAGATTCTAGTTCTTGAACCACGTTATAATTATGATCAATTTAAAGTTTAGTCATGTTTTAATTTAATACCTTTTTCTAAAAGTCAGATTTCTCTTTATTTATAGTCTTTCAAGCAATATTGGGCTGTCTTTTTATTAACCTTACGTTACTATTAAAAATATATTAAATAAATTAAGCATTAATTCGAAATATAATATTTAAAAAATATTATAGTTCAATAATAATTTTTAAAATAGCAGATTATACACTCAAATGCAATTCAGCAAAATTTAAATTTATATACTTTTCTATAACATTTTTCCCCCAAGGAAATCAGATTTAAAATAATTCCATAAACATTGAATAAAGTTTTAGCAATAAATTTTTTTTATACATTATATTCATAGTTTTTTATAATATGTAGTTTTAATTAAATGAATTAAGAGTGAATTAAAAATTATAACAAAATCAAAACTTCAATACCATCTATCAATAATGTTTTTAGAATATTATAAATAATTATTTAAATATAATTCAGTCAAGTCAGTATAGTAAGTATTTTTGTAAAGATAATTATAAATTATCTAGTAATTTTGCTGTGTAATTATATTGTGATAATTCAAAATTAAAAATCCTATCTAAATATTACATTAAAAAAAAAGTCTTTGTTTTGCATTTACTCTTTTTAGTTAAATTTTTGTTTATCTCATTTATACTTGTATATTATATATATTTCTTGTACAAATAAAGAGTTAATAGTATTGTGGCTTAAATATTAATTTACCTCTTATTTAGTCTAGTTCAAATTGGCTCTCTTGTAATTTAAGTATCCAATCAAATTTAAATTCTCGATAATTTTGTTTAAGAAATGATGACACATGAAGGTGAATGTAATAAAGAAAATAAAAAAAAAGTAAAATATAGTTAAAAATGACAAATCAGGATAAATTATTAATTTATTATTTAAATTCTTAAAGTTTTTACGTAATTTTGTAATATAACAATCCTATGTTAACAAACTCAATATTTTAACATGTACCTAACACAATGTAATCACTTTTAAAACTAAAATACCTTAAATTAAGATGTAAAAATTTCAATGATATTACTTAATACTTGTGACATTGAAAAAGTTTTTTATACAATAATTAAAGTTTATGTTTTTATGTTATATTTTAACATTAAAGCTGTGTTTATGAATATCACTTATTCTTCTTATTTTTCTTATAAAGAAACATGTATGTGTGAACGAAATTTTGTTTAAAAATGAATTAAAATAACTTATATCAAAAAATTGCATTTTTAAAAGTATTTTTCTTATTTTAAATTACAAAATGATAAATTTAATTTAATTTGACAAACCATCTTTAAGATGATGTTTATTCATAAATATCCAAATGGTTAATATTAAAATATGCACATTTTCAGGATTAATTAACATCCATACGTGTATCCGTATACGTGGAGCAAGAAACATAGAATAGTTGGAATAATTGGATCATATTTTGGTGTCATCCTCTTCTTCGAAATATATATCACCAATAAATTCAATAGGTGCATGTTTAACATACAAAACTTAACGTGCAAGCTTCCAAACATACTTTTTTTATTATTATTATTATTTAAAATCTGTAGTTAATATTTGATTTAAAAACTTACTCCTAGTTAACGGAAAAACTGGTAGGTAGAAATGATTGAAATTTCTCTTAATTCTTGCACCTTTGCACCTGTATTATAAATTCTTAATTTTCATGAATTTTGTTTCTTTTTTTTGCTTTGCGGAAAAGGAATAAACAATTGTTTTGGTTTGACTTTGAAATGTATTGTTGTTTAGAAGTCAACTCAGCAATGGGGTTTGAAGCATCGTATGTTTTTGTCCGTAAGCAGAACGATAGTGATGAGATGAGGTGAGTTACGCTATTTCTTATTAGCTTCGTTCCTACCATAATCACATTTTATTATTTCAGATTATTTTAATTAATTTTAATTCTCTAAATTCACGCACACTTTAATTAACTCAACTGAAGTTGTTGAATAAGTCATTTTTTTAGATGAATAAATAAAATATTATTTGGAATGAGTGAAACAGAGTATGGAAAAGTATAGTGAGAAAAAAAGATTCAAACAAAGTAAGGAAAAATCTTAGAAATGAACAGAAAATTAAACTAGGTGAAAAGAATAACTTCAAGTGTTATATAACGATTGATTTACAGGGTTTTTCAAAAAGAAGAAAGAAGAAGACATTGTAGCAGAAACATGGAGCGACCCATAAGCACTGTACAATTGGAGTGTGTGGCATTGTTCATATTGTGCACCACAGTCTTTGCTTCCGCTACTACTTCTCCACAGCAAGAATCACAATCACAATCTCGCCAACACAAAGGTGAGTTACCGTTTCTCTCTTCTTCCCAGTTAAATTGCGTTGTTTTTGACGCTATGCGATGTGATCAGGCGCGAGTTACCTGAAAATGGTGGTGAATGCGAGCGAGTTGCCACCGGAAGACTACTACGACTACATCATCGTGGGTGGCGGCACTGCGGGGTGCCCACTGGCGGCGACGCTGTCGCAGTCGTTTCGGGTGCTTGTGCTGGAAAGAGGAGGCGCCGGGAGCGAGAACCCCAACCTCATGAACCAAGAAGGGTTCTTGAGCAACCTCTTGAACGCCGAGACGGAGGACTCGCCGGCCCAGGCTTTCATTTCCGAAGAGGGAGTGCCCAACGCCCGTGGCCGTGTTCTTGGCGGCAGCAGTGCCATCAACGCGGGCTTCTACAGCCGAGCCCACCGGGATTTCTTCCTGAAGTCGGGCTTGCCCTGGGACCTCGCGCTGGTGAACCGCTCGTACCAGTGGGTGGAGAAGGAAATCGTGTTCAGACCCAACCTCAAGACGTGGCAATCCGCGGTTCGCGATGGGTTGCTCGAAGCAGGGGTCACTCCCTACAACGGTTTCACTCTGGACCACGCCAAGGGGACCAAGATCGGGGGCTCCACTTTCGACACCTCTGGCACAAGACACACCTCTGCGGATCTTCTCAGGCACGCTCGTTCATCCAACATCAAGGTCGCCGTTCACGCCACCGTGGAGAGGCTGCTTCTGGCGGGTTCCACCGCCATCGGAGCCCTGTACCGCGACCAGATGGGGGGCCACCACCACGCATTTTTGCGGGAACACGGCGAGGTGATTCTTTCCGCCGGTGCCATTGGAAGCCCTCAGCTTCTTCTTCTGAGCGGGATCGGTCCCAGACCCTATCTCTCTTCATGGGGTATCCCTGTGGCGCATCACCTACCCTACGTTGGCCACTTCCTCTACGATAATCCCAGAAACGGAATCACCATTCTCCCCTCCCTTCCACTCGACCATTCTCTCATCCAAGTCGTCGGAATCACCGACTCCGGCGCTTACATCGAGGCTGCATCCAACGTCATTCCTTTCACCTCCCCTCGCCACACCACTTTCGTCCGCTCCCCCCTCTACCTCACCGTGGCCACCATCATTTCCAAGATTTCCGGCCCTCTCTCCGCCGGCTTTCTCAGACTCGCTTCCACCGACGTCGACGCGAATCCCCGCGTGAGGTTCAACTACTTCATCAACCCCCTCGACCTTGAGCGCTGCGTCAACGGGACCAGGAAGATAGCCCAAATCCTCAGGAGCAGGGCCTTGAAGGACTTCAAATTCTCCAACTGGTTCGGGGAGCCGGACTTCAGGTTCATAGGCCCCGCATTGCCGCTTCATCAAACGGACTACACTCGCATGGCCGATTTCTGCCGCCGCACTGTGAGCACCATCTGGCACTACCACGGCGGCTGCGTGGTTGGCAGGGTGGTTGATCCCACTCTGAAGGTCATCGGAGTTGATTCCCTTCGTATTGTTGACGGTTCCGTCTTCAGCGTATCGCCCGGAACCAATCCTCAGGCCACCCTCATGATGCTCGGACGGTATGCTTTGTGTCTCTCCCTTTTTCACTGTGTTTTTTTTTCATGTTGGACCATTAATCATCGTGCTCTTATTCTCCAGGTATTTTGGGTTGAAGATTATCAGAGAAAGGAACGCATCCTAATTTTGGGTTCAATGTTTCTTTTTCAAATTGTGAATGTTATAGTCGATTGTCAAACATGTAGGAAACACCAGAGTTTTGCATTTACCTTCCTTTTCTTACTCTACATGAAAAGGGGATGCATTTTCAAGTTTATTAGAGGCTCATTTTTGCAGTGAATAGGATCATATCCAAGAGTAGAGGTTTTTGACATTCTCCAAGGGACTTTTTGGTGAAGTCATTCTGCATATACCACAACCATGTAACAAAACACTTAGTCTTCATCTCCCATCTGTTCTGTTTCTTGTAAGATGTTCACTTGTTCTTCTAGAATTGCATTTTCTGTTTCCACTTCAAATTTTCGTGTTTACTGAGAGGTGTAGCGTTATGAAATAGCTGATTAATTATAAATTGTGGACGTAGCACTTGAAAATCCAAATAAAGCTTATTATTGTTTTGGATTCACATTAAAAAGAGTACAAAAAATTCAGAAAACACAGGATGTTACTTCAGCGTGTAGGAAATTATTTTCTCAAACAACTATTGTGAAATCCTATAAACTCAGCTAACAACCTAGTCAAAACCCATTTACTCAAGTATACAACTGTATAAAGCATTGCAATACAAGGACAACTTCAGTTGATTTTCACAATTCAGTCAACTTCTTCAATCTTAGGCCCAGCACCAGCACCACCAGTTGATGATTTTCCATAGCCACCACCATTAGGAATGTCATCTGCACCTCCCATTGGCACATCTGCAGCACTCCCCTGATACATCTTTGAGATAATAGGGTTGCAGAGTCCCTCCAAATCCTTTAATCTGTCCTCAAATTCCTCCACCTCAGCCAGTTGATTCCCGTCAAGCCATTCAATAGTTTCATCAACAGCCTTCTCTATCTTCTGTTTTTCATCAGGGTTTAGTTTTCCAGCAAACTTCTCATCCTTCACAGTATTCCTCATGTTGTAAGCATAGTTCTCCAACGAGTTCTTGGCCTCCACCTTCTTCTTCACATCCTCATCCTCTGCCTTGTATCTCTCAGCCTCCTGCACCATTCTCTCAATATCCTCCTTGCTCAGCCTTCCCTTATCATTCGTGATTGTGATCTTGTTCTTCACCCCTGCAGTCTTGTCCTCAGCCGAAACATTCAAAATCCCATTTGCGTCGATGTCAAAACACACATTGATTTGAGGAACTCCTCTAGGTGCTGGAGGGATTCCAGCCAGTTCAAACTTCCCCAACAGGTTGTTGTCTTTGGTCCTAGCTCTCTCACCTTCATACACCTGTATCAGCACTCCTGGCTGATTATCAGCGTAAGTAGAGAAAATCTGCTCCTTCTTGGTGGGAATTGTCGTGTTCCTCGGAATCAACACCGTCATCACGCCCCCTGCAGTTTCAATGCCGAGGCTAAGAGGAGTAACATCAAGAAGAAGCAAGTCCTGAACCTTCTCGTTCCCCTCGCCGCTCAGAATAGCAGCCTGCACTGCAGCACCGTATGCCACAGCCTCGTCGGGGTTAATGCTCTTGCAAAGCTCTTTCCCGTTGAAGAAATCCTGCAACAGTTGTTGCACTTTTGGAATCCTGGTGGATCCACCAACGAGGACAACGTCGTGGACGTGACTCTTGTCGATCTTGGAGTCCCTCAAACACTTCTCAACAGGTTCCATGCACTTGCGGAACAAGTCCATGTTCAGCTCCTCAAACCTGGCTCTGGTGATGGTGGAATAGAAGTCAATACCTTCGTAGAGAGAGTCAATCTCGATTGTTGTTTGGGAAGTCGATGAGAGAGTCCTCTTAGCTCTCTCACACGCAGTCCTTAATCTCCTTAGAGCTCTCGCACTGCTGCTTATATCCTTCTTGTGTTTCCTCTTGAACTCAGCCACAAAGTGGTTCACAAGCCTGTTGTCAAAATCTTCACCTCCCAAATGAGTGTCTCCGGCAGTGGCTTTGACTTCGAAAATGCCTTCCTCAATGGTGAGGAGCGACACATCGAAGGTTCCACCACCAAGGTCGAAGATAAGCACGTTCTTTTCGCCACTCCTCGAACCCTTCTTGTCTAATCCATAGGCAATGGCAGCAGCGGTTGGCTCGTTGATGATTCTCATCACGTTAAGCCCCGCAATGGCACCGGCGTCCTTCGTGGCTTGCCTCTGAGAGTCGTTGAAGTAGGCAGGGACAGTGATCACAGCGTTCTTCACGCTCTGTCCAAGGTAAGCCTCCGCGATCTCCTTCATCTTCGTCAACACCATCGATGAAATCTCCTCCGCCGCAAACTGCTTCTCCTCGCCCTTGTAGCTCACCACGATCATGGGCTTCTCGGCGGGACCGGGAACAACCTTAAAAGGCCAGTGTTTCATGTCGGCCTGCACCGAAGGGTCCGAGAACCGGCGCCCGATGAGGCGCTTGGCGTCGAACACGGTGTTCTGCGGATTCATGGCAACCTGGTTCTTGGCAGCATCTCCGATGAGACGCTCGGTGTCGGTGAATGCCACGTAGGATGGTGTGGTTCTGTTGCCCTGGTCGTTGGCTATGATCTCAACGCGGTCGTTTTGCCACACGCCCACGCAACTGTAGGTGGTGCCAAGGTCAATGCCAATGCCCTTCCCTTCTACCTTGGAAGCCATAAGAGGAAAGTGAATGGAAAACGGTTTTGTGAGTGTAGTTGGTGATGGTTTCTCTGAGTGAGTTCGCAAATTGCAATGCAGAGAATCGTTGAGAATGTGAGGTATAAAAGGAACAGGGGAATGCTGAAGAATGTTCGAGACAATGGCAAACATGGAAGATACTGTTCCATCCCTTTCATGAAACTTCGTCAACTAACCAGACACTTCTGCACAAGACAAGAACCTTCTCTAACTAACTTAAATATCAGTTTTTTTTTTTATCATTTCGTGGTTTCTTTTTATAAAAATTATAATTATTTTTAAGATAATTGTAGAATATATAAATAATACACGTACATACAACATTTAAATTTCAAATAGTCTACTATGAAAATTTACCAAAATATAACCTAATTAATATTTCTTATTATCTTGTCTTATTTTTAAAACCGTTACTCAACACACATTTCTATAATTTTCTTATTATTATTATAATTACAATTATTAGTATTATTATTATTTTATTAATAACATTATTATGTTTATTATTTATTAAGATTATTATTTTTGATTTTATTATTATTATTAATAATACTCGCATAGGTTTTTTTTTTCATATGTACTTGAAACGAAAATGTGTCAAAAAGGTATAAACAATTTAAATACTATCATCAAATGCTTTTAAAACGTCAGATAAATTTAACAAAATCTGGTTAAAAGAACTAAATTCATACATCTTTTAAGATTAAGAACTAAATTGATATAAAATTTCAAAGAGAGACTAATTTCAAACTTCCCTTATACCAAAAACATATTTAACCCTTTTTAAAATAACCGTTAAAAATAAATTATTTAAAAAATAATTAATTTTTGAAATAATGATTAAGAGTAAAACTGGAATAATGAAGTGTAAATACAAAAGATATCTTTTTATATATTATTATAAATTAATAATAATAAAAATAATAATATTATTATCATTATAATTCTTATTTATTTGTATCATTTTTTATTATTATTTTAATTAATAATAATAGTGTTAATAATATTTCTATTGTATTTGATAATAATATAAGTATATTAATAATATTAATATTTATATATCTAAATTATTATTATTACTATTATTTTTATTATAATTATTGTTATTATTATTATTACTATTTTTCAATTAATAATACAATTAGTATTAATATATTAAAATTATTATTATTACTATTATTAACATTATTATTTGTATTAAAATTATTATTTTAATTAATACTACTGTTACTATTTATATTGACATTGTTTTTGTTATTATTGTTAATAATAATAATAATGTTATTATTATCGTTATTATTTGTGTTTATACTATTTTTATTATTATTAACATTTTTTATTATTATGCCTAATTGTATTATCATTATTTTTATTGTTATTGTTAATATCATGGGTATGTTTATTTTTAACATTATTACTATTATTATTATTATTATTTATAGTATTAATATCATTATTTTAATTAATAATAGTATTATAACATTTCTTCTTATTATTATCATTACTATTTGTATTATTATTATTATTATTAATATTCTTCTTATTATTATTATTATTATTATTACTATTAGTATTAACACTATTTGTATTAATTTTTTTGTTATTTCAATTAGTAATAAAGTAATTTTTGTTAGAATAATATAATGATTTTATTAATAATATATAATAAATGTTTATAAATAGTTATACATATTTAAACACTTTAATATAACAAAATTGTAAAACTAATATATAAAAATATATATATATATATATATATATATATATATATATATATATATATATATATTACAAACTCAATACATATTATTAATTATTAAGTTTAATCATCTTAACAACAAAATAAATTTTTTTTATTATAATAATTCAATTACGTAAAAGATACATATCAATTCAATCTTCGAATTCAATAATTTATTTTAAGATTTAAATTTAACATACACATATTCAAATTGTGATTATAAATAGAATTCACCAATTATTAATATATTAAGAATTACAAATACAATTCACTAAACATATAACTAAAATAATATATTACTATTAATATGATTAATATTAATAATATTTATTATTATTATTATTATAATCATTAGTATGTCTACATAATTTTATTATTATTATTATTATTAGTATCCTTAGAATTAATAAATATTTAGTAAGTATTTAGTATTATTATTGTTGGTATTAATATTACTGTTGCTATTATTCTATTATTATTATATTTTTAAATTTTTTACGAGATTCATAATATATAATATGATCTCATTTTATTTTGACAATAAAATATGTAAACGTATTTTATATTCCAAAGTTATATTATATATATATAAAACAGCGAATACATAGTCATTGTTGTATTTATGTGTGTTCGCATTTTTTAATTTTCAAGAAAATTAAGTTAAAATCAGTAAAAAATATATAATTAATTTTTAAAATAATTATTAAAAAATAAGATATGTACAAAAAAAATTGAAAATAATGATTTAAGACAAAATAGATTTTTAGAATAAAAATAAAAAGTAAATTATTTTTAAAATAATTAAAAGTAAAACTGATATTATGAAATATGTAAAAAAAAAAATTACTTTTTTTATATATTGTTATAAATATATATTAAAATAATTTTATGTTTAAATTCATCGTTTTATTATTTCATATTTTGAATTTTTTAAAATATTAGTTTAAGTTTTATATGTTTATGTTAATAAATTTCAACATCAACTTGGATTTGTATTTAGTTTTAACAAGATGCATAATATACCTACAATGATGGCAACATTTACATCTATCTTTGTTTAAAAATTAACCTCAAATTTTTTATTAATGTTACTACAACTTTTTAAAATAAATTACATTTCACAATATTTTATATTTTATTCACATCTAAAAGCACACACATATATATAATCATTGATATTTTATTTACAATATTTTAGGTTTAATTTCATTTTTTTTTTAATTTCATGTAATCATTGATATTTTGTTGTGTTTTAGACAATTTATATGTACGTATGTTTTTATTTAGATTTGTTAATGTGTTATATTTATTTTATAAAAGATCTTGTTACAAAATATGCATTTCATTTTGCTGTTGTAATTTACCACACTAAAAAAAACTTATTTTTAAACTGATAATTGGCATGATTCAATTATGTTATGAAATGTATCGAAATTGTGGTGTGCTTTGTGAATTTATGTATTTATTTACATATTGTATTGAAATTATATCACGTTGTCACAACTTAGTTGTTTTTGTCTTAAAAGTTTATTCAATTTTAATCAAAATGTCTTATCTCAATATATTACAATTTTAATTTTTCTCAACAAATGGTCGACTTTTGACACCACTTCCATTCATTTGTAACGAAATCATTTCAGCATCACCTGAATTCCTTCTTTCATATCAAGTTAGTATGAGTTGTCCTGCCTTGACTCTTTTTTAAACAATTACATATTTTAATAATTTCAAAAATAAATTATATCGGTAGCAAATTGAAAAATAAATATAAAAATGTATCAAAGTATTTTCTTTCTCCAATTTATTATACTTATTCTCTTCTTCAAGTCTTTTTTTTCATGGCCCACCATTTTACCTTAAACATCAACTTAAAATCAATTTACCTAAAGATACCTGTAATTGTACATATTTATTTTATTATCATTTGACATTATCTTTCATAACTATTATTTTTTTAAATATATAAAACTTAAATTTTATTAAAACTATTTTATCTTTTATATAAATTGTCACTCAAGCGGTATCGAACAACCTTTTTCTAGATTATATTAACCCAACCTTTGGAGTAAAGGGAACATAGTAATGCGCGTAATAGGTCTACTGATTTTGTTGGTAAAATTATTGACTGAACATTAAAAATGCACTATATTAATATTTTAAATATTTTTTCCTAATGTTAAAATTAATAATAATCAATATATTTACAGCCAAAAATAAAAAAAAAATAACAGAATCCAAATTCGTCTATTGAATTCCATGATTACACTTTAAGCCATACTTCACAGCTTCAAACTTTTCCATTGTCTCTAAATCGGCATGGACATGGAACGGACATGGCACTTCACTTTTTCTTATTCTGTCTCCACAAAATGCTTCTCTTCCTAATTCCCACTTCTTCACTTTTGTTGTTGTTAGGAATCATTACTATGAAGAATATTAAAAAACAAAAAGTTTTGCTTCAAACATTTAATTTTTTTTAATAATTCGTCTACAATCATTTACCCAACACCAAATAATTCAAAATCCGTCACCCTCTCTTGTGCTAGGCTTTGGACATTGTTCAACAAAAACCGAGAACACCCAACTTTTTACAAATAATCAACCTTTCCTTTCCCTAACATGGTGATGAGATTCCTTGTTTTTTCCCTACTCATCTCAGGCATTCATGCCATATCAATCTCAGAGTTCAACACGAGTTTCAGTTCAGAAGGTAAAGGCCTAATCCAGAGCAATGGACAAGCACAACAACTTCTTGGTACGTCATTTCTTCAGCCTTTAAAGCCAAAAGTTTTTTCTCTTTTTTTTCTTCTTTCAGTGTGGCTTTTAAACTGATGTTGTGATTCATAGGGAAATTGTTATATGGAAGCAATGAAGATGTAACAGAGTTGAAAGAGAAAGTTGATGAAACTGAAAATGGGTACAAAGAAGAAGTAGTGAGTACTAGAAGAACATCACACGGTGGAAGTTCAGGCGGTGGAGGAAAGAAAGGAAAAGCAGGAACCGGTGGCAGTGCAGATGTTAATCGCCGGCCACGTCAGAGTTCTGCGCCGTCAAAGCCTCATTTTTGGATCTCGAAATTTATTCTATGCGTAAGCTTGGCTTTAGTCACATTATTTTCTTTCCACTGGGTCTGATGTAATCTGCCCAGAAAAGAACACACGTTGCTCTTTTTTATTGCTGATAGAAATTATAGACTTCCAAGAATGAAAAGCTGGGAAAACATAAAGCGCAAGATGCAGAGTAAGATAGAAAGAAAGTAGATTTCTGTTATTGCTTTTTCTTTTCCTTTCTCTGCACTCTTATTTTCAAGACGAACTCTGGATGGGGATGACAATTTCTCTATGAACTCTGTAGATTTTTTTGAAGTTTTTATATTTTCCCAATTGTAATTTTGTTTGATTTGCTTTTTATATTAAGTGTAATCTGCTTCTTTTCAGTTTTACCAATCAATTAAGTTTCTCTATTTATTTTCGAAGTTGAGCAAGTTTGATCTTACTATAGACTTTTTTCACCTAAAATTTTCAAATTCGTATTTCTTTAATTCAAATCCACACTTTCTCCTACACGTTACCATTCTTGGTTCATGGTTCAAAGAAAGTTACCAACTTGAGACTCGGTCAGGTTTTACAATAACCTCATTAAGGAAGACATTCCCTTCATTGGAGAATCAGTGTAATAATTTCTGACAGAATGCTATGTAAAAAATATTTTACATTACAGAGATACAATGGAGCTGACAGAAACCTTTCATTTAACATATTTAAAAACAGAGACGTGTGAAGACAATTCTCAAACAAGTCTTAAGCAAACTGTAACGTTAAATTAATCGTTGCTAAAGTTCATGTATGCTTACAGAATACAACACTTATAAGAGAAATGTAGTGTAATGATAACTCAAGTGGAAGTGGTGATGCCATTATCAGTTGCATACCGTTAGGAAAGAAAACGCCAGCGACAATGATTCCTCAAATGTCATACAAGTATTCCTTAAACACCTTCATATGGTCGGGTTGAAGAGCAATTGCCACAGACAAGCTACCATCATTGATCGAGTTTGGAATTATGAAAGATAAACCCTCATAAGCAATTCCACCAGGACCCATGAAAATGGGTCTTCCCCAACCAAAGTCAGCATCATGGATCGGAAGCCGGGTCCAGCTGGTGATGCCAAGATTCGGACATTTGAAAGTGTGTGCGCCACGAACCAGAGCTTTGAGATCAGGTTGCAGCTCTAGATAATCAAGAGCGGATCTCAAATACTCGTTGTCCATTCGCAGCAACGCGTTGTGGATTCTGCTTGCAGCGTACCATGTTGGTTTTGACATGAGATCACCAGCCACGGCGATTGGTGTGGTGGTGAATATGACATTGCCGAAGTAACCCGGTGGAGGAGAGGGTTGAAGCCTTGATCTTCCGTCGGTTGCAATGTACAATTTGGTTTCTTGATCTTCGGGAAGTGCTCTTGCTTTGCACACGCTTCTCCACACGTGTCCTGCCAACATCTCGTAGGAGCTGTAGGTGATTGTGTTGCCATCTTCTTTGGACTTGGCTTTGAGCGTGGAGAGCTGGTCACGTGTGAGCTTGAAAATGGAGACCGCTGCAGTATCAGATTCTGTGGGTGGTTTGGTTTTCATGGCGGGTGGGGGTTTGTATTCGATGTGATCAAAAACGGGTCGAGGTGGGTCTCTGGCACGGAGTATTGTTCTGTCGATGAATGGTGGAATGGAAACATCCAAGCCACGCGCCACATCGGACCACGTGTTGATGAAGTGAAGACCCGAGGCTCCATCTGCTACATGATGCTGCATACCAACTCCAAGTGATGCCCCTCCACATTTGAAGTGCGTTACCTAAAAAATTTTAAAATCAAATTGGGTAGTTATGGTATCATTAAGTATCTAAAATTTTTTTAATATACAAAAAATTTATCCATTTCCAAAATTTTTCTATGTATTTATATTTATTATAATTAATACAAATAAATAACAAATTCTCAATTTTAATCTGGAGATCTTATAGTTTTATTTTTATTTTGCCAATATACATCCTCCTTCGTAAATTTTAAAAATTTTATCCATTTCCAATATTTTGTTTCCTAATTGCTCCGATCGTAAAAATCCCGCAAAAAAAGTTACATTTTTGACGTAGAAATTTGGAAGCTGTAAGCGGGAATATTAATTGCTTCTGTTTCTCCTTTCACACACGACGCATGGGTCTTGCTACCAAGAACGTCAACTCGTAACTCAACATTATTACTATTATGATTTTCATTATCTCTCTTTTAAATTATTATAAGCATAATAATTTTATTATTTTCTTACAAATAAACTAGTCTCTTCTAAATTCCATGACTTCTGGTGACGTCTGAGTTTATGTGAAATAAAATAAAAGAAAGCGTACTAAGGTCAATATACGTTCTCGTTTGGTAAGTTAATTTTTGACTTAAGTTTGGCGGATAATTAATCAAAGTATGCAAGCAAAGCCAAACAACCAAAAGTAGCACCTAACAGAGAAAATAAAAAGAAGTATAGTAAGAGAAGAAACGAAACGCAAAACGCACCTGTAACACCAAGAGGGGATAGGTTTCGATCCCTTGCGAATAATCCACGGCGGGGATGAGCTGCCGGAGCTCAAGGGTGGGTGCAAAGTCCCCGAAGTCGTCGATGACGGCGCCGGTGTCCGCCTCCACGAAGAGAACCCCCTGACCGTCGCAATCAATCTCCACGCGACCGTCTTCGTCTCGCCGGAGCCTCCCCGCCATTGGATAGAACGGCACCAGCACCTTGCTCAATGCCTCCTTCAGAACCTTCCCGTCGAAAAAGTTGGACGCGCCGTTCGCTCTGTAGAAGTAGACGCTGGGCGTGTGGAAATTCGGCACCACCAGGTCCACGTTCGAGTTCCACACCACCCGCCGCTCCTCCTCTTCCGCCGGCCGCACCATCGTCGATTCCTTCACGTTGATGATCATCTCTCTTATCCAAAATGCTCCCACTATATATCAATCATAAAATTATTAACGATAAATACTATAATATAACTCAATCCATTGATGAACTTCTTTTCATTGCATCATCTCAATAATTTGTTCCTTCAAAACCTACACACCACACACACGAGTCTCCAATATAATACTCAACCCTAATTGTCAATTGCTGTCATTCTTACACTGCTGCCAACTTTTCATTTTTAAATATTTACATTTATATTTCGCCACAGTACCACACTAACTACAAAACTGGTTATATAGAATCATGAAGAACTAAAACTATAACTAAAATGAAAATTAGCACAGACAAAAAATAAAAGATGGATTGAATTAGTAAATGTGTTAATTAAGAAAGGTAGTTATTATATATCGTCATTTATTTGTATTAATAATGTTTAGTAACAAGATTAAGTGGCATTTGATTTAATGAAGCAACAGAAAAAAGAGAAATAAGCATGGAGGAAGAGGAAGAAGAAGAAGAAGAGAGTATACCTGGTGTTGTGCGATGTTGGTCGCTGGGTTGGAAGTGGAAGGTGTCGTAGTTTTTAAGCAAAACGAAGAGAGGTTGAGTCACTCACCAACCACGCCCACGGCCTCCACCAATAGTAAGACGCCACGTCACTCACAGCACCATGCTGTTTCGCATCAGAAGTTGGTGAGACGGAGACCTTCCCTTTTCCATTTTTATTTTTTTTCAAATAAATTCCTTTATCGTATAAAATAAAATAAAAAATAATAAAAAAATGGTTGCACTGTGTTGTGTTGTATGATTGTGGTGAGTTGAGGGTGGTGTGGTATGGAGTGAGTCACCAACTCCTAACAATAGCATAGGAAGAGTGGTGTGGTGGGTCCGTGTTCCCTTGACACTCAAAGTGCCGTGTTTCGTTCTTTCTGACGTCACCCACTCGCAACCTCCCACGCGTGTCTCCACGCATCTTTTTAATCAATAAAACCAAATCCACAACTAAGATACAATCGTTTCTAATTATCTTAATAATAATTATAATTTAATTTAGGGTTAAATATATATTTTTTTCTTAAATTTTTAGTGAAATTTAAAATTAGTTTCTTTTAGAAAATTTTGATCAATTTAGTCTTTCATTCTTATAGATGCAATGTGTGAATTTAGTCTTTTTAACTAAATTTTATTAAATTTATCTAACATTTCAAACACATTTCAAGATAATATTTGAATTGTTTATCCTATTTAATACATTTTCTATTCAATATTAACTCAAATATTATCGTAAAATATGTTTGAAATGTCAACTAAATTTAACAAAATTTGATTACAATAGTTAATTCTACACTTTTAAAAAAATAAATGATTAAATTGGTCAAAAATTAAAAAAAAAAACCAGTATCAAATTTCAGATAGTAAAAATATATTTAACTCTCTTAATTTAATATGTTTAGTATGATACGATTATTGTAAAATTTTGCGAGTCAAATTTACTTTTCACTTTTCCCTGTACACTTACCTACCCATTTGTCTTTCTATAATACTTCTTTAATTTAAATAAAGCGTAACATCGGAACATACTCCTATTAATACACTAACTCATTTAGATATTGGGTAACAAAATTACTTTTTTGGAAAAAATAAACAGTAACCTTTCTAGAATATCACGATGTACATGTTTATGTTTCTTTAGGATTATGATTATTCTGAATGGGCATAGCATAAATTTTAATAATTTAAGCCACTGACTCCATTAAACGCGTGATTCTGTGTTACTAAGATCTTATCTTATCTTTTAATTGGTTTCATCATATCTGTATTTATTTATTTATCTAGTATTAATGTAATAATAAATTTAGATAGTTACTAGAATATTTAAATTGTTTTTAATAATATTAAAAGAGTATCTTGAATAATAAATATAATAAATCTAGATAATGAATAAAAAATATTCGCATACATTCGTGGTAAGAGAAAAAAACTTTTTTTTTATATTTGAAAATAATGTGAATTTAATTAACATGGAAAATAAAAGAAGATAAATTTATACCCATATTAAATTAAATGGTAAAAAGTTTAATCTCATTGTTAAGTTACGTTAATCAAGTATACGGCCTTGCTATAATCATACTACTTTTTTCTTTTAGTCACTAGTTATGCTAGATATTGAATGATAAAAATTCAAAATAAGTACTAAACCAATCAAAAAGCAAAGTAAATTTTAAATTAGCGAATCAAGTTAATTTTAAATTAGTAACTTTAAGAAAATAAAATAATAAAATTATTAAATTTAAAATATAAAGTCTAAAACGAATCTTATCAAAAAGATTTAAAAAAAACTATTAGTAGATTAAAAATTAGAAGGTACTATATCTTGTCATAGTTATGTTTTGATTCTGCTGGGTCTTGTGAAGCCCAAATTCAAGTACATCCACACACAGTAATCACTTTTTTTTATTCTTCTCAAAGCATGCACTTTTCTGCAATAAAAAACATTCACACGTGCTTTTAGAACCAAACCGTAATTTAGCATATAACTGAATAATAAAAAATATTTCAACTTAAGTTAATCTTCCACCTTTCTAAAAATTTTGAAAAATATAACTGAAATAGATATTCAGCTTTTATTATTTTAAAAATAGACAAACATATACAAAATTATTTCCTAACTCCAATTTTGTAAGTAAAGTGAAAGTGAAGTAAAAATAAGATAAATTTTACATTTATTATGTTTTTTTAAGTATTTAAAATTATTTTATTTTATTTATTTGAAATAGCTTGCAAAATTCTTAAATTTATTTTTTTTAAATTATTTTATCTAAACAAATCATTTTAATGTAGAAATATCCTCATAAATTACCTTATCAAACACAAATTTTTTTAATTATTATAATTAAATTTCTATATTCTCATAAACTAATATTTATATAAGAAACTAAATCTTATCCAATATCTTATATACAAAATTAAATCTTAAATTTAAAAGTCGTACACACCGTATCAATAAACTACAGTAACCCCTCTTATAACATCACTTTTAAATCTAAGAGTTCAAGACCCTACATTAAAAATAAAAAATGTTCTAAGTTAATATAACATCTTACTTTGTTAATGTACTATTAACGATAAAAGTTATTTATTTAGTAAAAGCTATTTTATTTTAAGATTAAATATATTTTTAATTCTTGAAATTTGATTTAAAATTTGTTGTAAGTGACATCAATTATATCGTGAGAGAAATTAGGAGATCAAAAAAATTACTTAAAAATACTAAAACTTAGTATTTTTAAGTAATTTTTTTTTTGCTATGAATATAACATGTAACATATATGATCATTAAGCATTTCATAAAGTAAGAAACTGAACAGGGGTGGTACAATTGCACTGTTTCCTTAGCTTTAATCTTGTTATTCGAAGAGCAAACAAAGTACTCATAACACAATTTCATGCACACTCTTAACCAAACTAAGAAAGAAGAACAAACTTTCAATAATAATAATAATAATAATATTATTATTATTATAATTATAAGAACGTTATATTCAATTTCAACATTTGACCCGTGCAACACGCACGGATTTATTAAAAATAAAAATTTATTAAATATTCGTAAGAATGTATTTTATTTTATTATATATAAAAGTAACAAAATTTATGTAATTTATTCTGATTATTAAAATGTATTTGAATTCGTAATTTTTTTATGTAATTTGAAATATTATTTTATATAATTTGTAATTCAAGTTTGAAAATTTTGCAAATTTTCTTATAATTTCAAAATAATTTATTGATCTTTTAACTATTTCTCATTTGGACTCTACTCTTTTTGTTAACAGATATAAGTAAGAATCTGTTTGTAGTCCAACCTTAAGCCCAAAACCAACTATAAACTAAATTATTCATATTTTTTACACCCCTCGACATATACCATTCTCACCCCTCCTTTTTAAGTTAGCTATCTTCCTTTCGCAAAACTAAATCTAATAAAAAAAACTCATACATGTATTAACATGTGATACATTTTCAACGTTGTTTATATAGATTTAACAAAAATATATAATTACATTAAATATTATAAAATAAAAACCAAATTGAATCATGAAAAAGAAAAAAATATTGTTTAAAGATTTTCTTACAAAAATATGGATCAATCAAATGATTTAATCTTATATCTATTAATTTTTATATGTAAGTGGGATTTGTTATTATCATCTGCATAATAACAAGCATACAAAAACCTATAAATAATGTGCATATGGAATATTTCAACTTAATATTCATTCTATATTCAAGTATTGAGAAAAAAATCTATTACGATTTAAGCGTTAAGTCTTTCTAAATGATTTTTTTCATATTTTTAATGATTTAAACTTGGATATAAGTAAAATACAAATTCAACCACCTTGGATGAACTTAGAAAAAATTTCCGGTGTGAATAATATGTTAAATTGAATTATATTTTTTAATTACTTTCGCATACTTATTTGACCACATATAACAGATATCCTTACTTATATTAGTTTAATAAATAAAACTGATCCACTTTTATCGCAAAAATACATTTACTTTGTTACTTTAACATCATCCTTCTCAAACAAAATTGCATATCATGTAATTAAAATTAAAGTTTGTAATTAGTAGCTACTTTAATTTTTAATATAATAGATTATAAAATAAGGAAAAATATATAGTACATAGATATAATATTACATCAGCAAAAGTAGCATTTTGATGCTATCAAAATTATGACTACATGCACGCCACGTGTATGTTCGTTAGCACTCTCTCTGCACTTTTCAAGACCCAACGTTCTTATCCATCCTTTTCATCTTAATTTTGTTTATCAGGTTTTTCAATTTTTATGGAAAATAGTTTAAAAAATTAAGTCATGTTTCCTTCCAGAGCACAATCAAACCTTCAGAAACATTTCTTCATTGTAAATTGTTATCTATGGTTGTGCTTTATAATAAGTATTTTAAATAATAATCTAAATTATGGATGCTATATAACACAATTTTCAAATATTTACAAAAATTTTATACTCGTTGAAATATGTGAATTTTAATAAGTTTATTTAATATTTCGTACGCATCTCAGAATTGTATTTGAGTTGTTTATATTGTTTGATATATTTTTTTTAATTTAAAATTAATTACTATTATGAAATACGTTTGAAATATTAAATAAATCTAACAAAATTTGATTAAAATAACTAAATCTACATATTTTAAAAGATAAAAATTTAAATTAATCTAAAATTTTAAAATAAATTAATTCCAAAATTGTCAAATATTAACCCTTCAATATATAATAAATTGTATGGTCTTCCGTCCCTACTATAATTTCCCAAATGGATAGTCATTGCAACTTGCATTGCTAGTTATTAATATCTTGATGATACATCAATTCAATCAATCCGATTACATACATAAAATAAATAGCGATGTTTTGTATTATTAATTTAATAAAATTTTTATTTTTGTACTCGTTCAATTAATCCAAATTTTATATTTTATACTCATGTAAACCATTTACAATCAATGATATCCGTTTACAACTATTTAGACTAAAAATAGTATTTTCATATTTTTAAAATTTTTAAAATAAGTTATATCTTATCATTTAATCCAAAACAATCAGGTTTAATTGGATTATTTGTTGTCTAAATTCTGTATTTGTGTAATTTTAGCCTTTCTATTTTTTTGATTCTGGATATAATTAAATGATTACAAAATTAAGGTTAGAGATAAAAAAGACTAAAAAATTTATGTAATTATTGTAATGCTTTGAAATCTAATCCCACGTTTCTAGCAATAGAATAAAATCCAAGATTGAAATATCTAATCTAAACAAAACTAGTTCCTAATTATAAGCTAGTAATAACCACAAAATATCTATTTTTTTAATTAATATGTATATCCATTAATGATAAGAACTGACATATACCAAAATAAGTCAAAGAAGACAATACGCTAATCCGATAAATACATTTAACTTATTAGTTTTTTTTAAGGTAACACTTTATATATTTTGAATCTCTAAATGACATATTTAATACATGTGCGAGAAATTTTAATAATATTTTGATATTGGAAAATTTGTTTATCTTCGTCCCGAAAGATTCCCAATTTTGAAAATCTAAACAATAATCACATATTTAAGGATTTTTATTAGTATAACAACAAAATAAAAAGGTGAGTGACGTGTCACATAATCAAAATAGGAGGGTTGAAAGGATATCCACTAGCATATCCTTCGTTCAAGATAAGCTCATATATTTTTATCATCAACTAATAAACTTATTTTTTTAATAATAAAAACAATTTATATATTGACAACAAAATTAGATTGTGTGAAACAAGCTAATTGGGAAGAATTTAGAAAAGCAATCTTGAAACTAGACCGGGTAAAAACTAAAAATAATATAAAATAGTTGTGAAGATGAAAAAAAAAAGGAGGTGTAGAGAGTAAAATTGCGAGGAAAAAGTAAAAACCTAAACGAGGAGAAGAAGATAAGATAAGCACAGGAATAACAACAACAACAATGTGTGTCTCTGTCAGATTTGTTTTGGCACACTCCTTTTCTGTCTCGAAACCCTAAATATGTGCATCCACGTCACCCTTGACTCAATGGATAAGAACTGTGAATTGCTCCCACCTCAGATTCTCACATTTCACCATTAATTTCTTTTTCTATATAAATCCCTTTCACCCCTTTCATCTGCTCTACAATTATTATTATTATTTGCAATCCAAAATCAACGCAAATTTTCAGCTTCCGACAGATTCCCCGTCAATTCAACTTGCCGTGTTCATTGATCCATTCTCAACAATATCTCCCTCCATCAAAACATCAAAGTTTCGTTATTTATAGCCAGAGCCTTTCTGGGTGCTTCTGAGATTTTCTCTTCTGAGATTATTTTCTGTTCGATATTTTTCGTTCTCGGAGATTTTCGGAATTAAGCCCTTTTCTGCGAAAATGGCTGCTGCTGCGACTGCTGGGGTTGTTGGTGGTAATGCTTCGTCTGCTTCCTGGATGCAATTCAAAGGCAAGGAAAGGAAGCATGCCAAAATCAACAGATCTAGGGTTTGTTGCTCCTATTATTCTTCTTCTTCTGTGATGGATCCTTACAAAACCTTGAGAATACAACGAGGTGCCTCTGAATCTGAAGTCAGAAAGGCTTTCCGACAACTCGCTCTGCAGGTTTCAATCCCAACCTTAATTTTTCCTTTCTCGTATTTTCGACATGTCTTTTGTTTCATGGATTCGATTGATTGATATCTGGTTTACCTGTTTTGATCTTGAATTTTTCAATGATTAATTAGTTTCTGTTGTTGTACTGTGTTTGCTTCAGTACCATCCAGATGTATGCAGAGGAAACAATTGCGGGGTGCAATTTCACGAAATCAACGAGGCTTATGATGTAAGTTATTTACCCTACTTTTCCCCCTTTTCCAGATTTCAGATACTCTAATGGAAACTTGTTTATCTCAGTAGTTTCAATAATAAACTGCTAAAAGTGTAACTAATAATTGAAATTGCATAATTTTTTGTTTGTTTAATATATCTGAGAGTGGAGCGATTATATTATTTGGTTTGGTTGTGCTGGGCCACACCAAAGTTTTGAACTTTATTGAGCTAATTGGGATTATTGAATTGCAGATTGTGATAGCTAGGTTGAGAGGAGAATCAAGTGCGACAGAAACTTACGAAAGTATATATGATAACGACAATGATGAGTCACTGAGAGGAATGAACGATCCAGATTGGGACATGTGGGAGGAGTGGATGGGGTGGGAAGGAGCAGGAATCCGTGACTACTCCTCTCATATTAATCCATACATATGAATATTTTGACCTTTTTTTTCTTTTCTGTTCATAATTATTAGTCTTTTGAATAATCATCATCATCCACACCAAATCGTGTGGTTGGTGTGCTGTGTACAGAGTCCAAGTTGGAGTAATGTAAATTCCTCTATGTATAATTGAAGTTGAGGAAAATCCTTAATATGACAAGTGACAAAAATTGTCATTATTTAAGCTTTAAAATAAATACAAATATATTATTATTGCATATAAATTGAGCCAACTTTGTTGTGTATTAAAAAAGGTTTCCACAAGGAAAGAAAAGTTGTTGAATGCATGAACAATGTGCAGTGTATAATAAGAGAGGTTTGGAATCATATAAAGTCATAAATGCTAACCCTTCAACCCTACGTTGTTCTTTCTTTGTATGGTAGTTTGCCCGTCACAATCTGTCGATACTTTGTTTTTGTTTTATTCTAATAAAATGGAATTGATTTTTCAATATATAAATTAAAATAATCTTATCCCGGGTATGGATATGTCGTTAGAAAAAAAAGGTGCTACTAATAGTATATTTTACATCATTCACTTATTCAATTATTTTCTATACACAATGATTTCGATGAATGAAAATATGAAAATGATCGTTTCAATAGGTATGACTTCTCTATTGGTATGTACTTAAATCAAGACAATGTAGTAAATTGATTTGGATTTTAATTAAATTGAGTTTCGCTTCAATTTTGTCTTGAAACTCGGTTTAAAATATTAGAAGGGAGTTGTTTTGACCGAGTGAAACCCAATCAAAAGATAATATTCATATTTTAAGTTGAGTATTGATAGGTAAAATAACTTATTTAGATGCGCTGAAAAATATCAAATGAGGTCAGAGATGTTATTATCATATTTTAAGGAATTAAAATATAAAGTAAATGTATTAGGTAGAGAGTTTCAAAGATTAAGTATGAGAGAGTATCTATCATATCAAGTATTTTGTGGAACTCCGAACATTGAACAATTGCACCAAAACATTGACCTAAACAATACTTACATGGAAACTTGATAATTTTATAAGTGTTCACATACACACCCACCGGTATTTTTATTATTATAAGATACGTATACAAACAGGTATTAAATGATGTTAATATTTTAAGTACATTAAAATTAAATCGAATTAGTATTATGCCATTCTAATGAATTTTCTTCTAAAATTTCATAATAAAATAACAAAAGTTCTAATTTAGTTTTTTGTCCTCAAAATTGAGATCAAAATGAATTGAACCCACTAGACTGAACAAAGCTAAATTGGATGGACCGAACCAAATTGAATCGAATCAAATCAAATCAGACCGGATCAAATCGGATTAGGTTGGATCAGACCAGATTGAAGAGACCAGACCGGATCAAATCAAAGAGAGTCGTACCGGATCAAATCAAAGAGAACCGGACCAGATCAAAGAGAACCAAAACGGACCAGGTATTTGTTTTTTCTCTTATAATTTTTTAAAAATATTTTATAACTTTATCAACTATTTTATTAATATTTTCAAAATTAATAAATATTTTAATTGTTATGAAATTTTATTTGTGTAATTATATAATATTATATATATATATTTCAATTTATCCTATTAATAATTAATACTGTAAATATAACCCTAACATACGATCTTGAAAAAAATATAAGATTAACTTCAACTCTGAAATCTTCATCTCCAATTATGAGGGGCGAGGCTCAAACATGAAGATGATCAAAATAGTAGCAGAAGAGGGGTCATTTCAATAGGGTGCCATTTTCTGAAATAATTGCCTATGCTTATATTCTGCATACCTAACCAATTTTATTATATAAGGAAAATTTCTTATACATCATTAGTTTTTTTTCCCAAATCAAAAGACCGATTTATCAGTACAGGACAGTGGCAAAAGAAAAATGGATCTCCATCCCAAAGAATAAAACCAGAGAGAAAAGGACATCCAACAAACATGTAATGCCTTTTAATTAAAAGTCTTTAACTTATCATTTAGCAGAAGCAGAACTGGATGAAAGTCTTTGGCTCCTTGCTTTATCAGCTTTTTCCAAGTAATCTTGGTGAGACTGGTGTTTACTCCCTGCAATCAAATGGAGGTATCATATAAGAAAATTCTAAATCTAAAACCCATTTAAACTATCTAAATGTGGCAATCGAAACAACATATCAAAAAGAAAAACATCATTGAAGGCACTACAGTAATTTTTGATGAAATCTAATTTATTTTTCTGGATTTCAAACCCATGCACTAAATGACAGCATAGGTGAAATGCATTTGTGTCAGGATCATTTCAAATTATATGGTCATGAAATGACATAGCATGCACATGAACAGAACAGATCTACCAAATTGTTTTGGCATGCATTGGTATGATGCTAATCCCTCAGAAGCTCAGACAATGGAGCAATTTTAGAGGACCCTTTTAGCAATTGCCTTTCTTAGGATCTGAACAATCCCAAAAAGCATCCAATTTTTGTTCAACAGACCAATTATTAGGTAGAGAGTGTCAAAGATTAAGTATCAGAGAGTATTCTACTGACTGTGGAACTCCGAACATTGAGCAATTTCATCAAAAACTCAGGTTAAAAACCAACACGAGAAAGTTTGCTGTTACGAAATGCCAAACCACCATTGACAGAATTTTATATGTTCGTGAATCCTATACAAGGTGCTAGCAATACTCTCCTGACATAAATTTACTTTATTCCATCAAGTCTTTTCTTCTTAAACAAAGTCTAATTAATTTCACCCAGTTTCAAGTCTAATTTAAGTAGCAAAATGGCACATCTAATATTAGAACATCAACAAGAACATACACAACCACTTTGGTGAAGCAAAATATCTAAAACACCCAGCTAATATGTGAGTACCACACCTTTCAATCAACACAGAAGATCAAACTCAAGCCACCAGCTCCACGAGGTTTCATTGAACTAAACATATTTCCCTTTTCAATTTTCAACAATCAATTGAAGATTTTCTTATCCCTAATTAGACTTGCAAACTTCATTCAACAACCTCCAAACCCGACCTCTTGCAAAGGAACATGTCAAATTTTTTGTACATTGCAAATGCTATATAAGAGGGTTACAATATCATACGAGTTCAAATCGTAAGAAAATCAATAGCACTAAGATTTGAGCTTTACACATAACATGGATGACAGAAGCAAATCATTGATAATGGCAAGAAAAGTTCAGAACTTTGAAAGCGATCAAAAATTTACACCGAAGGGGAATAGATAATATTTATAAAAGAAATCAATTAGAATAAAAAAAAAGAAAAGGTGTACCTCGATTCATAAAGAACCATGGGACGCTAAAGACAGCGGTGATGAGAGTTAAACCAAGGAAAACATGTTTCTTGTCACCGCTATGGAGATAGTAATTGATCTTCGACCTAAATCCTCCTCCAACGTTGCCACCGCTGTTGGATTTTGCGTCGCTGCTCATCTTCCCTTCGCACCTTTCACTCACAGTTCAGACCACTAAAAAAACCCTAATTTCCTTTCATTCAAAAAACCCAATTTTTCCTTTTTAGGCTTCATTAAACTTTTCTTGATTGTATACTATATTGAATGAGATGAAAAAATATTCTAATAAATTATATTTGAAATGAAATATAACAAAAGGATGAAATAAATCATAAAATATGAATTTAAATAAATTCTTTTAAAATGTTTTTAAATTTTTTAGTTCAGTTTATTATTTATGGTAAAAAGTAAAATAAAAGTGAGATAAAATCGTAGAATGACATAGGTGGTGTGCGGTTATTTCTTAAAAAATTCATAAATATTGTGGAAAAAAAATGCACCAAGAAATACAATTTTTAAGTTTTGTGTAAATGGGTAATCAACCCTTTTATTATTGTTATGAATGCTTAACATTTGAGAACCCAAAAAAAAAAAAAATCATGGAAAAGATTTAACTCAAATGAAATAACAATCACATTTCAGTCATAGTTATTTTCTTTAGGAAAAAATGAATTGCAGTAATTAAAAATTTACTATTTTTTAATAATAATTAGTATATACATTGGCATTGTAAACATAAATGTACATTATCATGTAACTATAAATTATTATATACAATGCATTTTAAAGTTTACAATAATAATAAATTTCACTTATTATTACCTCCAATTCATACCATTCTTTAATATTCCGTACCTAAACAAAAAATATCATGCATTAATCTTTAATTAAAAGACCCAAGTTTTAACCATTAACATTAACATCAATAAAATCACTCTTTTTATTATACGAAAGGTTCGTACTCAACCAAAAAAATTCCAGAAATAGTTATTTTAATAAGTTAGATAATGTAACTAAAAAGTAACACAAAACTATTATAACAGAGTCACAGTAATACAGCGAAGCAGAAGTGTATTGCTCCAAAAGTCTCAACTTGTTTGGCCCAAATGCAATAATTGTTGTCCTTTACCCTTCACCTCTGTTTCTAAAAAGTAACACAAAACTACACTAAACACATAACAGAACTCCAACAGAACAGAACAGAGCAGAAAAGAAAAAGAGATGAGAGGTTCATGGAAGCTCACATGTTCCCTCATTCTTCTCATCTCCGCCGTCGCCACCGCCACCGACCACATTGTCGGCGCCAATCGTGGCTGGAACCCTGGCCTCAACTACACACTCTGGGCCAACAACCACACTTTCTACGTCGGCGACCTTATCTGTCAGTGAAACTCTCTCTTTCTCAGTTCTACCTTTCTACCAACACTCTTCTCATATACTCATTCCAGATCCTTCTCTTAACCTCACAGATCTGAAAAAAAATTCTTCATTTTTACCTTCTTCACTACACCTTACAGATCTAAACATACTTTCTATTTTCCACATGCTTCCTCTGTTTTTTCCTGGGAGTAGCAAGTAGTAAAAAAGTCAACTTTTTTTTTTCTTCTTCTCATTCTTCTTTTGTTGCCATGTTTTCTTAACAGCATTCAGGTACCAGAAAAACCAGTACAATGTGTTTGAGGTGAACCAAACTGGGTATGACAACTGCACCACAGAAGGGGCAGTGGGAAATTGGAGCAGTGGCAAGGATTTCATCCCTTTGAATAAGGCCAAGAAATATTACTTCATTTGTGGGAATGGCCAATGCTTCAGTGGAATGAAGGTTTCTGTTACTGTTCTTCCTCTTCCTCCACCTCCCACCTCTGCAATTTCTGCTGAACATTCAACGCCACACTCTGCTTCTTCTCTGCTCTTCAAACGCTCTCTGTTGCTTTCTTCTCTTTTGGCTTGTTTTGGATCTGTCTTCATGTAGCAACTGTTTCTCATTCTTTTCTCTTTCTTTTCTCTATTGTTGTATTGTTTCTTGTTTGTTTTTGTTTCTGATTCACGCCTCTTAAATCCCAATGTATGCTTGTTTTGTTAATCCTGAAATTGAACATCTCCGATTCTCGCTACTCGAGTCTTCTCAGTGCTTTCGTTACAGAAAAAGAGAATTTGGACTTCAAATAACTCTGTTAATCATAATGCTTTCTATGTTTAATGGAGGAAGAAGCAGAGAAGAGAAAAATAACACACTTATCTCTGTAAGATTCTAATAATGGAAAAAGCATGGGACATGTGGAGATTCCTCAAAATCATGCTGCAGATGTCCAACGCTGTCCGTGTTAGGTCCAACAAGTTTGGATAAAACATATCCTAAAAATGAATTATGAATTAAACAAAGTGTTAGCAGTTATTAGGATCGTTACAAAATAGATTTTCTCCTTTGTTTTGTTTGATTTGATTTGAATGTTTTCCAACATTCTCTCCAGGTCCCAAAGAGAATAGGATCAAAATACTCATTCCATCACAACCACATTAAGAGGAAAATTCAGCATGTGAAGCTATTTTCTTTTTCCAATCTTGAACAATGCATGTTTATCTTGATATAATATCTATCTATTTGACCAATAAATATGTTAAACAATATGACTTAACAAGATTTATTTAATTTTATTAACTTAAGAGGTTAAAATATATTCAAATGATTAAATATTGATAATTTGATTACGTTATATTCTTTAATACTATATATTAAAAAAAGAATATGAGTAATTAGGTGAAATATTACATTAGTGTTATTAGTTTTACTTTATTGATATTGTTTCATATTGTCTTGATATTATTTATTTTTACCAATGAGATATAAAGTCCAAAAATTTTATAAATCCACATGATATTCTTTCAGAAAATAAATTCTTTTACACTCTCTTTTAGAAAATGTATACTCTCTCATACTTTCTCTTTTACTTATAAAGATTCATAATCCACTTACCATCAAGAATATTCATTAGATGTTATCAAGTAACTAAGATATTACCACTTGATAAAAATATAATATATTTTAAAATTATCCATTACTGAAACTAATCTTATATCATAACTTATTTTGTTCAGAAAAATCCAAAGTAGAGTTTAATAATTAAATATATTTACTTCTTTACTATAAATTTTAGTTGCAGTATAATTTCTACATTTAAATATTTACTAATTATTATTATGTTAACTTCATAAAATAAATATTTATTTTCTACATTACATAAATTAAAATAGTAAATGTTATTCACAGCTTAAAATCTTCGCAGAACTTACAATGTGGCTATGGGGAACCAAACGAATATAAAAACTGAAAACAAATACATCCTAGTAATAAGATCTTACAACATTTTTAATTTAAGAGTTTTAAATTTAAATAAAAATTGCATAAAAAAAATCCTGAATGTGACATCGGAGTAAGTATTATTACTAATCCTGAATGTGTTTAGCTTCTAAGTATTTAGTAAAAAGTCATCAACTACACGGTATAGAAATCTTAAGAGAAAATTAACATATAACTATATATAACTATGAATAACTCTAAGCTCATTCTAAATCAGAAGTGATATTGTAAATGTTCAATCCTTGTAAGATATATTGTTGTATTGTATAGTAAAATTCAAACACAGCCTTTGATATATATGATTGAGTTTCTTGCAAAGCACTCCGGGTATTTGCTCTATTAAACTAATCAAGAATTGACTCACTCAGTTTGTCTTTCTCCCCGCATCAACAGTGCATTGTAACATATGGATTCTGTGAAAAGCCATTACAATTCATCACTATTAAGAACTGTGTCTGGTTGTGTATTCTCATGGATCATACCTCGCTCTCTTCTTGTTCGTTGACCAACATAAACGACTTAACTGATGATGTGTTGAGAGAAATATTGATTCTAATGCCATTTAGATCCATTGCCAAATCCAAGTGTGTGTGCAAACGTTGGTTCAGAATGATCTCAAATCCTTCTTTCCCAGCAGAATTTGTGTCACGCCAGCACTCTCTCTTCAACACCCACTTCACCTTTATTTCATCCCACCAACTCATGCTCGGTTTCTTCCCCAAAGATTTCATCTTTAACTTCAAAACCCACAGGGCTCCATTATCGCCAGAAACCCTCATGAAGGGAAGCTTGTGTGGCTACTCAAATGGCTTGTTTCTGTGCTGCAGTAACAGATACACAACTGGTCGTGGATTTTTTGTGTACGATCCACTCACCAAGCAATGCAACCATATACCTTCTTTTCTTGATGAAAACGAGGAAAAACAGTTATACGCTGTTGGGTTTCTTTCTCGTACGGGTTACCCCAAAAAAGGAGGAAAAGGTAGTTCTTCCAGTCGCAGCTTCAGGGTGGTGATTGTGAAAACCTTTTTAAGAAAAAAGCGTGTTTTTGAAATGGAGATTTTTTCCTCCGAGACAGGAAAATGGAGACACACAAATGCGTTTTGCGCGGAGGGTTTTGCTTTTGCTCCTCATTGGATGCTCAGTTTGGCGTATGGAGGGTACCTGTATTTCATGGGGAGTACAAATATTTTTGTGTTTGATCCTATTTTTCCGTTTTCTCGTACTATTGATTACCCTGAAGATGCTGATGCCATGAATATAGTGAGCTTTGGATACCTTGGATGCGGTGGAGGGAATCTTAGGATCGGTGATATTAGCAATAATGATTTGAGAGTGTGGGATCTAATGTACTACCCTCTGGTATGGCGTCTGGTGCACAGGACCAATCTGATTGAACATCTTCCCACCAGATTTTGCAGTAATTGTTATAAGCATGTAGCAGGTTTTCATCCCTATGATGGAGACATTGTGTATTTGTACTCCTATGTTGATGGGGTTTTTCTTGCCAACCTACGTACAAACAAATTTGTTCCAATCCCTGGTTATGAAAAATCAGATATTAGCCCCTTTCAATTTGAGCTCAATCCTATTCCATATGAAAAAAATCATTCAAGTACTAGTGATTAGTGATTGAAAGCTCCCACCTCAAAGTTGGTTTAGTTATTTCAACCAGTTTTGGTGTTTTGAACACATTATTCTACTTTCTTGTTGATTGTTGATAGGAAACTCATGTTACTGTTCTGTTCTGCTCCTGCAAGGAAAATACAACATTTGTTCCTACCATTGTCATTCAAATGCTTTCATCTTGTATGAATTGTGAACTATTCAAACTGAGATATCAAGTTTGGTTTTTGTCAAAATGTTTAAAGCTGCAAATAAAATGCTGTAGATTGAAAACTCAGCACAAAACGAATCACTGGAAAGTTGGTAACTATAAGTACATGGTTTCTGAAGCTGTTTCCTTCTGCCATTAAGTGCCAAATCACATGACTCTGTAAAAGGAATTTAGGAAGCTCGATAAGTTGTTTAACTAAGTTTCAATAGTAAAAAGAACAATGGTGGATGAGTTCATTCTCTTAATTGCCATAGTTGGATTGGCCCAAGTTTCTTGGTGAAGAACTAGTTATGCATGTCACCCTCTAAACTCAGGTAAATTCTATTCATTTTTTAAATAAATGAAGATTTTAAAAAGAGTTATTAATTTCAGATACATTTACGTTTAATATGTAACGGAGACTAAAAACTAAGCTATTGAGTTGTATAAAATCAAAAGCATCTAAAATTAATAATTTTAATTAATTCATTTTTTACTGCCATTACAGTTAAAAAATATTTTGACAAACAACTTAAAAGAATAATGATAAAAATGGACAAATAAATGCATTAATCTCACACGTAAATTGAAAAATTCTCCTTACCATTCCTCAAAAATCCTGGAAAACTTTCATAAAAGAAACAAGACATTTCAGACAAGTTGGTTTGAAAAAATGAAACATGATAAGATCTTAGGTTATGTCCCTTATCTGACAATTACACCGTCTATGGCCGAGCCACCGAAAAAAAAAAAGGTTGGAGAAAAGATGAACTGATTCAACACCGAAATAGTAAAAGAATGTTAAAACAAGCTATTTGTAAGTATTGTTACTACTGCCTGCAAAATTACCATCTTATGATTCTTTCAATAAACAAACCATCAGGGGTTGCAAATTAACAAAACATAAATGGGAGAAGAAAAAACAAATACACTACAAGAACAAAACCAAAGATTCCAGAAAGTAAGAACTATATCAAGATAAGAAAAAGCTTTCGTTCATTCTGCCATGTTGTCTTCTCCATCTTCATCTTCACTCAGATCAAGATCAGCCAATAATTCATCCAATGGAACAGAAGGTAGCTCATCGCCATCAGTCACGGATGCCATTTCTGATGGCTGGTACTCCTTGTTTCGATACAATGATATGTTGAACCTCATATCAGGGTTTTCTTCCAAATCTTTCAAGAATTGTTCATATTCTGAGACCATTTTATCTTGATCAAGTCTCCTATTATCATCAACCTCCATTTCAAGTGATTTAAGCTTCCATGATCGAGGCTTCCCACGTTTCTTTTGGCGCTTCTCTTCATAACTCTTCTTTACTAAAATTGCTTCAGGAATGTGCCCTTTGTACTTGTCCAACTCCATGTCATTACTATTAGCCCCATAAAGATCATAACCAAGAGCATAATCCCCAGGATTCAAAAGATGACCCAGATGAGTCTTGATGTTAAATATTGTGTCGTTCTTGCCAAAATCTGACACACGAGCAACTTGAGCATCTGCTAAACAATATTTTGTGCCACCAATAGTAACCTCCGGTGAAACAACCTCAACATCCAGCACTATATATTCCACTAACTGTCTGCTAGTAAGCAATGACTTGAAGGATGTTCTCCAATATTGATCAGCATCTAAGAAACAGTGCCTCAGGGTAAATGGATCAAGCAGAGCAATGCTGTTGGTAACCTTGGTGCAAATCACAATAGGACCAATATTTCCCAAACTAACAGCAACTTTTGGAGGCAGACAGATTAAATCCTCACGGCAAATGGAGCTGATTTCAACAGAAAATGTATACTTGTAGTTGTAGTTATTGCTCTTTGGATCATGGGAAACTAGCTGCTTATCACTGCGGCTTCTTACAGGAGCAACTTTCCCAACAAACTCCACAAATTTAACTGCATGACTTCGATTGGAGAAGAAGAAATCAATACCTTGTTCCATCTGTTTGATTCTTATGGCACTGGCAGCAGCACCATGCTTCAGAATTAGCTGCTCTAGATAAAAGAAAGTACGCCTATGAGAAACATGTTGTCTAAGTTGCACAGCAGCAACCCACTGATCAGGATTGGCCTGAACCCTAGAACAGGATTCACACATATGCTCTTGTTGAACATACTCCACGGTATAAGACTGTTCAAGAATTGCTCCATTGATAACCTCTTTCTGAACCTTGACCTTCACCTTTATCCTCCTGGAATGGGGTTCAGTCCAAATAAACTCGGCATGTACCAACCTCACTTTACTAGAATTAAAATTTTTCTGCAATTTCTTCAAGCAAAATGTCAGAAGCTCCTTTGATTCTAGCTGTAGCTTGACCCAACTTCTAGGTGGCTGCAAGTAACTCTCACACTCAGGGCAATGCACCAGCACCAGCCGCTTCAGTAACCCTTCGGTAATGTCAACTTCCGAGCTCAAACACTTAACACACATATTAGCAGCATTTGGCTGCATTGGAATTCCACACTTGCAACACAAAACACTGCCAATTGTTTGATGAACCTTGAACATACCAGATCCATCTGCCATGCCTGATGAACTAAACATACTGATGAATTGAAGATATTGTTCCCCTGTTCAAACAAGGATGTGTAAGCAAAAGGATTTTCAATTGTAAAATTACTAATAAACAAAAAAGAAAAGGAGTTATTTGTAAACAACATGTAAGAATCGAAAACTCATTATAGAAATGATTAAAAAAAATTCAGCGGAATAAAACATAAGAAAAAATTAGATTTCAACAACGCACGTACAAGGATCGAAAACAAAGAACCTGAAAGGTAAAACATATCATTTGAAGGAAAACAAATTCCACCCATAATCATAAAGTCAATGATAAATTCAAAAAGAAGAAATCTTAACAGAAAATTGGCATTGAGAAGTTAAGAACATGAAACTCGAAAAAGCGGAAGACAAGGGCTTCACGCAAATTACCATTAAATCACAAAAATATGATAAAAAAATGAATTGAAAAACTTACTTTGTAACAAAGGGTTGTGGAGAGATAGATCAGTAGTCTCTGCTGAAACTCAAGGTGAGGGTGGACACAGCGGCGTAGTAACACCCTATATGAGAGGAACCATAAACTCAAACACCAAAATAATACAAAACAAAACAAAGTTGATTACAAATTCTAAGTCGGTGTCGAAACATAGTCTTCTAGTTTTGTGCTAAAGTACATGGGCTTGAAGCCCAACTACTCTTAGGCCCAACTACTCTTAAGCCCAGCACTTTTATCTTGTCTTTCAGACCAACACTGAAATAAACCTCCTCCAAACTTAAATGAGATATCCTAAGTTTAACATATGATTTATTTAAAAAATATCAATTTAATAGGAGTTTTACCAACCATCAAATTTATTTTAAAGATATTTATTTATTATATGAATCTTAATTTTATAAAAGAAGTTTATCTCACGCAATACGCATAATAAAATACAAGTATCTTTGTTAAAACAACATTTCAATGAAGTACAATAACAATAGAGAAAAATGCGACTTTCGAAATAATATTTTTGTGATTATTGTTTTCTATATAAAACATAATAAGGGATTGAGTGAAAAAATACAAGTTACAGTACTTAATATCCTACATTAGTTTAAAAAATCTTCAACGTGACACCATTAAAGTTTCAAAATAATCTAGATGTTATGAAAAGTTCTTATTTAAAACATTTCAATATCACATTATGAGAAGATAATATTAAAAGTAAGACTCGAGTCTTTATAAGAACATAGTTTTAAGAATAAAAAAAATAATTTTTGAATATTATGTATAGTTTGGATTATGAACTTTAAATTATTATTTAATTGTAATAATTATATTATTTATTTAGAATTTGAAGTGTCAATAAAAAAGTTATAGATGTGACTCTAATAATATATTATCATTGTACATGTCATTGCAATGTTGGAACAATGTCACAAAGAATTAGGTAGGTAGGTGTGGATAAAATAATATAGCTCTATTGTTATTATTAATAGTTCAGTTTTTTTTTTCGATATATTATGATGCATTTAATTATAATTTTGATGCATTTAGTTATAATTTGATGCAGTTAAGTTTTTTTCTTCTTTTTTTTTTGGTGAAACCCCTAAAATTAGGATGTGAGGCATACAACTATGTATGAATTATGGACTTAGTTTTAAAGTACCAGTACCTTTTTTTTTTCTAACTTCACTAAAATAATTATAATAGATTATAAGTTTCATGGATTATGCATAATAATTAAAAATATATCTCAACCGAAAAATGTATTTAAATTTTAGTGAAGATATTCTTAACTCAATCTTAATCAAATCAATTTTATAAAATATTTTTAACTCAAACAAGAAAATCCATTAGAAATAGTGTTTTAACATCACTAATTAACTTCATTTTCAGAATAATCAGATTCGAAGAAAATTGATTAGCAAAATCATGATTATGATTGTGAGGAATTGCTAGCAACAACTAATCAACCAAAATGATCATTGTCCCATAAAATTTTGAAAAAAGATGCCGAATCCACAGAGAATAAATTAACAAATATATTTTCTTAAATAATATAAAAAATGAAATATCATACCGAAAGACTTTTTAATTATTTTTTTTACGAAATCTATGTATCAAATATGAAAATATATTCGCAAGTGATATGTGTGAAATATATAAAAAAATTTATTTATAGTTAATGACATATTAAGGTTTATTTAAAAATAAAGACTAATTATAAAAGTTTTTACCGTATTTATTTCAGATATTTTCGATATGCTCTTATTGAGAAAAAACAGAAAAAGATTCATTAACTCATATTAAACGTATGAATTTTAGTTTAGTTTCAGTAATATTTTTCTTTTATTTTCATCACTCAAAATATTTTAAGTTACTTTTAATTTTTAATTTTTATTTTAAGATAGATTAGTAATATTTATTAAGTGATTTAAAATAATAATTTATTTATTTAATAAACTTAAATATTTTAAAATAATATAAACGACATTTTTTAACAATCTACTATTATGATTGTTATAATTATATAAGATTTGTTTATAAATCAAATTAAAATAAAGAGAACTACAAACATACAACTTTTTTTTTCATACTCCTGTTTTCAAATCATGTACCAACATAGTCTGTACCAAATGAACTCAAAATATGCTTTGACATTTTGATATTATATTGTAATCAAAGTTATCACAAGAATATTTTAAAAATATATTAACCTCATCAATTATAATAAACCTTAAATTTTAAGGAGGTAGAAAGAAAATAAAATAGAAAATAATTATACTCCAAAACCGATTTATATGGTGGATTTATAATACATTATGGCACTCTTGCTAACATTTGTTTTGTGCTTCTTAAAAAACACGATGATGTAATTTTGCATAAAAAAATACAACTTTGGTAATAAATAAATTATAATACAATAATTAATATGCGAAATTATCTAGGATTAATATATATATATATATATATATATATATATATATATAATCTTTAATATGATTATCAATAAAAATAATTAATACTGCATAAACCATAAACCAACAAATAACAAATCTATTTCCATAAATAATATAAAAGAGAATGAGACATCGTATAGTTTTAAAGTTTAGAGAATATGATTGAGTATCGAATACGAATGTTAAAATTTACAAATACCTATACTGTATTTACAAGCTCCATAAACCATGAATATCCAAAATAATCATATATATTTAAACATTACTCAAATATTATCACAAATATCTAAGTTCTTAGTGGTCAGTTATCATTTTTTTTAATGTATGCTTTGAAGCAAAGACTAATTATCTTTTGCTGCAATATTGTTTTGTTCTCTCTTTGGACAAAACTGCAATACTTTTCTTTATATTATCATTATCTATTTATTATAATAACAAAAATAAAAATAAATCTAGATGTTATTTGTTGGTTTATGTTATGGTTTATGGAAATAGCCTTCTTTTTATTTGCTAGCTTTTGCATATTTATGCAAAACCATATTTAAACAAAGTTACTGCATAATGCATCAAAGCCAAACTTTGCAATTGGAGCTCACAAAACCATATTTGATTGAGGAATCGCAAATAAGAAGCTTAACTTTTACATACATTTTGTTAAACAAGTATAATATCTTGAAACAACAAATCCCAATTAGATATCACCGATATTATTTAACACAAATATTCCTAATTGTCCTTTTGGACAAAATACTCTCGGATACAATTCTAAATCTGAATTCAAGTTATCCAATATTCAATAATGTTAGTTTAACTGTCATTAAACCTGTGTAAACATTTCCAATGCCAATCCTAATGCAGGACCAAACTCAAAAAAGTCAAAATACACTACAAAAGCAAGATCCTGATATGATAATTATTGTCCTTCTAGTTCATTAGACTTACTTAGACTTACGATATTTTTCCTCAACTTGTTTGGCCTGTATCAAGGCAGTGTCAGCTTCCTTCTTGACGTCAGGGACTTGATAACTCTGAGCCAAATAGATCCCAAACACAGTCCCTGTGAAGAAAGTGAAGCAACCCCTGATTATACCCATCAATGTTGCTTTAGTGATTGTTCGCGATGAAATATCTTTTACAAGTATCTTCTTGCAAGAATCACTGCCAGAAAAAAAAAAAAAAAAAAAAAAAAAAAAAAAAAACAAATCAGAATCAGGTCAAAATCATTTCTCAAAGTCATTTGTTTACGTAGTTTCGTTCCATCTTCAAACAGAGTGATCACTATTAGGTTACACTCCATTTTCTTAAGATACACTCCTTTTATATAAAAACAATACAAAATTATTCAACAAATTCAAAGAAACTCAATAAAGCTAGCTCAATTTCATCCTCGCATTGAATATCCCAAATTTGTTATTAGATTTGACTTCTCTAATTGTACCAGTTCAAAACTACTCGCGCAGAATATCACAGTTCAGCATGAGGAAGAGTATTTTGACAACCCTAATTTACTCTATTCTCAAAATAATTAGATTCAACGAAAACTGGAAACACAAAAGTATGATTACTATGAATTGGCAGCTACTGCAAACCAATTAATCAATCGCACAAACAAATTAACAATTTCTCTTACACAGCTAACAGAAAGAAGAATGAATATGTCATACCGTGTGGTGAAAAAATTGTCGATCTGAATCTGATTTTGCGAGAAATCAAAAGAAATTTTGGATAATGATTCTGTATTGGAGAAGCAAATGACTCCGAAGCACAGAAGAGAAGATAGTGGTTAAGTTCCCTATTTGAGAATTGAGGTTCTCTTCATTCAGCACCACCCTTTACAACAAAGTTTTAGAACTACGTTACTTATAAGCAAACAATGGACCACTAGAAAGTAGCCACCTTTTTGTCTGTCATATAGAATATCACCAACACAACAATGTTAAAATCATTTTTATCAGCGGAATAACTACTTTTGTTTTGGATGTATAAGTTAAGAAGATATTAATTATTACATTACAATATTTTAAAAATATAATACAATATAATAAAATATTAACTATAAATATTTTAGAAATATTTCATAATATTTTAAGATATAATAAAATATGATAATGTTATTATATTATAAAATATTATTTGTAAATAATTTAGTGATAATTTATATTATTTTAAAAATATGTATAATGGAAAATTCGTCAAAATATTTTAAATGATAAATAAATTATTCAAAATTTTAGAAAACTACAGAACTATATATATGGAATAGTTGCGCTGATTCGTTACTGTTTTTAAGGAATAAAATAAAAATGTAAAACTATTAATTAAGTTATAAATTTTCTTTTATAATAATATTAATTAATTATTTTAAATGATAGAACAAATTGATTAGTCAAATTTAGTCTACTGGACTTTGTGCGCATGTCTCTTTCCCTCTTCTTGGAATTAGGATGTGGTCGTCGGCCTTTGTCTTTTCACGTACAGACGGGATATAGCCGTTACCCATTACACTTTTATAAAACTTGAATAATTGATTTCTTAAACGTATGAATTTTAGTTTAGTTTCGGTACAATGTTTTTCTTTTATTTTTCTATCACTCAGAATATTTTAAATTACTTTTAATTTTTAATATTTATTTTAAGATAGAATAATAATATTTCTTCTACATTAGACGGAAAGAAGTAATTTAAAAAAAAAACAGTTTATTTATTTAATAAACTTAAATATTTTTTCAATAATATAAACGACATTTTTTAACAATTTATTATTATGATTGTTATAATTGATTTATTAAGTCACAGACATTATTATAAATATATAAGATTTGTTTATAAATTAAACTAAAATAAAGAAAACTAAAACATACGACTTCATATACTTTCATACTCATTTAAAACCGAATACAAAATTAATACTTTATTTTTATTTTTTACTTGAGAACCTAGTTGATTCCTGTTTTCAAATCATGTACCAACACAGTCATGAATTCAAAATATGCTTTGACATTTTGATATTATATTTGTGATCAAAATTATCATAACAATATTTTAAAAATATATTAAACAACTAAAATAAATCTTAAATTTTAGGTATAGGAGAGGAGAAAGAAAATAAAATTGAAAATAATTATACTCCAGAACAGATTTATATGATGGATTTATCATACATTATGCAGTCTTGGTAACCTTAATTTTGTACATATAAAAAATCATCGATGCTTAACATATAAATTTTATCATAAAAGATACAACTTCGGTAATAAATAAAATATAATATAATAATTAATATACAAAATTGCGTAGGATTTATATATATATATATATATATATATATCTATATATATATATATATATATATATATATATATATATATATATATATAT
>Ga0214544_1000366_pt1 | contig 79345 bp, 42 predicted proteins | sample CNSS3metaG_FD_160074 | JGI IMG/M metagenome (GOLD analysis project Ga0214544, IMG submission 160074) | Root nodule microbial communities from cowpea collected in UCLA plant growth center, Los Angeles, California, USA - CNSS3 | ecosystem: Host-associated > Plants > Roots > Nodule | place: USA...
ATGAAAAAAATGTATAGTTTTTTTTATTTATATTTTGTTGAATAGCATGACAAAAAATTTGTAATATTAGTCATGCTTTCTTAGACTAATGGATACTTTTTTGGAAATAATTCTTCATATATTGGTGGTGAGCATGATCAAAACATTGGTTCTTGATTTTACTATGATTGTCATCTCATGGGTTACTTAAAAATTTATTTAAATATTTGAATAATAAAAAAAAATAAAATTTTAGGTGGGTTAGCCAACCCATTTAACCCACCAATCCGTGGTGGGTTGAGCCGGGTTACAAAATTTCTGGCTCACCAGAAAATGAGCCGAGTTGGGTTCACTCATTTTGAACCCAGTTCGTGGTGAGCCAACCCGTGTGAGCCGGATTGGCTCACTTTAACATGTTTATGAGTTTATCAACGAAGATTATTAATGATTAAAATTTTGTTAATAAAATAATCATTGATAAATTTTATTTAAAATTTATTGGTAATTACCGATAAACTGGTGTTAAAAAATCTACTGGGTTGAGTCTTTTGTTGTGTGTAGCTCTCTTTTCACTGTTGTATGTTGGTAGATGTCACTGCAAATTATAAGTTTTCTTCATCCACCTTTCATCAAAATGAAAATTAAGGCACTGTTGAGTGACGAAAACAACAAAAACATTTATAAGATGTAAATGAGCCATTCAATTCATCACAAAACGACACAGGTATGTTTTCCTTAATCACAAATGGGTACAGAAGATCAAAGTCATATAAATTTTAACTAAAATGTCTATACTTTTAGTTTTTTTTTTTAAATTTGTTAATAATGGAGAAGAAGAAGCCAATGAAAAGAAAAACTTTACTTGATATTTTCCTTTTTTTTTTCAAGTTCATTATTTTGCCTACCACCACATGAGATTATATATATTGTGGTTGTTTTTTGTCAGAAGCACATGCGATTAACATATGTTAGCTTAAAAGTGATATAAGGAGTTGAAGTTTTTTTATACACCTTTTTTTTCTATGGCACATATTTGGAAAGTTAAAAAGGAAGCAAAAATTGATGAAAGACAAAAAGTTCTACAAAAATCTCTTTGGCAGAAATTCTTAAGGTAGAAATTAAGTTTTTTTTTTTCTTTAAACTTGAAAATATGTATAAATCAGTTTATGTATTAAAAAAAAAAATCCAACTTTACCAGCTATGATAATTTAAAATCGTAAATATACAACAGTGTTAAACAAATGTAGAAGAAAGTTGTTTTAAGTTAACTAGTATGCATCATACCTTAAATATGGTTAGTTGGGAATTGTACAACTTATACTATTATTTATAATTAACTCCAAAATATTAAATGTCATAAAAAGTACACGTGGGGAGTAGCTATGAGATTCAATGTTCCTCGTGCTTCTAAAGATAGGTTTGATTAAAAATATATGTAGGATTACATCAAATACAGTTAAATTTGAATTGCAATATCACATCATTGTTTTTCAATAATTACATAAAATAAAAAATAAATAAAAAAAGGTTTACTATTTTTCCCTAATATTTATAGCCATCATTCAATATTTTTCTTAATTTTGTTCTATTGTCTAAATGTTTACTATTAGGAATAAATGTGGTCATTTATGGTATATCACAATTAACTTTGTTAGAAATGACTTATTAGAAAGATACATATGTGTTTTTGAAATAAAAAAAGTTCATTTCATTTTCTCAAATCATCATGATTTGATTACATTAATACTAATTTAATAAAAATGATCACATGGATTATTTTTAACAAATATTACGACCATGTTAAATAATTTTTTTTTTGAAAAAAGTAATAATTATTATAAATACTGAGATAAAAGAATATTAAGTGAGAACTAGAAACAATTGAAATTAATAATTTTTATTAGTGATGTTAATAGAACAGGTAAAATACTGAGTAATACGGATAATAATTTATTAATATGATTCCTATCGTCATTTAAGTGAAATATTACAACTTTTTCCATAATTAACACCATTAATATCACCAATGGAGTATTTTTTATGTTTTTTTAAATAACATTTGAATGAGATAAATGTAAGTTAACATGCGTGACCTAATTGACAATTCAAATTAACACGGAGTGCTCATTAAATATTATGAGTAAATCTGTTGCTATACTTTGTTTTGGAAAATTTTTATTGTTTGAAAAAATGAATAGGCATAGGGTTGTTGGAATATTTTAATGAAACATCTTTTTTTGTTGTTTTAGAAAGTGGACAATAATTGGTTTTAGTGGATGATCTATGAGAAAGAAATGTAAATTTCAGACATTGGAGCCGTCTCAGCAACAACCATTTTGAAAATCGAAAACAGAAAATACCTAACTTCTTGGTTTCCTTTATTAAATTTATATAAATAATTTGTCTACATCACATGACCAAGTAAATAAATACTATAATAATGTTTTTTTATAATGGGGGTAGGAGGCGAATTTCAAACCAAAAACAATGACACCTAAACGAGTTAATGAATTATTTGCCATCACCATTATCATCGTGTTCTTCTTTTCCCTCTTTCAAATCTTTCTTATCATTAAAGTTTCGTTTTCAAAATCTCAATCAAGCTCATCAATGAAGATACCAAAATTTTAACTTTAAATCATCTTCACCAAGTCAATCCTAATAGATTTTAGAGTATTTATGATGATGCAATAATTGAAACAACGTTTAATTTCAAATAAATTAGTATACATTTAATAGACATAGTTAATGTATATGAAAGATTGATTTGGACATGTCTCCTTGTTTGCTTACAAGATTCCTCACTTGTTCCTCTTTGCGTTTAAGTATTGGTCATAATCTCCTTGATTCAAGCATCTCAGTGTTTTCCACATATTAGATGCATCCCAGTTTTCAGTTCTTTATTTTATTATTTTCTGTCCACATTCTGAGTTTTTGTTCATGTGAATTTCAGTGTCTGGCCTCAGTTTTTTTTTTTCTTAAATAATTGTAGGCTTGGAAATGTAAACCATAGGGTATCTACAATTGGGCCACATACCCCACTCCATCTTTTGAGAAAAAAAAAATGAAATTTTTGCTCTCTACACTTACCAAATCACCATTTATGTCCCCTTTCCCTGTTCTTTTACAACAACAAAAAAAATTAAAAACTCTTATTCTCTTTAAACTCTATTCATCTTCTGTATCATTTAGATCCCCTTTTTCTTCTTGGTCTTAACTCTATTTTTACAACTCCACTCCATTAATTTGTAAACTCTTTGTCTAATTTGTCTCCTCGGTTTTCTTCTCTATAGAAAATGTAATAGTTTTTTTTTATCATATTTTCATTTTCTACTTTGAATATGATATGTTAAATCAAACTTATTTATGTTAGTTGTGTGTATTTTCATGAATCCTATACGCGACAACGTGCATGGAAAGGTATTTTGTATTGTGTGACTTCTTTTAACGGTACACAGAACTACTTTCCAATTTTTATTTTCTGAAGTGCGCGCTAAAACATAGTTACATAAATTGCTTTCCAAAATAGCTACATGTTTATAAAAAGTAATTTATGAGATTATTTTTTTGTAATTTTCCATATCCTCATCAGAGAAGGAACACCAATGACAGAAATTGAGAAAAACGAAAAAAATTCCTAGTGATTATTGTTAAGAAAAAAAAAAGAAAAAAAAGAAAAAACTAACATAGTTCAGGTTGACTGGAGTGGCCCGCCATACTTGAATAATTGAGCGTGACAGAAAATGTGAAGGAATTTGAAGCATTGGAGATTGATGTGTGTTGGGAGAGTGGTCCCATACAAAGTAAAACATTTAGATTTGGAAAAATATTCAATGTTTTGGTTAAACGGATTTAAACCTTACTGATTAATCTTAAACTCATTAAGAGGAAATGAAAGAGGGTAATTAGGTGTTGAGGATTGAGCACTAACACGCAAATATCCATAATGAAAGGAAGTGATTAGGGTGAGGGATCACTCAATTGACCCGAAAAGGAGAAAAAAAGTTTGGTTGGGTTTTGAACAAAAAGAGAAAAGACGAGTCACGTGTGTGGGAAAATTGAGAGGAAAATGAAAGAAAAATACAAAAATATACATTATTTTCACCACTCTTTTGTGTTTACTAGTAGTAGTAACTAGAATAAATAAACAACTCTTTTCTGTTACATCCACTCCTCATCAATCAGCGCTGGAAACGCACCGTTTCACCCTCTCTTAGCGGCGCGGCTTGCCAAGCCGAAGCCGCAATCAGGGGCCGGCTATGCCAACCCAGAGTCAAACACCCTTGATTCTCTTCCACGCAGTAACCCTCGGCTGAGAACAGAGTCAACAGCATGCTGGCTTGTTTGTAAGCGTTCGAACCCAAATGCAAGGGCCTGAACCCGGCTTTAGCCAGCCGCTCCCTCCATTTCGCCAGCGGCTCGTGCCGCTCCAGTCGCGCCGGTCCCTCACAGCACACCACGTTGCATATCTCCCTCTGCAGGTACATCTCGGCGAGACCCTTGTCCGGCTCCACCGAACACGCTTCCAGCGAGTCGAACACGGTGGAGTAGTAGTGCAGAGCCTCCGTGAACCGCTCCAGAAACCCTTCCCCGTTGTGGTTCGCTTCCTGCTCCACAACCGTCACGATCTTAGGGTTTAGACTTCGGATCCAGCCTAGAACCGCATCGATTCCCGAACCAAGCACGCGGTGTAGCTGCATGATCGAGTTCACTGCCACCGCCTCCTTCGGACTCACCTGCAGCATCCACGGCTTCACGTCCTCCAGCCGCCACGCTGCCACTCCGCGGAACGTGAACCTCACGTTCACCGAGTGCGCCAGCTCCGCCAGCCTTGCGCCGATCTCGCGCAGTGTGTCTCGCTCGTCCGGCGAGGGAGTTCCCACGCCGGTGAGCCTCAGCGACGGCGGACCTCCCGGGCGGAGTGCTAGCGCTTGTATGAGAGCCGGCCACTGGAGCCCCTGCATCAGGTTGAAATCGATGACGTGGACGCAGTCGTGGCCGTTGAACGCTTCCAGGATCGCCTGGTTCGCAGTGAAGTGCGCGAACTTGAGGTAGGGGCAGGCCTCGTAGTAGTGGTGGTAGAGAACGTCGTTCTCGTAGGGGGAGGTTGGGAACGCTGCGCTCTGCGGAGATGAGATTCGGCGGCGCAAGGCGTCGATGAAGTAGCCGGCGACCTTCCCGATGCCACAGGAGGTGTTCACGTGAGCCAGCAGTGCCTGCATGCTCTCGATGAGGGAGCCCGCGAATGCGAGGTCGCCACGTTGCACGGAATCCGCACACGTGATGAGCGTGTGAACGAGTCTTATCCCGGAGTCTTCTTCGACGGTGGTTACCATCCCCAGTTGGCGGTTCGGATCCGTGGGCAAATCGGGTAGGTCCGAAGATAGATCGTAGGGCAACGACACCGTCACGGTTTGGTCGAGCTCGGAGAGAAGCGTGTCGACCCAGGAACCTAAACCTATGTTGGAGGGATCGTAGAGGAGTGCATCGGAGACTACTTGAGAAATGTCCCTGGATGAGTTGACAGTGTTGATGGCGTTCTCTAAACGCTCCATATTCTCAGCCACTTGACAGAGCTCCGATGAGCGGACTTTGTAGCCCAGCCCCGCCAGCTGCCCGTCCATCTCCCTGGTCTTGCTTTCGCTGGAACTGCCGTTCATTTTGAAAGATGAAAGCAAAACAAAGGAATTTAATTAATTAAAAATTCAATTTGGTACTGGATGAATCAGGTTTTGTTGACATGGGGGAGAGATTTAAGTTATTCAGTGAGGAGGAGAGTGAAAAGTGAGTGATGAAAAAGAGGGAGGGAAAAGGAGAGAGAGAGAGAGAGAGAGAGAGTGAAAGAGAAAGGGAGAAAGGGATGTGTGAGGAAATTGACGGAGAAGCTGCCTTGTATAATGTATGAGGATGATGCGTTACTAGTTTGTGTTGAGTAGCTATCCGCGGTACTAATGCATCAAATTGATAGATACTACTGCTAATATAATTTCTGCCCTTTTTTAAAAGGTACCCCTAATGTCGCGGTAACGTGCCCTCGATTTTTAGTACCCTAAAGGTGCCAACCTGCCCTACATGCTCTGCTCTGCCCTTCCCACTCTCGTCTTTGGATTTGGGAGGGTTATTCAGGCCAACATAAACAGCTGATACCCTTTCATCATTACTATGCTGCATTGCTTGCTAACCGGGTATAACTCTAGATTCATTTGCATCACTCTACACTTTAAAATTGGATTCCCTGTATTTATTTTAAAAAGGTATAAGAATTTGATACACGGTCTTTTGTATAATGTGATATTTATTTCTATAAATTTATTTACTATAAAATGTAATATCATATAATTGTTCTCTCTTTATGATTTATTTATACGAAATACTATAATTAATATATTTGTATTAAAAAGTTGGATTGGTCAGATTCTGTTTCATTTATTACTATTTTTTTGGGTCCATACAAGGGAATTGAATGCTATGCTTTACTAATATATATATATTTCTAACCTATTGAACTGTTTTAGTGTGCTGTAACTGTTAGGCTTATTACTTAAAACGTTTATATTATGGTTAATCAATCTAATCAATCAAATGAATATTAAGAGGATACCTTTTTCTGTTTTTTAATTTATCAACCAGAGATAAACAGATTCAAAGCAAGTAACAAAACTAATTAAAGGTTTGGCTTAAGGCCCTTCAAAGTAGCCAACACTAGTTCCTCACTATTATAAAAGAAAGTACAAATGAACTCCAGTAGTACAGGGAGACAATTAAAATTTTTAGTTAATACATCATGTGGTTCTTAGTACACTCAAGTAAAAAGAAAGGTAATGTCTGCAAAAAATGTATACAGTTTTTTCTATATGTTCTTGATTCACTTATTGTATAGTATTAGGACCCCAATTATTCAGTTTCCTCATCCATCAAAACCAGATAGGAGAAATGTGGGGTGGTATGTGGCCATGAAAAAATCTACAGAAGCTAAATGTAGGTATACTGCTCAAACTATTAAGTCAAATCCAGGACTGGATGGAATAGTTGCATTTGAAGGAGTTCACTCCACTGATATGAGCAAAAATATCTGAGGAATCAACCATATCATCTTCATCCTTCACAACTACCTGCAGGTTTAAAAAACTACATCAACAAATAATTGAGAAGGTACAAATGAAAAAGATTCTCTTGATTTTAACTCGGGCAGGTTGAATGAAAAGAGCCCTCTTAAGTGTTGTTTAATAAATCAATGAGCCTTGGAAATCTTACTTCTTCTTCGTCATCATCTTCATGATTGCTACTAGTAGTTCTATTGGTTTCTCCAAAGTCATCATTCTTTGCAAACCTTCCTCGAACCCGAGGTCGGCTATCTGCCAGAGTTTTGCGGCAGGCATACTGCACATTTGGTTGCATCGTTAGTTGAACTTGGAAGTATGCAATATGAAGTGGTTTATAAGCAAGGAGTACCTTTTGCATATATATGCTAACGTAACATCATGAGATTTTAATTTTGTTTGATGATGAGGCTGTTTTGAAGAGGGGAAGGAACTTGAGTGTACCTTAATTTTCTTGCTGAAGTTTCTTTCATTTCTTTTCTTCATGTATCTATTGATCTTTTCTTTCCTTTGCTCAACAGAAAGTTTTCCAACCTTGAATGAGGAGTCCTCTAAGTTAGAGATTTCAGGTGTTAGAGTGGTAGAACTACCACCCCCGGGAACTAGTTGCTGACTCTCAGTACCAAGTGCCTAGGAAATAAATTACAAACAAAATCAGTTACTTTCTTGCTCAGCGCAAAGGGAAATTGGTCATCACAAACTATCATTAACTTGGTTAGAGGTTCTGGAAAGCGATATGCTAAAAGAGTCACTTATGAAGTGGGTCTTTACTGATGGTGGTGCTGCTTGTTATCAATTTTTGTGGAAAGTTGCCATTCCATTCTGACTCGCGCTACTAACTAGCTCAGATTTTATGCTACTTTATAAAGGTGAGAATGAGATTATAAAGTGGTTGATATGCTGGCTACTGTTTTGATGGATATGGGCATATATTCTACGGGGCATACAGCTTCTTAGAAATTTTTGGGCCATTATGGTTCGCAAACTTTTCACCTCCTGTAAAACCCCTCTTTATTGTCAAGAACCTTACTGCTGCGACCTTTCAGACTAGAAACCTGAAAGAGCAAGCTTATAAAAGCAACTTAACATTAAAAATAAATAAATAAAAAATCTTGGACAATTGACTTCTTTTTCTATAATTTCTGAGCACTGAACACTTTTTATTTGGATGACAGTTAACAAAATGCAATGACGGAGAATTTAACTAAAATAGTTTGAAAATCATACATACCTGAAGGTCCGGAGGGTTAAACACCCGCTGCATTGAATCTGTACAATACATTCTTCCATTTTCTCCTTGGTATTCCAATTCTTGTGTCTGAAGTTCAGAACCAAGAAGAATGTTTCCACCAAAATATCCAGAACTATCAGTTGATAAGGCAGTAGTAAGGGGGCCTGTAGGCATGTATGGTGGCATGCCAGGACTGAGATAAGTGCAAGGAGATGAAGGGTTGAGAGGCACATAAGAAGGAACAGAAGATATGCAATCCTCTTCAAATACAGAAGGTAATGGAGCCCCCATAAGTGGAGGTGCAACGGGGTCAGTGGGATACTGAGAGAAGCCCTCCACAACCGAAAATGCTGGTAATTGGACCTGAGGCTGCACAGAAGAGAAATCAAACTGTTCTTGCTGGGATGTGACTGGGAGAAATGGAGGAACATTGAAAGATGGAGATAGTGAGAAGTCTATGGAGGCAGAGATGTCATTTTCCATATCTTCTTGGGGGTCATCAAAGATAATAGACAGGTTACTACTGTTGGTTGTGTTGTTGTTGGTGGTGGTGGTAGTGCTAGTTGGCGTGGTGACTGTGTTGCTATTGCTATTCAATTTATTTTCTACATCTACAGTTAAAGATTTGTTTGTTGTGGCATACGAGGAGTTCTCCTCATAGCAACAGTTTGAGCTGGAAGTAACCTCAGAATTTGGCAGAGCCTCTGAGAAAAGTTCAGCGTTATAAAAGTCGAAAAGTCGAGCGCTAAAAGGGCTTGAAATTTCTTCCTGCAGAAAGTGATGTAAATAATCTAAGCATCATGACTACCAAAAGAAACTACTAAATACATTGATAACAACATTCAAATAGACCCTTTTATAAACAGTTAGAAGAATTATCAACAGTGATCAAGCGTATAATTATGGGACGGTTATGTGATCTTATCAGACTCGTTTCTATCAACAAAGGAGGAATTGGGATCAATCGTATAATTATCAGAGTCTAAACTTTCAAAAGGATAATATTCTCTTGTTAGAATCAGTCTAAACTTTGGTTTAATGCATGTCTTCATCAAATAGTGAGCATTCTGAATTGAGTAAGTAACACGCGTCCAAGCATCAGGTATGTTCATCATCACTCTTTGTCTAGAAATAAATTAAATATATCATGTATAATACCCTACGATGAAGAACTCCAAATATAGATTTAGTTGGTTGTGCCATCTAGTCAGTTGTGTTTATATTTGGTCATGTGCAGATAATAAGTTGTACATGAGAGTTGTTTCTTTTGGAACATGAAAAAGATGGGCATTTATGCCTTAATGGGACAATGTTACATTTATGTTTGTAACAAAGACGTAACCTCATCCCATGCTACGTTGTGTTTGTTCAACGTATGGAAACTGATTCAATGGGGATTAAAAGGCATTTAAACGGAACCCATAATGCTACATGTGAACTGTTTCTTAAATCCTCTCTCTCACACTGAATAAGAATATCAACATTGGCAAATGGACAAGCACAGGCAGGTATGTATTTGTGTATTCCACAATAATTGAAAGCTACGTTTAAATGGCTATCACACTGCAAATCATGCAGAAATAGTTATCGCTTTGCAGTTTACGATGTTGCCCTCAGAAAATGACATATTGGTGAATTGTATTGTCTGGGATTTGATAGGATAATATTACAAAAAGATAAAGTCTAATAATTCTTACGGAATCTCTATTTTTTTTTTTTTCTTATTGCTTGTTAATAAGCACCCCAACTATATAATATTGGATAGAAAAAAGAAGGAATTTGAGAAATAATGGATTGTAGATGTCATATGAAAGTTGCAACAAAGAGAAAGAAAGAAAGAAGCGATGATATGATTGATGTGTTTACAATGGGGAGTTGCTGTTGCGGTTCAGCCTTTGGTGGCAGTGGCTGATCAAAAACATCCTGCAACATGGTGTATCCCCTGGCAAGAGGCAATGAAGCCAGCCCAGAAAGTTAAGAAAATAGAAAATGTAGACAAAAAAGTATATGTGGAGAGAGATGGTATATATATAATTGTACTATGATGTCGGAAAATTGTGTTGTGATGAGACACGTGTGTAGGAGAGTGCAGAGGGAGAGCCCATAGGGAAGAGGGAGAGAAAGAGGGGGAAGTTATGTGATGAGTGGTTAGTTAGCTAGGATGATGGAGAGTATGAGGGTGTCAAAGACTGAAAGAATTAGTTATGTTGATATATAGGGCCATTGGGTTGTCCCTTTAGGCGTCACCCTGGCGTCAACACGAGACACACGCTCGCCCATTCATTCACTCCTTTCCTCACTTGGATTTTCTGTTGACCTATTCCCTTTTCCACACTCTCTTTCTTTGTATTTTTTTCTATTATTCTATTTATCATTTTTAATCTTACCATTATCATTGCATTCAAATCATATAACATATCTACCACCTCATGTGCATTGCATTGTTAGTTTGTTCAAACATTCCATGCCTGTCAATGTTCTGTTCCACATGTTCTGTTCTTTCTCTTCTCTCCACTTCAATGTCTAATACCAACTAATGGGACAATCATCATAACACCTCTTGCTCACCATTACAGAATGCCTCATTAATTGCCTACATTTTACACACATCTATATACCAAATTTAACATAAATTCGCAAACAACCATGGTATAGTTAGGTATGGGGTTTGGCATAGTACTACAACATTTGTTTGCTACAGTCACATTTATTTTCTTACTAGCATTTATTATAAATGTTAATATGTTACCGTGCATGTATTATAGCTACATTTTCTTAAAAAATTTACTATAAAATATATTATCAATTTTATTGTAACATTATTTTAAAAACGTTACCATAAATCAATACATTTTTTCTACTTTAGTAACATTTTTTTTATTTAACTAACAAAAATGCCAATATAAAATAAGTTTATAAATTAGAATAACAACTTTTAGATAAATATTATTATAAATTATATAAAGTTATATTTTGAATAGATGTTATTATAACTACATTTTTTTTACTTTAGTAACATTTTTGTATGATAACTAATAAAAATGTTACTGTAGAATAAGTTTATAAATTATAATAACAATTTTTAGATAAATATTATTGTAAATTATATTAAGTTATATTTTGAATAGATGTTATTATAAACTATTAAATTATATTAATAATTATACTGTAAATCTTTTCAAATAGATGTCATTATTATATTTGTATTTTTGTAACTAGTAGTTACATAAGTTATAATATTGTCTATTATAATTAGATTATAATGCTTTTAAATATTAAAATAAAGAATGTTACCATTAATTTATATATATATATATATATATATATATATATATATATATATATATTATATCATATATTTATCACTGTATCATATGTTCATCGTTACACAAAAATAAGTTTATTTAGTTTTCTTTTTTATCAACTTATAGAATGACACTGAATCCCCTAGACCTGACTCTTCAATCAGGCGGAACAAACACTTCTTAAATCTCCACTCTCTAAACCTGCCAGGCTCAGACTCGCTTGGGAAGACGATGCTGTGCTTACAGCGCGCACAAAAACAAGAAGGAAAGTGGTTTGCATGAGAATGTCGAAGTTCAGAAGTCTTGTGGTGAAAATGTTTTGGATTTTGAAGGTAGAGAGATAGGTAATCGATTCGATTTGTGTAGGTTTCTCAAATATTGTTTTTCTTTTTTTGGTTTAATTTTTTTACTATTGCACGATTTGTTTTGAAAAAAATAAATAAATAAATAATGTGTGAACGCTCCCTAAATCAGAAGTGTTCTAGTGGGAAGGGATAGGGATGTGAGGGGCAAAATACTAAAACTTAAGTATGAAAATGTTTTTTCTCTGCCTCTGGTTTTGCTGGACTGGATTATTTGGTTGAGTTGACGGTGTTTTGGAAGGCAAAAGATTTTTTAGCCATTTATTAAGCTTCATAGTGCAAGAATTTTGTTTTCTCGTTTAACAGTTTAACAGTACGAAAGGTCGTGTCGTGTCACCATTCAGTGTACATGTTACATGTCTCTTGGTATCCACTGAAAATGCTTTCTATTTGAAGATGTTAACTTGAAAATAGTCTACAAAACTTATTCCACCACAATGCTTCATCTTTTATACCAGTTTGTTTCTATTGGCAGGAAATGTTGGTATTTGATAATAATGTCCGAAACTTCACCCTTTCAGCCCTTTTTTTGTATCAATGTGATGTTTTTTCTCGTTTCATCAACTATATATCGAAACATTTCACTCATTTTTTGTTGTCATGAGACATTAATGTTTCGTACTATTCTTCTAATTATGATATTAATAATAACAGCTGTGTAGATGGAGAAAAAAAAGTACTCCATTCATGAAAATTTTTCTTTTTTGTATGTATGTAGTGGGCTAGTATCCAGGATTTTTAAGAGATCAGTGAAAATTCCTTAAAACTGTTGTGAATAAGTTGTTGAGTTCATGCATGAGACCCATCCTGGAATTCTCAGGTTATTTTTCCTACTTTGAAGTTTTCTTACTTTTGGTAGCATGTTATTTATTATGATACAAATCATGGTTTGGTAGAATATGATCTTAATCTAAGCTAACCTCTTTACTTGTTATTTGTTTCTGTGCAAGCCTAAGTTTGTAAATTTGTGATCACTCAAGTAATTGGCTGCAAGTTTTTCTCTCCACAAAGTGTAGCCATTTTATTATACAACCTTGCATATGACTTGAGTAGATGGGATAATCCCTCACACTCTTATGCATAAACTTCAGTACGAGAGTACGTGATAATCCCTTGACACAGTGATTGGTATTGGTATTTTAGATGGGAGAAAATGAACCGTTTGTGTCTGAGTTTTTGAAAGGCCTTCCCACCACCATTATGTTCTCTTAAATTCACGATTTTCATGACTCATTACTAGTTCAATCTTTCAAAATTTGAGGGACTAAAAATAAGATACATGCCCTTTACCTTGACCCTAAACTTGTTATGGATATTAATTATTGGTATAGTTATGGCCTTTATTCATTCTTAATGTTGTTTTGAGTGAGTTGCTATTTCTTATTTTCTTATATGAAAGAGATAGGGGTCTTGTTTCATTAATTAGTTATTTCTTGTTCTTTATGTCTAAATTTTGTTATTTTTGTATCTCTTATTCTCCTATTATTTGTACTTTCCATTCTTTTCCTCTAATAAACCATTTTCTGTTGGAAAAAATAGAAGACTTTGGGTGTAATTTGACTATATACTTATAAATTGTTACTTTTATTCTAATTTTTTTCAATGTTTTTCAGGTCAAGGGAAAGGATTTGATGTAGATTTAATTAACTTGAGATCAGACGCTGTAAGTATCCTGTGATTGCAAGTAGCGGTGTTGGTGCTCCTGCAAACTTTTCTGATGTGTTCAATGAAACAAATGCATCAGCAGCACTTGCTGTTGGCATTTTTCACAGGAAGGAGGTATTAATTCTATTACCTTATAGAAACAAATTGGCAAACTTTATGAAGATATTTGAGAGTACTTTTTATTTATACTTTTGACTTATTGATGATCTATGGTCATCTAATGCAGTTAGTGCTAACATCTTCGATATTTGTAGTACAGATTCTTGTTTAGGCAATGCTACAATCCTTGTCAGTGGAGTAAAGTATAAAATGGTATTTAACACTATTGGACCAATATCAATCGATATAGCTTTAAAATAAATCAGCCATGGTTTGAAAATATTGATCTCATATGGAAGTGGAAATTTTACTTAACAGTTCATAACTGCCTGAAATATATTATTTCAGGTGCTTTCAGAAAGGTAATAGTATCATATATTTATAAGAAGCACTACAATGATATGCAAAATTAATGATTGAAGTTGAATTCATGTTTCTCTATTTTATTGCCAGCCTTGAAATCTTGTTTGAATTCATTCTATCTTTTTCTTAATTTTACATGAAATTTCTCACAAGAAAATAAGGATGTGAGAATGAGTTTCATGCATTCTTTTGAATGGTGTTTCCTTTACTTGCAAGTTGCAATAGATTTACGCACTGTTAATGTCGTTTATTGGTGATTTTCTACTGAACAGGCTAACTGGAAACAACATAAAGCAATCAAAGGAGGAATATCAGCTTGCTTTGAACGGGTTAGTCTTAGTTCATCACAGGTGGGCGTTAGAGGTAATACTTTTTGTTTATCTCAAAATGACATAGAGGAGCATTTTTACATTGTTTTTTTCAATAAAAGCTTTTATCTCTTCTCTTTTTTCCCATCTAACTTCGTCTTGATTTTGATCATCCTTCTCTCCTCTGTCTTGAGATGTAAAATACCAACGGTTTCCTGTTGATAATTTTGTCAATTCTCTCAGTTTTTCAAATAGTGAACCCAACATTGCAACTGTGATTTGGTCGGCATTGTCGGAGAAAGGTCATTATTGGTTAAAGGACGGTTAGATCAAGGTTATTCATAATTTTTTTGCGATTTGGATTGATGATAAGCGTGCATGTTGTGTTTAGAACAAATTATTGATATTGTTTATGATTTTGATTTAGTATTTGATTGTTAATGGTACCTACAATGTTCTCTTGCACTTTATTTGTATAAAGCTTTACATTAATAACATATTTATAATGTTGTCTCTATAGATATGTCGTCTCTGTCACGAAAAACATTTTTAAGTAATTTTAGTAACGTTTTTAACATATAACCTTTTATTAAAAAAACAGTTACCTTGAAAACTAATTAAACTGTTCAAAAGTATACTCATCAGTTCTTTTTGTTACCTTGAAAAAATTAGGAGAAGTTTACCTCTTAGATTAAGAAAGGATAAAAACTCAGTTAGTAAGTATATATAAAGGTATTAATTTGTCGAGAATTCGTATTATTCTAATTGATGAATGTCTAAGGATCATTATAATTTTTAATTAAAATTTTATTTATGTGATGTGATCTGGTTCATAATAATTTTAGAATATTAGTTTTAGATAAAACCAAATGAAAAATATCATCACTTGTAATATTCTAATAGCTTCATTATTTTATTCCCTTGCCCTCTCAGTTAACTTTCTTTTATATAGTTAAGAGAAGTTCTCGTGTAGCATTAACAAATTTGAGTACTATAACATTTTCGAGTAAAATATCATTTTACTCAATTTTTGTGAGAAATTTGAAAAATAAAATTCAATATTTGATCCTAAATACTAAATAATCACGTAAGAATATTTTTATGAATAAAAATTCATCACAATTAAAAATATTGTAACTACCGTATCACTCCTCAGGTTCAATCATTCAAAATAAATATTTGCATTAACATTATTTATAATGTAGTCAAAATAAATAATAATATTTATTTTACAAATTAAATATTTAACATATAATATGTACAAAAATATATATTACATACAAAATTTATAATAGGTAGAAAAACATATGTATGAGATTAAAGTGTCAAAATTTATACAATGATTATAAAATTGATTGACTAATATATTACATCTATGAAAATAAATCATATGAATATCTTATTATCCTCATATCACGTATTTGAAAATTTTTCAACAAAGAAAAAAATCAAAACTCAAATAATTAATTTGTCTACACTATGTGATGTTATGATTGATTAATTTCTAAGGATGGTTACAATTTTTAATTAAAAATTTATTTGCTTTATTTAGTTCATAATAATTAGAAAATTATTTTTAGATAAAACCAAATAAAAACATCACTTGTAATATTATTCTAATAGTTTTATTATTTTATTTCCTTGCAATCTCAGATAACCTTTTTTTACATAGTTAATAGAAGTTCTCATGTAACATTAAGAGTAATGTCCTAGTGTAGTAGATATAGGTGAAGAACGGATTGTTCTCTACGAAATTTGGATATTATAACATCTTCAAGTAAAATATCATTTGCTTATCATATATTAGTGGAAGTTAGACGCTTTCGGTACTACATTCTTTCTTGTAATTCAAACCTGTTGTGCAAAGGCATAGATATTGAGATGGCTTGTATCATGAGTGATGAAACAGTAAACAAAACATAGAAACATCTATAAAAATCAGATAGATTATCACAATCATTCGAATGAAAACAACAATGAGTGCATTTTTAAACATGATATGGGAAAGCTATTACTCATATTCTATCTACCTTACTACTCAACTCATACCCTATCTGTCCTGAAAATATTTGGAATAATGATATCCCAACATGCCAAATCAATACATAGAATAATTTTTTAATAATAAATTTTAACCATTTGCATCAAGCTTAAACTTCCTTATTACATATGCTATGACAATTTTGACCGGCAACTATAAAAAGAACTTGTTGAAGTAAACTTTGTTTGTTCACATAATCAATGTGTTGAATGGAAAGTCGTTTCAACTAAAAGAACCAAGCATGTCGTATGACAAAGAAGAAAAAAAAAAGGTGATTTCAGTACGAGTCAAATACAACCTTGACCGTTGGAACTTTGCTTTTGAATAATGGCATACCAGCATTAACCACCCAAATTAAATTGAAGGCCAGAGATTTAATATAACTGTTCAAATATAATTTAACCGTAATCAGGGAAAAGTTTTTCAAAAAGCTCATTGTTAATAGACAGGAAAAAGATTACATCATAAACAGATCAAACACGAGTTTTAATACACTCAATCAAGGTTTAGAAGACATGAACCAAAGTCAATTAAATTACATAGTTGTAGATACGTTCTGTCATGTGGCCAACCAGTTTCCACCAACAGACATCCTTGTTCTTTTTGAATACATCTGAGAGCGTAGTGGCACTGCTTTAAACCATCACCAAAGGACTTGTCTCTAATTTGTTTAGTTTGTCAAATCAAATTGTAAAACCAGTGTTATATTTGTGGGTACTGAACTGAGGTACAAACTTCTCATGTTGTATACCTGGCCTTCTATAGTTAATGCATATATTTGCATGTAGAATATTCTACTACACAACCTTGTGTGCACACCATTTCGCTTTCACAAACCCAAACTTTAAAAAAAATGGAATTTCAAGCAACAATACATTACTAAAAGAATTTGGAACATGTCAGAGAATAGAGTAGGAACATCAAATTGATAAATAGTTCAAGGCTAAACTAAACTACATCCAAACAGAGAAGAAAAGTAGAAGAGAGAAAAGCTTCTTTTGGACATCAAACAAGCACCTTAGCCTTGAAAAGGGGAAGCATGCGCAAAACCCCACAACTGCACATAATAGAGATATAGTGAATGATGATTCTACATAAACAAATAAAGAAATGTGGAAGTAGTGTATTACCTCGACATTCTTCAACTGAAACTCTGGACTGTGAGCAAGACACGAGTTTCCAAATGTTTCACTTGGTCCACTAGTACCAGATAACCTTTTCAACCAAAAGGATGCATTCAATAAGAGAATCCAATAGTGCTACTTCAATGACAAATTAAATGTACTGGAACAAAACTAAGCGACATTATTAAATACTTACAAATCCTCTTCTAAGCATAAAGCATAACTACCCCCACCACCAAGTGCAAGCAAATCGTTCATACACATGCAATAGTATCGGTTGACACCTGCACATACAATTAGAACACAAGTTCAGAGAAATAATAAAAGTTGAGAACTTTATACCGTGAACAAAGATAATTTATTGTTCTTACTATAGAAATAGAGTAAAGTAGTAAGGACTCCAAATGGTTCTAAAAACTTCAGACACCAGAACATCTAACATTTCTGATTGTCTTGACAAATTATCGTTTCTTCCTTTCGTTATATATGTAAACTGAAAATCCTTATAAGTGCAATGGTCAAAATGATTAAAACATATTGATATTGTCGTGGGAAAACAACTTTTTCTAAAGAAACAATTCAAAAGGTTTTTTTATTATCGTAAAAGTATGTGATTATCAGTAAAGAGTTCATATTTGTAAAATACTAATTCTGCAATGATCTGAAGTACGGTGAATAGTCATATTTACAATACGTATTAAAGAATACCCAATGATTCCATTGATCCCAAACCTTTCTCAATTGCAACTTAAACTAAAAGAAGACATTCAAGAGGTGACAATGAGCCAGTTTTTTCTAACAAAAAGATTATTCCTATATCAAGCTTACATACTTCCACGTTATAAAATCCAGGTCCTGCTGAATATTGATGACTGCAATACAACATTAAGTTAAGATATTTAACCTTAAACACATGTAAGTGTCACTCTAGCTGATACGAACTTGTCCGTTTGTTCACCAGTCGGACAATGCATCAATTTAAAACATTTTCCCAAGTTCCATCAAAATTCCTACCAAAAATAATGCATTAAAATGATGAGAATCCTTACCAGTAGGTAGAAACAACCTTGGCTGACCATATACAGTTGTAAAGACAAAAGTTTCATTCGTTCCCTGTCACCACAGTATACAAAATAAAATCACACTTCAAGATGAAAAAAGTTCCTTCACAAAGAAGCATTATCCATGAAAAAAGAGAGTTGACATACTTGATATTTTCGCTTTGCTGTAGGTTTCAAGGGACATTCTAGCAACCCTCCAAAAACAGCACCTTGCATATCTCCCACGATCTAATCGTTTTGCATGATAGACAATAATTCATTGTTAACAAAAGAACCACACCTTGATATGTAGATGAAATATTATGTGTACACCACGACTGGAAAATAGTTCTGAAAGGTTGACATACCAGCAAACCGGGACACGAAAGCTCAGCACTCTTGCGAATAAGTGTTCGAAGTGATACGCCATGTTTTAACGTACTGCCCTTAATATAAAGAACAAATGTTGAATCAATATTTCAAAGCAATGGCAAATTACTTTCAATACAAAAAACAAAACCCTACTGAGAAAAGTTACCTATATAGTAAGACCCATTGGCGTCCTTTCACTATATTAGGGAGGCATATTTCCAAAAATTCATACAATTCAGGAGATATAAAAGTAGATTCATCACTAAGATTGAGTCGAGACTTCTTTGAAGTCTTTGGCGTTTGCATCTCATTTGCTTCCTCAAAAACCTCAGAACTGCTACTGCTCCTTCTAGAGGTATGGTCCTCGTTAGTATTATTGTCATTACCATCTTTCACTGAGTCCATATTACTGTACATGGGACTACAGTCAACATAATTATCAGATGGAACATCCTGATAGTCAAAATTCTCATAATTATATCCAGCAGAAGGTGATTTACTCTCATTTTGATACTTGCTTGTATTGGATCCATCAAAGCTGATCGAAGGGATAATGTAAGATAAATATGAAGACGCGGGTTTATCCTCTTGAGAATAAGGACTATTCTGCACAAATAAAAACCTCATTTCAAATATAAAAGATAAATAAAGCAAGGTAAGGGGTTATTTTTCCAACTGGGATAAGTAGAACAAATTATTACAATGTTACTATAATGCATGGCATTTGTACTGGAAGCATAAAGCAGTGACATAGGACATTTGAGGAAAAAAAATATATTAAACCTGGTGATGCACCTAAATTTTTAAATAAAGTAAACCTACTCCAAATAAAGTTTGCTATCCACTTGAAAATTCAATCCCTTCATGATATAAGACAGATAGAAGAAGAGAAGGAATCATTTTCCTGGTTCATTTTCTACCCACCCCAACAAAGTAACGAATAGCCCAAAAGCCGAATCTATATTCTACAACACTCGCAGCCAGTCAAACAGAACTCACGGCCATACCACATATATAATACATGCTACCAAAGACAGATAACAGAATAATACTAACTGTTAGTAATGTACACAGGCCATAAAACATAATTCTTCATGTGAATAGAAAACAGTAAAAAACCCATATACTCGATTACAATTCAAATTGAAAACATTATTCAGCTTATTAACGAAATGAAGCAACACGATTGCCTTTTCTTCCTTCTCTACCATGTATCTTCGGCGCATTTGTCGGAAAACTCAAACCGTGATGAAAAATAATTAAGCCAACTTAACCCAGATTCAGATTTATTCACACACATAAATCAGATTGAAGATCGAGGGCAAAGACGATCAAAGCTTGTGTTCAAGGACAAAATAAGAGTGCCCACCACACCAAGCTCAGATTTTTATTTAATCGAGAATGACATGCACGATAACAAATAAGCAAATGCAGATCATGAAAAAAGAATACCTGGGACGAGGAGGAGTTGGGAAAGAGATGAGAGAACTTCTGCGTCACTTTGTCTCTGAAAGAATGCATTTTGAAGAGGCGAATTATGAATGCGATTCCATGAAATGTGATGAAAAATAAAGGGTTTGTATGGTGTTGTAAAGAATGAGAATTGGGAATTGGGAATTGGGAATTAGGAATTAGGAATTGGGAACGACAGGAGTATGAGTCGGTGGTGACAGAACACGACAACAAACAAAGAGGTGAAAAGAAGCCCAAAACGTAAATTAAGCAAGATTGATTGGTTGACGGGACAAAGATTTTATTTACGTCACCAAACAACGTTAAATTAATATTAATCTTCTCAATTCTGTTAATTTCACCGATCTCTTCAACATTTTCATGCTTTTCCTCTTTATTTTTCTGTTTTTGTTTTTCTAATACTTGTTTTTATTCTGTCTTCTCGATTTTTTAACAACATTATATTGCTCCTAATATATATAAATGAAGCTCTTTAAAAACTTATATATATTTATATAATGCTAATTATGCTAATTGATCATAGGGTTTTCATTTATATTTGTATATTCTTAATATATGACAAAATTACTAATATAAGACACAACACGTTGATGGCGTGACCATATGAACCAATAAATTAATGCACCTTTTTAATTAATTAATTAATATATATATATATATATATATATATATATTAGCGAACACACAGGCGTTATTGTGTCTGTGTATCTGCATTTTTTAATTTTTATAAGATCAATAATATTTATTTTTAAAACATATATAACAAATTTTAAAATAGTTATTAAATAAAATAACTGTTAAAATAAGGTTTTTGAAATAACGGTCAAAATAAAAAAGATTTAAAAATAACGGTTAAAAAAATAATTATAAAATAAATAAATTTTAAAATATAATTAAGGGTAAAATTGGAAAATGAAAAGTTGACACAAAAAGAGAAATCCCCTTTATATATTGTTATAGATGAATGATACTATTTTAGTAGGTGATAATATATAAAATAAATTTATATTTATATTTATATTTATTAAAAATGAAGTGAAATGATAAAAATAAAGTGAAATGAATAGAAAAGTTAATTGTTGATGAATAAAAAAATAAGATAAAATTTTTTATAGAAAATAGGTAAAAAATAACCATTAATTTTAAAAAATAATAAATAATTATATTATAAAGGGTAGAATTGGTATTATGAAATGTGGACACAAAAGAGGGAATCCTCTTTATTATTTACTAGCGTAACACAGGCGCTATCGTGCCTGTGTGTATACATTTTTTAAATATGCGTGATATTATATTAATAGGTGATAATATTATAATGTTATTAAATTAATATATATATATATATATATATATATATATATATATATTAAAATTATATTTATTAAAAATAAAGTGAAATATATCAGAACAGATAAAAGAATATCTATTGATAAATAAAGAAGAAGAGAAGAAATAGAAACATCTGATTTTATAAAAAGTTTGTAAAAGTAACGGTCAATTTTTAAAAATTTAATAAATTATTATATTTAAAGGGGTAAAATCAGTATTTTGAAAAATGGACACAAAAAGGGAAATCCCCATTATATATTGTTATAAATTATTATAAAAAAAATAAGATAAATTTTTTTATAGAAAATAGGTAAAAAATAACCATTAATTTTAAAAAATCATAAATAATTATATTATAAAGGGTAGAATTGGTATTATGAAATGTAGACATAAAAGAGAGAATCTCTTTATTTTTTTTATATATATATATATATATATATATATATATATATATATATATATATATATATATATATATAAAAGTTAAATTACTACCGAATAAATTTTTTTACCATATTATTACTATTATTAACACTGTTAGTATACTAGTATATAACAATAGGTATAATGATCTCTGATGAATATAAATTATTAAAATCAGAATATAAATAAATCAATAGAGTATATAAATTAAAAATATGATAAGAGGATAATTTTAGCGATTGAAAATACGTAAATTAATAACCCTATATCTCGATCTCCTCCCTTCGGTGCTAATCTATAACTATATATAAAGGGGATTCCCTCTTTTGTGTCCACATTTCATAATTTCAACTTTACCCTTTATAATTTAATTATTTATTAAATTTTTAAAAGTTAACGGTTACTTTTACAAGTTTTTATAAAACTATTTACTTATCTCCTTCTTTCTTCTCCTACTATTCATCAACAGTTATTTATCTCATATTTTATCTATACATTTCACTTTATTTTTTACTAGTGAACACACAAGCGCGACAGCGCCTGTGTATTCGCATTTTTTAATTTTCAAAAAAGTTAAGATTAATAACAAATATATAATTTTTAAAATAGTTGTTAAATATAAAATTATAAAAAAAAATAAGATATGTAAAAAGAAAATTTAAATGATGATTTAAAACAAAAGAGATTTATAGAAAAATTATTAAAAATAAATTATCTATAAAATAATTAATTTTTAAAATAACTAAGAGTAAAACGGATATTATGAAATGTGAACACAAAAAGAGGATTTCCATTTATTGTTATAGATAGATATAGATAAATATACTTTTATTTTGTTTATTAACTTAATAACATTACAATATTATTAATTATTAATATAATTTAAAAAATGCGTACACACAGGCACTATCGTGCCTGTGTTTATGCTAGTAATAATAATATATATTTATTTCCAACCACTAATATATTAACAGTATTACCATTATTGTTTTATCAATAATATTATTAGCACTAATGTCAAGATCTACTGCTGCTGATTCACAATTTTCATCACTAAAATTCATATTTATATTATACATTTTCAAAATTTACTAGCGAAAACAAATGTATTATGTATATGTGTTAACTTTTTTTATAATAACATAATATAATCAAATTACAATTATGAAAAAATATAAATAATTTTTACAATTTAATTATTGATAGTTTTTTTATTTTTTTTGGATAATTTTCATTTATATTTAGAGAAAATAGTTAAATTTAAAGAAAATGGTTAAATTTAAATTATAATCATTTTGAGGTAAAATTAGAAAAAAAAAATACAAAAAAAGAAAATTATCTTTATATAATATTGTAGATAAGAAGTAATTGTATAAATGTATCACATTTTAAATTATCAATTAACTTATGACTGTATAATCTATTAAGACAGTTAATAATACTGATACATAATAAATATAAATTTATTTTTTAGAAGTAGATAATGTACACGTGTACAATTTTCATTTAAAACTAATTGCATATATATCATACTAGAGAAGTACAATCTATAGTAATTAAGATAAGTTAAGGATGGTTCACTAGTTAAGATAAGCCAATGACAATATGGGTTAGGTTTAGTGGACCAACTTGTAGGTTTGAAAAAAAAACACAAGACAGTCTAAGATATTGAGTTCACTAATCCATATAATATGTGGTTCGTACGGGTTGGTCCACGACTCACATAACAAAAAATAATTGCACTCCCGTATACTAGTTTTTTTTTTTCTAAACTTCTACATATGAATATTTCAAATTTTTGTATTAATGAAAAATAATGTTATGTATTCTTGAATGTGTTCAGATTTGAAAAATACATTCTATATGCTAAAGTACGAATATGAATATGATGAAAACGTTGAATTCTTAATTTATCATCCAACTTTTCAAAGTCTTAGCTTCCAAAGTCTTCGCTTAATTTTATGAACTTGTTAAAGTTCACCAATTTGTTGAACATCAAAAGTTTTACCATTTGATTTTTCTTTTATTTATTTTTTTTTAGAAAAAAGGTTGATCCACGAGCTTGTAAGCCAAAACTTATGTAGAATGGACCAAACTTTTTACTCCGCATTTTTAACATGAGACGGGTAAATCCAATCCACATTTTGCTGGCCTAAATAGGACAAGTCGACTCACAATATCACTCCTAAAATAAGTTATTAAAACCAATAATGCAGGTTCAAATTTCACTAAAATAATTATGGTAATTTTTTCCCTAAAATAAGTTATTAAAACCAGTAATGCAGGTCCAATTTTCACTAAAATAATTGTGATAATTTTTTCATTTATTTTTTAAGGTCAAACATTTTATAAAACATAATTAAACAGGCATCCGATAAATAAATACAATAATAATGGATAATTTTTTTACCAATCGAATAATAGATAAACATTATTCATGTTCGACTTAACCGTTGTCATTCCTGATTAAAAAGAATTAACTATGATAAAATAGAGGTAAACTTAATTGGCGATGAGAATAAGAAAGCCCTATCGTAGCGCCTTGTTCCAGTTCGTCAGTGCAGAGAAATTTGGTTAATCAACTTTTATTTCCTGCACTCCTTATAATATTTCTACATTCGGCCTCTTTGTATTTTCAAAATAACCAGTTGACCTATGATAAAAGTGAGATCTGAATTACATATTTCAAAAACATTTTTTTTTTCAGAATCTTCAGAACAACTTTTTCGAAATAAAATTTTCAGTGAAATCTTTGGAACAAAATTTTCAAAAAAGTAAGAAATTTATTCCAAACAAGTTTTTCGAGAATAAGATTTCCAAAATTAACTTTCTGAAACGTATATATTTCTTCGAAACGTGTTTTCGAAATATCCTTATATAAAATGTGTTTCGGAAAAAACTTTCCAAATAAATGAAATATGTATAACAAAGAGTTATTCAGAACAATATTTTTTCTCATTTTCTCTTTTTCTTTCTTTTTCCCACGGTAATGGTGACAGTGAAACCAATATCACTCGCAACATAAAAAATGATAATATAATATAATTAAGAACGATAATAGATTAGATCAAATTAGATATGAATAATATTTACCTGCTACTGAATTCGTAATAAAAAATTTTATTTGTTATCCATACCGTTAAAATAATATGTAAGTATTCATAGATAACTGCTTTTTAATATATATTATAAATGTAATATAAATTTAATTTAATTTAATTTAATAAAATATGAATTAAATTTTAATTTTAATTAAATTTAATAAAATATAAATTAAATTTTAATTTTAATTAAATTTAACTTAATAAAATCTAAATTAAGTTTTAATTTTAAATTTTTATAAATAAAAATATCTACAAATAATATGATACTCATATCCATAAACACTAATTATCTGTCAGATTTTTATCTGTAAATATTTATGTATACGAGTAGTTTTATCATCTAAGTTGTTTTTGAGTATTTTTCTGATGCTGTTAGTAATTATGGAGGTTACAAAGCAATAGCCGATTAATTTATGGGAAGGTGATACTGTTTTGGCCCAATAACTTTTGGAACAAAATTATTCTAAAAACACATCTAATTGAAATTCACCCTATCATCTTATCACTAAATTATTCATTAATTTTAATATACATGTTCTTGTTGAATAAACATATACTCCGTAATTCATTGGATTAAATTGTGATTATTATGATAGTGATAGGTTATGAAATATATGTTAACTATATATATGATGATGTATATAATAATTATAATTTATGCATTAGATATGTTTGATGAGATCAATCATTAATGTTGTCATATATCCAGATGTATTCAAACTGAGACCTGAGATATTGAGTTTGAAATTTATCTAGACATAAGATGTCTTATATTTTACTCATAATCCTATCATGCCTTCAAAATCTCATATTAACCATAACTTTCAATTAACTAAGACATTTTTTAAAGATAGTGTAGCATGCCTAATAAAAAGAGAGATAAAATGATAAAATAAAAGAAAATAACTTTAAATATTTTTTAAAGGAGAGAGACTAGAATAAAAGCATGAAAAAAAGTAGTGCATCTCCTCTGTTATTTTCTTTCTTTCGAGTCATACTTTCCTTCGAACCTTCCTTCATCAGTCCTTTTTCCTCTTAATCTTTCTTTCTATACTGATCCATTTCAAAAATTGACATTACTGCTGTGTAGTTAAAGAGTTAAAAATAATTTTTAACCGATTAGATTTTGGAACAGAGTAACTTCAATTTCTACCATTTATTCTTTAAAATAAGATTAAATCATTCCAGAGGTCTCCATTTTTGTAGCAAAATATCAAGTAGGTCCCCTCATTTTCATTTAACTCAATTGAATTCTTATTTTTTAAAATTCGTTGCAATCAGTTCCTTTCCGTTAATTATACAATAACGATGTTAATTAAGTGTCACGTGTCAGCACATGTTTTTTTTTTTAAATAAAATTGACACGTGTTAATCTGACATTGTGCCACGTGGCAGAGATAATGTGATGTGGCAGTAACAGTGTCACGTGATGTGAAAAAGTCTCAACGTAGTTCCTGTATTTGTTATTTTGTTTCAATTTGGTCCCAAAATTTTTAAAATTGAATCAATTTCGTCCCTGTATCAAATTTAATTTTTATATAAATTTTACAATTATATTTGTATTATAGTTGATAATTTTAACAAAATTAAGTTTATTTAAATGTATATTTTGCACTGATATTTATTTATATTTTTGAATATTTATATATCTATAATTTATAGATAAATGTTAGAGTTGCTTTAAAAATAAAAACTTTATAAATTTAAATATAAAATTTTAAATATAAATTCTAACATTTGTCTATAAATTATTGATGTATAAATATTTGAAACAATATTTAAATAAAGTTCAATGCAAAATATACATTTAAATAAACTTAATTTTGTTAAAAATATCAATTATAATAAAAATACCATTGTAAAATTTATATAAAAATTAAATTTGATATAGGGATGAAATTGATTTAGTTTTAAAAAAATTGGGACCAAATTGAGACAAAATAACAAATATAGGGACTACATTGAGACTTTGCACATCCAATAGTGGCACGTGGCACTGCCACGTCACATTGTCTCTGCCACGTGGCACAATGGCAGATTGACACGTGACAATTTTTAATTTTTTTTAAAAAATCATAAAAAAATCAAATAATTATTAAATAATTATAAAAAATAAATAAAAAAGATAAAAAAAACCACGTGTTGACACGTGACACATAATTAACACCGTTACTGTACAACTAACTGAACTAATTGTAACGAATTTTCAAAAATAGGGACTCAATTGAGTGAAATGAAAATGGGGGACCTACTTGAGATTTCGCTACAAAAATGGGGACCTCTGGAATGATTTAACCTTAAAACAATTTGTTTTTCCTTTTTTATGTAGCATTTTTCGGTTGTATGTGATTTTTCTACACTCTGAACAAATTTTTGTTTATTAGTGATCATAAAATTATATTCTGATCATTAATTGAACTTTTCTTTATATAGATAAACATATTTTAAACTCTGAAGTTATGCAAGAGAAGAATAATATTAAGAATATCCCTTAAGGTAAGGGAAGATAATTATTTTATTTATGTGATTTGTGTTTATAATTATATGGATAAAACTTTGGGATACATGTATTTTAATTGTGGAATTATTATTGTTGAATATTAAACTCAGTTGTGTTTGTGATTTACTGATTGGAGATATATATATATAATTGTTTGGAGGATAATTTGTTCAAGAAAAGTCTAAATGTAAGACTTGTTGAACTATGAAAGAGGAAAAAAAATATGTTTTGAATTATTGAGTCGTGTAGCAATGTACAATAAAAATGATATTAAGAAGGTGGATTATGACATAACTTTTGCACATATATATATATATATATATATATATATATATATATATATATATATATATATATATATATATATATATATATATGTGTTTTTTGATCTTTTGAACAGTTTGAAAATGAATTTTATGCTATTATATATGTAATTGGTATACAATATTTTATGCTATTAATGAACTTTGTTAAATGACAGACTGAAATTTTATTTATTTAATTATTTATTATTTATTTTGATTTGTTATTTAAGTTTAATTATACTACTTCAATATGGTATATGTTATTGACCAATTAGTTTTTTCTTTATGTTTATCTGTGAGATACTTTTAATACAAAATATAAATTACATTAAATGTATGTTTATTGTATTATAATAATAAAAATATTATTTTATAACTAAAATGTAGGAGATATAATTATTATATTTTAGATTATTGTTGTTAATTTATAATGATGTTTACTATTTTATGCTCGGTTAAATATTTACTTTTTAATTACAAAATGATGGATACATAAAATACGATTTTATAAATTTAAAACCTTATAATTAATCATCAATACGAAGTTATATAAATAATAAAAGTATAAATATATTAATCATATAATTTATATGATAAAATTACGGTTGATTATAAAGTTATATTATTATATAAATTTAAAAGTTATATATTTATACGCATTACCGAAAATTACGTATAATGATACTAAAAATTGTAAAAGTATAAAATCAAAAAATTATAAAATTATATATAGTTCATGTTAACAAAATTATAAAATATTAATTATAAATTATTCAATAGACTTAAAGTACACTTCAATAATAACTTTGAAAAGACTTTAAAAATTTATTTTTGGTTATAAGAATGACTTTGAAAGATTCTTTTGAGAAATAAAACTAGTAGATCATGTGCAATTCTCATTTTTTAATTATTAAGTCCAATAAATATTTAACTCAGTTTGGGTATTTTAAGTGTAACTAAGTTTAAAACTTCAAGCAATCCACACCGTGAGTTTATAATTTATAATGTTTATATTATTATGTTTTGTACAGTATTTATCTAGGATAGTTTAATTTTACAAAAGCATATGTCACTAAATTTATATTTTAATATACATGCATGAATTCTTTTATCAATATTTGAAAGAAAAAAAAAAGTGTTCACTTCTTATACTAATTTGTGCGGAACATCTTGTTACAGATCTCACAACTTTCTTTATATATATATATATATATATATATATATATATATATATATATATATTTTCCAAGTTTATCTTTTAGATTATGGTTAATAAATTTTAGCATACCCAACTGAAATAATTCATATAAAATATCATGATGCAAATAAATTTAAGAATTTAGCCACACCACTCATGTGCTAACAATATTTCTGATTTGATTCTCAGATAGATGAAAAGCATTTATGTGAATCCATGTAACTTGTTATTCTATTCTCTTGTCCTGTTTCAAGGAAGAGGATTCCTCTCCATATATACCATATTCTCCTTTATTTTCTTTCTCTTATCACTCACTATAAGTAATTTCATTTGATTTGATTTTTTATGTTGCTCTTTAATTAGTCATTCTTATAATAACTATTAGTATAAAATCCCAACTTTTTTTATGGAAGAATAGCATAAAAAATAACATCAACTAAGGTATATAAACATTATCTATAGCAATTAAAATTAATTATTATAAAATTTATATCATTTTTCAATTATATCGCTATCTATTATTGATTTATTTCAAATTACAAACTATGTAGCATATAAAATTATAATTTGAAATGATTATGAATAATTTTATAAGGTTATTTATAACATAAATTATGATTTTTTTATTACAATAATTTCAATCTAATCGCTTTAAAGTCGTTGAAGAAAAAGAAAGTTTTTTGCTGGTGCAGGTGGCAGAACTTCTGCAACTCACCGCACCGCTCGAACAATAGCCAATAGCACACACTGTTGTCTGAATTCAATTTGTTTCGATTAAAACAGAAATGTGCCAGCTATACTTTTCTTTCTAATTTGTCGTGTTCTTCTCATATTATCGTTTTAGCCAGCCATATATCTGTGATGTTTGCAGTCTTTTTTACAAATAAATCACGGGATTTGCAGTGACTTGAAGAAACAAAAATTATATTTGTTCAAAAGATTCTAATGTTTTAAACATTTTAACCATTTGAAAGGATTAGAATGTGATACATCATATCTTAGTTAATACTCATTTTTGTTAAGCTTTGTTGTGTAGAATTAAAAAGACAATGTTGAATTGAGATGAAATCTTAGATAAAGCACAATGTGTTATGGTCAAAGTGGCATGTTGTTTGTTCTCTCTTACCAAAACCAGATTCCTTTCTCTTCATGCACTCCAAAACCAAGACCTGTGAATATTTCTCCCACTACTTTTAACGCCTAATTAATTCAACCACTTTTGTTCTCATTCTCTTCAAATAATAAAAAACTGTTCACCATTCTCAAAAAACTTACACCCTCTTTTCAAAACCCATTTTCTGTAGTATTAACCAGTTATTAAACACTTTTGAGAAAAACCAGATATAGAGAGAGAAAGAGAGTATATATGGTATGATACAGCTAGTGCCCTTATGCACATCTACAGAGACATTGCACTATATATTACATTATGATATCCAATTTTCATCCATCCATCCAAAGAAAAGTGAATCCCAAGGACACAATTTTCAGAATGTAGAGTCACTCCACCACACCACCCAGAATCCCTTTCTCTACTGATTCAGCTAAAAGGCCAAACCTTCAATCACAACCCTTCATTTCCCATTTCCTTAATCAGACTCTCTCTGAATCTGATAGCACCACACCACATCGTACCATACCACACACACATTCATACCCTTCAAGTTTTCTCCTTTTTTTTCCTTTCTTTCCCCCTCCAAAACTGTCATGATTTGATCCTCTCATCTCTCAACACCAAACACTCAAATGGGTCTTCCTTTAAAGTCTCTATTTCTTTTTTTGTTTCTGATTTTGTCCTCAGAGCTTGCTGAATCTGCTTCTGATTACACCACCTTGGTCTACAAGGGCTGCTCCAAGGAACCTTTCACAGATCCAAATGGGGTATACTCGCAAGCCCTTTCAGCACTGTTTGGTTCATTGGTCTCACAATCCACTAAAACCAAGTTCTTTAAGGCCACAACAGGGAGTGGCCAAGCCTCCATGACTGGGCTCTTCCAATGCAGAGGGGACCTATCCAACTCTGATTGCTATAACTGTGTGAGCAGACTCCCGGTCTTGTCTGACAAATTGTGTGGCAAAACCACAGCTGCTAGAGTCCAGCTTCTAGGTTGCTACATGCTGTACGAGGTTACTGGGTTTGCACAAATCTCGGGGATGCAAATTTTGTACAAGACTTGTGGGGCAACCAATGCGGCTGGAAGAGGGTTTGAGGAGAGGAGGGACACTGCTTTTTCCGTGATGGAAAATGGGGTGGTGAGTGCTCATGGCTTCTATGCAACCAGCTATCAGTCTTTGTATGTGATGGGACAGTGTGAAGGAGATGTTGGTGATTCTGATTGTGGGGAGTGTATAAAAAATGCTGTGCAGAGGGCTGAGGTAGAATGTGGCAGTTCCATTTCAGGCCAGGTTTATTTGTACAAGTGCTTCATCAGTTATAGCTATTATCCTAATGGGGTTCCAGGAAGACACTCTTCATCTGCGGCTTCATCTTCCTCTGGTTCCTTCTCCTCATCTCCTTCTGGTAATAACAAATACCTAAACACCAAAAGAGATAATATTGACAGAAGAGACTGTTCATTTCTCTTGTCATATTGAATGTGTTTGTTTGTCTTTGTTTAATTTCACATACACACAGCAATTTTGCTTTAATTGTTCCATTGTTCAAATGCAATGGTGAATGTTCAACATTCCTTCCTCAATGTGGATCGTATTTGGATTGTGAAGTGTTTTGTAGCTAATTGATGTAATGGCAGGGCAAAATCCAGGGAAGACAGTGGCTATAATATTAGGAGGGGCAGCTGGAGTGGCTTTTGTGGTTATATGCTTGTTGTTTGCTAGGAGTTTGAAGAAGAAACATGACGGTATGTGTTAAACATCACTATATGGAATGGTTGGTTTTTAACATTACTAGGTTCAGTTTGTAGTTTGGTTTCTACATTTCTATATTCTGCTTCTGTCATCTAACAACATCATTTTCCTGCACAGATTATTGACAGTCGAAGATGATTGATTGAGGAGGCATAATTCTTCATGCAATGGATTGTTTCTATATATAGCTTTTGGATGAAAAAGATTGAAAATTTCTGGTAATTAGACTTTAGCAGATAGGAAAAGAGTCTGGGACGGTTAAATTTGGGACTCTAATTCTTGTAGTTAGGTGAGATGATTTTGCTGTGAAGAAGGGTGTAATTAGCTCATGAAAGTGACATTTTTTTACATTACAAGGTAAAGATGAAATATACCTAGAGTAATGAATGTTTGTCATCCTGAATGGGTGAAAATTTTGTGTCTATTTCTTTATCATTTGGATGATTCTTTATTCCCTTCTCTCCACAGTACTGAGTCTCTATTTTTGCTTCAATAACTTTAACTTTTTAAAAAGTTGCATCATCCTCTCTCTTCCCTTTTTCCAAGCTTCCCCTCTCCAACACATGTTTTGGTTTGTGTGTTTAGGTAGACAATGACAGATACACTACTTCAAGTCAATTCTAATTAACTAAACATTTAAGTTACCGAGGGAAGAAGCAAAAGTTGGCACAGTATTTGGAGTTTCTGTGTGGCATTAACCTGAAAAGTCTGTGTTATGTTATTAACAAAGGCAGGAAGAAGTTTAGCTTTGGAATCATGGCATGTGCTTTGTGTCTTCTGCTTTCCTCATGGTTGTGTTGTGGGAAAATAATCATGTGTGGTCTACTTACTAGTATTTCTTTTCTCATTCATTCAGAAGAAAAAAGCAAATATCACCATAGCTATTTTTCAATCTGTCTATGCTTTGAGAGTAAGCATTGTAGATTTTCTGGTGGAACATTAATGTTTTGCCATTTACACTTCAAAAGTTCAGCATTTAGTATATTCAGGATTACTCTGGTACATGATTCACCCCCAAAAAAAGGATTTACATTGACACAGAAAAATTTAGAGGAAAAGATGTTCATTTCTAAAGTCAAGTATGTCATCAAATTCAATATTTTTATTTCTCATATTCATAGGAATTTGGGAAATAACTAGTATTTTTGAGTTTTCACAACTAAATATGATTCAAAATGGATAAGATGTGAAGTTGAGTGTAGCTCTTATATTAAGTTTGATGGCACTGTACCTTTTCTTTTGATGAAGCATCGAACCTAATCTTCTTGCAGAGTTAATTCATCGAAACAAAGAGACATTTTCACTGGCTCTTGGGTTTAAAGCAAAAGATGTGTTATTTGTAACTTGTAAACATATTCACAGTCACATAGACTATTAAATTTCTCAATTGTAAAACCTTAGATAATCATGTTAGTTTGAGCTGTTGCTTATTTTATTTTTATCTAAAAAAGAAACTTGCAATATGACCTAAAAAATGTTTAGTTTACAGATTTGATGAACTTACTTACGAGATTATTATGTCCATGATAATAAAGGAAATTTGAAATTTTAGAACTTTAATATAAGGATAGTTTAATTGAAAACATTGAAACTTTTAAGAAAACGTTATTAACTAAGATTTTAGGGGATTTCATTAATGTAAATTTGAAAATAACTATCTGTATACAATTATAGTAACATGATCTAAGACTGATAAGTTATTAAATTTTTTGAATAAGGAAAAAATAAGAAGATAAAATAAGTTGTTGTTTTTTATAATTTAAAATTAGTTTATGAATAATTTGAAATTAAAAGAAGTTATATTAAATGATTTTTATACATTATGTATAAACTAATGTTAATTTATGGAGAAGTTAATTTTTTTATTTATGTATTTTAAGAGTGTTTAGTTAAAAGTTAGTATAATTTTTTTTAAGCTTAGTGTTAAATCCTAAATGGAAATTTTTGGTTAATTTCCAATACAAAATGTGCTGATTATTTAGTTTTATTTAGCTTTTTTAGTTATGAATGTCTGAGCATCAACACTCTTTTATTCATAACTTTCAAATTGAAACATTTTCTTCATTTATATGTAGTTTTAATAATTTCAAATAAAATAATTATTTGTGTTGAAATATAAATAGCATTAATTTTCATTTTAATAAACACTTCAATCAAACTCTTTTACATCTTTTTCATTAGGGCTTCCTTTGATAAGAGTGTTGTCAAAAACTAAACTTAATTAAACTAAACTATAAAAAATTACATTAATTTTATTAAAATAAACTATTTTTAGTTGCTTTTTAAAAACTAAACTACTTAAAAAAAAGAAAAGAAAAAACTCAGCACACTATTGTAATTATTATAAGAATGAAAAACATACTTACATAATTATCTACTGTTAAGTGAATTTTCGATTGTGGTTTTTCATCAATAAACTTAAATTTGAAGTTGTTTAGTTCCTTAATAATATCTGCATTGTATTGCCATGATTTTACATTGTCAATGGCTAGTTTCCTTCCAAACTTTTATATTTGTGTTAGCTTATTAATAAATATACTATTGAAAAAATTGGTGGTTATATATTACTAATAAATGAATTTATGTATTAATTTGAGTTGAAAGAAATAATAATAAAATCTTTTTTGTTTTTTTTCCTTCTAGTGTATTAACAATGCAATTCAATCATTTACACCAGTTAGGTCTCCAAAGAAGGAAAAAACAAGCTCATTTTAGTAGTTTGAACTACATTTTAGTCAATTTAATTTGGACAAATTATTCTCTAGTTTAGTTGAATTTTTATGCAATTTAATTCAATTTAACACATTTGAAAACTTCTATTCAAATGGTGTTCTAGGAACCTGCTTATGAAAATTTATTACCTTCATTACTTTTTATTTATTTATAACTATTTTAGCATATTTTGTTACGAAAAAATATGTATATTTAATGAATTATTTCTTTTCAATTTGGTTTAGTTGTTGAAGCTATAATAGTTCTATTTAGTTGTTTAGTATAAAAAATTAACTAAACAGTTTATTTCATCTCAGTTCAATACATAATTAATTTAGTTTAGTTTTCTAAAAGTACTTCACAGGTGAGTTTTTTCTACAAAAACTAAATTATGATTAGTCCAAGTCTCTCTCCATGCATCTGAATGCAGTGGTACAGTTGGAGGGTCAAAGTTTCATTTAATGTATCATCTTTCAGGTCCAAGTTGCTGCTATGGAGAGGATACAGACAAAGGGTAATTGCTTCCAAGAGGATTAAATAACACCACCTCTTAATGACAGTTAAGAGAAATTAATCCACTTTGTATCTCTACTGAACTAACTAAAGAGATAATAATGGATAGAAAAGATAAAATAAATGTTTGATAACCATTGGAATGCATTTGACAATACTCTTACTATATAATCTCGAAGACAATTATTATAAAAATTAAGCTTATCAGTTAAGGTGGTTGATCATTAATTGACCATGTTAAGTTGTTTTATAGGATGTTTAGGTCATCTTCCCATTAATAAAATAAAATAAACTGGTGTCTATAGATTTCCTTTAAAATTAATATATGAATTGTATTATTTTTTAATCTGTGCACAAAAAAATTAAGCATATAAAAATAAACAAAAATAACTCCTCCAAATGTGTAACCTTAAAGCCAGTGATCTAGCACTCTTAAAAAGAAACACTAGTATACAGTGAAGACGATTCTCCGTTGTAAAGGTTCCCAGCTGCTTTATAATTCAGTCACCGGCAATAGTATAATATAAGTTCTTCTCCATCTCTACTAAGAATGTCACCATTCTTGTTAAATAGTATGAGTAGTTCTCCATCTCTACAAATAATGTTTCAATTTTTGTTTCTCAGATTGTTCTATGTATTGAAATTTCTATGATCCATGTCTCACTTTTTATTAGCACAAGCATTGCGGGCGGTATCCTAACTACAGCTTCTCTGATTGTAAAGGTTGAGGCTTGAGAGTGTTCTGCTTGGAGCTCTCTTACACACTAATGAGCACTGACCCGAAGCCAATAAGAGTGCACATGAGTTTGCCTCTTCAATTTCAAAATAGCTTTGGAATCACTGTTCATCTACTGGAGCATTTAAACTGAACAACACCTCATTTACTCCTTTTAACCTGCCAAAGCCATGGTAACCCAGATTGCGTGCAGCATCACTAAATTGAAACGCAGTGGCTGAAGCAATTGCTTAAGCGAACAAACTCTTAAGCAAAATTTCTAAAGTTGAAATGAAATGATAAAGGGAAACAGTAGTAACGACGATAGTTTAGATCATATGACCGTTGTGACAGCCACATCATAAACCGTTATCAACTCATTTCTAATACTATTGCTCTTGACTTCTATTCTAATGGTTATGGCTCAATAGTCATCTCTAACGCCCTTGTCTCCGTGCAAGAGGAGTAGATTAGCATAAGACAAATTTTCATTCTGGAGAGTGCACAAACAAACTGAAGAACATGAAATACCCTTTTGACCCAATGGCATTGTCCTGTAAAAAGTAGTGACAGAAAAGCATGGTGTAATTGTAACATTGAAATAGAAACAGAAAGATTAAGAATCAATTTAGCAAAAATAAAACTAAAATGGCATAAAAAGGGGAAAAAGTGTAATAAAAAAATCATATTACCAGTGATCAACCCTTTTGTGATCATTTTGGGGCATTCTGATACGATACCAGTCTCCATTCTGAATTCCCGGTTGCAAAGGCTTTAGGTTGCATTTCATATATTCTAAAATTCATTGGAGTGCTGTTAACATTAACACTTGATGATAATCAAATAACAGAACCTCTTGTTACCAATAGTTGCCGCAAGAACATTCGCCATTTCTAAAATGGTGAAATCTCTTCCTATCTCTGACAATTATCTCTCGATCTACTACTTTGGAGATAAATTTGAATGCACTATGGCAGTCCCCGCAAATCCTCAAATTTTTGAAAACCCGAATTGTAGCTCCTAAAGGAATTTTCATAATTCCGTAAACAACAGCAAGCTTTTCACTATGAGTAGACAAAGCATTTTCCTTTTGTTCAGATTCCATATCATGCAATACATACTTTGTATCAGGAACATAACCCAATTTCTTCATTTCGTGTACCAGATGCTCCAGATATTTATACACAGCATGCACCTCAGGGTGTACAGCATCATCAACCAAAAAGACATGGACCATGTTTTCAACCTCAATCCAACTACACCCAGGTTCCTTCTTAACCCCTCGCTCCCTCATTAATTTCCTCACCCTGGCAACTTCATCCCACTGACCTAAAGTGGCATACATATTGGAAAGACTAATGTAGGTTCCATCTTGCTGTGGCATAAGCTTTAAGAGCTTTTCAGCAGCTTGAATACCTAATTCCGTGTTCCCATGAATCCGACAACCAGAAAGAAGAGCCTCCCAAATTGGTGCGCTGGGCTCAAAAGGCATTGATTCGGTGACATTCTTTGCTTCCGAGAACATACCAGCACGACATAACAAATCAATCAAACGAGAATAATGATCCTCTTCTGGGGTTATACCATAATGGGCCCGCATTGTATCAAAATAATGGCGTCCCTCTTTGACCAAACCTGCATGGCTACAAGCAGAGAGAATTGTGAGAAAAGTTATCCGATCAGGTAATATATCCTCCTTCAACATCTGTTCATAGAGTTGAATGGCTTTTACACCGTGCCCATGTTGTGCAAGAGCAGCAATCATGGCATTCCAGGAAACTGAATCCACATACGGCATTGTGACAAACACTGTATCAGCGGCTTCAACAAGACCACACCTTGCATACATTGTAATCAGTGCGTTGCCAACTGAGAGGCTTGAATCATGACCTAACCGTATTATCTGAGAGTGTAGTTGTTGTCCATTGTCTAATGATCCCAGAACAGAACAAGAGGCAATTGCTCCAGCATATGCATAATCACATGGTTCCAATCCCTCTAACTTCATCTGGTTGAATAGCTTCAAACCGTCTTCTCCAAACCCATTTTGTGCTAAGCCTGATATCATCACAGTCCACGTCAACAGGCTCCTCTCCGGCATTTCCCCGAAAATGGAATTAGCTTCCTCAATACATCGAGCATTGACATACCCAGACAAAATCGCATTCCATGAAACAAGATCTTTCACAGGCATCTTGTCAAAAACTTGTTTCGCCTCAGCCAGTTTACCAAATCTAGTGTAGAAAGTAATCAAAACATTATTCACAGATAAAACAAAATGCTGTGATGGCTGCAACACTGTTCTTAGAACGTAAGCATGCACCTGTCTTCCAATATAGAACAACCCAGCATTAGAAGCAGCACTAATTACACTGGTGTAAGTGTACTCATCCAGCTGAATTCCCAAGGAATGCATTTTTCTTAACAAGTCAAACGCCGACTCATAAAAACCCCTGTGCACATAGCCAGAAATCATGGCATTCCAAGCAACGGCAATGTGATCAGTCATTCCATCAAGAAGCTCACGCGCGGCAACAAGGTCACCATTCCTGACATAGCCAGCAATGATGGTAGTCCAAGAAGGTTCATCCCTCACACCACGAGGTGCCTCATCAAAGAGCTTTCTAGCAGATGCCATCAACAAACAAGAGTCTACCAAAGGCGAAGAGGCGCAACCAACATAAGAACTCATCAAAGCATTCAAAACAGAAGGCCCACAGAGTACACCCCTCTTGAGAACCTCACAGTGAAACTGCTGACAATGCCTCTCTTCATCAGCTATCAGAGACAGGGCGCCAAGAACGCTTGAGAAGGAAAACGGGTCGGGAACAAAACCGAGCCTTTTCATTTGTATGAAGAGTTGGAGAGCGGCGTGACCATCGTGACTGTGGGAAAAGGCAGTGATCATGGCGTTGTAACTGACGGTATCACGAATGGTCAAGGGGGTGGCGTTGAAGAGTTGGTGGGCGAGTTTGATGTTGCCAGCAGCAGAGTAGGCGGAAAGCAGGGTGGTAGTTGCGACGATATCAGGTTTGGGAATTCTGTCGAACAGGTGGCGGGCATAAGTGATGTTGGAGGATTTGCAGTAACGATCGATGAGACGGTTGATGATGAGAGGGAACGGCTTGAAACCTGAGGTGAGGATGTGAGCATGGACGGCACGTGCAAGGGAGGTGTGGGTGAGTTGGGCCAAGTAACGATTGCCCATACTCCGAACGTCCATGTTGGTGAAGCGTCACAGTGCCTCCTCATTCAAACCTGGAGGATAATTGCTTTCACAATCCTTCACCTTCGTCCTGTTACGTAGCTTGTTTAGTTTGGTACTGTTTCATGCTAAGAATTGATACCATGATGAAGAACAGTTGTCGACATTTTCTTGGGACACTTCCCCAACCTCAGCGTGTTTTTTCTTGTTTGGTTCCTTTTTATATACATCCTTAGTGTGGTGTTTTTGGCGGGTGTTCTCGTGCTGGTTCAAGGAGAGTATTTATTTTTCTGTTAGATTCGCTTCAGGTTTAGGTTAAAGAAATGGATTTGCTTCAGGTGTGATGAATCAGGAGTTAATTTACCTTCATCTTGTCTTGAATCGATTTAATCATAGATTAAAAGAGTTTGTGATTCAATTTGAACTACATTTCAGAAGAGTAATTTTTTTCTAACTCAATCTTTTTGGTGATAAATCGAATTGACTCATAAATTTAAACTCATTTTGCCATCAAAATGGATTAAGTTTACTAATGTTTTTAAAATTTAATGAAGAGGATAAATAGTTGACCAAATTATATATTTATCTCACATTTACTTTATTTAATATTTGAGAGTATAGAGAAAAGGGAAAGTAATTCAAATCATATTTTGCTTTAATAACTACATTATTCTAAAATGTCTGTATCGAAATCCAAGTTTACCTTTCATATGCTATTTTTAGGGACCGTTTGACCGCATGATGTTATGTTATCCCTGACCATTGTGTATGAAATTGGCTTTATTTTAGACCGTTATGGTTTTACAGAATTGATTGTAGTTAATTTGATTTTGAAGTTAAAGGTAGTAGTTTGTTTTTTTGTTTGAATAACATAATAAAAAAGTTTCCTTTTGAAGAAACTATTGTTTGAATTGTATGAATCGAAATTAGATGTTTTTTTTTTCTTTCATTTCGTGTTAATTATTAAATTAAACATACATGTTAAATATTTCTATTTTTAAAATAGAACCCATAACCATTATAAAAATATTAAGATTGGATCATAAAAATAGTAAAATTGTAAAATTAGCAACAGTTGAAAAGTACCTAAATTAAATAAAAACTACTAGAAAGAAACATAATGTAAAATGCAATACAAATTTGAGTGCATATTGAGGGTGAATGAGAAACGAGAACTGACAACAAAGCTAAAATGAGTAGTTCGCATTAAATTTATATCCACTCAAGCGTCACGTAATCTACATACAAAACATACAGTATACGTAGAAAAATGTAAGATTCATGTTTGCTCCAAGGTATTAATTTCTAATACACATTAGATACCATGAATCGCTGCTATATGATATGCTTCCTCAAACAAGCTAAAAAGAAAGATTAAAAATGGGGGAAAACTGCAATATATATGATGACCCTTCGGGCATTGGCTTCTTCCTTAGAGAATCTTGCACGTGCGCATGAAATGGTCATTCAAAATTTTGAGGCAAGTATAGCATGCAGAAGTGGCTATATTACATGAAACACCAAAGCATGCATCATTGTATTCTCTCTTTTTGTATGGCAGGAAACCTAATCCTAGATTAAGATCACACTAAATTTTTATCGCCAAAAAACTGGTATCTAGTCATGCTCCTAGATTTCACCAAAACTAAAATCTCCAGGGTACCTTTTCGAACTTTATGCTACCTTTATGGGTTTTTTTCTTTCCTACAGAATCAGTTTCTTCTTTAGACCCAGGTTCCCTGTGTTTTCTTGTCTCTGGAGGAAAATCAGTGACATCATGCGATCTAACTTTGCAATGTGCGTGTCGATTTTGCAACACTGCACCATTCTTTGAAGTAGAAAGTCTTCCATCTCTAGTCTTGTTTCGATTTCCAATCATAGTGTCATTATCTAAATACAAAAAAGTATTCCAAGCTCTGTAAGCAATCACGTCTGGGAACTAGCAAGCACCAAGATAACTCGTATCTCCATATATAAAAAACTAGAATCAGTATTGAACATAAATACATAAAACATACCGAGTAAGATTTAAAAGGGAGTTTTATTTGCATCTATTTTACTTCAAAATACGTCTATTATTGATTTGTGCCAGGTGCACAAATCACAATTGTTCAGAATTATTGATTTGAGGGAAAATTGAAGTAGAGTGTGAAAGCGAACACAAAATAGGTAAGCTAAGTTACGTAGAATGGTTGCTGACGATTGCATTCATTAATACAGAACTCACAAAATTACACCCACACCTTTTACATAGGTCACACTGCTAAAACATAGGTCACACTGCTAAAACAATTTCCTAATAACATAAAACAGCTCTGTATTCCTTGACAGGTCTAAATGTCATTATCTGAAACATAGGTTAGGGCTTTTATCTGAAAATCCCATTTTGCCAACATGTGTATTGCATCCCTTTGGAAAAAATTTTAACGGATAATAGGATATCTATAAACAAGTACTTCACTCAGCTTTAGTGGCCAATCAAAAGAAACCCGAGATATTGCTATGCATATTATAAATCATGATAGTTCTTATGATCTCATTGTCAATCTTAGATTCAGAAAAAAATTCAGATATTCAAATTGCAAGAGGCATCTAGTACACAAATAAATTTAGCTAACAAAATCGGATGAAAATTATGAGATTTTACCAGGACTAGAAATGACAGCACGAGGGGGAGGAATTGAACTGGCTCTAATATTTACTTTAATTTCATCAGTACTGCCATCCTTCTCAGATCCTGTAGTTACTGGAGAATCAGATGCCAAACTGAAGTCTCCAGAATCTTCAGTTACGGGTACTCTTGGAATAGCTACATGCGGAACATAACACTCCGGTACTCTGACAACAGAAGGCATGGAGACAACTTTCTTGTCTGTCACTGTAAAATCAGACAATAGCGATTCTTTTCTATATTTAGTAAAATGAATATGATAGATCATAAAGACCAACTACAATTTTGACTAACTAGACGAATGAAAATGTTTAGCGTAATAATGCCAATATTGCATATATAATACAAATCACACTCTCAACCTCCAAATTTAGGCCAAAACTGCAGTGAAAAACCAATCATAAACTAAAACTAACAAAAGGGAAAAGGAAAACAACATCACTCACTCATCCATGTGATTACTAACCCAACTACTGCTTCAAAAATCTTTAAGCATGAAGATTAATGATAAAATCAGGATAATTCGTGCATTAAGAAACGTAAAACAAACAATCACATAAATGCCAACTCTAACAAAAAACTTCAGCTATTCGAGTTCTCAAACGTTTTCTCGAACAGTTTAGTTGCAAATTAAAACCAGCAAAAGAAAACAAAATAAAACACATGTTAAAAGAGTTCAAATACAATTTTAATCAAATTTTACTCTGTTTTCTTGAATCCCCAATCTTTCTCCTTTTAAAATAGAGATACTTGGTCTCTTGTTTTAGAAATTGGTCTATTTCGCTTTTAATCTTTAATTTTATATATATACTATTTTTCTTTTATTTAGTTCAATTGAAACTATAGATTAATTCAAATTAATATAAAAATAAATTAATATATATATATATATATATATATATATATATATATATATATATATATATATATGTAGATAAAATTAACAATGAATCAAAATTGGGAGCTTTCTAATAATGGAATTTAAACACGGGGGACACAATTTGCAAACTAAATAAAAAGAAAAAAAATTGTATTTAAACGAAAACAAATTAGCAATACCTGGAGAAGATGGCTGCAAATACAGAGACAGGAAAGCTTTGAGACCAAGTTCACCGTCGTCATCGTGTCTTACCTTCACCTTCGGATACACTGAAAGTTGCAAACAAACATATAAACAAAAGCAGCACACACAGATGGTAAAAACAAGAACTATAAAACAGGATTGAAATTACGAACTTGTTTGATTTAGGTAGAAAGTGAAATATGGAAAATCGGAGAAGAGAAAGTGTAGAGAGAGAGAGAGAGAGAATAAGAAGGCGTGTGATTGATTGTGAGGAAAAGGAATGATTAGGTTGAGTCAAAGGAGTGATCGATTCCTTTCCCTTTCGCTCGTTCCGCGTTGCGTTGCGTTGCGTTGCATCATTGCATTGCACTGCTCCATTTCATCGCACCTGGGGAATGGTGGGGTCCACATTTACGCCACCTAAGTTGATTCCTTATTCAATTCAACTACGTTTTCAACGCTTCTTTTATCCTTCCACTCTTTTTGTTTTTCGATTCCCATTTCCTATTTAATAGCTTTTAATCACTTTTATTTGCTTTCAATGTCTACATTTATATTGCCTTTTTGAGTTATTACGTTGTAGCAAAAGGTTGCTCCATTTCTTTTTACAAAAATGGCTCTTCGATCATATTCAAAATTTCAATTGAATAATAATATTTCATGAAATCTTATGCTATATAAAAGGTCGAAATAAAACAATAATTTTAACTTGAATGACGTTTATAACTTGAGTATTTCTATAAATTAATTTTTTTTTTCAATAAATGAATATATAAAATGTTTTCGCTGATGTAACTTTCTATTTTATTTAAGAAATAAAAAAGGAATTCGAAATATGTTTAGTTAAATTTTAAAAAGTATATGTTTTTCAACAACCAATATAAAAATTATTTCCCATTAATGTTACTAAGCTTGCTAGCCATTACTCGCTCCTGATTCAGTCAGTAACTTTTATTCTCATTGAATTTGGAATGGTGAGCCGCAATGTTGAGTATAAGAGAGCATTTAATCATGATAGATAATGTTAATTTTTTTTATAGACTAATAGTTTTATTTAAATATATGATTAGAATAAAAGATGTCTTATCATATTTACATTTTGAGATGTGACTTTTTTAAAGTAAAATAATATATATATATATATATATATATATATATATAAATGTATTTATATAATATAAAAAAAGTATTATTTTTGTAATTATTTTAAATTTTAAACATACAAAAATTAAAAAAAAAAATAAAATAAAATAAAATAACGGGTTGGCGGACTGGCCAGTTTTGGCCTGCTAAATTGGCGGGTTAGGCGGGCCAAATTACAACGAGTTGATGGGCTGAAAAGTTTCAATCCGGCTCACCCTTTTTTTGACGGGCTGGCAGACCGACCCAATAGGCCTGATCCGTTTTGACATCCCTAATTATAGCACACTAGTTGGATGTAGTATGATGAATGTCATCATAAAAGTTACCAACCATTTAAAAAGCTATCACACTATGATAAAATGATTAACTCATATCTAATCAGGTCATTCTTTGAATGCCTACAAATACATTAATTTTTCCACAAAGAGAGAACTAACCCACAACATATTTTTTGTATGCAAATTTCGTACTCAACTCTCTCATTATATATTATTTAGATCCTTAAACTCTTACAATTTTTTCTATACAAATGTTTATTATCCTATTCACGAGTTTAAATTTATGCATAATTACAAATGTTTTTACCAACCAAAATTGTCTATCATTCAAACCTTAGAAACCAATGTATGTTTATCTTTCTATTATTCGTGAATGGTAGAATTTGGACAAAAAAATTATGATTATTAAATTAGATTTTTTATATGTAATTTTTTTTAGTTAAAAAAAATTCTTCATTTTCTCTTTTCATTTTCTATGCTTAAAACAAACACACGTAATAGTATAATTCAAAAAAATCTAACTATCATTCACTATTATATCATGATAAACCATGAATACCATTTTAGATAAGTCTTTCGTACCTTGTTAATAGGGATGGCAACGGGTTGGGTCGGGCACGGATAGTGCCTACCCGCAACCCGACCCGCCAAAACAAAATTCGCTTGCTACCCGCCTGTTTATCTGCCGGGTATCCGCTTAAAAAATACCCGCGGATATTTGTAAAACCTGCAAGTACCCATGGATACCTGATTTCCGCAAATATTTAAAAAATATATATTATATGAATTGTTTAATATAAAATTATAAAATTAAAATATAAATTAAATTAATTATAATTAAATTTGACATAATAAAATATATTGCTAATTTTAATTTTAATTAAACTTAACTTAATAAAATATAAATTAAATTTTAATTTTAATTTTTTTGCAGGTACAGATAGTATGATACCCGTGCCCTACCCATTTATAAGCGGGTATTAAAATACCCACTACTCGCGGGTAATAAATATGTGCGGGTACTAACTATCCATCGCAGATTTTATCCGCGGGCATGTGTATTTTTATCATCCCTACTCGTCAATTTGATTGGCTGGGTATTATCAAAATTGAAAAAGCTTTTCCTAGATGGCGTTCTAATGAAGTTTTAAATTCATTATATGTAACTCTAGGAATTTTAGAGTTTTGTTTTTCATTGTCTTGAATTCTTAGTTCTCACGAGATTTGTGAAGTTTAGTTAACATAGAAGACTTTTTTTCATTTTTATCACAAACCTTCCTCCTTTATAAAAATAATCAATTATTTTACTCTTTATCATAATCTTTCTAATATAAATTTATCACTTCTCACCTGATTAGAAAAAGATAAAAAAATTATATTCATACATCACAATTATGACATTGCAAAACATAACAAAACTCATGCTTTAATTAAATAAGCAACCATGTATAAATTCAAAACTTCAAAAAAAATTACCATAGGTAAGAAAACACAAAATTCCTTAATTTCATAAGTAAGGGTTATACTAATTTGGGAAAAATTATAATTAGGGTTTATATAAATTTCATAAAAGAATCCCTAAAATCATAGTTAGGATTTATACTAATTTGGAAAAAAAATCCTAAAAAGAATCATAAATTTAACATACATAAATCATTATAAGATACTAACCTTGATATGTAAATGTAAAATTATATATTTCAATCTCAATCTATGTGTTCTTCAACCTCTCTTTCCCGATCTATCTCTTTGTATTATTTTCTCTTCACACACTTTCATAATAACTTATACGGTGGAAAAATCATGTAAAAAAAATCCTAACATCTTTTATAAATCAATGTCTCCATTAAATTTTTTATTTTTTATTTTTTATTATTTTCCATAATATAAACTTAATATAAATAATATATAATTATAATTTAAAAAATATATAAGCATATAAAAAACAAATTAATTCCAAAAATTTTGGAGGAGTCATGGCTCTCCCTGTCCCTATAATATTATGTTAGGGCCCGTCACTTAATTTATATTTGGTTAAAAGCTCTAGATTGTTCTTATTTTTGTTCAAAATTCTCCATTGTGTCCTCGTCACAATTGGGTTATCATCTTGAAAGTATGCTCTAATTTGGTCATTTTTATTAGTATAACACTAACAACGTTAACTGTGTGTCACATATTAGTTTGTGATTTTTTTTTTGTTTTTGTTTTTAATTTTAATTCTATTTATTTTTTATAAAAGATGTCACGTGTCAAAATAGAATTTTGCCACATGACAACTCGTGAATTTTAAATTTTTAAACTTTTTTTAATTAAAAAAATTGTCACGTGTAAAATAAAGATTATGATATGTGTCATTGTTGATGTGAAAGATTTCAACGTGGTCATGTATTTGTTATTTTATCTCAGTTTAGTTCTATAGTCTTTTTAAATTAGAACAATTTCATCACTTTCAAATTGATCCAAAATTTAACTTTTATATAAACATTACAATAAATATTTATTATAATAGATATTTTAAACTAAATTTATCTTCATAATATTTATATAAAAATTAAATTTAAAATTTAGAAAAAAATGAAATTGTTTCTATTTAAAAAAAAAAATTTGAAACTAATTTGAGATAAATCAACAAATACACTTAAAATAAAACACATCTCCCCGTCTAGGATAACCATTCCGATGTTTCTATCATCATTTCAAGGTAAAGTTAAATATAAATGTTTTTCAACTTCAACCTCCTCTCAATTTTTCCTATAAACATTGTTACAAATAAAAGTAAATAAATCTTGAACGTATCGTCTCAATTTTTTATTGAACGTAAGAAACAAAACATGAACATTATGATATAAAGTTGATGATTCGTGAACAAATAAAGGCTAATCGTCACATTTTTCTACTTAGCAAGAGAGATAAACAAATTTAATGTCAACTACTTAGCAAAACTTAGATTATAAAAAAAATAATTAAAGTTAATAATTCTTTATAAATAAATACTTTAATAGCCTTTTCACATCAAAATTTTGACAACCTTCCAAATATATATCATTAATGGAAAAATTCATCAAATTTTGGTAGCTCCTTTCATTGACCTTTTCATTTTGTTAAAGTCAACTTAATTCTTTTACTCCTTATAATGCTGGAGACAGTTTCTTTTTGAAAAAAGTATATGTTGTAAATATTTGTACATATTTACATGTATAATAACGTTGAAAACGTAACACATGGCCATAATTTAGACATACATTTATTGTTCTTTTTATTATTCATATAGAATCGTTATCCTTATCGAAACTTAATTTTAAAAATGAAATGTTATAGTAATTAAAATAGTCTCGTATCATTAAATACTATAATAATATTTTAACCGTAATTAGAAGCCATAGTCATAGCATAACATTTATCTTAAATTGTTTTTAATTTTCTTAATGAATGTTATCATTTTGGAAACTTAACTTTGAAAGATTTACTTTAAAATATTGTTTACATAATAGAATGTTGTAAACATAGTTACACAATAAAAAAATCGTTATCGCATCCCAGTTATTAGAACCTTGCCCCAATAAGAATAAGAATACAATTATAAATTACAAAAATCTATTAGAATTGACTTTAGTAAAAATAAAAACTAATGAAAACACGCCATATATTCTTATTTTTTATGATAAAATATAAAATAAAATAAAATAATTATTGTTATAATTATAAAAGTAAATTTAAATAATTTTTACAATTGTTTATAACTTTTAGTTATTTTAGATAATTCTTTTACTATAAATGATTTTTTTAGTGAAAAATAATAGTCAAATTTTAAACAAAAACTGTTAAATTGAAAAAAAAAATTAAATTAAAAAAATTCACTCAAAAGATAAAATTGGTAAATTTTTTTTTTTTAAAATACTTAAAGGGTAAAATTAAAAAAAATAATAAATCTTCTTTTTTATATAATAGTATAGAATATAATTTTAACTGTTATATTATAAATTAATAACATTTTTATCGTATATAGATTAATCTTAATAACTTTACTAGCTAAAACAATTATAGAAAAAATTAAACCTGTGTTTAGAAAAAAAGATTGACTATAAAACCATATATGATAAACTAATAACAAAGAAAGTAATAAAAACAACACTTTAAAATAACGTCTTTCGAATATTATTTTTATTTAGAGATATTATTTTTTATTAAGAAAGATCATCAACTTATTAATGTATGTTGCCAATTATTTATCGCATTTGGAAAATGACTCATAAATTATGGACATTTTATGAGAAAATAACTAAAGCAGAAAAAACATTTTAAATACTTTCTTTCTATAAAAAAACAATATCAAACTTTAGTCTGATTTTTATGAGAAATATATTTAAATAAATTATATTATGTTGAATTGATTTATTAACCCCATTAATAAATTAAATATATACACATTATTGTTATAAAATATTTTTACATATTCGTCCAATAAGATTTAACTATTTTAAACAATATCTTGCTTATGCTGTATAAATTAAACTTTGATTTTTATGGTTTAAAGTTAATTATATGGTTAACTAATAAAAGTATATGACTACAAAAATTAATATTTTTATAATATGTTATTAAATGATAATATAACTTTTTGTTTTTGCATTCCATATTTCAATTAAATTAAAAACAAAAAGAAAATATCTACTATCATTTTTAGTGAAATATTTAAAGGACCGATGGTTCGCATGAAGAACCTTGTTATCAGTTCTATGGTGGAGCCAATGTTAAATTACTATGCATATGATGTATTGTCGGCATCATCACAAAATCATTATGCATCCGAGGTAGGGATGACAATGTGGACCGACCCGCATAATGTCCGTACATCGCGAACTGACGCGTTTTTTTTTTCTTAATTTTTTTTAATTCTTATGATAAAATTTTCAATGTATAAAAGTTGAGAAACTTTAAGAAATTTCCAAAATTAAGTAAAAACTGTGGGGAGTTGGATGATAAATTGATAATTCAACATTTTCATCATATTTATATTCATACATTATGACATACACAATGTATTTTTTAAATTTTAGCATATTAAAAAATACATAATACTTGTATTTTCCAGTTATACAAGAATTTAGGACGTTAATGCAGGAGTCCATAAAAAAAATAACTAATATATATAAGTAAAAGTTATTTTTTTATGCGAGCTTGCGAGCCGGCCCGCGCGGGCCACAGGCTTATGTGGGCCGGGCTACTACGGGCTTGTGATTCACTATCATGGCCCGTCCCGTGTTTTTTTCGTGGGCTTGCGAGCCGGTCCAACAGACCAGACCCATATTGCCATCTAATATGAGGTATTGTCTGTTCTGAAGCGTTAAAACTGTCACAATTTTGTCTTTAAAAAGTATTTTAAAAAATAAAGAAAAAAATAGTATTTAAAATGTTTTAGACCTCAACTTCTAAACAATATACAACTATTGAGTGCCATAAAAACATAAATCTATCTAACAAGAATGAACAAATCATCCTACTGAAAAGCTTAAGGGACCTATCTTAAGGGAACATATCTAACAGAGCTATTATCCCTAAACAAAAAAACTATCAAATAAATCAAATTTATATTTTGAACTAATCATGATGTTATTGTCATGTTAGAAAATGTCATCTGTCATTTTAGATGCACAAAATGGGACAAAACTTTATAAAGTGGACCAAATTTCATTAATTTTAAAAGGTAAAAGCCTAATTTAAGGCACTAAAATCTGAAACACCAAAATATCTCATATTGGGAATTAGTGCAGAAAAAAACAATTGTAATTAAGCCTGTAGAGTGAGACAGTGAAGTGGGGGAAGGCTCAAAAGAAAAGGGGGAAAAGGTGTAGCATGCTTCTTCTTCCATCATCCAGCAATATGATATCATCAACAACACAGCCTCAGACAAAACAAAACTAAACTCCGACATACCACACCACAGACAACATTAACTATACAAAAATAATTCTCTTTCTTTCTTTCTTTCTCTCCCGCTTTGTCTGTGTCTCAAATCTCACCTTCTTGCCGTGGTGCAGATCTCAAGAGGGATCTGAGGTGAGGTTTTGATTGGGGGAGGGGGCAAGACGCCTCCTTTTTAGGGTTTTCTACAATGGCCACACCCTTTCCATTTCCCCTCTCCGCTACGCAGGTTCACGTGTAATTTCTTTTTCCCACGTACCCTTTTTCTCCATCATTATAATTAACCTTAAAAGCAACCACTTTTGTTTTGTTCAGGTGGGTACTTACTTTGTGGGGCAGTACTACCATGTTCTTGAGACCAAGCCCGAGTTGGTGTATCAGTTCTACTCTGACGCCAGCACTATGGTACGCATTGATGGCAACGCCAGGGACACTGCCAATGCAATGCTGGTTCGTTTTTTTCTCTTTTTGTTTTCTATTTTAAGGATAATTTTATTTTATATTTTTGGCCTTTATATTGTGGTTTGAAATATAATTGCATTATTGTAAATTTGATTATTTGGAATATGTTATAGGGCATTTTCAGCCTTTCTATCTTCTTGTTCTGGTTTTGTCTTGTGTGATGTGTAATCTTTGGATAAGATGTTCTGACCGATGTTTTTGAATGGTTTTAGTGTATTAGTCAGTTTATTTTGTGGTAGAACTGTTTTGGTTTTGTCCAATTATTATAGTGAAACTCTTATTTCCCCCAGAATTAAAGAAATTTCTCTCTGGGCAGCAAATCCACGCGCTTATTATGTCAATCAGTTTTACTGGAATTGGAATCAAGACAGTACAATGTCTGGAATCTTGGAGTGGTGGCGTTCTTATATCGGTTTTTGGTTCTGCGCAACATAAGGGCTACAGTGTGAGGAGGAAATTTACGCAGTTATTCTTCCTTGCACCCCAAGAAAAGGGCTTCTTTGTGCTCAATGATATTTTTCACTTTGTTGAGGAGGAGCCAGTTCATAATCTACAACCTGTATTTTTGGCTCAGAGAGACTCAAAATTGAATGCTCCCAGCACAATGAATAAACCAGGTATGTTCTACTTCAGCCTTTGGGATCTTTTTAGTTTTGATTGAATCTTATAATTATTTCTTCACTTATTAGTTATTGTCATTTGAAGATAAATGAAAAGTGCAATGTTGTTTCTACTGCTATATTTACTTAGAAGTTAGGTCTCAATGACTTTCTACTGGATGATCCCTGTTCTTTTATGTGGATTTTTTATCTGATTTTGTTCAAAACCGGACTTAGACTGGTAGTTGAATTTTCATTATATATTGCTTGTCTCAGAGGATCTGGTAGTTCTTAAGATGTTAAGTCAGAAAATGTAACTTATTGAACTTTATTCCCTTATTTGGATTCCTAAGCTATTATCATCACGTCCATTGCATCTGGTGCTACTGAAACTGATAACTGTGTAGCTTAAAAATCAACTTATGCTCTTTAGTGAAAATCTCTCGTTTAACTTCTCTGAAAATTGACTTGCATATTTTGATTTAACTTATGGAAGAATGTTCGATTTTTTTTTTTCTTTTATACAAATAGGGACTTAGTATAAATGGCAACCCCATATTTCTATCAAGGAGTTTCTAGCTTAATAAATCTGAACCATATACCATATGAATATAGCCATAATATGTGGTTGGTGGTGATTTTGTTTTATGATGACAAATGGTAAGTGAAGATTAATTGCCATAACAAAGAGCTTCTAGCTTTGTAAATCTGAACCATATATCCATACGAATTTATCCATAACAAGTGGTCGGTGGTGATTTTATTTTATAATGTAAAATGGGAAGGGACGATTAACTGCGAACTGCATTTATTGTCGATAAATGTTCTTATAAAGCATTAAAACTTCAAAAACTTTTACTCATGATTTGTTTTTTGTCTTATAACCGTTGTGGCTGGTTATGGAGTATACTCAATTCTTCAAACTATGGTATTTTCTAGTAATTGAGTTCTATGAGTTTTACTTTTACAGTTTCCAACTACATGTTGGATGGAGATATACAGGCAAGGGACTTCATTGCTACAAATGAGGTCAAAGAAAATGGCGCAGTCAATACTCATGGATTTTCACAGCAACAAATGGCAGAAGTCCATGAATCTGAACATGTTCGGGAAGATGTTATCGCTGAAGAGTCACATGGTTTTCTTCAACCTTCTGTGAATGATGTACAAGAACACGCACCTTCTTCTGCCGAAGAACCTCCTGAGGAGCCCCTAAAACATACTTATGCTTCCATCGTATGTGTGACCTATCAAATGGATTACTTACTTGCCGCACAATGTTTTTCTTTTGAGATTCTGTTATGACTTCGGAACTGACTATGTTATGAAACTAATGGAAGTTACAGGTTGCTAAAGGACAAGTTACACCATCTGTAGCTTCTCAGCCATCTCTGAAGAAATCGTCTTCTTTGGACAAGGAGCATTCTACACCAACTAATAGTCAGCAAACACCTACATTGAATAAAGCATTTGAAAGATCTGAAACTGATGCAGTGGAGGACATTACCACAGCTGAAGATGAAGGTTACTGTGTGTACTTGTTGAGACTAATTCATTCAATCTTTTTAATTTTTTTTTTGTAGATAGTTACTCTTTGGTGTTGATACCTGTTTATGACGGCTCATTACATCTTTTAACCAATAATCTAATTTGCTTAAAATAATCATTGCATGGGTTTTGTAACTCCTCATCTATTTGTAACATTTTATTTGATTGAAAATGCCTTCAGATGAAATCAAATCTGTTTATGTGAGAAACTTGTCCCCTACCGTCTCTGCTTCTGAAATTGAAGAGGAATTGAAAAATTTTGGCAGGATTCGACCGGATGGTGTAGTCATAAGAAGTCGTAAGGTAGGTTTTTATATAATGTCTCCATCAATATTATGTATTTGTATTGCAATTTATGTAATGTGTAACTTCAAATTAGCAGTTATGTGGCTTTGCACTGCTATTAGGGAATGACTACTATGTTTCAAATAATTATTTTACTTTATTAATTCATTTGTATCCCATTACTGAGCTAATTTTTCCAGTTATCTCCAGGACGTCGGAGTCTGCTATGCATTTGTTGAATTTGAAGATATGAATGGGGTTCACAATGCAATCAAGGTTTGGATTCCCTTTTCGATAAATTTATGATATCCACTTGCTTTGGAATTAAAATCATGTTTTAATATCACCCCTTTTTTCAGCCAAAAATAATGTTAAACAAACTAGTTGCTCATAATGATTACACAAGTTTTCAATCTGCATTGCTGATCTACAAATTAAACTGTTTCTGATCTCTGTAGACTCATGTTTGTTTTGTATGTTTACAGGCAGGATCTGTTGAAGTAGCAGGAAGACAAGTATACATCGAGGAACGAAGACCAAACAGTAACATCCCTTCCCGAGGAGGAAGTATGTTTCTTAAGTTTTCTTCTCTATTGTGTATTTTTCTCTCCAAAATTTCTCTGTTCATGAATATCCTTGACTCCATATGTACATATAATACTTAGTTAAAATGAAAGTTCAGAGAACTTACATGTTTTGGAAGCTTTTTTTCTTCACTTTTTAGCTGTTTTTATGAATCTGAAAATTTGTAGCTTGTGATTATTTTCTAGAAACTTTTTTTCTTGTTCAGCTTTATGGATGTTCTGACCTGATCATGAACAGGGAGGGGCAGAGGAAGAAGTAGCTATCAATCAGAGACACAGAGAGGGCGTTTTGGTCCAAGAAGCTATGGCAGGGGAAATGGGCAAGATGGAAGTGAAAGAGAGTACAACAAAACTAGAGGAAACGCTTTCTATAGACCCACTACCCGCCAAGAGAGGGGATATTGAGATTATCAAGGTTCAACTATCACCATAAATTTTTACCAAGAGAATCAATTTTTGAGATTTCAGCATTAAATAGTCCCTTTCAATAGATTTTAAGAATCAAATATTGATATTTTTATGCCTTCATTCATGTTCTTGGAATAGATTGTTATTTATTTATAATGTAAGAGCCGTTTTGTTTCATTTGTTTTATGATTAGTTTGCACTGTTTTGAAACGTTCTGCAGTTGTTTTCATCGCCTTTGAAATTACTTATTTTTCTCATCACTTCCGAGTCCAAGTACTTCATTTTTTAAAAGTTATATGTCGATGTCTGGTCTTTATTATTTAAATAGAGTCAGGATCATTTGGAGTAATACGAACTGTTACATACTTTCTTGGAGGAAATATAAGAAACAATAAATGGTTAAAGTAATTTAATTGTTTCTAAATCAAACTGTGTATGGTCTGTTATTTTGCAATATCTGTGAAAATGTGCAATTTATAAGCGCTTTCATTACATTATTCCTGTAGAAACTTCTTACAGGTCCAGGAAACTATATATAATTTGTTAATATCTTAACAAAAAGTGAAATTATTGTGCGTGTGCTGGGGCATTTCAAACTACAATTTCCATTACAAATTAGTGGAACACAATTAAAAAAAATGATATTATTATGTTGTCTCTGTCATTGTTATTAGCATAACTTAATCTTTACAAAATAAAGTGTAGGTTTTTTCATGGAGTTATTTGTGTGGCTACATTAGAAAATTTTATCCCTAACTAGCTCTTTTGTGGATGGACATAGTTTATCAGAATAGATTAAAATAAGGTCCATGAATTAGACAGGGTACACTCTTAATGACTGCAACACTAACTAGGGAAAGAAATTTCTCTTAACTAGTTGAGTTTTTTTAACATAATCATAAATCATTTCGTAAGCTATTATTGTCCTGCTGCAACATTAGATACATGTCATTCTAGAAAAATAAAGGCCAAAAAAATGCAGTTAGTAAATAAATATGGTTTTCTTTATTGTGGATGAGTTGAGCCTTCTCCTTAGATGTGTTGATTGTGTGCGGTTTCTTAATTCACCAGAAGCCACAAGAATTTATTTGGCACCTTTTTCTGCAGAATATCACTTGAACATGGCTCTGCCTCTAAATTTCAGCTTTCCCCATCATCTGTTTCCCACAGAAACGACGTATATGCTGCCAGAACATTGCTGAAAGAAGAAAAGTTGTAAACAGTTGCATCTTAATTATTTATGTAAAGATTTCTTTTTCTTTTGTTCAGAATTAAGGGCACATATATACTGCATTGCACACTAGTTCTAGATGATTCAACAATGCTTCCAATGAAGGATCAAGAAGAGCCAGGCCACCATGAATTTTTCTCTCATATTTTTCAGAATTATAAACATGTTCAGAAGCATAACATTTTGTATAAGACGTGTCTCAAAAACTGTACCTATCCCCTGGAGTAGCCTGAACTGCTTGCTCAAATAAAAATGAAGCTTTTTCCTCATCATGATGAAGTTCCCATACTAGCTTGGCATATTCTGATATAATTTCACCGTCACTGGGATCAGCTACTATTGCACGTGAATAGTAATCCTCTGCTTCTTGATGATCTCTCTTGGACTGTACATTTAGGACCAAAAAAGAACAGAGAATAATGGTAAGAAGACCTTCTTCATTCAAAATATTAAGACAGTTGAAGAAGCTTGCATGTGTTGCTACATTGAAAAAAAATTAGACAAAGAAGCATCTGTTGGTGTCTAATCATATGTCCAACATAGTTCGTAAAAGATTTGTTTGACTCTGAACATTAAAATAAAACGAAAAACCTCACCTGCAACAGAAACTGAGCATACTTTTTCAGAAACAAAGGATTATTTGGATTTTCAGCAATCATCTTCTTCAAATAATCTTCAAAATTACTTTCGTCACCACTATTAGCTGCTGTAATTTGTGCTGCATCAATCTCCTGTCTACTTGAAAGAACTGAAAGTTGGCTGATTGGATCACTTGTTTCTTTGGAGGGCTTCAAAAGTTCGGTCTCTTGATTTTTCATCTCACTCTGCGCTTAGATATAAACCGTGAGTATTAAATAATCAATGTGTCATTCGGAAGACAAAATGACCCGTAAGGAATGAAAAGATCAGAAAAGGCAAAAGCACCTGAATTTCATGTTTTCCATCTTCATCCTCAAAATCTTCGACTTTCCAGAGAAAACTAGCATATGCTGCAAGAACATGGCTGAAAAAGGATACATTACATGTTTACTTTTATCTTATTTTAGTCATGGAAAGCTGCACAATTTGCATGTCTAAATAGAAACTTTAAGTTTCTACAGGCTACAAAAAGGTTGAAGAGCAACTTTTAGGCAAGTACTAAGCTCTAACTGATGACAATTTTATCCTTTAAACACAATGCCTATGCTGCAATCTACCTGTCTTGAGGTGCAGCTTGAACTGCACGTTCAAAATAGACTAATGCTGTATCCTTGTCACGATGATTCTCCCACGTTAGCTTCGCATACTGCGTCAAGGTTTCACTGTCATTAGGATCTGCCATGGTAGCACGAAGAAAGTATTCTTCAGCCTCTTGAAGGTCTCCGTTAGACTATCAGCATTAGATGTAAAAAATTGGATGTCAAGCTTCTGAGAAAAACTATGACAAACTTCATGCTAGCCTCAAAGAAACTAAAAGATGATGATTAAACAATATACCTTCATTTGTCATCCAAGCATGCCTCCTACAAACCTAATTAACTCTTACAAATGATTTTTAGAAAACGAGTAGTCCTAACAAAGCATGTCTCATGGGATTTACTACAAACATGAAAGGTTCAATGTCTATGCCCATATCAATCTAAAACTAAGACCTGCATCTATTCATGTCAGAACCAAAATTTCAAAACTGATGTACTTTTGAATTGAAGAATACACAAACTAATCCGAAATCTGCAAGATTTGCAATAGTTTCATTCATGATTGACAACTCACTTGTAAAAGCTGCGCATACTTTTTGAGAAGCAAAGGGTGGCAGGGATACTCATCAATCATCCTCTTGTAATACCCTTCAAGATCCTCACTTTCTTGCAAGTTGGGATTAAATATATCACCATCCATGAGTTTATCAAATCCTGCGTCAGCATCAACCCCAAGCCCTGATGCAAGATACATGGGAGGACTTGCTGGTTCAACATCTTCCTCTTCAATACTCAAATTCTGAATCCCATTGGACCAATCATTCTCATTCTCACCTTCCTCAATCAAATCCATCTTCTTGTTCTCAAAACTGAACTCACCACTGCCCGTGACTTCCAAAGTGTCTCCAAACAAAACAGTTTTCTTCAAAATTTCATCTTGGGTGATGCCATCATCTCCATCAGGGTTGTTGTATATTGCAAATGATGGAGCTGAATGCAAGGTTGTTGATTCAAAGTCATCCTCCATCACTGACTTGGAACCGTCCATGGTGCTATCAACAAGATATGCCAATATCTGTAATTTGCTACTACTCTCAGAGATGTTAAAGTTGAAATACAAGGATGAAAAACAGAGTCTAAAAAGGCAAGGTCGGTTGTTAGATGTTGCTAGCAAAAATATGGAAGAGACCGAGTTATTGAGAAATGGCAGTGTTTGTTTATTATGGTTATGAGCATTAATTCTGGTCCAAGCTTTTAAAATATCTTTTGCTTGCTTTATGTTACAAAAATCCAGATCCCGAGTCCACCTTTCATTAGACCACGAGGAGGAACATGACCACAATAATTGTATATTTAGTTCTCATATATTAATAAACCGCGTTTCTCAATTTTTTTAAACTGAGCTAGAAAAACTGTATAAATGTGTATAAAAATAAAATGTAATAAAAGTCTAGTTTTGTTTATTCTATAAACTAAGCAATACTTTCTTATTAACTGTTTGACAAATTTGAGCGGAGAAGCTAAACATTGAAAGCGCTAAAAGGGTAAAAAATAATTTATTAATTAAGATTCAAGTGAAAAATTATAATTGATTTTAGTTTTGAAGGTGGAGTTATGAAAAGAAGGTCAAAAGAGCACCCACAAGAAGCAAGACCAACGTGATTCTGCTGAAGAAGCGCAGGAAGAAAGAGTCTTGTCACATGAAAGTGCTTTTAGTGAATAAAGAAAACAATTTAAAAAGAATGTAATGGAAAATATTATTAACATAAAATGAATATTGTTGTTGAATAATATAATGGGTATTAAAAATAGTATTAATTGATAGATAGTTTGGTGATGTGAGAAGGAAGGGGGATGCACAAAAAAAGAAGGTTAAAAAAAGGAAGGAAAGGGTTTAAGTGGTTTTAGTTGGTTAAGGAAGGAAGCGAAAACAGCGGTGAGAAGAAGGGTTCAAAAGAAATGAATGGCTCCTCTGATTCGGTGCCTTGGTGGGTCTCTTACTCTCCATTTCCCACCCCCAATTCATGTCACGCCCTCCCTCGCCGTCCCCTGCCTGGACGACGGCGAGCGGCAACCCTCCCCGCATCCACCGCCGTATCGCCTCCGTCTTCAGCCGTCCCTGGATCAAAACCCTCAAACGCACCAAAACCGCCGACAGACTCTACGAAAAATACCTCCGAGGCTACAAGAACAAATAGAGCTCCACCATGCAATGCACGCAATAACCCCCTTCCTGCATTGCATCACTGTCACCAATTCCCCCTGATTTTTTAACAAACCAATCCCTATTGCACACAAATAATGTCTCAAATCATGCCACCTTTCCAGTTATTGGAACTCAGCGTCATTTCGGCTCAGGACCTGGCTCCGGTGGGTCGCACCATGCGGACCTACGCGGTTTCATGGGTCCACCCGGACCGGAAGCTCTCCACGTGCGTCGACACGCAGGGCCACAATAACCCGACGTGGAACGACAAGTTCGTCTTCCGCGTCGACGAGGAATTTCTTTGCTCCGATTCCTCCGCCATCATGATTGAGATCTACGCGCTACATTGGTTCAAAGACATCCACGTCGGCACCGTTCGCGTCCTCGTCGGAAACCTCGCTCCTCCACCCTCGCGCCCCTCCCAGACCCACCGCACCCCGCTAGGCACGCGCTTCGTCGCGCTCCAGGTCCGCCGCCCCTCCGGCCGCCCCCAGGGGATACTCAACATCGGCTTCACCATCCTCGACGGCTCCATGCACAACATGCCGCTCTACACTCACAACCCATCCGCCGTCGGCTACCGCCACCTTATGGGAGAGAAGGACGCCTACGACAGCCATAACCATCTCAGCCCCCACGTCCTCGCCGGCGCCACCCCCAAGCCTGAGCTCCGCCGCTCCAAGAGCGACACAAGCTCCGTGGTGGCCTCGGAAGCCGTGGCGCGGCAGCACCGAGCCAAGGCCAACCATAACAGAGCGAACTCCAACATTTCAGCATACCAAGTTAACTTGGATAACACGAAGAAAGGAAAGAAGAAGAAGTCGAGGTCTCCGAGTAACATCAACGAGGAAACATGCTCTATGCTCAGCGACACCGTTCAGCCCTGGAAGATTAAGAGCGGAAAAACGAGTCCTCATGAGGACGATATACTCCACGTGGAGGAGATTTCGCCACTTCAGCACTACCGCAACGACGTCGTTTACGAAGATGTTCATAACCAGCACCATGACCACGACGCGCATTCCGACGCTAACTCCGATTCCGACGTTAGCATTGGCGAAAACAACTTCGTTACCGAGGCCATGGAGGAAGAATACGTGCCAGTTAACAACGTTACGTACGAAGTTCGCGCCACCCCCCAACACCAGTTCCGAAACTCTCCGGCGCCACACTATATAAATTCGCCCGCACCACAGTTCAGGAATTCTCCGGCAAGGCAGCATATGAGCTCGCCAGCACCGCAATTTAAGAACTCGCCCGCGCCACAGTATATGAACTCTCCGGCACTGCAGTATAAGAATTCTCCTAAACCACATTATATGAGCTCTCCGGCGCCGCAGTTTAAGAATTCTCCGGCACCACATTATATGAGCTCTCCAGCGCCGCAGTTTAAGAATTCTCCGGCGCCCCAGTTCAAGAATTCTCCGAAACCGCAGTATATGAATTCTCCGAAACCGCAGTATATGAATTCTCCTGTGCCACAATTTAAGAACTCTCCGGCACCGCAGTACGTCAGTTCTCCGGCGCCGCAGTTTAAGAATTTGCAGAATGCGCAGTACATAGCATCTCCGAAGCCGCAATATTTAGCGTCTCCGAAGCCGCAATATTTAGCATCTCCAAAGCCGCAGTTTCGAAACTCACCGGCGGTGGTGGCGCCGCAGTTCCGGGCGTCGCCGACGGTATCGAATCTCAATCCGAACAGGGGGACGCCGATGCATACGTACGGGAAGGTGAACGGGGGGATGGAGTACATGACGCCAAGGAGGTCAAACTTGGGGAACATGGGACAGATGGTGATGACGGAGTCGGAGCTGGGACCGTCTCCGTCGGAGGTGGCCGCGGCGATAGCGAGAAAGCCAATTATTGACGAGGGGGAAAACGAGATGGCGGGAGGGTGGAGCTTGGACGGGAGCATGGAAGGGTTACAGTCGAAGATGGAAAGGTGGCGGTCAGACCTGCCGCCAGTGGTTGATCAGGGCGAGCTCTCAAGCCACCGGTCGTCGAGCACAAAGACAAGCCGCCACTCCCGGAGGCACACCGACGGTGGTAGTACACCGGGTGGAGGCGGAGGCGGTAGCGGGAGTGGGGGTGGGAGCGGGGGTAAGGGTAAGGGTAAGGGTCGTAGTGGGGCTGGGTTGTTCTCATGCTTTAGTAAGATCTGCGGTGTTGAATGCTACGTTGGTTGCGGCAGCGATTCTAAAGGAAAGAAGGGCGGCCGCCGCCGCTCGTCCTCCATGGAAGACAATACCAGCAGCCTTCTCTGAAGAACCCAGCCCAACTACAACAACATGGGAATATTCGTGTGCCTTATTGCAAAATCTTGTTTCCATGTCATCAATACACACATCACACATGTCAACTACTCAAGTAAACTATTTTGTGCTTAAATAAACATGCTTGAGTAAGCATTTATGAGGCCAATTTCAAAACTTTCACATACCTCAACTCATTGACTATTCTTGTTTGATAACATGAAGAAATTAACTAAAAGAAGAAAAAAAAACACACCCTGTGATTGCTTAAGAAGCATTGTATTATTCTTGTGTTGTAATGTAGCATATGAATTCAACAGAAACCCTTGCATGTATATCTTGTTCTGTAAACATTATCAACCATAGCAATCTATCTTGACAACTTTCCAAGTGCTGTAGTTTTAAAAATCCCGCTTACAAGCTCATATTTACCAAATGCATCATTCTAGCTCTAGCATATAAATCCTTTCAGTTCTATCATTCATTTTTCCAAGTAGGTAGAAACTGCTGTGTACACATGGTAGCTTATCTACAGGAACTTCCTGGGATCAGTTACGAAACCAGTCAGTGCAGATGCTGCTGCAGTATACGGAGAAGCAAGATATATCTGCCCTTCTATGTGCCCCATCCGACCAGGGAAATTTCGATTTGTTGTTGAGACACAGACCTGCATAGAAAGCAAAAACAATAACACATTCAAAATATAAAAGAAGTTTCTGTACATTTATCTATAGCTGCTCCAGAAAATAGAAACCAGCCTTTTCTAAGGAATTTAACTTTAGCAGAAGGGTAGTGGCGCTAACTGGAATATGACCCAACCACATTTTAGGTTTTATATTTGGCTCTGAACAATAATTTTTGTCACATGATGTTTCCGAGAGATTCAACTATTTTAGCTACAAACTAAGATTTTTCTTTTTAAGCAATATTTTATGAAGGGTAAGTTCGATTTGAAGAAAGTGTAGGTTTACCTGGGGTTCATTCAAGCGTCCAAATGTGTCTCTTGGGCCACCCATACATGCAGCACAACTAGGACTTGCTGGAGGATCACACCCAGCTTCTTCAAAAATCTTTGAACAAGTCTTGCCACCTGAACCAGGTACCTCAAGTGTATACAGGTCCATCCAAACCTGAAAATTTGACAATTTTGGTAGTTGACACTAATGAAATAGGAAACACACCCCATAAGTTGAATAGAAACAGTAATCCTTCACCCACCTTCTGTGTAGCAGGAACAAGAAAAGTAGGAACTTTGACAGTTTTTCCCTACAATGGAACCAGTTTCATTATGCAAAAGATGATAAAGAAAGAAAAAGAAGTGCCAGTTACTATTGTTTACTGTGCAGAAAAATAAAAAATAAGAACTGAGATCAAAATATCCAATTGCCTCTCATACTCCTGTTCATAAAACCTGTGCTTTTCTTTTATGCATTGTAAGTATTATAATTTATAGTCTCATTTGCAAGAGTTATATATGGCTTACACATTTACAATCAGTCATAGATATTGAAGAAAACTTATCTATAGTAATTTTTAATTTGAATACTTCACTACAGGTGGAGTGAAAAATAACATGTTTGCCTCAATTCAAAATTCCTGATTCTAATTCATCAGCATGACAGATTCCAAACATAGACATGAAAGTCTCTGCAGGATTGTCATCCTTCATGCATGATGAGAAGTGATTGCTTCAAGCCCTCCCCAAAATTATAACCTCTTCCAATCTCCACCATAAAATATGTGCAGTTTGTATGTTGTAAAGAATATAAAGTAGAATAAGAAATTGTAATAGACATACACCCGCTAAGAAAACTTTTGCTGCAGCCATAAAATCTTCAGTCTTTCCACCAGTACAGGATCCAATGTATACTCTGTCAATTTTCACATTGTTGCATTCTCTTGCCAAAGCACGATTATCAGGGGAATGTGGCTGTGTGGTGGTTTAAACATATTACGTTATATTAGCAATCAAACACAATGATTTTTTTTTACAATACAGTTCTTTACACTTTTATGGCAAAATGAAGCTAAACAATATGATGAGTTAAAGTCAAAGTACCTTCGCAATCAATGGTTCCATCTTTGATACATCAAATCTATACTGGGCTAGAAATCTAGCACATAACAAGAAAAGACAAGAAAAAAGAAGAGAAATTTCAAAAATCACATACAAGAAAACCAAGGGTGGAAATATATGAACTATTCAGAAAAGGGAATTTATATCTTGGTTATTATGGATCAAATAAATTATATTTGTGTGTATATGAGTAGCAAACAGAACTTGCCTTGCATTCTCATCACTAAAAACTGGTTCATATGGTGAAGACGTCTTATCCTGTGCAAAACCACTCAACAATATAAAATCCATGGCACTGAGAGAAAGGGGAATGCATTAAGAAGTGAAAACTGTGTATAAAGTTATGCAAAAATTATTATACAAACATGTAATGCAATAGCTTATTTCAAGCATTCCTGAACTAGCCAATGTTTCTCTAATTGAAAATTCAACATCTTTCGTGTGTATACATATGTATATGTGAGTAAGTACATGCATAAGGAAATATTAGATGCTTCCTACCATCAGTGAGAAGAGAGACAGAATGAAATTAAGAAAAACATTATGGGTATTCTTGATAAACTCCAATAACCTCTAGGTATTTGTATGTGGTCCTATCAGCAGCAACAATACCATTTTTCCCTCCAGCTTCTACAACCATATTGCACAGTGTCATCCTTTCTTCCATCTACGATACACCAATTCCAAAGTCACGTACTTGAGCAAATAACATAGCATAGACAAAAAAAGAAAAGTTAAGTATACATACACTTAAACTTTCAATTGTTGTCCCAACAAACTCCATCGTTTTATATGTTGCACCAGACATAGATATTTCACCAATTATCTGAATGAAGGTTAAGGGTTTCAAAAGGCAACACCTTTGACAGAAAACAATGATATAATATAATAGTGCCAAATAGTTTTGATTAGCCACATTTTATTCAAATGGAAAAAAAAGTGAGAGGAAAACATCACCCACGTTCAAAATTAGATCCTTTGCAAGCAAATAGCTGGGCATTTCACCATCCAGTATAAATCTTAATGTTGGAGGCACCTGCAGTTTAAGCATATTTCAGACATTACCCATGGTTGATAACAAAAAATACTAAGATGTTATGCAGAAGCAGAAATAATGGTGTTGGCTCATCTGGAAGAAAGACACAAAATTTGGATTTTCCCATACACTCTCCTTCACCCAAAATACTATTAAGCTTGGTGCATGGATAATATGGTGTGTCACCCAAAATATTAATAGTAGGATCCTTGGAATTGATATAAATAAGATATTTATGGATGATTTCATAGCAGTCTTATAGACTCATAGTCCTAATGAAAAAGTCTTCACCCTCATAAACAAAATCCAAGTATTTTTCACATATAACAAAATGAAGAAACTTTTTTACTTGCCTTGAGTAAGATCTTCCCTGTCCCTAATATAAAAGCTGCATCAGTGTTACCAACTCCTGTGGCAAACTGACCAAATGCTCCAGCTGATGTGGTGTGTGAATCAGTACCAAACAAGACCTGTTGTCACATATGAAATGATCAGAACATTTCTGAAATCTTTAGGTTTCAGATTTTAACATGTCTTAGCTTTGTTAACAGAACTCACCTCTCCAGGTCTGCAATGACCCTCTTGTGCTAGAGCCACATGACAAACACCTTTATAATCTGGATTAGCCTGCAAAGTGTAAAAGAATTAAGGTCTTGATATAATAATGGTTGACATTAAACAAACATTTTCTATGCTGAGATCAGTTCTTTGAAATCTTTAAAACGGCAAAGGATCAAGAATTTGGATTCTTTGTTGTGTTTTTTTTAATATTTCTCTTCTGTGTTTTCAAAATACATTGATAAACACTTATTTCGATCTTTTAAAATATATTACAAGGATTCTTAAAGTACCAACATCAGTGTATTTTGAAGATTCAGCAAAGTACAACACCAAACTGGTAGAAAATCTGGAAATGTAAATAATGTGAAAGCGCACCCTGAAATTACTGCGATCTTGAATATCATAGAAGTACTTGATATCTTGCTCCACACAAAAGTCTCTTGCAATATCCACGTTGCGGTGTGCACGTTCATCATTTGTAAATATATAGTGATCAGGGATAACCACAACCTTTTCACGGTCCCAAACCTTTTGGTGTACAAATTTCACATCACTATTATTATTCAAGAATGTAGTAACATATCACTAAAAAGTTTATTCATAACTAAAATTTCAAACATGTTCTAAAGAAAACGTGTTAAAAGACAAAGATACCTTTGCAGTGTTGCCAAACTGTTTCTTGAAGATTCCAGTTATCCCTGGACAAGTGATATCATTGATCATCAAAACATCCACATTTGTCCATGCGTTTTCCCCTGGTTTCACTTCACATTTCTCAGCAGCTCTTGCCAGAATCTTCTCTGTTGCGGTCATGGGAATTTTGGTCTACAGTGAACCAACACAGGACTCACCAATATTAGCACTATGTATAATTGAGATTGTTGTTGGAAAACAGGGAAGAAAGTGAACACAACTGAGCCAGTTGCAGAAGGGTTGCGTTTGTTCTTCTGGGATGAGACAACAGAAACAATCTTCTTTGATGATGTTTTCTTGCAGGTCTGTCTCTGCCCTATTGTAAAGGATTGTGAAGAAAGAGCAGAGAAACTCAAGTCTTTCTGAAACAAAGTATCAGAATATGTGAATTCCATTAATCATAATTCAGAATCTGAGATAGCAATGGTTATAGTCTATGATAATAAGAGAAAATTAACAGTAATGATGTAGTGTGTGTGTGTGGAATGTAAGTTTATTAGTGGAAAGACCTTGCAAGTTATGAAAGGTGAAGAGATGAATGCCATGATCAAATTATGATGCAGGGAAATCAATAAACAGATTTTTGTATTTTTGTATTTATGTTTTAGGTTGTATGTGTTTGTGTGAGAGAGAGAGAGACAGAGAATTTCAAGAACAAAACAGTGAAAGTTATGGCTACTTTCCTTTGAACTAAACAGCATATGGCTGCGATCCAAGTCTCTTTCAACGAAATTTTTTTGCTGAATGATTGTTTTTCCATTTAACCTTTCACTTTTCACTTTTTAATTCATGCTCACATTTGTCCTTCTTTCACTGGATTGTTGATTAGATTTGAACATTTCATGATCCTTAACCATGGCAAAGTATTTGAGTTTGAGTTTAATTGAATTGCTAATCGTTTCAATTAATTGCTATTCTTTTATAGAACTTTCCACAGATTTTTTTTTAGTATTTCGTCATTAAGTTTTAACTTCAAACTAGTAGGAGGTCTGCTATGAATGAAAGAAAAGTCACATAATTTAGCTATTTATTCTGAATCATTATTTAAAATACATTATAGAGTTTATATTGGAAATATCCTTCATATACCACTACTATAACGTATGTAAGAAATTACTTATGTAATACTCTAAGAAAAACTTGTTGTCAATGGTTAGGTTAAAAAAAATAAAGGGCAGAGTTTAATTCATTCTTTTAAAGGTATTATTGGAATGTTTTATCCTTTTTTTCGTTTCACTGTGTCTATAAAATATTGTGCTACTCCATTTCTATGGGTGTCAAATCAATAGGTAGGTAAACTTTGATTGGAATTAATTTTGTCTTCTTTCAAATTTTGTCGAATAATAGCAAATTTTACTTCCTCACATAAGGAATCGAAACTTCCAAGGAATTGGAGGAAACAAATTTCTTCTGCCCTGAGTTTGAACACTGTTTGTTAACAGAATTTTCAAAAAGCAGATACCTGATTTCAATGATACATTGCATCTGTTCAGTTAATTTAACCATCTGCATCCCTTTATCTGTCCCTTCCTCTTCACAAAAATTAATAAAAAAGAAGTTTGAAATGGTCAAAAACTTGTTGTAGTTTTTCTCTTTTTTGCATGTTACAAGAAAAAAACACAAGAATTCAACTGTGAGTCCATTAAATGGAAATGAGAAAATTAAGTATGAAAGATTTATAAACTGTCTTAAAGAATTTGAATTTGAATTTAATCAATTTCTTAGATTTGATTCAGATTATGTTGATATTAAATCTTCCTGATAAATGCTTTAACAAAAGATTCATAACTAATACTGATATTAGAACTAATAATTTGCCTTAGCGAACTAGTGGTTTATCTTGATGAATTGTCCTGAAGATGACCTCAAATGAGTATGATTTGAGCAGAGAGAACTTGTCGAGATAATTCACTTGTCAAGTGGTTTAACTCATCAATATTAATCTATAGATTTAAATCATCATGTTCATATCTCAAGAGTAATTAATATGTAAATATTACAATACAATTTCATTAAAATTCGGATATGATAATCAAGATCTGAATATTATATGATACTTTCACCAAATTAAAACATATTATATAATATAAGAAAATTATAAATTTAAATCTAAATATTAAATAAAACTTTGAATCATAAGAATAAAATAATTAATTTTCAATCTCAATAAAACCATTTTAACCTATTAACACCTTGAGTACGCAAATATCTTTAATTAATTAATCATAATAACGTTAAAATAATATTTAAATATAGTAAACAAATCAACCTTTTATTAAAATTTAAGTTGTACAAGACCTTGAAACAACAGTTACAAAAAACCAAAAAATAGTGACATAATAAAGCTCACAAAATGTGATAATATAACTCACATAGGGATGTTGCTCCTCGAGTTAGAATAAACTACATTACTTGATTAAAGAACAATTCAATTTGTCAATCTACAGAATATCATGAGTCATTTTGTTTAAAAAAAAATGCAGGAAACAAGGATCATAATTATCGAACCTTGTGAATCCATTCATGAACACAGGTGTGAGTGATCATTTTATACCCCAAACAAATACCATTTTTGCAACTCTGTCTCTCTCTCCTGAATTGAAAGCTTGAACCAAAAGCTCATATTATAACGATCTCAAGTAAAATTTACAAGTCACAGGCGATATAAAATGAAGCAATGTTTTTGCTCACGAGAAGTCGTTCATTACACGAATCATGGGAGTCGACCAGACAAGTTTGATGAAACAATATTTGAAGACTGCGCCGTATCAACTACCAAAACTGTATTTAGTTCTCATCTGCCCCCCAAAATTGTTAGATGGATATCATGTGTAACAAAAATAAGAGTGTTTTTGTCATTACAATCATTATTTTTTTCACCCTTTCTAACATCTTCAAAGTTCTTGATTTACATGCTAACAGAACAACAAATTACCAAAGGATACCTTTTTGTTCTCTTGAAAAACATTCATTAGCATCTTTCCAAGGCCAAAAACTTTTGAAAGTGCTGATACTAAACAGGTGTCAGGCCATTATTTTGGTAGTACCAGATGACTATGCATCTTTCGTCACAGTATCTCCTGGAAAAAGAAAAACAACTTAAACGCCAAAACTCAAGACATAATGCAATAGCTGATATGCATAGATAAAGCAGATTGACCACGTCTAATCTGTGTGATTAATATCTAACTACGATTGGAAAACATCATCTTTTTACTACAGCTTTACACGATAGCCATGTTATAACATTTTTTCACACAAAAACATATATAGTAAAAGAAATTCACACCATTAGTAAAACGAAATGTGCTTAATGCTACGTCACTGTTAACTATGCAGCCACATATGGAGTCAAACTGGGATACACAATGGTCAAAATTGAAATATAAAAGTATAAGTAGTTTCAAGAGAAATACAGTCTGATTTGAACTCTAATGCTTAGTTTTGGGTTACAGTGTATACGAGTAAATGTATTCATTTAGCTTCCCTATGATGATGTAATATTGACTATTTTACGATTTAGTGGGGTTTCTCTACGAGATAGAACTAAATTGCTATGTTGAACTTTTGTCTGTTTCGTTATTTTTTCATTTTTCGTCTTCTTACAATTTGACTAAAAATAAATATCGGCCAGTACTGTTTCCTTTCTTCTTCTTTTTTTTCAGAAAGTTAACTTCAACAGTTGACTCAACCGTTTTGCCTCCATCCCTGCTTTCTCATTTTCCCCTATCGCTGTTTCTCTATTATCAAAGGAAAATTTCAAAAAGAAAGGCTAATTCTCTCCTTGGTAGATAATCAGAATAAATTCACATGCATTCTTCTGTTTCGTTGAGACATTGCAAAACCAAAAAAACTTTTAAGAAGCATGTAACAAATTATCTCCATGGTCTTCCAACAATAATATTATCAACTTGCTTGATATACATTTAATATAAGAATGTGAAGGAGGTTTAGTTCACTTTTTCCCCAATTGAACCTCGCTTAATAAAAATGTAAGATCTTTTCGAGAAGGCACAAGCTAATCATTTATTATAAGGAATCAAAAGTATCAAGTTTTTAATGAAAAATAAAATATGTATTATAACAAGAACAGAAATAATTTAATATTTGTTTCTCCTAAGTACTTGAAAGCATGTAAGGCCTAATTGAACAAATGTCTCCATATACATTTCTAAAAGAGAATAAAAAAAAAGAAAAGAAATGTGCTTATCCATATTAGTTTATGTACAAGCTAATTTGTAAAAATTTTCTCATAGCTTTCTTAGATTCTTGTACTCAATTTTTGCATAAGCTAATTTTTACTTATAGAGAGACTCATTTTATTTTTTCTTCTTATTTTTCTTGTCAAGAAAGATTTATGCAGAATCTTACACAAATATGTCCAATTTAAAGTGTACTATATGGTGCTGAACCAGCTCCTCAGGAAACTAGTTAGGAAAACCCTTTCTAGAGAGACTATAAGCATAAGAAGGTCCATTCCCTCCCGAACAACAGATCATGTTATAAGCACATTGATACTCCTAAAGCACAAAGGATTGGAGTAAAGGCACAAAATTGGCCCCTAAGTTCCCAAATGCACAATGCCCAACCAATAGTTCTAGCATAGCTAACACAAAAACCGTATATAACAGGGAAAATGATTGTAGGAATCTATAAAGCAACCTAACGGTGAAAATAACTTCAACACAAAATTTGCTCCTTCCTTTCTAATCCACCAAACCACTTTCCACATAAACAAAGTCAAATTTCATTGCCTCACTCAATAGATAGAGTCTAGAGTAGGGTAAGAGAAGTAAATGAGTTACCTTGTCTGGCATGTGGAGGAGGCGCGGCATCTCCATATATGGCTCTGAGCCTTGCCAGAGGAACCACCAAAGAATCAGTAGAGGCTTCAGCATAAAGCTGCTGCTTCCAGTTCCAAATGGTCCTTCTAATGGACTTGTTGGATTTGGCTAAAGATTCCTTCTCAGCCTCAAGAGCTTCAATGGTCCATTGTTGATTCATAGATCTTACCCCAAGGGTTGCAAACGAAGCAAGCAGACAAACGTTGATCAATGTGTTGTTGTTTGCAGCTCTCGCAGCTATGTCCACTATTCGGCTAACAAACTCCATTTCTTTCCCGAAATCAAATCAAACCCTAAAACAGAGGCATTTCAGAAAATCCCAAATTCTCACCATAATAAGCAAATATTTTGGAGGCACACAAAAAATCAATGTCACATGCCAAAACTTAAGCCCTAATTGCATCCAGTGATATTCCATTCCAATTTCAAAACATCGATTTCATTGTTACCCTAACTTTTATACATTTAACTAAACTATTCTTTTCTTCTCCAAAATCATTCTAAAAATTCATCCTCAAGAATGCAATAGAGTTATTCAAAATTAAAAAGATGTATGTCGGAATAAAAGAAAATGATTAATCTGAAATCACAAGAACACCAACGTACCAGAAATGGTGGCGGCACCTGCGAGCAGCACCAAACGAGTGAGACGGATGATTTTATCTGACGAAGTAATAACATAGCAGAAACAGGAGTAAAGCATCGCAATAATTTTGTGTAAATTCTAATTTTCGTTATTTTAATTTTTTTATGTTATTCTAGTGGTCTTTCATTTTAATTATGTTTTTAATATCTGCAAATATGATTGTTTTAATCTCCGGAAAAAATTATTAATTTAAATTTATTATATTTTGTAATTATTTTAGTTTTTTTCACTGATTATAACTAGTTTAGTGATGAAAATGAAAGATATCGATTGATATAATTAAAGTAAAAAAAAATCAAATTAAAATACCTACGTGTTTAATTAAATAACATGTGTCTTATGTCTTGTACATTAAAAATAAAATAATTATATATAATTCTTATTTTTATTCAATGATTTATTTTAATATTTTTTTTATTAATAAACTCATTTTTTTAGATGTTTATAATTTCTTTTCTGTACGTTAGTTTTAGTATTATAAGCTCTAACTAAATTGCAATCATCTCTAATATAACTAAAACATTAAAATAAAATTGTGGAATGACAAATAAAAAATAGTATACATAATTATCTTAATTTAAATATTTTAACTAATATATAAGAATAAAATTAAAATAATCAATAACAAATATAACATCTCATTTAACCGTCTAAACCATCAAACAAAATATTACATAATTAATCAAATCAAAACATAAAACTCTAATATATAATTATTATATTACAGTCATTCGAAAAATAAGATAAACTGAAATACAAATACTATATATAACCAAATAAAAGTTTTTCAAAAGGAAAGAAAGACTATACACTAGAAATTCTACATAACAAACTAAACAATTGCATCTCTTCTTTCTTGCACCGATCTAGCCACAAGATCTTCAACTGCTAACACTAATCAGGTGATCATTACAAAAAAAAAAAATAGACACCAGAAAACAAGACATAGAGAAAAAAGGTAAACTAATGTAATTAAAAGAAAAAGTCATTTATAAATGAAGTTACATAAGTCACACATAATCTATCATTAAATTTCATATCAAGACTTCTATGACTTGATTATCTGAATATTTACATTGATATCAGATCCTAGTAAGTTGTGCACTTATAGTGGTATATCATGCTATGCAGAACGGTAAATAAGGAGTTGTACTCTACCACATACAAGGTTAGTCCTTTAACACCTTTAGTGAAGTTAAAACCCTATACTAGGACCTCCTGCTCCTCTCACCACATACATCATTCCTCTTTAATTAAGAATTTGAATGATTATTACAGCCTCATGATAACTTCCAACTGAATTTGGATTCTCTATTGGGTTTTTTGTGTTGTTCCTCTACTATGTCTTCATAATACACTGATACCATATATTAAAAAGATATTTAAAATATCAATACAGTGAATTTTTAATGCTCAGTAGAGGAAACACCAAAAAAACCAGTAGAGAATCTGGACTCCAACTAGACCCCTACATCAATGCATACATTATACAATCCACTACTAATTATCCTTTAATTAGTATTAACAAGTTCTAATTCACCAATTACCCTCTAAATAAATCATTCATAAAAGTTACCAAGTATTTAAAAGTTAATCAATCAACATTTGTCCAAGTTGTAATCCACATGTTCGGCGAACACATCTTCTCGCTGGACTAAAAATACATTTTCGTCCCGCAACAAACTGCTCATCCAGTGAGTGTATTGGTGGGACTCTAAAGGAAAAATCCTTTAATAATTCATCCAACGAGTGATTGCTCTTCCAGCAAGCCCTAAGTCAGTGAGTCCCTGACCTAAAGTTCGCTCAGCAAGTAAATGCTCGCCCAATGACTTTCAAGACAATGATTCCTTGTCTTAGAATTCATCCAGCGAGTAATTGCTCGCCCAACGACTTCCAAGACCAGTTATTCTCTGTCTTAGGAACAACATAAACATAATCAGGAAACATCATCAAAACCACTGATCAATGGAAAAATATAGAGGAAGCTCAAATACACATGTGGACTAAAATTTTCCACATACACAAAAATCAAAACTAAACAAGAGAAAATAACAGAAAAATCAACTTACTCAATTCGAGAAATTGATCAGACAAAATTAGAGAGTTTGTCTCAAGGATCACCTTATGATCTCCGTTCTTCAAATAGATGAATACAAAAGTGAGAAATCTAGAGAGAAAATAATCTAAGTGTGAAGATAATATTTGATACAATACAAATAATAAAATTAAACACTATATAAGAAAAAATATATAAATTTATTTATTGTCTTAATATTTTAGATTAAAAGTAGTATTAATTATTTATGTAAACTGAATCAAGGTAATTTTTTTCTAATGAAATCTCCTAAATAAATGGATCGGAATCCTATTTCATTTTTGTTAAGTCTTCTTTTGAAAAAATCAGCATAAAATTGGAAGTATTATATTTGAGTTAAAAAAGCAATGATATTGAAAGAATTGTAAGCCTTTTAAAGCAATTTTGTTGTTATGGTGTCCTTTTGTTCTTGCATGCGCCAACATTGACAGAGTCCTATCCTCAATTATTGATGTTCCAAACATCTGCCAACAAGTTATTAAGACAAATGCGTTACAAGTTGAGGATTCCTCAAAAAAATATAAGCAAAACCAGAAAACTACATAACAGAAGTAAACATAAAAATTGCAACACAAAAGGATGTTAATTTTACATTTTTCCCTTCTTTTAGTCTCTCACTCATCAATTTTTTATTGTCCTTCTAACAAACAACATGAAATCGAATACAAAAAAACTCGTATTCCATAATTATGTAACTAAAGCATGCATTAATTTTGACATTTTTCTCATCTGTAAAATTTTAATTTAAAACATCTGGACTTACGACTTATTAAAGCATATAATAATTAGTGTAAAATTATTAAATATGAATCCGTGATCTCAATGTATAATCTTAAATATATGTATAGTTATATCAAACACTCGTAAAAAAAAAAAGAAGAAGAAAGAAACTCATAATTTAATGTGTTAGCTGGCTCCCAAGGTAAATTATTCATGTCAGACATGATAATCCGGAAATAGGGGATAGTGGGGGCCATTGACACCCTTGAAGTTCTAGAATGAGAAAACAAACATGTTTTGATCTTCTTCATTTTTATAAACACATTATATATTAATATTAGTATAAAATTGATCCAGTTTGATCTTAATATAAATAAAGTTTTTAAATCGAAATAAATTATTTATTATTATATTATGTATATTTTGAATTTAATTTAAAAAAATGGTCTAAAAATCATGCATACATTTTTATACTTTTAAATATCACTTGTATGGTATCTTACCGTATTAATCCAATTACAAATTCAGAAAATTTAAATTAATTTATTTGTTTATTGCGATTATAGGGTATTGTAAATAGCATTTTTCATTTTATAGAATTATTGAAATTTTACTGAAAAAAGACTTATTTGTTGTTTACAGAAAAAAAAGGCAAAAAATTAAAAAAATACTTTTGCTGAATCCAGTTTGTGTGTTATATACAAGGAGATTAAACTTTATTTAAAGGATATTAATGGTAATATATAGGTAAAACTTAATGTGATTGAGTCATTTATTTTTCTTCACAGGACTATTTCACTTATATTCCTGCCGTCTAAGCTAAGAGGATATAAAAAGAGAAACAAAACTGAGTCTCACAAGCTTCTAATTAAGCTCAATTCCAAACACTGTCTTGTCTTAACCTCTTCTAAAAAAATAATGTATAAAGTTTTAACTTAAACCCATCAAACAAGTAAAAAACCTAAAATCAAACCATGTCATCATATTACCAATACAAATATGTAACTTCAAATTTATGATTATTATCATCAAGTTGAGTCCATATTTATTATATTATATTTTTCATTTTGGGAAAAATTCAAATCTGAATAACATTGCATAGATCATGTTTCACTGGTCGAAGTATAAGGATGAAAATTTCAAAATAGGAGCTAGCATAACATGGTGAGTGTGCTTTGTTTTTTGTCATGTCTACATACTATACCACATCATTCTATTCACATCAAATTCCAACCTAAATTACTACATGCCAAAGAGAAATTACTTTATAACTTAACAATTTTATAATTGAATAAATTTCTTTCGGAAAAATTATATCTTTATATAGGAGTTATTTTGTGAACAATAATGCAGTAACAGAAGTTAGTAAATTAAGCAACACATCAGGAGAAGTAGTTGAAATCTGAACATGGCAATAAGTCAAGTATTCATGGTTTTCTTTTTAACCCTTTTTCCTCACCTCACAAATGCAGCATCGTGCCAATCCAACGGCGCACATTCACCCGCAATCGACCCCTCGGGAACGCAGGCTATCCTCACCGTGAACGACTTTGGTCCCGACGGGGACGGCGGAGGCCCCTCCGAGTGCGACGGGAATTACCACCCGCTTCCTCAGAGAGTGGTGGCGCTCTCCACCGGATGGTACAATGGCGGTTCCCGGTGTGGGAAAACGATCAGGATTACGGCGAGGAATGGCAGGAGCGCGGTGGCGAAGGTGGTGGACGAGTGCGACTCCACGCAAGGGTGTGACGAAGAACACGCGAATCAATCGCCATGCAAGACCAACATCGTTGACGCATCGGAAAGTGTGTGGAATGACTTAGGGCTCAACACTGATGATGGTGAAGTAGCAATCACGTGGACCATGGCATAAAAAGCTCATCATCAGGAAATACATTATTACTGCATGTATGCGTTTTGTTTTCTTCTCTCTTGCTCTGTGATAATTATGTGCGTGTCTTTCTTAGTTTGAATAATGAAAGTAGTATTTTCCCTCCAATAAAAGCTTAACGGTTTAAATTCTGCTCAATAAAAATCTAACGAACAAAAATCTGCTAATAAAAAGCAAAGATTTTTTTTTAACAATTAAATTTTCACAATTTTTTCTTAACTTAATGTGATATTTTTTAAGGGGTCTCCCATTTTTTATTTTTTTATATTCTACACTACTTAGATAGAGCTGTTAAAGTGTGTTAAAACCCATGGACCAATCTAGTCCACACCACGTCCGACTAGGTTGGATTGAAATTTTTTACAAATTTCAGATCAATTTTTGACTCGATCCACGAAGAATCCAGTTCATTCGGATTGAACCCATGATGAGCCAATGACTCACCAACCCACCCGCTGATAAAGAACCACACAATTTTTTTTGGTACTTGTTTTGGGTTGGGTTATTTTTTTTTAGCCAACATATTGGGTTGACAAATATAAACCTAATATTTGTGTGATTTTGGTTTGTATTTGAGGTTGAATAGTATTTTGGATTATCTTGAAATTTATTCAGATTTTAATCACAACTATAATTTAGTTGTTTTGGGCTGAAGAAATTTTTTTTTTTTTAATTGAGCCCGTAAGCCAACCCATGGTAGGTCGAGTCAAGTTCAAATTTTGTTGATTCGTTAATAAGTGAACAATCGGGCTGGGTTGGGCCAACCCGTGGTGGGTTGGGCCAGACCGAGCCGAGTAATAGTTTTGACAGCTTTATACTTATAAAATGTCACATGAAATAATAAGAAAAAGTTGTCAAAATTTAGTTATAAAAACATCACTTTCATTTTATAATACAATACTTTTATTGACTACGTTGATCATAAAACCAATACTTTTATAAAATAATATAAATATATTTTTATAAAACTGAGATATAATAATTTTTCTATATTGATATTACTTATAAGATATATTTTTGTATTCCAGAATATCCAAAAGTTTCAATTGCTCACTTATTTTCTTGTGTTCGAAACGAGGAAATTTAAACTTTTTAAGAACTTTGTGTTTTTTTTTTCTCTTGCGGCTAGTCAGCCGTTGCATACAAACCTTGAAATCTTTGAATGCATGCAATGTAAATCTATACGATATTTTTGTCCTAATAATACAATCACAACTAAGGGTAAGTAAATTGAAACGAGTTGATCATTTGAAATCTAGATTCTATTCATTGGAAGATACCACCTATAATCTAAATTTTATTTTACGCAACTCTAACTTATTCGTTGTAAATAGTTTTAATTTGATTTATTTAGTTTATTTATAAACTATTTTTTCCAAAATTATTTATATTACAAATATTTAGTAAACCTTTTAATACTATATGTCAATTTCCAAATATTGAACACGTGATAACTGGAAATTAAAAAAAAAAAAACTCTAAATTTACTTTATTGTATTTTCATTATTCCGTAAGTAAAAAAATAACTTCATGACTATAAATAAAACAACATTTAAATAAGTCTATTGTTGTGATTAGTGTTGTAAATAAACACAATTGTAGATACATCTGAATCAATTTACTTGAAAATATATAATAATAACAACAATATATATTATAACAACATGTAGAATAACTTTGTTTTATTTGGTTCTTGTTGTGACCGGCAAGAAAAAATGAAATTCTTAAAGCTTCAATCCTTTTCGATATTTTCTAATCACCTATTTTTATAAGTTCCGAGGTTGCGTCATTCGGAATAAAAAAAAATGGTAACAAGAAGTGTCTGCAAAATCGAATCAAGTAGAGAGATTTTCTTAGCTGTTTTTTTTCTTCTGTTTTTGCCGTCTTTAAATTTTTTTACACGTTGTGTTTTTTTATTTTATTTATTGGTTTCGCTTATAGTAAATTAGAGAAAGCTCCACATGGTTTTTCATGGGTTGTAAAAATGAAACTCTAATATAATTTGCTGTCTCACTAATACACAATAATCAAATATTAAAGTGATAAACCCGAGATTAATCACCCTTACCTTTGCCTAATATATATATATGAGAAACTCAACTGAAGTAAATAAGCGACATATTTAGTTATTGAGCAATGGCAAATATGGTTGCGTTGGTGATTTTGTTTTGCCTACTGAATGTGACAACACTTCTCACGCACGCAGCTTCATGCGGATCCAACGGCGCTCATTCCCCCGAAATCAATCCCTCTGGAACGCCTGCCATTCTCACTCTCAACGACTTCGGTCGCGACGGAGACGGAGGGGGCGCCTCCGAGTGCGACGGCAAGTTCCACCCGTTGCCGCAGAGAGTGGTGGCGCTGTCCACCGGATGGTACAGCAACGGCGCACGGTGCGGGAGAATGATCAGAATCAAAGCTAGAAACGGAAGGAGTACGGTGGCGACGGTGGTGGACGAGTGTGATTCGGTGAACGGGTGCCCCAGAGCATGCAAGAACAACGTGGTGGATGCGTCGGAAACTGTGTGGAATGATTTGGGACTCAACACTGATGATGGTGAAGTAGCAGTTATTTGGACCATGGCATAAAAATACTCATATAATAGATAGTAACCAATACTCAATAAGGTCACGTGCCATTTCAAATAATAATACTAATACTAATAATAATAATAATAATAATAATAATAATAATAATATTATTATTATTATTATTATTATTATGTATTGTGATAAGAAATATAGAAATAAAATAAATAGAGTTGATTAATTATTGCATAAGGATCTATTATTCCTTATGTACAGTTCCACAAAATCATTATTGTACTTTGGTCTTTGAATGAATAATTCACACGAAGTGTTCCCCTTCGTTCTTATGCCAGTTAAAGATTTCCTTTAAAAACGATATGAAAATTTTCATTCATCAAGTTAGCGTTGAAATAATGTTATTTAAAGATTAATATAGATTTAATCAATCAAAATTATACGAAATATAATGAATATAAATTAAAAATATTATTTATTATCATGAACTTTTAAGAAAGCAACATAAAATATCGTAGAATTTATACCACCTAAAGAATTATAATCTAAAACAAGATTGTAAATCTCAAGATTTGTTACACTATTTTGGTACAAATAGTTTTCCTTCAACGAAATATTTTAACTAAATTTGTATATAATTATAAATCAATTAATATTTAATTAAATATCAAAATAATAGTTTAAATTAATAATGTTTTTTTTGCCGTAATTTTTTATATAACGTACAAATACTCTAATATATAACACGATTGAATAAAAATTAAGTGTAATACTTTAAGTAATTCAAATTTTTTCTTCAATTAAATTTACAATTTTACTATTTCTACATCGTGCAAAAACACAAGTTTCATATTATATGAATCATTCTCACAACATGTGAATGCATAATATTTAACTATAGTTATTTTAGTGAAAATATAAAATTAAATATCTAACCAAAATCTTAAATACGACTGTAAGTTTATATATATATATATATATATATATATATATATATATATATATATATATATATATATATATATATATATATATATATATATATATATATATTATAATTTTTTTTTATTAATT
>Ga0214544_1000368_pt1 | contig 79177 bp, 66 predicted proteins | sample CNSS3metaG_FD_160074 | JGI IMG/M metagenome (GOLD analysis project Ga0214544, IMG submission 160074) | Root nodule microbial communities from cowpea collected in UCLA plant growth center, Los Angeles, California, USA - CNSS3 | ecosystem: Host-associated > Plants > Roots > Nodule | place: USA...
GGTCCATCGCACAGCTCTCTCGCCAAGGCATCGGCTGATCCTCCCAGCCGATAGAGAACTGTTACCCATCCATCCGGTCTACTGTGTTACCCATCTATCCGGTCTGGACATCGCGCCACCTTCTCCCACAAGGGGAGAAGGGAAGAAGCGCCCTCATCGAGCGCAATATACTTGGCGAACAGGAGACGCCCATGGACTTTCATCACTCCGCCCGTTCGCTGGAGCTCCAGGACCGCGTTCGCCAGTTCATGCAGGCCCATGTCGAGCCGGTCGAGGAGCTCTATTACGAGCAGGTCAAGCCGGAAGCGTCACGCTACAAGACTCCGCAAATCCTTCAGGATCTGAAGCGGCGGGCGCGCGAGCAGGGGCTCTGGAACCTGTTCCTGTCCGGCGAGCACGGGCCGGGTCTGACCAATCTCGAATACGCGCCGGTGAAGGAGATCATGGGCCGCATCCTCTGGGCGCCCGAGGTCTTCAACTGCTCCGCGCCCGATGTCGGCAACATGGAGGTGCTCGCAAACTACGGCACCAAGGCGCAGCAGGAGCGCTGGCTGAAGCCGCTCCTGGAGGGGCGCATCCGCTCCGGCTTCTCGATGACGGAGCCGCAGGTCGCCTCCAGCGACGCCACCAACATCCAGTGCGAGATCCGGCGTGACGGCGACGACTACGTGATCAACGGCCGCAAATGGTTCACCTCGGGCGCGATGAACGAGGATTGCGAGATCCTGATCGTGATGGGCAAGACCGCGCCCGACCATCCCGACCGCCATCGCCAGCAATCCATGATCCTGGTGCCGAAGAATACGCGTGGGGTGCGCATCGTCCGCGACATGCTCACCTACGGCTATGATGATGCACCTAGCGGCCATCCCGAGATCGTCTACGACAACGTCCGCGTGCCCGCCGAGAACATTTTGCTCGGCGAGGGCCGCGGCTTCGAGATCGCGCAAGGCCGGCTCGGCCCCGGCCGCATTCACCACTGCATGCGCCTGATCGGCTGCGCCCAGCGGGCGCTGGAATTGATGTGCCAGCGCGCGGTCTCGCGCGTCGCCTTCGGCAAGCCGCTCGCAGAGCAGGGCTCGGTACGCGAGGACATCGCGCACTCCTTCTGCGAGATCGCGCAGGCGCGCCTGCTCACCTTGCAAGCCGCCGACAAGATGGACCGCGAGGGCAACAAGGCCGCGCGCGACCTGATCGCCGCGGCCAAGATCGTGGTCCCCAGCATGGCCGCCCGCGTCATCGACTGCGCCATCCAGATCCACGGCGCCGCCGGGGTCTCGCAGGACACGTTCCTCGCGCGCGCTTACGTCTACGCCCGCTTCATCCGCATCGGCGACGGGCCGGACCAGGTGCATCTCGCAGCGGTGGGCAAGGAGCTGATCAGGCGGGGCGGGGTGATGGGATAGGTCGCGATGCAGTATGGGCTCCGCCGCTCAAGGAGCGCATCCTGGCCCTCGCAAAGGATCCGCGGCTGATCACGATCGGCGATCACGTCGCGCTGGGGCATCCGCTCGTCCGCGAGGTCAACGGGACCTGGGTGGGCAGCTCCTGCATGCAGCTGTTGGCGGGAGGCGCGATGATGCTGCAGAAGACGACGCAGCTGACCGAAGGCGAGCGCGCAAGACTCGACAGCATCATCGAATTCGAGCGGCGGCACTTGCTTGCGGATCTACGCGCCGGTCGCCCGGATGTGATCCTGGTGGATACCCATCTTCTGAGCGCGGTCCCGTTCGACTGGCTGGCCTGGGCGAGGTCCGATCCCGAGCTCGAGGCCGAGCTAAGTCGTTACCGCGAGGTCGAGGATACCGGCGGCCGCGTCCGGATCCTGGTCGCTCGATCGGGTTCGGAGCGGTAATAGCCCGTCCCGTTGTGCGCGGGCCGCGGCACGGGCGCCACGCTCGCCATGCTGACATCATGCCAGTGTTTTGCCCGACGAGTCAAAATCGATTCGTAAAAACAGCAGGCTTTCACCCCCGGCTACCAAGCCATTGAAAAACCTCACCCGCCTACTGTGCATGGGGTTGTTTTTCGCCTTTTGGTTTGAACGCGCCCCGCCGCCCGTCTTTCGAGCGCGTTCGCCCCGTCACCCCGCCTTGGCGATGCGCCCGTCCACCGACCCCGCGCGCAGATTCTGGAAGAACGTCTCCACCTCCCGCGACAGCGTCTGCGCCGTCTCGGTCAGGCTGCTGGCGGCGGTGAACACCGAAGCCGCCGCGGTATCGGTCTCGCCGATGGCATCGCGCAGCGAGGTGATGTTCGCCACCAGCGTCTCATTGCCTTGGGCGGCGCTTTGCGCGTTGGAGGAGATCTCGCGCGTGGCCTGGTCCTGCTGACTGACGGCGCCGGCAATCGCGGACGTGACCTCGTTGATCTCGCGCACCGCCCCACCGATCTCGCGCACGGCGTCGACGGCGTTCCGCGTCGAGGCCTGGATCATCGCGACGTTCTCGCTGATCTCGGCCGTGGCCTTGGCGGTCTGGCCCGCGAGCGCCTTCACCTCGTGGGCGACGACGGCAAAGCCGCGGCCGGCATCGCCGGCGCGCGCCGCCTCGATGGTGGCGTTCAGCGCGAGCAGGTTGGTCTGCTCGGCGATCGCCTGAATCAAATTGAGCACGCCGTCGATGCGTTGCGTCGCTGCGGCGAGGCTCTCGATCTCGGAGATCGACTTCTCGGTGCGCTGGCCGGTCTGCTCGACCGCGCCGGCGCTCTGCCGCACCTGGCGGCCGATCTCCACCACCGAGGCCGAAAGCTCCTCGGCCGCGCCCGCGACCGCGGTGACGTTGTGCGAGGCCCGCTCGGTGGCGTTCGCCGCGGTGCCGGCGCGGCTGTTCGCATCCGCCGTGACCCGCGTGATGGTCTGCGCGGTCTCGCGCATGACGGAAGCGTTGTCGCTGAGGCCGCGCATGATCGCGCCGATCGCCTCGCGAAATTGCTCGACGGACCGCTCGACGTGACGGGCGCGCTCCTCGCGCGCGGCGGCGTCCTGCGACACTTGCGAGGCGAGGTTGCGGTTGCGCCCCATCGAGTCCTGGAACACCTGGATGGCGCGGGCCAGCGCGCCGATCTCGTCGGCGCGGTCGGAGTGCGGCACCACGACATCGTCGGCGCCGTCGGCGACCTGCTTGATGGTGGCGGTGATCGCGGCGAGCGGCCGGGCGATCGAGCGGGCAATGATGACGATGCCAGCGACGACGAGGGCCAGCGCCACGCCGCCGAGGCAGGTGAGGATGAACGACAATGTGCGGGCGGTCTCGGTCTGCTGCGCGATCAGCCTGCCGCGCTCGGCATAGACTTTGGACAGCGCCTCGAGGTCCTTGTTCAGCGCCGAGCGGACGCTGCGGTTGGCGTCGTTGTCGCCCCATTCGCGGCCCGCTGCCGCGTTGATCTCGACGCCGCGCCGCACCAGCTCCTTGCGGAACTCGACGAACTGCTCGATGCGCTTCTTGAAGGTCGCGAACTGCTCGGCATCGTCGGCCTTGACGATGGTCTCCCAGCGCTTCACGACGTCGAGGATCTGGGCGTTGAACTTGAGCAGGCCGTCGCCGTATTTCTTCACCACGGCCGGCTCGGTCGACATGTAGATGCCGCGCGATTCCATCACCACCGCATAGACGAGGGAGTTGACCCGCTCGACGTTCAGCGCGGCGGCATTGGCCGTCTCAATCGCGACTGCGAGGTCCGCGCTGCGGCGGCTGTTGTAGTCGGACAAGATCGCGATCGCTGCCGTGAGCAGCGCGAACAGCGCGAAGATCGCATAGAGCTTGCTGGCAAGCGTGAAGCGGCCTGCCGGCTTGGCGGCATTCCCAGATCGGTCGGATGTCATGATGTTCAAGGAGCCCGGATTGGCCTGACCGGCCGGTGAACGGGGTCAGGCAAATTGTTGCAAAACTATGCAGAACGAAGATGGACGCCTCGTTAACGCGCGGCCCGGCCGCCTCCGTCCTTGGTCGAAGGAAAGGCAAGTCATTTCAGCGTCTTGATCCGAAGGTTTAGTTTCAGGATAGTCTTTTGGGATAGTCTTGGAGTCGGCCGTTGGCCGAGCAACCCCGGAGAGACCCTTGGTCTACCGCCACAGCATCGACGCCACGACCTACAGCTTCCCCGACCTGCGCGACCTGCTCGCCAAGGCAACACCCCCGCGCTCCGGCGACCGGCTGGCCGGCATTGCCGCTGCCAGCTCCGAGCAGATGATCGCCGCGCGGATGGCGCTCGCCGATGTGCCGCTCGGCCAGTTCCTGCAGGAAGCCGTCGTTCCCTACGAGGCCGACGAGGTCACCCGCCTCGTCATCGACAGCCATGACGCCAGGGCTTTCGCGCCGGTGGCATCGCTGACGGTCGGCGCCTTCCGCGACTGGCTGCTGTCGGACGCCGCAACCCCCGAGATCCTGCGCAAGCTGGCGCCCGGCATCACGCCGGAGATGGCGGCCGCGGTGTCGAAGCTGATGCGCAACCAGGATCTGATCCTGGCGGCCCGGAAATGCGAGGTCACCACCGCCTTTCGCAACACCATCGGCCTGAAGGGGCGGATGAGCACGCGCCTGCAGCCGAACCATCCCTTCGACGATGCAAGGGGCATCACCGCCTCAATCCTCGACGGCATCCTGCTGGGGGCAGGCGATGCCTGCATCGGCATCAATCCCGCCAGCGACGACCCCGCCGTTATCGCGCAATTGCTGCGGCTGCTCGACGAGATCATCGCGCGGCTGCAGATCCCGACGCAAGGCTGCGTCCTGACCCATGTCACGACGACGCTGTCGCTGATCGGGCAGGGCGTGCCGGTCGACCTCGTCTTCCAGTCGGTCGCGGGCACCGAGGCCGCCAACCGCAGCTTCGGCATCGACCTCCCACTGCTGAAGGAGGCGCAAGAGGCCGGGTTATCGCAGTCGCGCGGCACGGTCGGGCGGAACCTGATGTATTTCGAGACCGGCCAGGGCTCGGCGCTGTCGGCGGGCGCCCATCACGGCGTCGACCAGCAGACCTGCGAGGCGCGCGCCTATGCGGTCGCCCGCGCCTTCGCTCCGCTGCTGGTCAACAGCGTGGTCGGCTTCATCGGCCCCGAATATCTCTATGACGGCAAGGAAATCATCCGCGCCGGGCTGGAGGATCATTTCTGCGGCAAGCTGCTCGGCCTGCCGCTCGGGGTCGACATCTGCTACACCAACCACGCCGAGGCGGATCAGGACGACATGGACAATCTCCTGACGCTGCTCGCCGCCGCCGGCGTCACCTTCATCATGGGCGTTCCCGGTGCCGACGACGTCATGCTGAACTACCAGTCGACGTCTTTTCACGACGCGCTCTATGTCAGGGACGTCTTCGCGCTGCGCCGCGCGCCGGAATTCGACGACTGGCTGGCGCGCTCGGGCATTGCAGGCGCCGATTTCCGGATTGCCGGCGATGCAGGCCTGCTGCCCGATTTTGCCGCGCGACTGATCGCATGAGGCGGAAGGTCAATTCGGTTGGGAAACCATCGGCGCCTCTGGGAATTATGCTTACGCCACAATATTGAGAAATTCCGGCGACAGCATTACGCTATGTGTCGGGCTGGCAATTTCCGCACCATCGGTTGAGTGTGGCGGGGGAGCTTTGATGCGAGCTGAAAGTAACGGAACGTCCCGGCGGATTCTCTGCGTGTTTCCGCGCTACACCTCGTCCTTCGGCACGTTCGAGCATTCCTATCCCCTGACCGATGGCGTCCGCGCCTTCATGCCGCCGCAAGGGCTGCTGCTGATCTCCGCCTATCTTCCGAAGGAATGGCAGGTCAAATTCGTCGACGAGAACCTGCGCCGCACGACGAGGGAGGAGTTCGAATGGGCGGAAGCGGTCTTCGTCAGCGGCATGCACATCCAGCGCCAGCAGATGAACGACATCTGCCGCCGCGCCCATGAGTTCGATCTGCCGGTCGCGCTCGGCGGGCCTTCCGTCAGCGCGTGCCCAGACTATTACCCGTCCTTCGATTACCTGCATGTCGGCGAGCTCGGCGATGCCACCAACCAGCTGATCGAGATCCTGTCGCGCGACACCTCGCGGCCCGAACATCAGGTCGTGCTCACGACCAAGGACCGCGTGCCGATGACGGAGTTTCCGATCCCGGCCTACGAGCTCGCCGACGTGAAGAAGTACTTCCTCGGCAGCATCCAATATTCCAGCGGCTGTCCCTACCAGTGCGAGTTCTGCGACATCCCCGGCCTTTACGGCCGCAATCCGCGCATCAAGACGCCGCAGCAGATCATCGCCGAGCTCGACCGCCTGCGCGAATGCGGCATGACCGATACGGTCTATTTCGTCGACGACAATTTCATCGGCAACCGCAAGGCGACGCTCGAACTGCTGCCGCACCTGATCGAATGGCAGAAGCGGACCGGCTACGTGGTGCGGCTCGCTTGCGAGGCGACGCTCAACATCGCCAAGCGCCCCGAGATCCTCGAGAAGATGCGCGAGGCCTATTTCATCACCATCTTCTGCGGCATCGAGACGCCGGATCCCGACGCGTTGAAGGCGATGCAGAAGGACCACAACATGATGGTCCCGATCCTGGAGGGTGTGCGCACGATTAACTCCTACGGCATGGAGGTGGTCTCGGGCATCATCATGGGGCTCGACACCGACAAGCCGAACACCTCGGAGGCGCTGCTCGCCTTTGTCGAGGAGTCCCGGATTCCGCTGCTCACCATCAATCTGCTGCAGGCGCTGCCGAAGACGCCGCTATGGGACCGGCTTGAGCGCGAGGGACGGCTGGTCGAGGACGATGGCCGCGATTCCAACGTCGACTTCCTGCTGCCCTATGACGAGGTCGTCGCGTCCTGGAAGCACGCCATGGCAGTCGCTTACGCTCCCGACAAGGTCTACGCGCGCTATCAGCACCAATGCGACCACGTCTATGTGAACCGGCTCAAGGTACCGGTGCCGGACGAGATGAAGACCTGGCGTAGCATCCGGCGCGGCCTCGTCATGCTGCGCAACATCTTCTGGAAGGTCGGCGTGCTCGGCGACTATAGGCGCGTGTTCTGGAAGTTCGCGCTGGGCCGCATCAAGCGCGGCGACATCGAAGGCCTGATCGGCTGCACGCTGGTCGCGCACCATCTCATCACCTTTGCGCGCGCGGCCTCCAGCGGCAAGCAGAACGCCTCGAACTATTCGATCCGGCTGCGCGAGGCCGCCGTGCCCGCCGAATGATGCCACATGTCTGACCCGGCCCTGTCGCGCCGTCCGACCCTCGATTTGCGGTCGTTTACGCCTGCGCGCGTCGCGCTGGGGCGCAGCGGCGCGAGCCTGCCGACGAGAGCGTTGCTCGATTTCACGCTGGACCATGCCCGCGCGCGCGATGCTGTGCATGCGGCCTTCGACACGCCGCGTCTCATCGCCGATCTCGACGCACTCGGTGTTGCGGTGACCGAGGTGAGGAGCCGGGCGGTCGATCGCGGCGACTATCTGCGGCGGCCGGATCTGGGACGACAGCTCGACCCCGGCTCGGCCCAGCGTCTGGCACGAAGCATCTCGGCGCCGTGCCAGCTCGCGGTCGTGATCGGAGACGGCCTGTCCACGGCGGCGGTCCATAGCCATGCGGCGATCGTGGTAAGGCGCCTGTTGCAATCGCTTGCGCAGGGGGATGCTGTCGCGGTTCGCCATGTCGTCGTCGCATCGGGCGCGCGCGTCGCGCTCGGCGACGAGATCGGCGCTATTCTCGGTGCGCGCATGGTCGTGATGCTGATCGGCGAGCGGCCCGGCCTGTCCGCGCCCGACAGCCTCGGCGCCTATCTGACCTTTGCGCCGAGGCCCGGCCGCACCGATGCCGAGCGCAATTGCGTCTCCAACATCCACCACGCCGGGTTGGGCCACGAGGAGGCGGCGTTCAAGATCGCCTGGCTGGTCCGCGAGGGGCTGGCCCGGGAGATCACCGGCGTGGCGCTGAAGGACGAGAGTGCGGACCGCGCACCGCGCCAGATTGGCACATCCTCGCCGGGATGACGGTCATTCCAGGCCCGGATCGCCGCTTTTCGATCGATTCGGCCGGGCTTGGCCTGCTTGCGAAAAGACCTGTTGACCTGCTAAACCGCTGCCGGCGATTTTCCGCGCGTTTTCAAAGGTCAAGCCTCCCATTGGTATGGCGTTTTCAAGCCGTTCGCGCGGCGCGATAAGCTCACAGCCCGAGCCGATTTAGGAACTGGACAAGGCATGCTCGAAAAGCACAGCGAGAGTGAGGTTCATGTCGACAAGGTCGAGCAGGGATCTACGTCCTCCATCGCCTTCGGGCTGGAGCGTCTCGGGCTGATCGCCGTTCGGGCCCCGATCGTCTCCTGCATCGTCCTGCTCGCGCTGATCGTCGGCGCGGTGTTCGGCATCTACCGGATCAAGATCGACGATTCGCTGTCGCAGCTGTTCCGCTCCGACACCCGCGAATTCAAACAATATGAAGAGGTGACCAAGAAGTTCCCGGCCGAAGAGTTCGATGTACTCGTCGTGGTCGAGGGCAAGACCCTCCTGGAACGCAGCAACCTCGAGAAGCTGCGCGACTTCGTCACCGACCTGCAGCTGGTCGAAGGCACGCGCGGGCTGGTCTCGCTGTTCTCGGCGCGCCAGGCGCCGGCCCCCGGCAAGCTGCCGGCGGCCCTGTTCCCGCCCGAGCTGCCGGAGGGCGCGGCCTATGACAAGTTCATCGAGACCGTCAAGAACAACGAGATCATCCGTGGCAAGCTGCTGTCGGAGGACGGCACATTGGCGCTGGTCGTGCTGTCGCTCGATCCGGAGGTGGTCGCTTCCAACAAGTTGACCAAGACCGTCGCCGACATCCGTGCGCTGATGAAGGAGACGCTCGGGGACACCGGCCTCAACGTGCAGCTCTCCGGCGTCCCGGTGATGCAGCTCGAGATCCGCAACGCGGTTGAGCGCGACGGGCTGACCTACAACATCCTCGGCATCCTCGCCGGCTGCATCATCGCCATCATCTTCTTCCGCAAGATCTCGTTCATGATCGCGGCGGCATTCCCGCCGATGATCGCTATCCTGCTGGCGCTAGGCGCGCTCGGCTGGGCCAATTTCAACCTCAACATGTTCCTGAACGTGATGACGCCGCTCATCATGGTGATCAGCTTCTCCGACTCGATGCAGCTGACCTTCGCCGCGCGCGATAGGCTGATCGCGGGCCAGGACAAGTTCACCGCGTTCAAGAACGCGGTGCTGGTGGTGGGTCCGGCCTGCGTGCTGACGCATGGCACCGCCGGCATCTCCTTCATCGCGCTGCAATTCTCCGATTCCGATCTGATCCGCAAGTTCGGCGAGGCGGGCCTTGCCGCCACCATCATCGCGCTGGTCGCGGTGCTGTCGCTGGTGCCTGTCTTCGGCGTCCTGTTCGTGCGCAACGAGAAGGTCTTCGCGGTCAAGTTCCAGGGCGCCGATGCCGGCGTCCAGGCGCTGCGCAATTTCTGCTACTGGATCGCGGTGCGCATGGTCGGCCGGCCCGGCCTGTTCAGCCTGGTCGCGGTGCTGTTCGTCGGCGGCCTCGGCGTCATCTACGCCAATCTGGAGCCGCGCTACCGGCTCGCCGACCAGGTGCCGGACAAGCGCCAGGCGGTCGCTGCCAGCGATCGGCTCGATGCCAAGCTCACCGGCGCCAATCCCGTCAACGTGCTGATCGTGTTCCCCAAGGGTGAAACGCTCTATTCACCTCAGACGCTCCAGACCATCGCCGAGGTCCATGCGACCGTCGAGAAGTCTGCAGGGGTTGGTAACGTCTGGTCGCTGGAGACGCTGCGCCGCTGGCTGGCGGAGAAGGCCGGCAGTGCCGATGTCGCGACGCTGAAGGAATATGTCAGCGTCATCCCCGAGCACCTGGTGCGCCGCTTCATCGACGCCGAGCAGGATGCCGTCGTGGTGGCCGGCCGCGTGCCGGACAAGGATTCCAGCCAGCTCCTGCCGATCGTCGACAAGCTCGATGCCGAGCTCGACGCCGTCCGGAAGAAGCATCCGGGCTATGAGATCGCAGTGACGGGTCTCGCTGCAATTGCGGCACGCAACTCGGCCAACATGATCGAGAAGCTGAACCATGGCCTCACGATCGAATTCGCGCTGGTCGCGATCTTCATCGGCCTCGCCTTCCGCTCCTGGGTGGTGACGCTCGCCTGCATCCTGCCGGGCATCTTCCCGGTGGTGATGTCGGGCACGGTGCTGTGGGCGATGGGCGAGGGACTGCAATTCGCCAGCGTCGTTGCGCTCACGGTCTCGTTCGGGCTCGGCCTTTCCGCTACCATCCACTTCCTCAACCGCCTGCGGCTGGAGAACAAGCCGGGTGTCGGCTCGGCGCTCGCGGTGGAGCGGGCCACCGTGCTGGTGGGACCTGCGCTGATCCTGACCACGGTGGTGCTCGCCTGCGGCCTCGTCGTCACCGTGTTCTCCGACCTGCCGTCGCTGCGGCTGTTCGGCTGGCTCAGCGCCTTCTCGATGGTCATGGCGCTCGTCGCCGACCTCTTCATCCTCCGGCCGACGGCGATGTGGCTGATCAACCTGCACGCCAAGCTGCATGGCGCTGACAAGCAGGCGATCTGAGGAGGGGCGGCAGATGCCGCCCCGGCTCAAGCCTCGATGCGGACGATTCCATAGGGATTGAACTTGAAGTCGCCCTCGGCGTAGTCCTGCTCCCGCGACAGCGCGAGCTTGCGGTCGCGCAGCGTTGCCTCCATGCCGCGCTCGGCCATTGCGTCCGCGATCTCGTCCATCAGATTCGCTGCGTTCCGGTCGCTGCCGCGCGATCGCGCGACATAGATTTCCGGCAGTCCGACGAGGTGGAAGCCGACGCTTTCGTTGTAAATGTCGCCGGCAAGCGGACGCTTGGCGAAGGCGAGGCGGCAGGATCGGCCCATCGCTGGCGTGACGGTAAGGCCCTGGTTCGTGTTTGCGGCGGCCTTGCACTCGCGGGCCAGTTGCCGCCATCGCGTGAGTCCGTGGGCAACGCCCGCGCTTTCTCCTTTCACGGCCGTGGCGCCGGCCTCGATCATCTCCTCGACAATTCGCAAGGCGGCAGCTGAATAGGCGACCGTCTTGTGCTGCTCCATCGGCGGGCTCAGCACGTAGAGGACCGCTTTGTGATTGAGTACGGCCATTTCGTCCGCCTCGGACCACGCTTTCGGAAAGACGCGGTCCCAGCACACACCGAAAGAGCGCTCCATGTGCGGATCGGGTTTGGCTTGCGAATAGGTGCGGTCGATCTCGAAGCCGAAATCGGCGATCGTCTTCGCCACCGCCTTGGGCGGATGCAGCAGGCTTTCATTCTTGCCGAGGAAGCAGAGCACGTGACGCGGCTTCACGGACGAAGGCTGCATGTTCGCTCCCTGCTGATCGCTGGCGAAGGCGCGGCTGGCCACGAAGAGCCCGGCGGCCTTCAGCAGATGTCTGCGGATCGGGTCCATCTCAGCAAATCCAGCCGGTCAGTTCGTGTCAGCAAAAAGCCCCCGGCTCGCGAGAACCGGGGGCATGTTCCTCATTGCGTGCGAAAGGCCTTCAGCCCTTCGTCATCGTGATGTTGACGCCGCGGATCTCGCCCTTGGACGAGATCTGCACCGTCTGCTTGGTGCCGTTGGTGCGCAGCGACAGGTTGGCGGCAAAGCCGTTGGCCTCGACGAAGACCTCGATCTGGCCGCCGCCGGCGGTGCCCTGGAGATTGCCGAAGATGTTGCGGCTGGACTCGCTCCAGTTGCCGGAGATGCGGTCGCCCTGGCTCGTCACGTCGCTGGTGAGGTTGAACTTGTAGCTGTCGGAGGCGCAGCTCAGCGCCTGCTTCAGGTTGAGGCCGCTGCCGGCGACCTTATAGTCCGCTTTGCAGCGAATGCGCTCGGTGGAGCCGTCGGACAGCGACACCGTGCCGGTTCCGGTCCACGCGCCGTCGAAACCGGCAAACGGTCCGGACGACTGAGCGTGACTTGCCGATACCGAGAAGAGCAGCGCCGCCCCAATGCCGGCCGCCTTGATTGCCAGTCCAGATCGCCAAAAGAATGTCATCTCGAATATCCCGCTTTGGAACGACGTTCGCTTCGATCGAGAACGTCTCGCCACATCGAAAGTTTAGTGCTCCGAGCAAGTCGCAGGTTCAATGCCCGGCGGCCAGAGACGGCGGTTTCACGCGGCCGCGCCGTGCTTCCAGGGGCCGCGATTTGCCGCGCTTCGTCATGTTTCCGGCAGCCGAGGACGGGCGAAGAGATGCAGCGCGGCAACAGGTCTGCATTAAAACGCAATGCTCCCAAATTATGATGTAGTATCAATCCCTTACATCTGTCAATGAAGGCGCGGGGAAGACCTGATTCGGCGGGGGCGGCGCCAATTTGGCCGCATTTGCCAGTGCTTGTGCCTTCCCTGAGGCCGCTACAAGCGGCGACTTGCCATCAGAACCAATCCGTTCCGGCCATCCGCCCTGCGCAGTCCGGGATCGGTGCGATTCTGCCGTCAGAATGAAGGAATACAATGCGCAATCTTCTCGTCGCTCTCACCCTGCTGTCGGCCTCCCTTTCGACGGCAGCGTTCGCCCAACAAGGGCGTGGCACGGACGCCGAGCAGAAGGCCTGCACCCGCGATGTGCAGAAGTTCTGCCGCCCGGTCATCGACCAGGGCGATTTCACCATCCTGGCCTGCCTCAAGGAGAACCGGGCCAAGATCTCGCAGGCCTGCGACCAGGTGCTGAAGAACCACAATCAATAAACTCGGCCATTGGCCTAGAAAGGCGGCCCTCGGCCGCTTTTCCGGGCCCAATTCGAAGGGGCAGCCATCGACGGACAGGATTGGTTTTGCGGCCGTATTCCCCTATATGGGGGCCGCGGCGGCGTCGCCGGCGTGAGCCCGCCCGAGCGAAAAAGGCCTTCCTGTCCAAACGATTGTAAACCAGCCCTCGATGACCTCTGCGAGCGAATTGCGATCCGGCAAGGGTGACCGCGACGAGAATTTTCCCGTCGCGTCCTGGATCATTCATCCGCGTCATCGCGCCCTGATCCTGGCCTATTACAATTTCGTCCGCACCGCGGACGACATCGCCGATCACGCCACGCTCCCCCCCGACCAGAAGCTCGCTTATCTCGATCTGCTCGAGGCGGAACTGCTCGGCAAGGGTGACACCCAGCCTGAGTCCGTCAGCTTGCGCCGCGCGCTGGCCGAGCGCGGCATGGCGCCGGGTCATGCGCTCGACGTGCTGATCGCCTTCCGCATGGACGTGACCAAGCTGCGCTACGAGACCTGGGACGAGGTCATCCATTATTGCCGCTACTCGGCGATGCCGGTCGGCCGCTTCATGCTCGACGTTCACGGCGAGAGCACCTCGACATGGGCCGCCTCGGACGCGCTCTGCGCGGGCCTTCAGATCAACAATCACCTGCAGGATTGCGGCAAGGATTATCGCGAGCTCAACCGCGTCTATCTGCCGCGCGATGCGCTGGCAGCACACGGCGCCACCGTCGAGCAGCTCGGTCTCGCGCAGTCGCCGCCGGCGATGCTGGCCTGCCTGCAGTCGCTCGCCGCACGCAACGAGGCGCTGCTCGGAGAGGGCAGGTCGCTCGCAGCCGAGATCCGGGATTTCCGTCTCGGCGTCGACGTCTCCGTCATCCAGGCCTATGCCGACCGCATCGTGCGCCTGCTCAAGGTACGCGATCCCTTGCGGGAGCGCGTGCATCTGAACAAATTCGAGCTGCTCGCCTTCAGCCTCGCCGGGATCATCGGCGAAGTTGGCCGCCGTGCGATCCATCGCAAGGCCATTTCCAGACCGGGGACTGCCCATGACGCTTGAGGCGACCACGCCCGGCGCCAATTACGGCTCGACCGCATCCGGCAGCTCGTTCTATGCCGCGATGCGCATCCTGCCGCGTGATCAGCGCGAAGCGATGTTTCAGATCTACAGCTTCTGCCGCCAGGTCGACGACATCGCCGATTCCGACGGCCCGCGCGACGAGCGGCTCGCCGCACTTCAGGAATGGCGCAACGATATCGACGCGCTCTATCAGGGCCATCCGCCGCCGCGGCTGAAGGACTATGTCGCCTCGGTGAAGACCTTCGGGCTCAAGCGCGAGGATTTCCTCGCCATCGTCGACGGCATGGAGATGGACGTGCCGCAGGACATCCGTGCGCCCGACATGGCGACGCTGGATCTGTATTGCGATCGCGTCGCCAGCGCCGTGGGACGGCTGTCGGTGCGCGTGTTCGGCATGCCCGAGGAAGACGGCATCCTGCTCGCGCACCACCTCGGCCGCGCGCTGCAGCTCACCAACATCCTGCGCGACATCGACGAGGACGCCGGCCTTGGCCGGCTCTATCTGCCGCGCGAGGCGCTGCTGCATGCCGGCATCACCTCTGATGATCCGAACCGCGTGATCGCCGAGCGCGCGCTGCCGAAGGTCTGCATGCCGCTGGCGCAGCGCGCCAAGGTGCACTTCGAGAAGTCGGACGAGATCATGAACCGCAGCAGGCGCCGCGCCGTGCGCGCGCCGCGGATCATGTCGAAATACTACCATTCCATTCTGGACCTCCTGATCGCGCGCGGCTTCTCCGCGCCGCGCGAGCCGGTGCGTGTGTCGAAGATCACGCGCATCCTGATCCTGCTCCGTTACGCTTTCATCTGATGCAAAACACAGCTCACATCATCGGCGCTGGAATTTCCGGCCTCTCCGCCGCCGTGCGGCTCGCCAATGCCGGCTTCAAGGTCGCCGTGCACGAGGCGACGCACCAGGCCGGCGGCCGCTGCCGGTCCTATTTCGACGGCGCCACCAATCTCACCATCGACAACGGCAATCATCTGCTGCTGTCGGGCAACAGCCATGCGCGCGCCTATGCGCGCGCGATCGGCACCGAGGCGGGCCTGGTCGGCCCCGAGCGGGCGCAATTTCCGTTCGTCGATGTCAAGACCGGGCAGCGCTGGCAGATCGATCTCGGCGATGGCCGGTGGCCGACCTGGGTGCTCGACGAAAGCCGCCGCGTGCCCGACACCGGCCTTTCCGATTATCTCAAGCTGGCGCCGCTGATCTGGGCGTCGGAGGAGACGCTGGTCGGCAAGTCGATTCCGACCGAGGGCATCCTCTATCAGCGCCTGGTGCAGCCGCTGCTGCTGGCAGCTCTCAACGTCGATCCGCCCGAGGGCTCGGCCGGGCTCGCCGGCGCCATCGTGCGGGAGACGCTGCTTGCGGGCGGGCAGGCCTGCCGTCCGCTGATTGCGCGCGATGGTCTCAGCGCGGTTCTGATCGAGCCCGCCGTGAAGTTTCTGCAAGAGCGTGGCCACACCGTTCAGCTCGGCCATGAGCTGCGCTCGTTCGTCAGCACGGACGGCAAGGTGACCGCACTGAATTTCGGCAGCGAGGATTTGATCCAGCTCGGCGCGGGCGATGTCGTCGTGATGGCGGTGCCGCCGCGCGCGGCAGCCAACCTGCTGCCGGGGCTGAAGACGCCGACCGAATTCCGCGCCATTGTGAACGCGCATTTTCGCTTTGAGCCGCCGCCGGGCTCGGCGCCCATCCTCGGCGTGATCGGCGGCGTGGTGGAATGGCTGTTCGCGTTCCCGAACCGGCTCTCGGTGACCATCAGCAATGGCGACCGCCTGGTCGACATGCCGCGCGAGGAACTGGCGCAGACGATCTGGAACGAGGTCTGCCAGGCTGGAGGTGTATCCGGTGAGCTGCCTCCTTGGCAAATCGTGCGCGAGCGCCGCGCCACATTTGCGGCGACGCCGGCCCAGAACGCCCTGCGTCCCGGGCCGGTCACTGCGCTGAAAAACCTGTTCCTCGCCGGCGACTGGACTGCTACGGGATTGCCAGCAACCATCGAGGGATCGGTCCGGTCGGGTGACCGCGCCGCCGATCTGGTTCTGGCCGCCAAAGGATCCTGAAAGGCGGCCCGACGGGCAATTCTCCCGGTCAACTTTCAATCGACTATCGGAGCAATCGAGCGACATGGATTCCGTGACCGCGACCAGCCGCGAAGCTTTGGAATCGAGCATTGCGTCGGCCACCCAGGGCATCCTCGGCTTCCAGCAATCCGACGGCCATTGGGTGTTCGAGCTCGAGGCCGATTGCACAATTCCGGCCGAATACGTTCTGCTGCGCCACTATCTCGCCGAGCCCGTCGACACCGTGCTCGAAGCCAAGATCGGTAACTATCTGCGCCGCATCCAGGGCGCCCATGGCGGCTGGCCGCTGGTGCATGACGGCGAGTTCGACATGAGCGCCAGCGTGAAGGCGTACTTCGCGCTGAAGATGATCGGCGATTCCATCGACGCGCCGCATATGGTGCGGGCGCGCGAGGCAATCCATGCCCGCGGCGGCGCGATCAACAGTAACGTCTTCACCCGCTTCCTGCTCGCAACCTTCGGCGTCGTGACCTGGCGCGCGGTGCCGGTGCTGCCGATCGAGATCGTATTGCTGCCCTTCTGGTCGCCGTTCCACCTCAACAAGATCTCCTACTGGGCGCGCACTACGATGGTGCCGCTGATGGTGATCGCCGCGCTGAAGCCGCGCGCGAGGAATCCGAAGGGCGTCGGCATCGACGAATTGTTCCTGCAGGATCCGCGCTCGATCGGCATGACCGCCAAGGCGCCGCACCAGAGCATGGCCTGGTTTCTGTTGTTTCGTTCGCTCGATGCGATCCTGCGCGTGATCGAGCCGCTGTTTCCGAAGAGTCTGCGCAAGCGCGCGATCGACGCCGCGCTCGCCTTCACCGAGGAACGGCTCAACGGCGAGGACGGCATGGGCGCGATCTACCCGCCCATGGCCAACATCGTCATGATGTACGACGCCCTCGGCAAGGACGAGAACTTCCCGCCACGCGCGATCACGCGCCGGGGCATCGACAAGTTGCTCGTCATCAAGGACGACGAAGCTTATTGCCAGCCCTGCGTCTCTCCGGTGTGGGACACGACGCTCACCGCGCATGCGCTGCTGGAGGCCGGCGGTGACAAGGCGGTGCCGGCCGCCAAGCAGGGCCTCGACTGGCTGATCCCGAGGCAGGAGCTCGAGGTGAAGGGCGACTGGGCGGTGAAGCGGCCCGACGTGCGCCCGGGCGGCTGGGCCTTCCAATACAACAATGCCCATTACCCCGATCTCGACGATACCGCCGTCGTGGTGATGTCGATGGACCGCATGCGCCGGGAGCACGGTGCGGCCGGCTATGACGACGCGATCGCCCGCGGCCGGGAGTGGATCGAGGGCATGCAGAGCGACGACGGTGGCTGGGCCGCCTTCGACGTCAACAACCTCGAATATTACCTCAACAACATCCCGTTCTCGGACCATGGCGCGCTGCTCGATCCGCCGACTGAGGACGTCACGGCGCGATGCATCTCGATGCTGGCCCAGCTCGGTGAGACCGCCAAGACCAGCAAGCAGGTGGCCGCCGGGGTCGCCTATTTGCGGAAGACCCAGCACCCGGAGGGGTCCTGGTACGGCCGCTGGGGCATGAACTTCATCTATGGAACCTGGTCGGTGCTGTGCGCCCTCAACATGGCCGGCGTCGACCACAAGGACCCCATGATCCGCAAGGCGGCGGCCTGGCTGACCTCGATCCAGAACGACGACGGCGGCTGGGGCGAGGACGCCGTCAGCTACCGGCTTGACTACAAGGGCTGGGAGGCCGCCCCCTCGACCGCCTCGCAAACGGCATGGGCCTTGCTTGCCCTGATGGCGGCAGGCGAGGTTGATCACCCGGCCGTTGCCCGCGGGGTGGAGTACCTGATTGCAACACAAGACAAAAAAGGACTGTGGGACGAGCAGCGGTACACCGCCACAGGCTTCCCCCGCGTGTTCTACCTACGTTATCATGGTTACCCAAAGTTCTTTCCGCTGTGGGCGTTGGCGCGGTATCGGAACTTGCGGAACACCAACAGCAGGGTGGTAGGGGTCGGAATGTGACTTTGGGGACGGGGGACTATGTTACCGCGGGTCAGGCCATCGACCCGCGGCCGATACTGATCGTGACCGGATTGGTTCAGGAGGCCCGCATCGCTGCTGGGCCCGGAATGGCGGTCATCTGTTCATCCAGCAGCCCGACCCAGTTGCGGGCGCTTCTGACGGTGGTGGATCCTGAGACGATTCGCGGCGTGATCTCGTTCGGCGTGGCCGGCGGGCTCGACCCGAGCTTGCGCTCCGGCGACGTCGTGCTGGCGACCGAGGTGCTCTCCGGCGACACCCGCTGGGCCGCCGGCCTGTCGCTCGGCGACGATCTGATCGATCGCCTGACGTCCGGCCGCCGCCGCGTCGTGCGCGGTAGCCTCGCCGGTGCCGAGGAAGTGGTCACGAAGCGCTCCTGCAAGGCGGCCCTGCACTCCGAAACGGGGGCCGCCGCGGTCGACATGGAAAGCCACATCGCCGCGGCCTACGCCGCCGACGCCGGGCTGCCCTTCGCCGCGGTCCGCGTCATCAGCGACCCCGCCCACCGCGCGCTGCCGGCGCTGGCCCGCGCCGCGATCAAGCCGAACGGCCAGATCGACCTCGGAGCCGTGCTGCGCGGCATCGTGCGCAATCCGGCAACGCTGCATGCCCTGGTCTCGACCGGCATCGACTTCAACCGCGCGCTGCGCTCCTTGCGCGGCTGCCGCGATTATCTGATCGGGACGGAGTTCGTCGAGAGCGAGGCCTTGGTGTCGAAGGCGGCCTGAGCGGGGGCTTCGATCTGAGAATAAAGAAAGGGCCCGGTCGCCATTGGCGTCCGGGCCTTTTTGTTTCGACGTTCGTAGCCCGGACGGAGCGAAGCGTAATCCGGGGCCTTGGAGAGACCATCCCGGATTTCGCTTGCGCTCCATCCGGGCTACGGGCTCTGCGCTTTACGCCGCCGTCGAAGCCTTTTGCGCGGCCTTTGCCTGTGCGGCAGCGGCTTCGTCCTTGCGGATCTCCGACAGCTTCTTCTGGACCTGCTCGGAGAAGATGTACTGCGCCGGGCGCTGCTTGGAGAGGTCGATCTCCGGCGCCATCGGGCCGCTCGTCCGCACGCCGCGCAGCGCCACCCACATCGCCTTCAGCGGGTTGTTGAGCGCTGCGGTCGCGGCCGTGGGCTCGTAGCCGCAATGGGCCATGCAGTCGGCACACTTCTCGTACTTGCCGGTGCCGTAGGAATCCCAGTCTGTGGTCTCCATCAGCTCCTTGAAGGTTTTCGCGTAGCCTTCACCGAGCAGGTAGCAGGGCTTCTGCCAGCCGAAGATATTGCGCGCGGGCATGCCCCACGGCGTGCACTCGTATTCCTGGTTGCCGGCGAGGAAGTCCAGGAACAGGCCGGAATGCATGAAATTCCACTTCTTGCCCTTGCCCATCGCAAAGACGTCGCGGAATAGCTTCTTGGTCTTGGTGCGGTTGAGGAAGTGCTCCTGGTCCGGCGCGCGCTCATAGGCGTAGCCCGGGGACATCGAGACGCCGACGCCGAGCTCGGTGGTGAGGTCGAGGAATTTGGCAATCTCCTCGGCCGGGTGGCCGTCGAAGATGGTGGCGTTGACGTTGACGGTGAAGCCGCGCGCCTTGGCCGCCTTGATCGCTGACACCGCGCGGTCGAACACGCCCTTCTGCGACACGGCCTTGTCGTGGTGGTCGCGCAGGCCGTCGAGATGCACCGAGAAGAACAGATAGGGCGAGGGCTCGAACAGATCGAGCTTCTTCTCCAGCAGCAGCGCGTTGGTGCAGAGCGAGACGAACTTCTTGCGCGCGACGAGGCCGCGCACGATCTCGCCGATCTCCTTGTGGATCAGCGGCTCGCCGCCGGGAATGGCGACCATCGGCGCGCCGCACTCGTCGGCGGCGTCCCAGCACTCCTGCGCCGTCATGCGGCGGTTGAGGATCGCATCGGGATAATCGATCTTGCCGCAGCCGACGCAGGCGAGGTTGCAGCGGAACAGCGGCTCCAGCATCAGCACGAGCGGATAGCGCTTGCGGCCAAGCAGTTTCTGCTTGAGCAAATAGCCGCCGATACGCATTTCCTTGAAGAACGGGATAGCCATTACAGGTTTCTTTCTGGGCTTTTCAATTCGGGTGGGTCAGCTCGCGGCCAGTTGGGCCGGAAGCCGGAATTCGATGTTTTCCTCGCGGCCCGGCAACACCGAGACCTTTACCGGTCCGATCCGCCGCATCGCTTCGATCACGTCATCCACGAGTACCTCGGGCGCCGAAGCGCCGGCCGTGACGCCGACGGTCCTGGCATCCTTCAACCACTCCGGATTGAGCTCGCTGCCGTCGGCAATCAAATAACTCGCGACGCCGGCCTCAGTGCCGATTTCGCGGAGCCGGTTCGAGTTCGAGCTGTTGGCAGCGCCCACCACCAAGATCACGTCGACCAGCTTGCTCAAGTCCCTTACCGCAGATTGGCGGTTCTGTGTCGCATAGCAGATATCCCGGATATCCGGACCTTGAATGTCTGTAAAGCGGGCCTGAAGGGCCGCGATGATGTCCTTGGTGTCGTCGACCGACAGGGTGGTCTGGGTGATGTAGGCCACTGGCGTATCCGCCGGCAGGGTCAGCGCCTTAACCTCTTCAACGCTCTGGACAAGCTGCACCGGCCCCGGGACCTGGCCCATCGTGCCCTCGACCTCGGGATGGCCGGCGTGGCCGATCAGGATCAGGCTGCGGCCCTTGCCGATGTAGCGCTTCCCCTGATTGTGAACTTTCGTGACCAGCGGGCAGGTGGCATTGAGCACCGGAAGGTCGCGCGCCACGGCCTCTTCCTCGACGCTGCGGGCGACGCCATGGGCGCTGAACACCGTCACCGCCTTCGGCGGTACCTCGGAGAGTTCCTCGACGAAGATGGCTCCTTTGGCCTTCAGGCTCTCGACCACGTATTTGTTGTGCACGATCTCATGGCGCACGTAGACGGGCGGGCCGTACTTCTCCAGCGCCCGCTCCACGATTTCGATTGCTCGTACCACCCCCGCGCAGAAGCCACGCGGTTGCGCCAGATAAACTTCCATTGGACGCCCATCACGCAAGTTGCACCAATCCGCTCTTTGCAGTCCCCAAGCGGCACTCCGATACTGACCAATGAGTTGCAATATCCGCACCATTGGTTCGCGCCTGCGGTAGCCACCCACCCCTGTGGACGGCGCCGGCGCATGGAGGCGCAATACTTTGTGTCAAAAAATCGGCGGCAGGGGAAGGTGGAACCGCTGAGGGAGGCGTCTATGAGGTATTTTAGTAGGGATTGCGGTGTGCCTGCGTGCGCGACATTCCTGCATAGTCCTTCGTCACGTTCCCGCCTCAACTCCCTGGCTATACGGCCGCCCCGCATGATTTTGCCACGGTCTCCCGCCGTTTACCTCGAACCTTCTGGCGGCGAGAACCACCCAAAACAGCAATAGGTTTCGGCCGGGAACTCCGATAAACAGCGGGCGTTTCCGGCAAGCTGTTAACCGCAGAAAGAAAAGAAGTGCTGCAAAGCGTCGTCGTTGCCATCGTCAGGGCCTGCACCCGGTTTGCCTCCCTCGTCGTCGTTCTCGGGCTCCTGCTGTCGGTGGGGGCGGGCTATTACGCTGCGCGCCATTTCGCCATCAACACCGATATCAACTCGCTGATTGCCCAGAATCTGGACTGGCGGCAGCGTGACCAGCAATTCGACAAGGCGTTCGATCAGAACGAAATGATCCTCGCTGTGGTCGAGGCCAGGACGCCGGAAATGGCGAGCGCCGCGGCAGACGCGCTCTATGCCAGGCTGAAGGACGACAGGACCAACTTCCACTCGATGCAACAGCTCGGCAGCGGCGCGTTCTTCGAGCGGAACGGCCTGTTGTTCCTGCCGACCGAGGAGGTCGGCAAGATCACCGGCCAGTTCGAAGCCGCCGCGCCGCTGATCGAGATCATGGCCGGCGATCCCTCGATCCGCGGCCTGACCGGGGCGCTGGAGACCGGCCTTGCCGGCGTCAAGCGGGGCCAGGTCAAGCTCGACAGCACCGAGCGGCCCTTCAACCTGATCGCGCAGACAGTCGAGACCGTGCTCAACAAGGGCAACGCCAGCTTCTCCTGGCGCGAACTCGTCAGCGACGAGCCGCTCAAGGATTCCGACAAGCGCACCTTCATCGAGTTCAAGCCGATTCTCGACTACAACGCGCTGGAGCCCGGCAAGGATGCGACCGACGCGATCCGGAAAGCGGCGGCGGATCTGGATTTTGCTGGCAAATACCAAGCGCGGGTGCGGCTGACCGGCCCGGTGCCGATCGCCAACGAGGAATACGCCACCGTTCAAGAGGGCGCGGTCGTCAACGCCGTCGGCACGATTCTCGTCGTGCTGGTCATCCTGTGGCTCGCACTGCATTCGTCGAAGATCATCTTCGCGGTGTTCGTCAATCTGTTCGTCGGTCTGGCGATCACGACAGCGGCCGGCCTGATGATGGTCGGATCGTTCAACCTGCTGTCGATTGCGTTCGCGGTGCTGTTCGTCGGCTTAGGGGTCGACTTCGGCATCCAGTACAGCGTCCGCTACCGCTCGGAGCGCTACAAGCACGATGATCTCGCGGGCGCGCTGGTGCTGGCAGCCAAGCGCTCGGCGGTGCCGCTGTCGCTGGCGGCGATGGCGACGGCCGCGGGCTTCCTCTGCTTCATGCCGACCGACTACAAGGGCATCGCAGAGCTCGGCCAGATCGCCGGCGTCGGCATGCTGGTGGCGTTCATCTCGTCGATCACCGTGCTGCCGGCACTGCTCAAGCTTCTGAACCCGCCCGGCGAGCCGGAGCCTGTCGGGTACGCCTTCCTGGCGCCGCTCGATCACTTCCTGGAAAAGCATCGGGTGCTGATCGTCGGCGGCACGCTGCTGCTCGCGCTCGGCGGCCTGCCGCTGCTCTACTTCATGAAGTTCGACTTCAACCCGATGAACCTGCGCAATCCGCACGCCGAGTCGATCGCCACCTTCCTCGATCTGCGCAAGGACCCCAATACTGGTGCCAATGCCATCAACGTGATGACCACGTCCGAGGAGCAGGCAAGGCAGGTCGAGGCGAAGCTGGAGAAGGTGCCCGAGGTTCTCAGGGTGATGTCGCTCGACAGCTTCGTGCCGCAGGACCAGCCGCCGAAGCTGAAGCTCATCGCGCAGGGCGCCAAGGTGCTGAATCCCGCGCTCAACCCCGATCAGATCGATGCGGCACCGACGGACCAGGAGAATGTCGAATCGCTGAAATCGTCGGTCGACAATCTGCGCCGGACGGCCGGCGACGCGAAGGGCCCGGGCGCTGTCGCCTCGCGCCGTCTTGCCGATGCGCTCGAAAAGCTCGCCAATGGCGACGAGGCCACGCGCAACAAGGCGCAGGACGTGTTCGTCGTGCCATTGAAGATCGTGTTCGACCAGCTCAGGAACGCGATGCAGGCAGGTCCCGTCACCCTGAGCTCACTGCCGCCCGATCTCGTCAGCGCCTGGAAGAGCAAGGACGGCATCATCCGCGTCGAGGCGCTGCCCAAGGGTGATCCCAACGACAACGATACGCTGCGCAAATTCGCGGCGGCGGTGCTCCAGGCCGAGCCGACTGCGATCGGCGGGCCGGTCTCGATCCTGAAATCCGGCGACACCGTGGTGAAGGCGTTCATCCACGCCGGCGTCTATGCGCTGCTGGTGATCGGGCTGCTGCTGTGGATCACGCTGCGCCGCTTCGTCGACGTGCTGATGACGCTGGTGCCGCTGCTAGTTGCCGGCGCGGTGACGCTCGAGATCTGCGTGTTGATCGGACTGCCGCTCAACTTCGCCAACATCGTCGCGCTTCCGCTGCTGCTCGGCGTCGGCGTCGCCTTCAAGATCTATTATGTCGTGGCCTGGCGCTCGGGCAGGACGAACCTGCTCCAGACCAGCCTGACGCGCGCGATCTTTTTCAGCGCGCTGACGACCGCGACCGCGTTCGGCAGCCTGTGGCTGTCGAGCCATCCCGGCACGTCCAGCATGGGCAAGCTGCTGGCACTCTCGCTGGTGACGACGCTTGCCGCCGTGCTGCTGTTTCAGCCGGCCCTAATGGGCAAACCCCGCAATCTCAGCGAGTAGGCAGATGTCGCCGACCGGGTCGGCGGCGCCCTTCTGAGCGGGCTTGGCTGCGCCGGCGGCCTTGGGAGCTGCGGGCGCAGGCGTGGTGGTGCCGCTCCCGGCTTGGGCTGCTTGGGCCCCTTGCCCCGCTTGCCCCCCTTGGGGCTTCGGCGCAGTGCCGCTGGATTTCGCTGCGCCCTTGGCCATGGCGTTGGCAGGGCTCGAAGGGATCGGCGGGCCGACCCGGGTCCAGGTTTCGCCGCCGCAGAGGAAGCCCATGACGCAGCCCTTGATCTCGAGCTGGTCGGGACCGGCCGGCGTGATGGTCGCGCTGTAGAGCTGGCCGTCGTTGGCGTTGTAGACCTGTCCTTCCCACTGATCGACGCCGGGCTTCTTCTTCATGTCGATCAGGGTTGCCATGCCGAGCGTCGGCCTGTTCTTTTTCGAGGCGTCCGGATTGTTCTGGTCGCGTCCGCCGGGCTGTTTTTCCCAGGAAACCGCGCCCCACATGCTGCCATAGCATTGGGCGACGCGAATGTTGGCAACGCCGTCGGCGACCCGCCAGTCGCCGGTCGGATCCGCGGCGAGCGCGGGCGTCAGGCCGGCGTAACCGCCAGCCAGTATTAGTCCGGTGTAAAGGGCCAAACGCATGTGTGTTCCTTGGCAGTGCAACATGGTCTAAAGCTGTGCTTGCGAAGATGGTCCGAAAAAGGGCAAAAGGCCGCACAGACCGTTTTCAGTAACGGTCCGTTTTCAGTTGACGAGACGGCCCTCAACCGAAGTATGTAGCGGATGCACAGCCCAAATCCAGACATGTCTCAGCTATTCGCGGACCGTCAGGCCCAGCGCAGCACCCTGCATAACCGGTATCTGAACGAGCAGTTCGTCCGGGTTCTCAAGACCATCGGCTACGATGTCGGCTTTCAGAAGGGGCATGGGCAGTATCTCTACGACCGTGAGGGCGCGCGCTATCTCGACCTGTTGTCCGGCTTCGGCGTGTTTGCGATCGGGCGCAATCATCCGGTCATGCGCGAGGCGCTCAAGAGCGTGCTCGATGCCGACCTGCCCAACCTCGTCCAATTCGACGTCTCGACGCTCGCAGGTGTGCTGGCCGAGCGCCTCCTGAAATACGTTCCCTATCTCGACAAGGCGTTCTTCGCCAATTCCGGCGCCGAATGCGTCGAGGCCGCGATCAAGTTCGCGCGCGGCGCGACGGGGCGTCCCGGCATCGTCTATTGCGCGCACGGCTATCACGGACTGACCTACGGCGCGCTGTCGCTGACCGGAGATGCCAATTTCCGCACCGGCTTCGAGCCGCTGCTCCCGGGCTGCACCGCGATCCCGTTCAACGACCTGGCGGCGCTGGAAAAGGCGCTGGCCTCGCGCGAGGTCGCAGCCTTCGTGGTCGAGCCGATCCAGGGCAAGGGCGTCAACATGCCCACCGACGAGTTCCTGCCCGGCGCGGCCGCGCTCTGCAAGAAATACGGCACGCTGTTTGTCGCCGACGAGATCCAGACCGGCATGGGCCGCACCGGCCGCTTCCTCGCGGTCGAGCACTGGAACGTCGAGCCCGACATGGTGCTGCTGTCGAAGTCGCTGTCGGGCGGCCACGTGCCGGTCGGCGCCGTGCTGACGCGCAAGAGCATCTTCGACAAGATCTTCAACCAGATGGACCGCGCGGTGGTGCACGGCTCCACCTTCTCCAAGAACGACCTCGCGATGGCCGCGGGCATCGCCACGCTCGACGTCATGGAATCGGAGAAGCTGATCGATGCGGCCGCCAAGCGCGGCGCCGAGCTGCGCCTCGCGCTGACGCGCATGGTGCCGGGCTACGAGCTGCTCAAGGAGGTCCGCGGCAAGGGCTTGATGATCGGCATCGAATTCGGTCCCCCGAAGTCGCTGCGCCTGCGGGCCTCCTGGAACGTGCTGGAGACGGCCAACAAGGGCTTGTTCTGCCAGCTCATCACCGTGCCGCTGTTCAAAGATCACAAGATCCTCACGCAAGTCGCCGGCCACGGCAGCCACACCATCAAGCTCTTGCCGCCACTCACGATCACCGAGGAAGACTGCGCCTGGATCGAGAAGGCGTTCGACGACGTCATCGCCGGCAGCCACAAGGTCCCCGGCGCGATCTGGTCGCTCGGTAAGACACTGGTGGACAACGCCGTGCGACGGTCGGCCTAGAGACGATCGCTCAGGCCGCCTCGTCCGCGGCCGAAACTTACTCCGCAAACTCGCGCACGGCTTCCACCACGTGCTCCGGCACTTCCTGCGCGACGCAGTGGCCGGCATCCTCGAAAACCCGCGTAGTCACGCCCGGGATCAGCGACACAGCGCGTCGCGCCATCTCCTTGTAGATTGGACCCGACTTCGCCGCTGTCGTGACGCGCACCGGACAGTCGAGCTTGGTGAGCGAGGCAAACGGATTGCCGCGGGCATCCCCAATGTAGACCTGCTCCATCGCCTCGTAGATGGGAAGCAAGATCGCGGCTTCGATTTCGGGCGTGCAGCAGAGCCGGACGCGGCCGTCATCCAGGGGCGCGAAGCCGTGGCGCACATACGCCCGTAGCGAGGTTTCGGTCCAATCCGCAAACGCCGGTGCTGCGCGGTAACGTTCGAACACGGCGTCGGGACTGTCGAACTCGGCGCGTCGGCGCAGCGTGCCCTGCACACGGGCGAGCGATTCCTCGCTCAATCCGCCGGAGCGCGCCGCGCGCGGGTCCATGACGGTCGGCTCCATCACGAACAGGCGCGCGAAGCGACCGGGCAGGAGTTTCGCCGCGAGAAGGAGATCGGTCGCACCGGCGCTGTGGCCGATCCCGTAGATGTCGCGGAGATCGAGCGTATCGACCACCCGGCAGACGTCGTCGGCGTAATCGAGGAAATGATAGGCGCCGGGTTTGTGGCTTGCGCCATGACCGCGTCGGTCGAGGGCATAGACGGTGTAGGTCGATGCGAGCTCGCGCGCGACCTCGTGCCATACGTGGGCGACGAAGCCGGTGCCGTGTACGAGCAGGGCAGGCGGCTTCCCGCTCTCGCCCCATTGCAGCATGGCGATCTCTGCGTCGGCGGGACCGATTGAGAAACGGTGCGGATCGATCATGAGCGATGGGATGCTACTTCGCATCCTCCAGGATCATCGTGGCCCCCTTCTCAGCGATCATCGCGGTCGGCGTATTGGTGTTGCCCGAGGTGATCGTCGGCATGATCGAGGCATCGACGATGCGCAGGCCGTCGAGGCCGTAGAATCGCAACCGCTCGTCCACCACCGCCATTGGATCGTTCGCAGTGCCCATCTTCGCGGTGCCGACGGGATGGAAGATGGTGGTGCCGATGTCGCCGGCGGCTTTCGCGAGGGAGGCATCGTCGTCGCCGACGGAGGGGCCGGGCAGATATTCACTGGGGCGATATTTGGCCAGCGCTTTCTGCTGCATCAGGCGCCGCGTGGTGCGAATGGCGTCGGCGGCGACCTGGCGGTCGTCGTCGGTCGACAGGTAATTTGGCGCGATGATCGGCTTCTCGTCAGGCGTTGTCGCGCGCAACCGCACAGTGCCGCGCGAGGTCGGTTGCAGATTGCACGCGCTCACCGTGATCGCAGGGAAACGGTGCAGGGGATCGCCGAACTTGTCGAGCGAGAGCGGCTGCACGTGGAATTGGATGTTGGCGCGGGCGCGCGTCGCATCGGAGCGCGTGAAGATGCCGAGCTGCGACGGCGCCATGGTGAGCGGGCCGCGGCGGCGGAAAGCGTAGTCGAGCCCCATCAGGCCGCGGCGCAACAGATTGTAATAGGTCTCGTTCAGCGTGCGCACGCCCTCGACCTTGTAGATCGCGCGCTGCTGCAGGTGATCCTGCAGATTGCGCCCGACGCCGGGCTTGTCCATGACGATGTCGATGCCGAGCGGCGACAGCCAGTCGGCCGGTCCAATGCCGGAGCGATGCAGCACCTGCACCGAGCCGATCGAGCCTGCCGAGAGCACCACCTCGCGCTTTGCGCGCGCCTCGATGATCTCGCCGTTCTGGATGAAGCGCACGCCGGCGGCGCGGCCCTGCTCGATGATGAGGCGGTCGACCAGCACGTGCTTCTCGAGCCGCAGATTGGGGCGCCTCAAGGCCGGCTTGAGGAAGCCGCGCGCCGAGGACCAGCGCCGGCCGCGCTTCTGGTTGACGTGGAAATAGCTGGTGCCTTCATTGTCGCCGGTGTTGAAATCCGGGATGCGCTTGATGCCCATCTCCTCGGCGGCGTCACCGACCGCGTCGAGAATGGCCCATGACAGCCGCGGCGCCTCGATGCGCCAGCCGCCGCCGGCGCCGTGATGCTCGCTGGCGCCGAGGAAGTGGTCCTCGAGGCGCTTGAACAACGGCAGCACGTCGTCATAGCCCCAGCCGGTCAGGCCAAGCTGGCGCCAATGATCGTAGTCGGCGGCCTGTCCGCGCATCGAGATCATGGCGTTGATCGCCGAGCAGCCGCCGATCACCTTGCCGCGCGGATAGGCCAGCGAGCGGCCGTTCAGGCCGGGCTCGGCCTCGGTCTTGAACATCCAGTCCGAACGCGGATTGCCGATCGCGAAGAGATAGCCGACCGGGATATGGAACCAGATCCAGTTGTCGTCGCCACCAGCTTCAAGGATGAGAACGCGGTTGCCTGGGACAGCCGACAGCCGGTTGGCGACGATGCAGCCCGCGGTGCCGGCTCCGACGACAATGTAGTCAAACTCACCTTCAAGCCGCCTCGGCATTCTGCTTCCACCCGGATGGTCTCTTTGCTTTCCGTTAATAGGCAGACGCAGCCGACCTGGACAAGCCCGGCCATGCCGGGTGAACAGGGCTAGACCCCGATTGCCGGCGGTTGGGTGGACCGACGCTTGCATGGTAGACAGACCTGCATCTCCAACAGCTCGAGACCTTCCATGCCCATCGTGAACCGCGTCGCCGACCTTCAACCCGATATCCAGGCCTGGCGGCGGGACATCCATCAGCACCCCGAGCTGCTGTATGATGTCCACCGCACCGCAGCATTCGTTGCGGACCGGTTGCGGGAGTTCGGCTGCGACGAAGTCGTGACCGGTCTCGGCCAGACCGGCGTCGTCGGTGTGATCAAGGGCAACAAGCCCACCGGCGAGGGGCTCAAGGTGATCGGCATGCGTGCCGACATGGACGCGCTGCCGGTCGAGGAGCAGACTAATCTGCCTTACGCCTCCAAGATTCCCGGCAAGATGCACGCCTGCGGCCATGACGGCCACACCGCGATGCTGCTCGGGGCGGCCCGCTATCTCGCCGAGACGCGCAATTTCGCCGGCGATGCCGTGGTGATCTTCCAGCCCGCCGAGGAGGGTGGCGCCGGCGGCGCGGCCATGGTCAAGGACGGCCTGATGGAGCGGTTCGGCATCGAGCAGGTCTACGGCATGCACAATGGCCCGGGCATCCCGGTCGGCTCGTTCGCGATCAGGCCGGGCCCGATCATGGCGGCGACCGACGAAGTCGACATCATGATCGAGGGTGTCGGCGGCCACGCCGCGCGTCCGCACAAATGCGTCGATTCCGTGCTGGTCGGCGCGCAGGTGATCACGGCCCTGCAGTCGATCGTCTCGCGTAGCGTCGATCCCCTGGAATCGGCGGTCGTATCGATTTGCGAATTCCACGCCGGCAACGCCCGCAACGTCATTCCGCAGACTGCGACCCTGAGAGGCACCATCCGCACGCTGTCGCCGGAGGTGCGCAAGCTGGTCGAGAAGCGCGTGCATGAAGTCGTGGCGGGCATGGCGCAGATCACCGGCGCCAAGATCGACCTGCACTACAAGCGCAATTATCCGGTCGTGAACAATCATGCGGCGGAGACCGAAGTGGCACGGCGCATCGCCACGCAGGTCGCGGGCGAGGCCCATGTCCACGAGATGGCGCCGCTGATGGGCGGCGAGGATTTCGCCTACATGCTGGAAGCGCGGCCCGGCGCCTTCATCTTCTGCGGCAACGGCGACAGCGCCGGCCTGCATCATCCCGCCTACAATTTCAACGACGAGGCGATCGTCTACGGCACGTCCTATTGGGTGAAGCTGGTCGAGGAGCAACTCGCGGCGTCGTAGGACCGGGTCCGAAGCACAGATGAAGGGCCCGTGCATTCCACGGGCCCTTGTCTGTTTGAGAAATCGGATCGTCAACAACGGCGTGAAGCCATTTCCCGCTGTATTCACGCAGCCCGTGCGGCCTTCTTCTGCAGGCCGGCGGCGATCTTCAGATCTTCGACGAAGCGCCGATATTCCAGAACCTTGGCTTCGGGATCAGGCAGTCGCAGCAGATAGGACGGGTGCACGGTCACCAGCGCCTTGCGGCCTTCGGGAAGCTCGATCAGCCGGCCGCGGTTCTTGCCGATCGGAGTGATCTTGCCGAACACGCTTTGCGCAGCGGTGGCTCCCATGGCGACGATCAGTTCGGGCTGGAGCGCCGCAACTTCCCGCTCATACCATTGCCGGCACGCCCGGATCTCGGGTGTGTTCGGCTTCTGGTGGAGGCGGATCTTTCCGCGCGGCACGAATTTGAAGTGTTTCACCGCGTTGGTGACATAGACCTTCTTGCGATCGACGCCGGCCTCCTCCAATGCGCGATCGAGCATTTGCCCGGCCGGGCCGACAAAGGGATGACCGGCAAGATCTTCCTTGTCGCCGGGTTGCTCGCCGACCAGCATGATTGTTGCATTCTTCGGCCCTTCGCCGAACACGGTCTGTGTGGCGTCCTTGTAGAGGTGGCAGGCGCGGCAATGCGCGGCCTCCTCGCGGAGCGTTTCGAGATCGTCGGCAGCTGGCTTGCGTCTCATCGGAGCCTCCGGCCGCTTCTGAGGCTTGTGCGGATCGGTTGCGGCATTGGCGATCATGGCGCCGGTCATGCGCTCGGCGTCCTCAATCAAGGGCTTAATGATCGAAGCCTCGGGCAGGTTCCTCCAATATTTCTTCGGCATCTCGGCCTGCATCGCCTTCACCTTGAGCCGGGCCGGATTGAAGATGCTGGCATAGTAGCGCCGCCAGGTTTCCTCCAGCCGGTCTTCGCCCGGCGCCTCGCTCTTGCTGACGCCCGGCGTGAACGAGAGCGCATGGCCGTCCCAATGCGCGCAGAGGTCCGGCGTCAGGATCGACCAGGGCATGTCGGCAAAGCGCTTGGCGAAGAACGGCGCGGCGAGCTCGACGACGTGATGCTCCGGCTCGAACCAGGCGACGTAGTGCGCCTGGCGTTCCCGGCCGATCTCGCGGAAGCGCACGAAGGCATGCATCTTGTGCTCGTCGCGATAGACCGCTTTCGCCATGGCCGTGACAAGCGCGACATCGGGGTCGGTCGCGACCTCAATGAGATCGTGATTGTCCTTCAGCCGGAACAGCAGGCGATACAGGATCGCAAAGCGCTCGCTGTCGCGATGCAGGATCGCCGCCTTGGCAAGCTCGACGAATTTTACCGAGACGGTGAACGTGCCCTCATTCACCTCGAGGATCGGAGACGGCGAGGACGGTGCGAACAGCTCGGCTTCGTGGCCCTGCACGGTCCAGGTGACCGCGCCGGGCGGCACGTGATGGAGCACGAGGCTGCGCGCGGCTTTGCGCCAGCCGTCGAAATCGGTTTCGGTGTCGAGCATGATGTACTGCATCAGAAGTCAAATCCCAGTTGCGTTGCTTTCGGCTTGAACCGTTCGATCAACCCGGCGGCATCGAGACGATGCGGTGAGGGACGGTGATCGCTGAGGACGATGAACGGCAGCGCCTTGTTGCGGGGCACATGCAGCCGCGCGAGATCGGCGAGGCGGATCGTGGTTGTGCGCCGCGTCGCGATGATGCGCTCGACCGTCCTGGTGCCGAAGCCCGGCACCCGCAGCAGCTCCTCGCGGCTGGCGCGGTTGACGTCGAGCGGGAAGCGGTCGCGGTGGCGCAGCGCCCAGGCGAGCTTGGGATCGATGTCGAGCGGCAGCATCGCGCTGTCGTCGACGATCTCGCCGACGTCGAAGCCGTAGAACCGCATCAGCCAGTCGGCCTGGTACAGCCGGTGCTCGCGCAGCAGCGGCGGCGCGCGCAGGGGCAGCGCGCGGCTGGCATCGGGGATCGGGCTGAAGGCGGAGTAATAGACGCGCCGCAGCCGGTAGGCGCCGTAGAGATTGGCGCTGGTGTGGAGAATGGTGTGATCGGAGGCGCTATCTGCGCCGACGATCATCTGCGTACTTTGTCCGGCGGGCGCGAAGCGCTGCGGTTTGGCCTTCGTCTTGGCGCTGCGGCTCTCCTCGGCTTCGTCCAGCTTCAGCCGCAGCCGGCCCATGGTGCGGCGGATCGCACGCACGTCCTTCTCCGGCGCGAATTGCTGCAGGCTCGTCTCTTCAGGCATCTCGATGTTGATCGAAAGGCGGTCGGCATATTTGCCGGCCTCGGCGATCAGCGCGTCGTCGACCTCGGGAATGGTCTTCAGATGGATGTAGCCGCGGAAATGATGCTCCTCGCGCAGTTTTCGCGCGACGCTCACCACTTGCTCCATCGTGTAATCAGGGCTGCGGATGATGCCGGAGGAGAGGAACAGGCCCTCGATGTAATTGCGCCGGTAGAAGTCGAGCGTGAGCTTGACCAATTCGTCGATGGTGAAGCGGGCGCGTGGGACGTTCGAAGAGGCGCGGTTGACGCAATAGAGGCAATCGTAATTGCAGGCGTTGGTCAGCAGCACCTTGAGCAGGGAGATGCAGCGTCCGTCCGGCGCGTAGGAATGGCAGATGCCCATGCTTGGGGCGGTCGAGCCCATGCCCTTGCCGTCGCTGGAATCCCGCTTCTCGGTACCGCTGGAGGCGCAGGATGCGTCGTATTTGGCGGCATCCGCCAGAATTTCCAGCTTGCGTTGTACGTCCATGTTTGAATCTCTTTGATTCCGCTCATGAATCTTTGGATGCGCCAATTCGATTGACTCTGCCGGCGCCGTTAGCTTTATATTAGAACATATCATGAACAAATGAGCCAGCCGCTGGTTCTCTTTTTGAGAGCCATCGGCAATCACCTCTGAGGAGCGGCGAGCATGAGCGGCGCACGTATGAGCGCGCTTGCGATCCTGCGCGGCCAGATCGAGCGCATCGAGACGGCGGAGGTCGTGCATCCGCGCGATCGCATCGGGCTCGGCCATGGCGCGGCCGACGCCGCGCTGAAGGGCGGGCTCGCGCGCGCGGCGATCCACGAGGTGTTTTGCGAAGGGCGTCAGGGCGCGGCCGCGACGGGCTTTGTCATGGGCCTTGCGGGACGCGTGAGTGCACGCCGGCCGCTATTGTGGGTGCGGCAGGATTTTTCGGAGCTCGAAACCGGTGCGCTGTCGATGAGCGGGCTATCCGAGCTCGGCCTCGATCCGCGCCGTGTGGTGATGGTGCGCGCCGCCGATGTCGAGAGCGCGTTGCGCACCTCGGCCGACGCGCTCGCCTGCGATGCGCTCGGCGCCGTCGTGCTCGAGCTCTGGGGCGAGACCAGGCAGTTCGATCTGGTGGCGAGCCGCAAGCTGACGCTGGCCGCGCAAGGCTCGGGCGTTACCGGCCTCTTGCTGCGGATGGCGGCGCAACCGCTGCCCTCGACCGCGGAGACACGATGGATGCTGCGTGCGGCGCCTTCGCCGCCGGGCTCGGTGTGGAGTGCCTGGGGCGCGCCGGTGTTCGATGCCGAACTCTTGCGCAATCGTCATGGCCCCTGCGGCCGGTGGATCATGGAATGGAATTGTGATGAGTGCCAATTCAGTGAACCGTCGACGTATCCTCAGCCTGTGGCTGCCGCGCCTGCCCATCGACAGGATTCAGCGGTTCGTTGGCAGCGCCGGGCTGGGTAAAATCAACCATGAGCCGAGCATTGTCGTCATCAAGGACAACAATGCGCTGGTGATCCATGCGCTGGACGAGGCCGCCGAGCGCCTCGGCCTGTATATCGGCCAACCGCTGGCCAATGCGAGGGCGATGTGCCCGGACTTGCGTGTGTTCGACGCCGATACCGTGGCCGATGCGAAGACGCTCAGCGATATCGCCGATTGGTGTGACCGCTTCACGCCGTTGGTGGCGCTCGATCCGCCGCACGGGCTGTTCCTGGACATCACCGGCTGTGCGCATTTGTTCGGCGGCGAGGCCGCGCTGTTGCGGACATTGGTCCGGGCGCTCGACCGGCAAGGCTTTGCCGTCAGCGCGGCGATCGCGGGCACCTCGGTCTGCGCCCGCACGCTGACGCGGCAGGTATCCGGCACCATCGTGGCCGATGGCGGCGAGGCGGAGGCGATCAGGTCGTTTCCAGTCTCCGCGCTCGGTGCGGGTGAAGCCATCACCACCGGCCTGCGCCGTGCCGGGCTGAAGACCATCGGCGACGTCGCCTCGCGCAGCGCCTCCGAGATCACGGCGCGGTTCGGCGCCCGGTTCTCCACGCTGCTCGCCCATGCGCTGGGGCAGGGCGATGCGCCGATCAGCCCGCGCAAACCGCTGCCCGACTACATCGTCGAGAAGCGCTTTGCCGAGCCGATCGCAACCGACACTATGATCGCGATGACGCTGTCGCGGCTCGCCGACACGTTGATCGCGTCCATGGAGAAGCAGGGCAAAGGCGCGCGGCGGCTTGAAGCGGCGTTCTTCCGCACCGATGGTGTGGTGCGTACGATCACGGTCGAGACCGGGCGTCCGGTGACGCGAAGCGCCGTGGTCGACCGCTTGTTCCGCGAGCGGCTCGATGCCCTCGCCGATCCCCTCGATCCCGGTTTCGGCTTCGACATGGTGCGATTGTCGGCGAGCCGCACCGAGATCGTGGTGCAGGAGCAGCGCGATCTCGATGCCCATGTTCACGACAATGACGAGCTCGCCGCGCTGATCGACCGCATCGCCGCGCGCATCGGCGGCAAGCGTGTCGTCGTGCACCTGCCGCAGGAGACCCATATCCCCGAAAGCGCGGTGCTGGCCGCATCGGCGCAGCATCATCTCGCTGCTGCCATGCAGGCCGAATGGCCGACGCGCGTCGCGAGCGAGCCGCCGCTGCGTCCCTTGCGGCTGTTCGACAAGCCGGAGCCGATCAAGGTGCCGTTCGCGACCGTGCCCGATGGCCCGCCGCATCAATTCACCTGGCGGCGCGCGCTGCATGCGGTGGTGCGGGTAGAGGGGCCCGAGCGCATCGCGATGGAATGGTGGCGGCAGGACGGCAAGCAGCTGACGCGGGATTATTTCCGCATCGAGGATGCCGAAGGCCTTCGCTTCTGGATCTTTCGCGACGGTCTCTATGAAGGCGAGGTGTTCGACGGTGACGGCAAGCCTGCGTCTCCCGGCTGGTATGTGCACGGTCTCTTCGCATGAATACGCTTAGCTATGCCGAGATCGGCATCACCACCAATTTCTCCTTCCTGCGCGGCGGCTCGGATCCGCGCGCCTATGTGCATCAGGCGAGCAAGCTCGGGATTCCCGCGATCGGCATTGCCGACCACAACACGCTTGCCGGCGTGGTGCGCGCCTACCAGGAGCTTGACAATGACGAGGTGCTGCACAAGCCGAAACTGTTGATCGGCGCTCGCATCGTCTTCATTGACGGCACGCCCGACATCCTGGTCTATCCACGCGATCGCGCGGCCTATGGCCGGCTGTGCCAGCTCCTCACGAGGGGCAAGCGTGGCGATGACATCACGCGGATCGAAAAGGGCGAGTGTCATCTCAGGCTTGACGATCTCCTGGAATTCTCGGAAGGCCAGCTCCTGGTGTTGACGCTGCCGCATCGTTTCGAGCTGGCGCGGGCGCTGGATGTCCTCGCAAAGCTGAAGGCGAGCCGTGCCGAGGGCGTGTGGCTGGCGGCGAGCCTGCTCTATCGCGGCGACGACAAGCGTCGCCTCTTGCGGCTCGATGATCTCGCCGCAAAGGCAAAGGTGCCGCTGCTCGCGACCAATGAGGTGCTGTATCACGATCCCCGCCGCCGTCCGCTCCAGGACGTGCTGACCTGCATCCGGGAAAAGACCACGATCGAGGCGATTGGGCGGAAGTTAGAGGCCAATGCCGAGCGCTTCCTGAAGACGCCGCGTGAAATGGCGCGGTTGTTCCGCGATTTTCCCGAGGCGATTGCGCAGACCATGCGCTTTGCGGACGCAATCGATTTCTCGCTCGATCAGCTGAAGTATCAATATCCCGACGAGCCGGTACCGCCGGGCAAGACCGCGCAAGGGCATCTGGAGGATCTGACCTGGGCGGGCGTCGACAAATATTTCGGCGGCAAGATCGGCGACAAGCTGCGCGCCACCTTGAACAAGGAGCTCGCGCTGATCGCCGAGCTGAAATATGCGCATTACTTCCTCACCGTGCATGACATCGTCCACTACGCGCGCAGCCAGAATATTTTGTGCCAAGGGCGCGGCTCGGCGGCGAATTCGGCCGTGTGCTACGTGCTCGGCATCACCTCGGTCGATCCAACCAAGGTGGACCTCTTGTTCGAGCGCTTCATCTCCAAGGAACGGCTGGAGCCGCCCGATATCGACGTCGATTTCGAACATTCGCGCCGTGAGGAGGTGATGCAATATGTCTATCGCCGCTACGGCCGCCACCGCGCCGCGATCATCGCCACCGTCATCCATTATCGCCCGCGCAGCGCCATCCGCGACGTCGGCAAGGCGCTCGGCCTGACCGAGGACGTCACCGCCGCGCTCGCCGACACCGTCTGGGGCAGCTGGGGCAAGGGCCTCAACGACATGCAGGTCCGGCAGGCCGGGCTCGATCCCGGCAATCCCATGATCAATCTCGCGGTCGAGCTTGCGACCGAGCTGATCGAATTCCCCCGCCATCTGTCCCAGCATGTCGGCGGCTATGTGCTGACCCAGGACCGGCTCGACACCTATGTGCCGATCGGCAATGCCGCGATGGACGACCGCACCTTCATCGAATGGGACAAGGACGACGTCGATGCGCTTCATATGATGAAGGTCGACGTGCTCGCCCTGGGCATGCTGACCTGCATCCGCAAGTGCTTTGACTTGATCGACCAGCACAAGGGCGAGCGTTTTGTGCTGGCGAGCGTCCCGCAGGACGATCCCAACGTCTACGACATGCTGTGCCGCGGGGAATCACTTGGCGTATTCCAGGTCGAAAGCCGCGCCCAGATGAACATGCTGCCGCGGCTGAAGCCGCGTACCTTCTACGATCTCGTCATCGAGGTCGCGATCGTGCGCCCCGGGCCGATCCAGGGCGACATGGTGCATCCTTACTTGCGGCGGCGGAACGGACTCGAGAAGGTGAGCTATCCCTCGCCGTCACCGGAGCATGGCGACAAGGACGAACTCTACAAGGTGCTGCACAAGACGCTCGGTGTCCCGCTATTCCAGGAGCAGGCGATGCGCATTGCGATCGAGGCTGCACATTTCACCTCCGAGGAAGCCAACGGCCTGCGCCGCTCGATGGCGACCTTCCGCAATGTCGGCACCATCGGCCAATATGAGGAGAAGCTGATCGGCAACATGGTGGCGCGCGGCTACGATCCCAACTTCGCCAAAAGCTGCTTTGACCAGATCAAGGGATTTGGCTCCTACGGCTTTCCTGAGAGCCATGCCGCGAGCTTTGCACAGCTGGTCTACATTTCGTCGTGGCTGAAACACTACCATCCCGACGCCTTCTGCTGCGGTCTGTTGAATTCGCAGCCGATGGGCTTCTATGCGCCGGCGCAGATCGTCAGCGATGCCCGCAAGAACGGCGTCGAGGTGCGCGACATCGACGTGTCCTACAGCTTTGCGCAGAACACGCTGGAGGAGGGAAGCGGCAAATTCTGCGCCGTGCGCCTGGGCTTCCGCCAGATCGATGGATTCCACTGGCTGGACGAGGACGAGGAGCGTCTGAAGCGCTCCCAGCTGTCATTCCGGGGCGACGCGTCAGCGTCGAGCCCGGAATCCATAACTCCGATCGGGAGTATGGATTCTAAGGTGCGCAATTGCGCAACAGGGCTCGCGCCAAGAGGCGCGCCCCGGAATGACAACGCGGAAAGAGTGCCCGATTGGACCGACCGCATCGTCGCCGCCCGCAACCGTCGTCCTTTCACCTCGCTTGAGGATTTCGCCCGCGACACCGGCCTGCCCAAGCGCGCGCTGATCCTCTTGGCCGATGCCGATGCGTTCCGCTCGCTCGGGCTCGACCGCCGCGAAGCGCTGTGGCAGGTGCGGCGGCTGCCCGACGACGTGCCGCTGCCGCTGTTCGAGGCGGCGACCGCGCGCGAGCAGCCGGACGAAGGCGCAAGACCGCTGCCGCTGATGCCGCGCGCGGAGCAGGTGGTCGCGGACTACCAGACCATCCGTCTGTCGCTGAAGGGACATCCGATGGAGTTTCTGCGCGAGATGTTTACGCGCGAGCGTATCGTCGCCTGCAAGGAGATCAGCCATGAGAACGAGCGGCGCCGCGTCCGCTGTGCCGGCGTGGTGCTGGTGCGGCAGCGGCCGGGCAGCGCCAGCGGCGTCGTGTTCATGACGCTGGAGGACGAAACCGGCATCGCCAATGTCGTGGTGTGGCCCAAGATCATGGAGCAGTACCGGAAAGAAGTGATGGGCGCGCGCCTCATCCTGGTCGAAGGCTACATCCAGAGCAGCCCGGAGAAGGTGACGCATCTCATCGCCCAGCGCATGATCGATCGCTCGCACGATCTGGTCGGATTGGCCAACGATGCGCTCGGCCGCAAGCATCCGCTGCCCGCAGGCGCCACCGTGGTCGAACCGCTGAACGAAGACCCTCGCGCGCTTACGGACATGCCCGCGCAAAAAATCCGTCACCCCCGCAACGTCCGTATCCTGCCGCCCTCGCGGGATTTTCATTGAGCGAGCGCGGGCTACTGCCGACGTTTGTTGCGATGATTGCGCCTCATTCTCAGTCGTCATGCCCGGGCTTGACCCGGGCATCCACGTCTTTCGGAGTGCGCAGCAGTGCGTGGATGGCCGGTCAAGCCCGGCCATGACGGAGGAGAGAGAGCTCGGCAAGCTGCCCTCAAAAATTCACCCTGTTCGAAATCGCGCCGTCCACGACGAAATTCGAACCCGTCGTGAATCCCGACACCGGGCTGGCCAGAAACACCGCCGCGCTCGCGATGTCCTGCGGCGTTGCCATGCGGCCGGTCGGGTTGCGCTTCATCGCGTCCTGGTACCGCTCCGGCATGTTCTTCTCGATCATCTCCCAGACGCCGCCTTTGAAATAGACGGTGCCGGGCGACACGACATTCACGCGGATCTTCTTCTTCGCGTATTGCCGCGCCAGTCCCTTGGCCATGTGGATCAGCGCGGCCTTGATCGGGCCGTAGGAGCTGGCCGTGTCCGCCTGCGCCGCGGAGATCGACGAGATGATCACGAAGGCCGCATCGCCGCTGCCGGCGCCGCTTGTCTCGAGGAACGGTCGGGCGGCGTCGAAGGCGTGCACGGCGCCGAGCACATCGAGCCGAAAGTTCTGCTCCCAGGATGCGGGATCGTGCCCTTGCGCCATTGCGCCGGCATTGGAGAACAGCATGTTGATGCCGCCGAGCTCTTGCGCAGCCGTCTCGATCCAGCTTTTCAGCGCCGCGCCGTCGGTGACGTCGACGGGGCCGCCGGTGGCGCGGATGCCGCCCGCCTTCAGCTCCGCGACGGTGGCCGCAACCTGATCGGCGTTTCGCGCGCACACCGCGACATTGGCGCCTTCGCCGGCCAGCGTCGCCGCAATCGCCCGCCCGATGCCACGCGTGCCGCCGAGCACGACGGCGTTCTTGCCTTTGAGACCGAGATCCATTGTTGGCTCCTTTTTGTTGGTGCTGCGAGTGTAGCTGTTTCGCGAGGCGCCCAGAAGCCTCCACGTCGTCATTGCGAGCCACCGGGTCCGCGCAAAGCGCGGCCCGATGACAGGCTCCGCGAAGCAATCCAGAAATGCATCCGCGGAAGGATCCTGGATTGCTTCGTCGCAAGGGCTCCTCGCAATGACGCGGAGAGACTTCACTCCGGCGCCGCTCCCACCGGCGGGCCGCCGGGCGGGCGGTGCAGGAAGGTCAACGAGGCATAGGCGCCGGCCCAGGAGCCGATTGCGGCAAAGGCAACGTAGAAGGCGTTCTCGGTGTAGCTGATCACGGCGTAAGAGGAGAGCAGGTACCAGACCGCGCTCCAGTTCGCCGCCGGGATGCGCTTGCGCGCGATCACGGCCGAGGTGAACATGACATAGACGGCGTCGGTGGCCGCCGTCGCGATGAACACGGCACCTGCGATGAGGGGATCGATGGCGGCCATTGCAATCCTTTCTGCGATCATGACACGGTCGCGAAAAGTACAGCAAATGAGCGGGCAGAGAAGCAGCCATGCAAAGCCCCGCCGACATTCTGGCTGCGGAATCTCGGTCGGCTCGAGGGCGGATTGAATACCCCAGATGTTACGGGAGAGGCCGTACATTCTGCGTTCATACAGCACATGCAATCTGGCTTCGGCACGTTGAAGGCGGTGCAGCATTCCGCTTGGCTGTCGAAGACGCCGGCGCAATGGAGCCGTCCGGCGATGCAGCTCGGCAGTCATCCGGCACAATGGCCGGGCCGAAGCTGACATGAAGCTGACATGTCGCAAAATTTTAACGCAGACGGAAAGGGCCGACGCGTTTTTTAGGTTGTTTGAAATCCCAATTCGGCACTATTAGCGCGACCGATGCGGCAATCATCTGCCGAGATCGTCGCAGACACGACCGGGCCCATGGCAGTTGAGATTACCAAGCGATTGCACGTGATTGCAAAACAACGGGTGATCGCATCCGTAGTTTTACTAGCTGTCGCCGGCGCCGGTGTCGGAGCGTACGGCTTGTTCTCTTCGGGCCCGAAGGCAAAAAAGCACTCCGAGATCTCCAGCCAGTCGCGCAGGAACGCGCAGACCTTCACGCCGACACCGTCCGAATGGGCGACGCTGACGATTGAACCGGTCGCCGCCAGGAGCTTCCGGGCCGAGTATGTCACCGAGGGCAAGGTCGCGGTCGACGAGGATCGTTCGACGCCGGTGTTCTCGCCTTATGCAGGCCGTGTCACCAAGCTGCTCGCCAAGCCCGGCGAGACGCTGAAGCAAGGGCAACCGCTGTTTACCATCGAGGCCGCCGACACCGTGCAGGCCCAGAACGATTTCATCGCGGCGATGACCTCGCAGAACAAGGCGAAGTCGGCGCTCGAGCTTTCGGACATCCAGTTCAAGCGCGCCAAGGACCTCTACGAGGGCCATGCCATTCCGCTCAAGGATTATCAGCAGGCGGAAGCGGCTCAGGTGCAGGCGCGCAACGACATGCGCTCTTCGGTGACGGCGTTGGAAGCCGCGCGCAACAAGCTGCGCATCCTCGGCTTCACCGACGAGGCCATCAAGACGTTCCAGGAAAAGGGCGTCATCGATCGGGAGATCACGATCTACTCGCCGATCTCCGGCACCGTCGTGCAGCGCAAGATCGGCCCGGGCCAATACGTCAATTCCGGCGCGAGCGATCCAGTCTTCGTGGTCGGCGACCTCTCCACGGTCTGGCTCACCGCCTTCGTGCGCGAGAGCGACGCGGCCGCGGTGTGCATCGGGCAGGACATCGCCGTCAATGTGATGGCGCTGCCGGGCCGTCCGTTCAGCGCCAAGATCAACTACGTTGCCGCCGCGATCGACCCCGCCACCCGCCGCCTGCTGGTGCGCGCCACCATCGACAACAGGGACGGGCTGCTCAAGCCGGAAATGTTCGCGAACGTCACGATCTATTCGGCCGGCGACCGCGCCGCGCCCGCCGTGCCGAAACAGGCGCTGATCTACGAGGCCGACAAGGTCCGCCTCTGGGTCGCGCGCGAGGACAAGTCGGTCGAGCTGCGCCAGATCAAGATCGGTCTCATCAACGGCAACCTCGTCGAGGTCACCAGCAATCTGAAACCCGGCGAGCAGATCGTCACCAAAGGCAGTCTGTTCATCGACCGCGCGGCGTCCGGCAGCTGATCGACGACCCAAGAAAATTGAAGACCTGAATGGATCGTCTCGTTGCCCTTGCCGTCAACCGGCGTTTCCTGATGGTCGGCATGTTCGTCGCCGTCCTGATCGGCGGCCTGATCGCGTTCAACCGGCTCAACATCGAGGCCTATCCCGACCCGACCCCGCCGATGGTCGATATCGTGACGCAGAGCCCGGGCCTGTCGGCGGAGGAGATCGAGCGCTACATCACGATCCCGATCGAAACCCAGGTCGCCGGCCTGAAGAACATCAAGACCATCCGCACCATCTCGCTCTACGGTCTGTCCGACGTCAAAATCCAGTTCTCCTTTGCCTACACCTATGACGAGGCGCTGCAGCAGGTGCTGAATCGCCTGGCGCAGCTCGCGCCGCTGCCCGGCAACGTGCAGCCGCAGATCTCCCCGCTCAGCCCGATCGGCGAGATCTTCCGCTATCGCCTCGTCGGTCCGCCGAACTATAGCGTGCTCGACCTCAAGACCATCCAGGACTGGATGCTGCAGCGCCGCTTCCGCGCGGTGCCCGGCGTGATCGACGTCACCGGCTGGGGCGGCAGGAGCAAGACCTACGAGATTCAGGTGGATTTCAACAAGCTGGTCGCCAACGGCCTGACGCTGCCGCAACTGCTCCAGGCGGTCGGCAATTCCAACGTCAATGTCGGCGGCAACACCGTCGATATCGGCCAGCAATCCGCCGTGGTGCGCGGCGTCGGCCTGATCCGCTCGATCGATGACCTCGCCAACACCATGGTGGCGCAGGCCGGCGGCAATCCGGTGCTGGTCAAGGACGTCGCCACCGTTACCGTCGGCCAGAAGCCGCGCCTCGGCATTGCCGGCCTCGACGATTCCGACGACATCGTGCAGGGCATCGTCCTGATGCGGCGCGGCGAGCAGAGCTCGCCGACCATCAAGCGCGTCCATGAGCTCGTTCAAGCCATCAACAATTCCAGCATCCTGCCGCCTGGCGTGCGCATCGAGCGCATCTACGACCGCGGCGACCTGATCGAGCTCACCACCCACACCGTGCTGCACAACATGGTGGTGGGCATCCTGCTGATCGTGCTGTTGCAGTGGATCTTCCTCGGCGATCTCCGCAGCGCGCTGATCGTCGGCGCCACCATCCCGTTCGCGCTGTTTTTCGCGGTCATCATCCTGGTGCTGCGCGGGGAATCGGCCAACCTCCTGTCGGTCGGTGCGATCGATTTCGGTCTCATTGTCGATGCCACCGTGATCATGGTGGAGGCGATCTTCCGCCGCCTGACGCAAACGACACCGATGTCGGAATCCGAGCATATGTCGCCCGAGACGCTGTTCGGCATGAAGAGCCATGCCATCCTCAGCGCGGCGGCCGACGTCTCGCGATCGATCTTCTTTGCCGCGGCGATCATCATCGCGGCGTTCCTGCCGCTGTTCACGCTCTCTGGCGTCGAGGGCAACATCTTCGGACCGATGGCGCGGACCTATGCCTACGCACTGGCCGGCGGCCTGCTTGCCACCTTCACCGTGACTCCCGCGCTGTCCGCGATCATCCTGCCGGCGCATGTCGAGGAGACCGAGACGAAGGTGATGCTGATCCTGCACCGGCTCTACATGCCCGTGCTGAACTGGGCGGTCGCCAACCGCAACATCGTCCTCGGCGCCGCGGTCGGTCTGGTGTTGATGACGGTCGCGCTCGCCCGGCTGCTCGGCCTCGAATTCCTGCCGAAGCTGGAGGAGGGCAACCTCTGGATCCGCGCCACGCTGCCGCCGACCATCTCGCTGCAGGAAGGCAACAGCTACGTCAATGAGATGCGCAAGGTGATCCGCGCCCGGCCCGAGGTCGAATCCGTCGTGTCGCAACACGGCCGTCCCGACGACGGTACCGACGCCGCCGGCTTCTTCAACGCCGAGTTCTTCGCGCCGCTGAAGCCCGCGAGCCAGTGGCCCGGTACCCGCGACAAGGAAGAGCTGACCGCGCAGCTGCTCAAGCAGCTCGACGATCGCTTCCCCGGCGTCGAGCTCAACTTCTCGCAATATCTCCAGGACAACGTCTCCGAAGCCGTCTCCGGCGTGAAGGGCGAGAACTCGATCAAGCTGTTCGGCAGCGATCTCCAGGCGCTCACCGACACCGCCAACAAGATCAAGCAGGTGCTGTCGACCGTGCAGGGCGTCACCGACCTTGCGGTGTTCACCTCGCTGGGCCAGCCGACCGTTCAGATCGACATCGACCGCGCCAAGGCGGCGCGCTACGGCCTTGCACCGGGCGACATCAACGCGACCATCAAGGTCGCGATCGGCGGCGACACCGCCGGCGACCTGTATGAGCCCGGGAGCGACCGCCACTTCCCGATCATCGTGCGCCTCGCGCCGGAATACCGCCGCAGCGCCGAGGCGATCCAGAATTTGCGGATCGGTGCGCCTGGGCCGAACGGCTCCGTCATGCAGATCCCCTTAAGCGAGGTCGCGACCATCAGCCTCGTCTCGGGTGCGGCCTACATCTATCGCGAGCAGCAGGAGCGTTATCTGCCGATCAAGTTCTCGGTGCGCGAACGCGATCTCGGCAGCGCGATCCGCGAGGCGCAGGACAAAATCGCCGCGCAGGTGCAGCTGCCGCCGGGCTCGCACATGGAATGGGTCGGCGAGTTCGGCAACCTCCAGGACGCGATCCGGCGGCTCTCGATCGTGGTGCCGATCTCGCTGGCGCTGATCGGCGTGCTGCTCTGGTTTAATTTCGGCTCGATGACCGACACGTTGCTCGCGATGAGCGTGATTCCGATGGCGATCTTCGGCGGCGTGCTCGGCCTCTTGATCTCGGGCACCGCGTTCAGCGTCTCCGCGGCGATCGGCTTCATCGCGCTGTTTGGCATCGCGGTGATGGACGGCATCATCATCCTGTCGCAGTTCAACCAGCTGATCGAGGAGGGCATGGACCGCATGAGCGCGGTGGTGCGCACCGGCGAGCTGCAGCTCCGGCCCGTGCTGATGACTTGTGTGGTCGCGGGCGTCGGCCTCCTGCCGGCAGCGCTGTCGGAAGGCATCGGGTCGCAGGTGCAGAAGCCGCTCGCGGTTGTCGTCGTCACCGGCATGATGCTGGCGCCGGTCGTGATCCTGGTGACCTTGCCGGTGCTGATCTCCTTCTTTTCCCGCCGCGCGCGCTGACCGTCAGAACCCGTAGAGCCGCGCCGGATTGTCGACCAGGATCTTCTTGCGCACCTCGGCATCCGGCGCCCACACCGGAAGCTGGTTGAGCAGGCGACCGTCGTCGATCTGATAGAGCGGCGCGATGTCGGTGGGCTTGCGGCCCTCGACGCGGCTCGAATCCGGATGCGGCCAGTCGGTGCCCCAGACGATGCGGTCCGCATTGGCCGCGATCACCGCGCGGGCATAGGGCACCATGTCCTGATAGTCGGGCGCCAGCTTCGACGAGCGATAGGCGCCCGAGATCTTCACATAGGCCTTGCCGGACTTCACCAGCGCGACGAGGTCGGAGAAGCCCGGCTGCTCCAGCCCGAGCGAAGCGTGAAGGCCGCCGAAATGGTCGAACACGACCGGCACCGGCGCCGTCTCGACGAGGTCCTTGATCGCGGAGATCATGGCCAGCGTGGTGTAGAGCTGTACGTGCCAGCCGCGCGCCTTCATGCGCTCGACGGCGGCGGTGAAGCGCGGCCGGCCGACATTGGGGTCGTTGACGCCGCCGGTCGCCAGATTGAGGCGGATGCCGCGGAAGCCGTCCTGGTGCATCGTATCGAGCGCGCTCTCCGGCGTCTTGTCGTCGATCACGGCGACGCCGCGCGCGGTTGCGCCGCGCGCCTTCATGCCGAACAGTGTGGAGGAATTGTCGGTGCCGTAGACGCTCGGCGTCACGATCACCACACGCTCGATATGCAGCGCCTTGTGCAGCGCCGCCATTTCTTCCGGCGAAGCCGGCTCCGGCGTATAGACGCGGCCAGTGAAGAACGGAAATTTTTCGACATCGCCGTGAATGTGGGTGTGGCAGTCACAGGCATGCGCCGGCACATCGAAATTGATCGGCGTCGCAGGCTGCGCCGCGCGGGCATGGGCTTTGCTGGTCATGGCTACTCCGGCCGCAAGGGAGGCAAGCAGGACGCTGCGTCGGCTGAGCACGATTTCTCTCCCGGTCTGTTTTTTTATCGGCGAGTGGGAGGAGAATATCACATCAGCCGGGTAACCGCTCCGCTTCGCTGCATAGCTGCTCGACAAGCTCCGCAAGCGGACGTGAGCCGTCCACGCGTACGACCGGGCAGGGCAGGCCGGCGAGCCAGGCTTCGTGCTTGGCGAGACTGCGGCCTTCGCGATCGCCGGCTTCGTAATGGGAGGCCCATTCGACGAAGTCTTCGGTCTCGCCATGGCGCCAGCCGCCCGGCGCGACGGCATCAGCGCCGAAATGGGCGGCCTCGCGGGCGCGCAGTCGCATCATCCGGGTCTCGCGCGGCACGCTCACGAAGACGACCAGGTCGAAGTACGAAACGAGCTCTTCGCCCCAGCCGGTGACGGACCCGCTCAGCACCCAGTCGAGACGCGGCAAGAACATCTCGTGCATCAGGCGCAGGCGGTCGGCGGCCGGGCGGGTTGTCCGATAGGGCGGCACCGTGGGCAGCCAGAAATAGTCGTCGCTGTCGTGATGCGGCAGCGCAAAAGCTGCCCCGCGAGCGTACGACCGATCGTGGTCACGCCGCAGCCCGATGCTCCCATCAGATGGATGCGGCGGCTTTTCATCGGCATCCACCAGAGAGATTTGACGCTACTGCCCCGACGGCGTGCGCAGGCCGTGCCAGGCGTCGCGGACCTGGTGGTAGTGCACCTCGGGCAGATAATCCGGCGTGTTCAGGTTCAGCGTCTTGACGTCGAGATGGCCGATGGCGCTGAGCAGCGTGTAGGAGGCGATCACGCGGTCGCGTTGCGCGCCGATCAGGCGTGCTTTGGCCTGGATCAGGTCGGCCTGCGAGTTCAGAACGTCCACCGTCGTGCGCTGGCCGCCGGCGGCCTCGCGCTGCACGCCCTGCAGCGCGACGGTGGCCGCCTTCACCTCGGACTCCGAGGCCGAGACCGTGATCTTGGCGCCTTCGTTGGCAACCCAGGCGCTGACCGCCGCCGTACGCGCTTGATTGCGCACCTGGTCGAGCACGAGCCGGCTCTGCGCCGTGATCTCCTTGGCCTGCCGAGTCTGCGCCGCGGCCTGCCCGCCGTCGTAGATCGGCGCGGTGACATTGGCGACGATCGAGGCCTGGTCTTCGGCGAAGGTACCGAGGGTCGGGTCGTTGTTGCGGCTCTTGCTGGCGCTGCCCTGGATGGTCGCGCTCGGCAGCAGCGTGCCTTCGGCGATGCGGACGTTGGTGGAGGCGACATCGACATCGAAGCTGGCGGCCATCACCGCCGGATGCTGGCGGATCGCCATCGTCATGGCATCCTCGCGGCTCTTCGGCAGATAGCGGTCGACGGCCTCGGCAGGCCTGAGCTGCGAGGGCGCATTGCCGATCACCTGCGCATAGGTGGCCTGGCTGACCGCAAGCGCGACCTCGGCCGCGTTGAGGTCGGCAAGGCCACGATTGAGGCGGGCCTCGGCCTGCGCGGTGTCGGTCGGCGTGACGTCGCCGGCATTGAGCCTGCGCTGGGTGACGGAGAGCGTCTCGCGCAGGAAGGCGACGTTGGAGCGCTGCGCCTCGACCAGCGACTGATTGGCGAGAACATTGGTGTAGGCGGTGACCGCATCGAGCAGCACGCCCTGGCCGACGTTGCGGAGCGCTTCGCGGCCCGACTGCACCTGGAGCTCGGCGGCCCGCACGCCGTTGGCGGTGCGGAAGCCGTTGAACAGGCTCTGCGTCACGGTGACGCCGATGATCCAGGGCTTCAGATTGCCGGTCTGGATGGTGTTGTCCGGCAACAGATTGCGCACCGATTGCAGGCCGGCGCTGAGGCTCGCCACGATCTGCGGCCGGTAGCCGGCCAGCGCCTGCGGCACGTTCTCATCGGTGGCGCGCTGGCGCGCACGCTCGGCATTGAGCTGCGGATTGGTCTGATAGGCTTTTGCCAATGCGTCCGGCAGGGCTTCGGCCCATGCCGCGGAGGGAAGGGCGCAAGAGAGCGCACAAGAGAGCGCCAGCGTGGTCCATGTCGCAAGCGCATGACCGGCGCTCGATCGACGTCGCGTCACCCCGCGACCAGCTCTGGCGGTACGCCCAATCATGTAATCTCGCTTAACCCCGGCTGTCCGCCCCCGCCGACGATGGCCTCTTAACTGTTTAGCCAGCCGAGGTCCCGCAGGCAAACTGCCGCGGGCAAAACTCCCATGTATTCCGTGCTTGTTGCAGGCGCGTCACAGGCTGTTTGCGGGAAAGCGCCAGAGCCTTACACTGGCCTGACCGGCTCGTGCGCTACCGGTTCTTGTTCACAGGCTTGCGCTTCTCGATGAACGCCGCCATGCCCTCCGAGCGGTCCTCGAGCGCGAAGGTCGAATGGAACAGGTTGCGTTCGACGCTCATGCCTTCGGAGAGCGTGGTCTCGAAGGCGCGGTTCACCGCTTCCTTGGCCATCGCGGCCGCAGGGCGCGACATCGCGGCCATCTTCTCGGCGGCCGCCATGACCTCGTCCATCAGCTTGTCGGCGGGTACGATACGGCTGACCAGGCCGGAGCGCTCGGCTTCGGCGGCGTCCATCATCCGGCCGGTGAGGCAGAGGTCCATGGCCTTGGACTTGCCGATCGCGCGCGTCAGCCGCTGGGTGCCGCCGATGCCGGGAATGGTGCCGAGCGTGATCTCGGGCTGGCCGAACTTCGCGGTGTCGGCGGCGATGATGAAATCGCACATCATGGCGAGCTCGCAGCCGCCGCCGAGCGCGTAGCCGGCGACCGCGGCGATGGTTGGCTTGCGACAGCGCGCGATGCGGTCGCCCCCGATCGCGGCGAAATCCTCGGAGAACATGTCGATGAAGCCCTTGGGCTGCATCTCCTTGATGTCGGCGCCGGCGGCAAAGGCCTTCTCGTTGCCGGTCACGACGATGCAGCCGATGGCGTCATCGGCCTCGAGATCGTCGACCGCAGCTGCGATCTCGCGGAAGACGCCGAACGAGAGCGCGTTGAGCATCTTCGGCCGGTTCAGCTTGACGATGCCGACCGCGCCGACGCTCTCGACGATGATGTGTTCGAACGTGCTCATGCTCCACCCACGCTTTCGATTGAGCGGGCAATGTGCCCGCTGGCGCGGATGCCTTCAAGGGGGCCGGACGCGGGACGCGCGCGGGGTCGCGTCCCGGCGGAACCGGCCATCAGGCCATGAACATGCGCGCGGCGGAGGCCAGGGTCAGCAATGTGCCGACGCCGATGAAGATCTTGCCGATCAGGGAGCTCTGGTCCCAGGCCGAGCTCTGCTGGCTGCTGGCCATCACCGGCGCCGGCCGCGGCTGCGCCTCGGTTGCGGCGATCACCGCCTTCTGCGGCGGCGGGGTCTCCTGCAAGGCCCGATCGATGTCGTTGAGTTGATCGGGCGCGACGACCTGGCTTTGAGGGTTCTCGGCGCTGGTATTATCGGCGGCTGCCTGGACGTTGTCGTTGGCGCGGTTCGTCATCGCGGAGGCTGCCGCGGCAGTTGGTGTGTCGGCGGCGAGCTGCGCATTGGCGTTGGCGACCTCCGGGGCCAGCTGGCTCGAGGCCGGGACCTGACTGTCGGTCTTGTCGTTCTTGGCCTCGTCGGGCTTGGCGGCCGTGTCCTTCTTGTCGGCCTTGTCCTCGGATTTCTGCCCCGTCTTCCTGCTGTCGGTGCGGCGCGAGTCTTGGCGCCGGTGCTTGGCCGTATCGGCCCCTTTGTCGGCGCTCTCCGATTTGTTGCCTGCGGCCGAGTTCGGCGCCGCCTGTGCGAGGCCCCCGGACAGCAAGACAAGCCCGGCCAAAACGATCAGGGCCGCGCGCGCGCTGGTTTTCATCATGTCGACGATCTCCCCAATTCCGCCCGTCCCGGCAGCGAACAGAGACCCCGGGGCGTGACGACAGCGGGGCAGAAAATGGGAATCTTCGGGCTACACTGGGCAAAAACGCGGCAGACCCCCTCCCGCAGCCGCCCGCCCGATGCAGGACGCACCGATCGGTGTTAAGAGCCGTCGCAGATGTTTGCGGCCGCATCGGTCGCGCGGCCCGGATCTTGATCACGAACTCGTGATAATTTTGGCGCCCGCGTAACAAATTGAAAGAGCGGCCGAATTGCATGGTGAGGGGCGCGGGTGCGCGGACGTGAGGACGAATGGACCGGCCTGATGCGGTCGGCCATGGCTGGCGATGATGCGGCGTATCATCGTCTGTTGAAGGCAGTCACGCCGGTGCTGCGGGCCGCCGCGAGGCGTGGCTTGGCGCGGGCGGGTCAGCCGCCCGACCAGGCCGAGGATATCGTGCAGGAGATTCTGTTGGCGGTACATCTGAAGCGGCATACCTGGGACAGCGAAGCCCCCTTCGCGCCCTGGCTGTTTGCGATCGGCCGCAACAAGCTGATCGATGCGCTCCGGCGGCGCGGCAGGCGCGTGTTCGTCAACATCGACGATTTCGCCGAGACGCTGCCGGGCGAGGCGCCGCAGGACACCGCTTCGGCCGGCGAGGTCGCCGCCCAGCTCGGAACCCTGCCGCAGCGTCAGCGCGACGTGCTGCAATCAATCGCGGTCGAGGCCGCCTCGATCAAGGATACGGCGGCAAGGTTGTCGATGAGCGAGGGTGCGGTCCGGGTCGCGCTGCATCGCGGACTTGCGGCGCTGACCGCCAAATTGCGGGACCATTGATCATGGACACCGATCAACTCATTCGCTCGCTCGCCGCCGACAATCTGCACCGCGCGCCCCGCGTCGGCGCGGTGCTGAGCATGGCGCTGCTGGTGGCTGCGCCGCTGTCGATCCTGATCTTTGCGACGTTCTTCGGCGTGCGCGCCGACGTCATGAGCGCCATGCGCAACCCGTTCTTCGACATGAAGTTCGCGGTGACGTTGTCGCTCGCAATCCCCGCCATCATCGTCAGCCTTCATTTGTCGCGTCCCGAAGCCCTGCTGCGCGGCTGGGGCTGGCTGCTGCTGCTTCCCGTCGGGCTGCTCGCCGTGGCGATTGGCAGCGAGGCGATGATGGCGCCGGCGATGCCGATGACGATGCGCCTGGTGGGTAAGAACTCCAGGGTCTGCATGGTCGCGATCCCCGCAATGGCGCTGCCGCTGCTTGCGGGGGCGCTGTTCGGCCTGCGCCACGGCGCGCCGTCTAGTCCCGCGCTCGCCGGAGCGCTCGCAGGGCTGGTGTCGGCGGGACTTGCGGCGACCCTCTATGCCTCGCACTGCACCGACGATTCCCCGCTGTTCGTCGCGACCTGGTACACGCTCGCGACCGCGCTGGTGACGGCGATCGGCGCGGCGGTCGGATCGAGGGTCTTGCGGTATTAAAGCATGATCCGGAAAAGTGCGAAGCGGTTTTCCGGAAAGATCATGCGCAACCAACAACCTAAAGCGCGATGACGATCCATCCAAATCTCATCGCGCTTTAGCCGCGCCGGCTTCATGCCGCCGGCGTCGCGTGCAACTGCATGCGGTGGAAGCGCAGCACCTGTTGCGCGGTCGATTGGCGCAGCGCCTCATAGGTGTCGCGCAGCTTCAGCATGTCGGTCTGCGACCCGCCGGAGAGCTTCTCGCGCAAGGCGATGATGGCGCGCACGCTCGACCATTGCATGCCCGCGGCCTTGGCGAGGATCATCACGCCTTCGGTGCGGCTCTCGATCATCATGGTCTCGGCGATCTCGACCGCGATCCCTGCGAGTGCGGCCAGCGCCGCGTTGGTCTCGTCGAACTTGCCCTGCTCGGCGAAGGTGGCGACCTGGAGCTCGTTGAGGCGGCCGTCCTCGTGCAGCGACTTCACCAGCGCGCGAGCCATCTCCGTCTGTTTCGTCCTGGCGACGGCGCGAACCCGTTGGGCCGCTTCCTCGACGGCCCTCGACACCTCGTCCGCGAGCTCGGGATGCGCAGCCGCGAGCTTCCTGCGCACGCTCGAGGATGCCTTGGCGACCAGCCTCAGATAGTGATGGCGCGGCAGGTCGGGCCGCAGGCCGATGCAGCCGGCGAGGTCCTCGTCGCGCTCGGCGCGGACGACGAGGTCGGCGAGACTCTCCTCCGAGAACCGCGCGCCCGGATTGCCGGCCGTCGACTGCACCACGTCCTCATTGCCCCGCGCCACCAGCACGTCGGTCAGCGCTTCCGACAGCGTCCGCCGCAGCGAGATCGCCTTGAGATGCGCCTGGCTCCTGGTGCGCGCAATCTCGACCAATGTTGCCTCATCCAGCCGCTCCGACTTCGACAGCACGGGGCCGGAGACTTCGATCACCTCGTCGAGCGCGAGCGTGCGGATGATCTGCGGCGGCGCAGCCGCGATCGGCGCGAGCCGCTCGGCGAGCAGCGCCTTGGCCGACGTCTCGATCTGCTCGATCAGGCACTGGAACACGTCGTCGAACACGCGGATATGGTCGTCGGAATAGTCGACCGCGTTGCCCACGAAGAGATCGGTGACGCGGCGGAGCGTCTCCACCCGGCGCGCGACGGTGCCGTGCGAGAGGGCAGCCTGCAACTCCTCGAGCAGGCTTTCGGATGGTCTTGCGGAATTGGATCTCATTGCTCTGTCCTGGAGCGTTCGGCCCGGCAGCGACTTCCGTCGCACCGGAGGAAAATGGATCGGTCAGCTCGTTGCAATGCAGTTGCGCCCTCGCGCCTTGGCGGAATAGAGCGCGCTGTCGGCGCGCGCGAGAAACGTGTCGGCAGTATCGACGTCGCGCAGCGTCACGACGCCCGCGGAAATGGTCACCCGCATGCTGGGGGAGAACGCGCCCCAGTCGAGATCGGCGACGATGCCGCGCAGGCGCTCGAGCGTGCGGAGCGCGACGTCACCCGACGTATCCGGCAGCAGCAGCAGGAATTCCTCGCCGCCGTAGCGGCCGAAACTGTCGGCCGGGCGGATGTTGGCGAAAATGGTGATCGCGAAGGTGCGCAGCACCTCATCGCCAATGGGATGGCCGTAAGCGTCGTTGATGCGCTTGAACCAGTCGAGATCGATCAGCGCGATCGCGAAGGGTGTGGATGCCCGCCGCGACTTTTCAATCTCGGTGTCGAGAAGCCGCATGATGCAGCGGCGGTTGTAGGAGCCGGTGAGCTCGTCGAGCTCAGCCAGTTCCTCGATGCGTCGATAGGCGGCCTTCAATTCGATGCTGCGCTTGTACAGGATCTTGCGTAACGTGGCGCCGAACAGGCCGAGGAAGGCGCACTGCCCGATCACCAGCACGAAGCAGAGCATCGAGGCGGTCCGCTGCAGCCGGGTCGCGACCGGCAGTCCGATCGGCAGGTCCGATCCCAGGAAAACCACGGTGAGCCCGCAGGTGGCGAGGCCCCAGGTGAGCATGGCCTGGCTCGACGTCATCCGCAGCGTGCCGAACGCGAAGATCAGAAACAATACGGCAAGGAACGCGACCCCGATGGTGGGCACCGCGAGCAGGAACACCAGTTGCAGCGCCATATGCGCCGAGATCTGATAGACGGTGAGGTAATGATCGTCGAAACGGTCGCCGAAACCGGCCTCCGACAGCACCGTGAAAGTCCCGATGATCAGAAGGCCGCCGAGCCAGAACAGCGTCGGAACGGCCATGGAGACCGCGCCGTCATAGGCGTAGAGCAGCAGGACCGCGCCGCCCAGCGAGTAGCTCGCGACCTGGCCGATATACATCTGGCGGCGCTGCCAGACGCGGCGTGCCCTGACCTCGGGCGCCGTCGTCTCGGGCGCGAGGACGAGATCCGCGACCTCTGCGGCATTCCTCTCCGGAAGGGACGTCGCGGCCGTACCCATGGTCCCGCCAATGGTGGATGTCAGCGCAAAAACCTACGCGGCAAGCCTTTAGGTTTGGTATCCTTTGAAATCGAATCCGAGCCGTGCAGTAGGGAACAAGGCGATCATCTAGCGTGAGAATTTTACCGATGATCACGCATCGTGTGCGCTGCGGTCGAGCCGAAGCAAGGCTTGGCGCGACAAAGGTGGTGCGGGGCTGCTATGGAACCGGATGAGGCCGGGCTGCCAATGTCCGGGCAGGCATTCCGCAGGAAATATCGCAGTATTATGGTACCGATTCGGATGAGCGACGCTGACCACCACGGGTGGGACAAGAAAAATGCCCGTATGTGGGGTAGCTCACACAGGCCCCCGTATGACTGCGGTAGGTTGAACAATTTTGCCCCCCACATCGAACCGTCCACCGCATCGACCCGACCAACCTTGCGAGACGGCCATTGAGCGCGACACAGGCGGCTTCAGACGAGATCCTGATCGCCAGGATCGCTCAAGGTGACCGGCTCGCTATGCAGGTGCTGTACGGGCGGCACCATGTCAGGGTTTACAGGTTCGGGCTGAGGCTCGTGCGGGACGAGCAGGCGGCGGAAGACCTCATCAGCGAGGTGTTTCTCGACGTCTGGCGTCAAGCCGGCAAATTCGAGGGCCGATCTGCCGTTTCCACCTGGCTGCTGGCAATCACCCGATTCAAGGCCCTGTCTGCGCTCCGGCGCAGGAAGGATTTCGAGCTGGACGAAGACGCCGCCAACGCGATCGAGGATACGTCCGACGATCCGGAAACGGTGGTGCAGAAGAAGGACACCAGTGAGGCGTTGCGGGAGTGTCTGACGGGCCTCTCGCCGGATCATCGGGAAATCGTCGATCTCGTCTACTACCACGAGAAGTCCGTGGAAGAGGTGGCCGAAATCGTCGGGATACCGGAGAACACTGTGAAGACGCGCTTGTTTTATGCGCGCAAGAAACTGGCCGAACTGCTGAAGGCAGCCGGCGTCGAGCGAGGCTGGCCATGATGGCTTTGAGCAAGAAGATGCTGGAGCAAGAGCCCAGTGAAATTGAACTGCTGCTGCCCTGGCACGCTGCCGGCACGCTGAACGCGCGCGATGCGCGCCGTGTCGAGGAAGCGCTGGCGCGCGATCCGGACCTGGCGAAGCAATATGCGGCGATCCGCGGCGAGTACGAAGAAACCATTCATCTGAACGAGAGCCTGGGCGCTCCGTCGGCGCGCGCGATGCAGAAGCTGTTCGCCGCGATCGATGCCGAGCCGGCGAGGGCGAGCGGCTCGCTGCCGCTGTCGGCACGTATCTCGACCTTCTTCGCGAGCTTGTCGCCGCGCACGCTGGCGTGGTCGGCGAGCCTCGGTGCCGTCGCGCTCGTGCTGCAGGCCGGCATCATCGGCGCCGTGCTGATGAAGAACCAGCCGGCGACCTTCCAGACCGCTTCGCTCTCGACCAGCGCACCGATCACGCGCGAGCTTGGTAGCGCCGCCGCGCCGGCGCGCGCGCTGGTGCGCTTCACCCCCGAGGCGCGCGTCGCCGACATCACCGCGCTGCTCGACAGCTACCAGGCTTCGATCATCGGCGATGCCAAGGGCGGCATGTTCCGCCTCCAGTTCGACAAGGCGATGAGCCAGGACGAGCTCGCTTCGCTGCTCGGCAGGATGCAGCGCGAGAAGTTCGTCAACCTCGCCGTCGCGGCGCCCTAGGCGCGCCGCCGAGCCGATGACGGGCAAATCCGAGAGCAGGGTGCGCACTGGGGCCCGCGCTTTATCCGTCGGCGTTGCGCTTCTGGTCGCCTTCTGTTTCGGCGTGGAGCTTGCGCAGGCGCAGGCGATCATGCGCCCGCCGACGATCAGCGTTCCCTCGCGCACGCCGACCGTCTCTCCAAACATCACCCCGCGGGTCAGCCCGAACATCGCTGCGCGCGCGGTAAGCGTTGGCCGCGGCCCGCGGACGATGGCGACCATTCCCCATACCACGACGTCGCGCATCCGGCCGACGACGCCGGTGCTGCCCTATGCGCGTTACTCGCCGAACCTTTATCCGGCCTGCACCGCAGCCTATCGCAGTGCCGACGGCGAATGTCTGGCGCAACCGAACGCGGGCGGCGAGGGCACCGGAAAATCCGGCAAGAAGAGCGCCGGCAAAGGGCGCGGCAACAACACGCCGGTGGCGCTGACCTCGCGCAGCTTCGCAGGCGAATTCGTCGCCGAGATCGACGGCGCGCTATCGACGGCCGAGGCCGACGAGCTGGCGCGTCGCCACGGCCTGACCCGCCTCGCTTCCGAGAATTTCCCGCTGATCGGAGCCACGTTCGGCCTGTTCCGCATCTCCGACGGCCGGCCCTATGAGACCGTGCGGCGCGAATTCGCGGCCGACGGCAGCGTGCGCTCGCTGCAGCCGAACTTCCGCTACGTGCTCCAGGACCAGAAATCGTCGGCCGCCACCGAGGGCGATCCTGCGCAATACGCGCTGGCAAAGCTGCGCCTGCCGCAGGCGCATACGTTGGCGCACGGGGCCAACGTCACGATCGCGGTAATCGATTCCGGCATCGACGCCCGGCATCCCGAGCTCGCCAATTCCGTCGCCGACAATTTCGACGCGCTCGGCAGTGCCGAAGGGCCGCACGTCCATGGCACCGGCATCGCCGGGGCGATCGCGGCCCATGCCCGTCTGATGGGAAGCGCCCCCGAGGCCCGTATCATCGCCATCCGCGCCTTCGGCGGTGCCAATGGCGGTGCGGAGAGCTCGTCCTATATCATCCTGCGTTCCCTGAATTACGCCGCCGAGCACGGCGCGCAGATCGTCAACATGAGCTTTGCCGGTCCGAAGGACGCGGTGATCGAGCGCGCGATCGCGGCGACGGCCGCGCGTGGTCTCATTCTGATCGCCGCCGCCGGCAATGCCGGGGCGAAATCGCCGCCGCTCTATCCGGCGGCCAACCCCAACGTGATTGCGGTCAGCGCGACGGATCGGCAGGACAGGCTGTTCTCCGCCTCCAACCGCGGCAACTACATCGCCGTCGCGGCCCCCGGCGTCGACATCTTCCTGCCGGCACCCGACGGCAAATACCAGGTGACGTCGGGAACCTCGTTCTCGGCCGCCTATGTCTCAGGCGTCGCGGCGCTGCTGCTCGAGCGCAACCACGCACTCAAGCCGGAAGCGCTGCGCACGGCGCTGGTCAAGACCGCACGCGACCTCGGCTCTCCCGGGCGTGACGACCTCTTCGGTGACGGCCAGGCCGACGCGTTTGCCGCCGTCATGGCTGTTCCTGCCGACAGTGCGACGCCGGTCGCTGCTGCCCCCGGTACAACAAAACGTGAAGATGCTCCGAAGCGTCGCGACGAGCCGGGCATACGCGCGATCGAGCAGCCTTCGTTGTCGAGCGCGGAGGATAAATCCGCGGTTTCTCAGGCAGATAGGCCGGCGGCGCGATAGCGGCCGCGACAAAGCTGCGCGACGGGACAGCGTCAAAAAAGCGAACCCCCGGATTGAACGTTCAGCCCGCTGCCCCGACCAACTGATGTGGGAGCGGTCATCCCTCCCCATCAGTCATATCAGGCGCGAGCGCCCATCCACCCCAAGCGCCCATATGGCTCGACCCGTCCGGTTGTCCCCCCGGACGGGTCTCTTCTTTTGGGCGTCCGATCTTTCGAAGCTTCGCATCCGTTCAGCTTGCAGTTGAAGATCGCCGTGGCCTCGGTCGCCGTCGCGAGCGCGTCCTGCCGCAACTCCGTCATGCTTGTGCGAAGCTTGACTCGAAAACACAGAAAATCACCGCACGACTACGGTGTTTGACGACGAATGCCGCGTCGTTGCTGGACAAGTCAAAACTTTTCCACAAAATATTCATGTCGCGTCTAAATTGATTCGTGTGCGTTGCGTCCCCCGCGTCCGTGTTTTCTCCTGACGGGCTGGTTCATGACACATCGCCAAGAGTCAATTCATGCCGTGGCCGTCGGCCGCGACATCGCAGCGCGCTGGTGCGCTCTCGCCGAGCAGCGCCTGCAACATCTCTCCGAGATGTTCGAGACCGGCCGCTGGCGCCGCTATCATTCCGAGATCGCCTTCCTCGAAAACATCCAGGAAGCTAAGCGCGCCGTCCAGACCTGGCGCGCGCTTGCGACCGGCGCGGATGTCGCCGAGGCGGCTGCGAGCGTGACGCCGGCATTCGGTTGGTCGCCGGCGACGATGCCTCGCATGGCGCCGCGCGAGCAGCAGGCGCAAACGATGCAGCCCAAGGCCGTTCACATCGTCCCCGAGACCACCACGCCGGTCAGGCTCGATCCGAAGCCCGACGTGCTCGCGGAGATCACCGAAGCCCCGATCGCGCCGCTTGCTATGCCCGTAGCTTGGCCGTCGTTCACCGCGCCTGCCGAGATGCCGCCGCTGAGGGCACCCGCTGCGAAGGCACCGTTCACTGCGCCTGCCGTGAGATCGCCGCTCGCGGAGCCGGCCGCCACCGCGCCATTCGCCGCGCCGGAAGTGAGGCCGCCCGTGCCTGCCGCGAAGCCGCCGAAGGCCGCGCCTGCAGCGATGGCGACGCTCCTGCCGCAGTTCGCCCCGCCCGCCGAGGAAATCGTCGCCGCCCCCGAGCGCGTCGTCGAATTCACCTTCAGCCTCGACGGCCTCGAAGCGAAGTACCCGCTGCTGCGGAACGCGTTCTAGCGCCGCACTGCATTGCCGCCGACCACCAGCTGCGCGAACCGCTGTGCCCCGTCGGCCGACAGATCCGACGTCACCGCGCGGGCGTGATCGAGGCCGACGACGGCGCCGCGCGGCGTCTCGGAGATCATGTTGTTGTTGACCAGCGCGGTGCCGGCGCCCGGCACAACGGAGACGCCGACGCCGGCCAGCGCCTTGCGGATCACGTTGCCCGTGATCGCGACGTCGCGCAGATATCTGCCCCAGCCGGCGACGATGCCGTAGGACGGCGCGTTCTCGATCACGTTGCCGGTCACCGAAGAATCCGCCTCGATGTAGATGCCGACGCCGGCATCGTCGTCGGGCGCGGTCCCGATCGGCCGCTTCGGGATCAGGTTGCGGATGATGTTGCCCTGAACCACTGCGATGCGGCCGCCCTCGTTGAAATTGCAGACGGAGACGCCGACGGCCGCGCCGTCCACAATGTTGTTGGCGATCACCGCGGCCTCGAATGCGAACTCGGAATAGAGCGCGACCTCGCGCACGTCGCTGACGCTGTTGCCGCTGATGTGGATGTTCGAAGCCGAGTTGCCGCGCACCGCCGAATAGTCGCAATTCCTGATACGGTTGCCGCGCACGATCACGTTGCCGGCGCGAAAGGCGTTGATGGCATTGCCGAACTGGCCCGAGCCGCCGGGGCCGGCCTTGATGTTCTCGATGCGGTTGTCGGCGACCAGCGTGCCGTCATCGCCGATCGCGGTGCGCAGGATCTCGATCCCGTTGTCGTTGGTGCCGAGAATCGTGTTGCGGCAGACGCTGAGGCCCCTGGCGTCGAACGACACGACCGCTGTCACCGCGATGTCGGTGAAGATATTGCCGGAGATGTCGCCCGCGACCTGCTCGAGCCAGATGCCGCTGCCGCCCGAGCTCGTGATGGCGCATTCGCTGATGCGCACGTCGCGCCCGCCGAGGGCGTGGATCAGGCCGCGCCGTGTCGGCAGCGGGATGCCGCCGCCGTCGAAGGTGATGCCGGTGAGGCCGATCGCATCGGAGCCGTCGCTCTGGATCGCCGAGGCGCCGCCGGTGAAGACGAGCTTGGTCGCGCCGCGCACGCCGATCAGCTGCGCGCCGTTCGGCAGCCGCAACAGACCGGTCCGGTACACGCCGGGTGGCAAGGCGAGCGGCGATTGCGCCCGCGCGGCCTCGTCGATGGCACGCTGCAGCGCGCGGGTCTGGTCCTCGCTGCTGCCGGGCCGCACACCATATTGCGTGACATCGCGGCCGAGCAGCGACGTTAGCGGCGCGGCGCGCGCGGCATCGGCCGGCATGGCCAGCGCGCCGGCAATGCCCGCGGTCGAAGCCCCGATGAGATGACGGCGATTGAGGTTCATGACGCGTCCTCCGGCGGACGCGGGAGGTGTCCGCAGCGGTTTCGTAGCGCAGCAGGGCGAGGACCGTGAGGATTGTTCGCGGTAGGGTTAAATGTTTACGCAAAAGACGGTGCGTAGGTGGGCAAAGGCGCGCTTGCGCCGTGCCCACCACCTGTCCGAGGCAGAAACAGAAGACGTGGGCACGCTTCGCTTTGACCACCCTACGAGGCCGGCGTGTTCCGCGCCTTGCGCGCCAACTGCACCATCTCCATCAGCATCGCTTCCCCCGCATCCACCAGTTCCTCCAGCGTGATGCGGGCTGCGCCCTTGCGGCGCACGCCGCCGCTGCGCGCGAGCAGGGGAATGTGGATGAACGCCGCAAGCCTGGGTCCGCCCGCCTTCACGCGCTCGATCGCGCGCCAGCTTAAGTAGTTGCAGAGATAGGCGCCGGCGTCGCGCGAGGGACGCGCGTCGATGCCGGTGAGTCGCGCGGCGCGCAGCAGCCTTGCGGTGTGCGGGCCGAACATCATCGCGTCGGCATGACCGGCGATGCCGCGCTTGGCCGAGCGGGTGTTGGCCGCATCGGGCCAGAGCATGGTGACGGCGTTGCGCGCCCGCGTCTCGATGCGCAGGTAAGGCGTGCGGGCGGCGAGGCCGAACATCAGCAGCGCGTCGGGCTTTTGCGCAGCGAGCACGTCGGGCAATTGCCGATCCACCGCGGCATAGGTGACCGGGAAGATGTGGCTCGAGAGCACGACATCGTCGAGCGCGGGCCGGCGCAATTGCGCCAGCCGCGCCACCAGCGGCTGGGTCGGATTGTAAGGCGCGCCGGGAAACGGACCGAAGCCGGTGAGGAGAAGGCGGAGCTTGTCGCTCATTGCAGCAACTCCAGGATCCGCTCGGCGGCGAGCGCCGGGGTGAGGTGGCCATCGGCGACCTCGGCCTCGATCTTGCGAACCTTGGTCCGCACCGACGCCTCGCTGCGCAGCCGTGCCAGCATGCGCTGCTCCAGCATCGACCACATCCACTTCACCTGCTGCTCGCGCCGCCGCGCGGCGAAATCGCCGGAGGCGTTCATCGCCTTACGGTGATCCAGGATCTTCTGCCAGATCTTTGCGATGCCATCGCCGGTCAGCGCCGAATAGGTCTCGACCGGCGGATGCCAATGCTCGGACCGCGGCGCCAAGATATGCAGCGCGCCGCGATAATCGGCCGCGGTGATCTTGGCGCGCTTTAAATTGTCGCCATCGGCCTTGTTGATCGCGATCATGTCGGCGAGCTCGACCAGGCCCTTCTTGATGCCCTGCAGCTCGTCGCCGCCGCCCGGCAGCATCAGGGCGAGGAAGAAGTCGGTCATGTCGCAGACGGCGGTCTCCGACTGGCCGATGCCGACGGTTTCCACCAGCACGACGCCGAAGCCGGCGGCCTCGCACAGCAACATCGCTTCGCGCGTCTTCGCCGCGACGCCGCCAAGCGTGCCCGAGGACGGCGAGGGTCGGATGAAGGCGTCGTTCGAGGCTGACAGCCGCGCCATCCGGGTCTTGTCGCCGAGAATCGAGCCGCCGCTGCGCGCCGAGGACGGATCGACCGCGAGCACCGCGACCTTGTGGCCCTGCTCGATGAGATACGTACCCAACGCATCGATCGTGGTGGATTTGCCGACGCCGGGCGAGCCGGTGATTCCGACGCGATATGCCTTGCCGGTGTCGGGCAGCAGCATCTGCACCAGCTCACGCGCCAGCACCTGATGGTCGCCGCGGCGGCTCTCCACTAGCGTGATGGCGCGGGCGAGCGCAGCGCGGCTGCCGGCGCGGAGCTCCTTGGCGAGGGATTTGATGTTGAGCGAGGCCTTCTTCTCAGTCATGCCCCTGCTTTACAACGCCCCGGCGGGGCAGGCGAGGGCCCGCCCGCCCGATATCACCGGCTTGTTGCCGCCGAGGCTTGCGGCTGCTTCACCTTGCGCCAGATCCACACCATGACCGGCCAGAGCAGCGCGCCGATCGCCATCGCGGCGAGGATGGCCGCGACCGGACGCTCGAAGAACGGCAAGATGCTGCCGTCCGACTTGATCAGCGAGGTGACGAAGGCCTGCTCCACCATGGTGCCCATGACGATGCCGAGCACCATGGCGGCGACGGGATAGCCGTTCGTCTCCATGACATAGCCGATCACGCCGAAGGCGGCGACTGTTACGACGCCGAACATGTTGTTGCCGATCGCGAACGAGCCAACCGCGCAGCACAGCATGATGATCGGCATGATCGCCGAGCGCGGTGCCAGCAGGATGTAGGTGGCGACGCGGATCATCGCGATGCCGAGCGGGATCATCAGGATATTCGCGATGATGAACATCAGGTAGATCGCGTACATGCTCGACGCCTTCTCGGTGAACAGCGTCGGGCCGGGATTGAGGCCCTTCATGTAGAGCACGCCGATCGCGATCGCGGCGATGGTGTCGCCGGGGATGCCGAACAGCAGCGAAGGCACCCAGCCGGAGGCGATGCTGGCATTGTTGCTGGCGCCGGCCTCGACCAGGCCCTCGACATGGCCGGTGCCGAACTTTTCCGGCTCCTTGGAGAAGCGCTTCGACATCGCATAGGAGACCCAGGCGGCCATGTCGGCGCCGGCACCGGGCAGCACGCCGATGATGATGCCGACGATGTTCCCGCGCGTCATCTGCCAGCGATAGAGCTTAGTCAGCTTCCACTGGCCGGCCATGATGCTTCCGAATTTGCGCCGCGGCAGCGGCGGCGGCTCGGGCGTCAGCATCGCGCGCATCACCTGCGCCACCGCGAACACGCCGACGAGGGCCGGGATCGGCTCGATGCCGCCGAACAGATCGGTCAGGCCGAAGGTGAAGCGCGGGATGCCGCCGGGATTCTCGATGCCGATGCAGGCGACGAGCAGGCCGATGAACATGCCGGCGATCGCCTTGACGGGCGAGGAACGCGCCACCAAGGTGGCGCACATCAGGCCGAGCAGCGCCAACCAGAAATATTCGAAGGTCGAGAACGACAGCGCGATCTCGGCCAGCGGCGGCGCCAGGATCATCAGCGACAGCACGCCGGCGATGCCGCCGACCGCGGAGAACCAGACGCCGGCACCCAGCGCGAGCTCGGCCTGGCCCTTGCGCGTCATGGCGTAGGCTTCATCCGCGTAAGCCGCGGATGCGGGCGTGCCCGGGATACGCAGCAGCGCGCCGGGAATGTCGCCGGAGAAGATCGCCATCGAGGACGCCGCCACGATGGTCGCGATCGCCGCGATCGGTGACAGATAGAAGGTGACGGGGACGAGCAGGGCGGTCGCCATCGTCGCCGACAGGCCCGGCAGCGAGCCGATCACCAGGCCATACACGGAGGCTGCGAACATGGAGATGATGACCTCCCAGGTGGAGATCAGCGCGAACGCATCAATCAGGGTCTTCAACATCGATCACCAGGGTGTCGGCAGCAGGCCAACCGGTAGCGGCACGCGCAGCAGCTTGCCGAAGATGAGATGAATGGCGAATGGCGAGAGCATCGCGAGCGGCAGTGCCAGCTTCCACTTCGCCCCGAGCGCGGTCGAGGTCACGTAGACCATGATCGCCGCGGTGATGATGAATCCGAGCCGGTCGGCGGCAACAACGTAGAACAGCAGCAGCGCCGGCGGCAGCAGCGCGCGCAGGCCGTAGAGCTTGCCCTGCGGTGGCGGGGCAGCCGCCTGGCCGTCCTCGAACGGGACCAGCTCTTCCTCCTCCTCGAAGGAACGGCCGATGCCGAACACGATCGCGAGCCCGCACAGTGCAAGGCCGCAGCCGATCACCAGCGGAAATACATTGGGGCCGACCGGCTGCCCCGGCACCGGCGGCAGAATGTAGCCGCCATAGGCGGCAGCCGCGCCGAGCGCGACGAGAAACGATCCCGTGACGGAGTCGGGAAGACGCATAGGAGAGTCCTACAGGAGGTGCGCTCCCTCTCCCCGCTTGCGGGGAGAGGGTTGGGGTGAGGGGGAGTCTCCGCGGGGGAGGTGAGAGTGGACTCGCGGAGAGTTCCTCGCACCCCGATCAAGGCGTCGCAGGTGCGGATCACGCCTTGCTCAGGCCCGCGGCCTTCATCGCCTCGCCCATCTGGGCGTCGCCCTTGTCCATGAAGCCCGCGAAATGGGCCGCATCGCCCCACACGGTGCCGAAGCCGCGATTGCTCATGAAGTCCTTGAACTCGGCGGAGTCGTAGACCTTCTTCAGCGCCGCCGTGAGCTTGGTTGCGATCTCCGGCGGCAAATTTTTTGGCCCGGCAATGCCGCGCCAGGCGCCGGTTGCGTAGTCGATGCCCATGGCCTCCTTCAGCGTCGGCACGTCCTTGAACACCGGGTTGCGCGCGGGCGCCATGATGGCAAGGCTCCTGGCCTTGCCGGCCTCGATGATCGCGCGCGCTTCCGGCACCGAGCAGGTGGTGAGATCGACACCGCCGGCCGCGAGATCCTGCATTGCGGGTGCCGCGCCGTTCGACGGCACCCAGGCGACCTGGTTGGCGGGCAGGCCCATCGCCTGCATCCAGCCGACCAGCGCCAGATGCCAGATGCCGCCCTGGCCGGTGCCGGAAGCCTTGAACTTCCCCGGAGGCGCCGCCTTGATCGCGTCGGCGAGCTCCTTGACCGTCTTGTAGGGCGAGGAGGAGGAGACCTGGATGCCGGGCGGATCCTCGTTCATCAGCGCCAGCGGCGTGTAGCTCTTCGGCGTCAGGTCGGTGAGACCCTGCCAGTGCATCATTGAGATTTCGACGGTCAGCATGCCGATGGTGTAGCCGTCGGGCTGCGCGGTCGCGATCGCGCTATGGCCGACCACGCCGGAGCCGCCGGTGCGGTTGACCACGTTGAAGGGCTGGCCGAGGTCCTTCTCCAGCAGCGCTGCGACGATGCGCGCAGTGGCATCGGTGCCGCCGCCGGCGCCCCAGGGCACGATCACGGTGACGGGCCGCGCCGGATAGGCTTGTGCAAGCGCGGGCTTGAAGCCGAAAGCGGCGGAGGCCGCGATAGCGGCGGTGGAAGCCGCAAAGCTGCGGCGCGAAATCTTGGACATTTAATGCCTCCCAGCGGCGCCCGTGATGTCGGGCGCTCTTGTCAACTCCGGCATTCTAGTCGGCTTTACGTCGCCGCCGCAAGGTAGCGCTACCAACTGGAATCGCCATGTTGTGTGAAAGCAGACGGCCCGTCGAATGGGCGGTCGGAAATCGGGTGGGTTTTGTCCGCGCGCCTAGCCAACCTCTGCGCGCAACGAAACCAAAGGCAAGCCACCGATGACCCAAGCCTATTACAGCGCCGTGCTGGACCACCCGCTCGACGACGTCTGGTCCCTGATCCGCGATTTCAACAACTACCCCGCTTATATCAACGGCGTGAGCGGGAGCGAGATCGAAGACAACAGGCGCGGCGATGAAGTCGGCGCCGTCAGGCGCTTCTGCTATCTCGGAAACTGGATCCGCCAGCGCCTGGTCGATCACTCGGACCTGCAGCACAGCCTGACCTATGCTGGTCTCGAAGCGATACCCTATCCGCAAGACGACGGCGGCCCGAGTCCGGCGCCGACGCGCTACAAAGGCACCATGCATCTGCGTCCGATCATCGAGGGTAACCGAACCTTCATCGAATGGTCGGTTGCGCTCGAAACTGAACCTGCGGACGCCGAGCGCTGGAAAGCGCTGTTTGCCTCCTGGATTCCCGATTGGACGGATTCCCTCGCGCGGACATTGGCCCGGACCCGTTTGCGATCCCGTTAGCCTCCGCTCACGGCTCGTCCGCGTCGCCCTTGGGCCGCGCGCCGCCGAAGATGCGGGCGCCCTCCGATGTGAGGTAAGGCTTCAGCGTCTCCCACGGCACGAAAGCGACATACTCGCCCTCAGCGTAGGGGCCGACGGCATAGGGCGGATAGTGGAAGTTGAGGCCGGAACTCCTGCCGGCCTCGGTGGAGGGCGCGAGCGTCACCGCGCCGATCTTGAGGAGGCGCGGCTCCACGGACTTGAACCACTCGTCGGTCGCGGTCTCTCCGGCGCCGCGCTTCTTCTTCTCGTCCGTCAGCGAAGCGATGATGGCCTTCACCATCGCCTTCATGCTGGGGCCGCCATCGGCGGTCTCGGTGAAGAATGGACGGATCGAGATGCGCTTGTTGGCGGCCTTGTCCCACAGGATCGTGTTCACGTCCGAATTAGGATGGGCGCCGCGTGTGTTCATGTAGTCGTTGCGCAGGACGCTGACATAGCGGTCGGCAACCACGGAGCGGATTTCATATTTGCGCTCGAACTCCCAGCCGCCCTCCTTGAAGAACTGCGGGTCCGCTTTGCGCGCGGCAGCGGCTTCCGCGGCATTCTTGTCGAGCCACTTCTTGCCCTCCGCGAGGCAGTCCGCCGCCAGCGCCGCATCCGCCTTGATCCTGTCGCCGAGGAAGACGCGCGCTTCGATGCTTTTGGTCTTGACGATCGCATCGGGTTTAGGATCGGCGGCGTGGGCGGAAAACGCACATGTTGCGCTCAGCGCCAGGGCGACGCTCAAACCGGCGATGAACTTCAAGGTTAGTGCTCCTGCGTGAGCGTCAGAATATTTCGACAATATCGTCTGCGATCCGCTCCGCAAAGCGGGGAGAGATGGAGCGGCGAACAGTTGCCTGTGCTTGCAAGCCAGTCGCATCCTCGATGATGTGCTCGACATCGATCAAGTTGAGCAGGGAAAACGAGGTGCCCGGCTCGATCTCGACGAGCACGTCGATATCGCTATCAGGCCGATAATCGTTGCCGGCTCGCGAGCCGAAGATGGCAAGCTTTGCTACGCCCTTGCCTCTGATGGCATCCGCGTTCTTGCGTATCGCAGCGACGATTTCGTCACGCGTCATGGATACACCTGGCCGTCACACGGCCAGTCTATCATCTACTCCGCCGCCTCGCTATGCCCCAGCCGGGCGTTCAGCTTGCGGATCAGCTCCTCGGCGGCGTCCGCGATCACCGTGCCGGGCGGGAAGATCGCCTCGGCGCCGGCGGCATAGAGCGCATCGTAATCCTGCGGCGGCACCACGCCGCCGACGATGATCATGATGTCGTCGCGGCCCTGCTTCTTCAGTGCGGCTTTCAGCTCCGGCACAGCGGTCAGATGGGCGGCGGCCAGCGAGGAGACGCCGAGAATGTGCACGTCATTCTCGACCGCCTGCCGCGCGGCTTCGTCGGCGGTGGCAAACAGCGGCCCGATGTCGACGTCGAAGCCGATATCGGCGAACGCCGACGCGATCACCTTCTGGCCGCGGTCATGGCCGTCCTGGCCGATCTTGGCGACCAGGATGCGCGGGCGGCGGCCCTCGGCCTCCTCGAAGGCGTCGATCAGCGCCTGAACCTTTTCGACCTGGGTGCCCATGCTGGACGCCTCCCGCTTGTAGACGCCGGTGATGGATTTGATCTCGGCGCGGTGCCGGCCGAACACTTTCTCCATTGCGTCAGAAATTTCGCCAACGGTCGCCTTGGCGCGTGCCGCATCGATCGCGAGGGCCAGCAGATTGCCGTTGCCTTCGCCCGCCGAACGGGTGATCGCGGCGAGCGCAGCGTCGACGTCCTTCTGGTTACGCTCGGACTTCAGCCGCGTCAGCTTGTCGATCTGAAGCCGGCGGACATTGGTATTGTCGACCTTCAGGATATCGATTTTGTCCTCGTCGGTCGGCTTGTACTTGTTGACGCCGATCACCGCCTGCTTGCCGGCGTCGATCCGCGCCTGCGTCTTGGCCGAGGCCTCCTCGATGCGCAGCTTCGGCACGCCCGCTTCGATCGCCTTCGCCATGCCGCCGAGCTCCTCGACCTCCTGGATGTGGCCCCAGGCCTTGGCGGCGAGGTCGCGCGTGAGCCGCTCCACATAATACGAGCCGCCCCAGGGATCGATGATGCGGGTGGTGCCGCTCTCCTGCTGCAGGAACAGCTGGGTGTTGCGGGCGATGCGCGCCGAGAAATCGGTCGGCAGTGCCAGCGCCTCGTCGAGCGCGTTGGTGTGCAGCGATTGGGTGTGGCCTTGGGTGGCCGCCATCGCCTCCACCGTAGTACGCATCACGTTGTTGAAGACGTCCTGCGCGGTCAGCGACCAGCCCGAGGTCTGGCTGTGCGTGCGCAGCGACAGTGAGCGCGGGTCTTTCGGATTGAACGGCTTGAGCAGCTTCGCCCAAAGCAGGCGCGCCGCGCGCAGCTTGGCAACCTCCATGAAGAAGTTCATCCCGATCGCCCAAAAGAACGACAGCCGCGGCGCGAAGCGGTCGACGTCGAGCCCTGCGGCAAGGCCGGCGCGCAAATATTCGACGCCGTCAGCCAGCGTATAGGCGAGCTCGAGATCCTGCGTCGCGCCGGCCTCCTGCATGTGATAGCCGGAGATCGAGATCGAATTGTACTTCGGCATCTTTTGAGAGGTGTAGGCGAAGATGTCCGAGATGATCCGCATCGAGGGCGCCGGCGGATAGATGTAGGTGTTGCGCACCATGAACTCTTTCAGAATGTCGTTCTGAATGGTGCCCGACAGCTTCTCCGGCGGCACGCCCTGTTCCTCGGCGGCGGCGACATAGAGCGCGAGGATCGGCAGCACCGCGCCGTTCATGGTCATGGACACGCTCATCTGGTCGAGCGGAATCCCTGCAAACAGCGTGCGCATGTCGTAGATGGAATCGATGGCAACGCCGGCCATGCCGACATCGCCGCCGACGCGCGGATGATCCGAGTCATAGCCGCGATGGGTGGCAAGATCGAATGCGACCGAGAGGCCCTTTTGCCCCGCCGCGAGATTGCGGCGATAGAACGCGTTGGAATCCTCCGCCGTGGAGAAGCCGGCATATTGCCTGACCGTCCAGGGCTGGTTGACATACATGGTCGGGTAGGGGCCGCGCAGGTACGGCGCGATGCCCGGATAGGTCTCGAGGAAATCGAGCCCGGAAAGATCAGCCTCGCCATAAGCGGGCTTCACCAGGATGCCCTCCGGCGTCAGCCACGGCTCGGCGCTGCCGGCAGGGGTGGCAGTTGCAGCACGCTCGAAAGCGACCTCGGCGAAATTGGGAATGCGGGTCATTCCTTGGAATCCTCAAACCTGCGATTGCGCTCGATCAGCTTTTGCACATTCTTCTCGTAAACGGGATCGTCCAGGCGGCTCTGAGTCACTCGGCCGGTCCCGTCCCAGAGCAGCCATGCGAGCAGCTTTTCAGTTTTCCATTCTGCCAGACCGAGCAACGTTTGTCCGAGCAGTTGAAACATGGACCGCCTCAATCATGATCCGGATGCTGATGGCTGACGATGGTCGCCATCTTCTCCGGTCCGTAATTCTGCTGTGTGGTCTGGCTCGGCAAATTGGCGATGCCGACGACCCAGCCAAGGCGGGATTCGATGCCGAACTGCCGCGTCGGCACCACCCGGTCGGGGCGATCGAAGGTGCCGGTCATGATCTCGATCCGGTCGCCGTCGATGCGGCCGAAGCTCAGCGGCGTGCCGCAGGCGGCGCAATAGCCGCGATCGGCGATCGAGGAGGAGCGGAAGAACGACGGCGTGCCCTTGGTCCAGGCGAAATCGGTCTTGTTGATGTCGGCCAAAGAGGCGAACGGCGCGCCGCTCGCCTTCTGGCACATCCGGCAGTGGCAGATCGAAATCCTGGTCGGCGCCGTCATGACTGCAAATCGCACGGCGCCGCATTGGCAGCCGCCGGTGAGAACGGGTTTGCTGGTGTCGGTCATCGCTGTTCCATCCGTCGGTAGGCGTCCTGCAGTGCCGCAAGCGCATCGCCTCCGGCGAAGACAAAGCCCGTGACGCCGGCGGCTCGCAGCGCCGCCTCGGCCTCGGCCGGCCGGCCCGCCAGGTAGATATGTCGCCCGCCGGCCAATTGCAGGGCCTTTGCCGCGGCTTCGGCGTGTTCCGCATAGACCTTGTCGCTGGAACACAGACAGGCCAGCTCGGCGCCGGAGGCCTTGAAGGCCGCGGCCAGCTTGGCCGGATCGGCAAAGCCCTCGCTGCCTGTGGCCTCAATGCCGCCCGCCTCGAAGAAGCTCTTCGCGAACGTCGCGCGCGCGGTGAAATCGGCGGGCGTGCCGAGATTGGCCAGGAACAGCTTTGGCCGTGCGCCCCGCGCCTTCAAACTCGCGTCGGATTTGTCGCGCAGCGCCTCGAACGGTTCCGCGAGACGGATCGGAGGCAGCGCCTCGAACTTGTAGGTCTGTTCGCCGTAGGGCGGAAGCGCGATCGGCGCTGCCTTCAGGACAGTGGCTTCGCTCTCGTGCAGGTTCGGAAACTCGCTGGCGCCGGTCAGTATGTCCCGGCGCTTCGCGATATTGGCCTCGCGCGCCTTGCGCGTGGCCGCGACCTTGCTTTGGAACACACCCTGCTGAAGCGCCGCGAACGCGCCACCGGCGCTCTCGCTCTCCTGGAACAGGGCCCACGCGGCATCGCACAGCTGCGCCGTCAGCGTCTCGATGCCGCCAGCCCCCGCCGCGGGATCGCTGACCTTGGCGAGGTTGCATTCTTCCAGCAGCAGAAGCTGCGTGTTACGTGCCACGCGCCGCGCGAACGTATCAGGCAGGCCGAGCGCCAGCGTATGCGGCAGCACGGTGATGGCGTTGGCACCGGCCAGTCCCGCGGCGAACGCCGCCATGGTCGCGCGCAGCATGTTCACGTAGGGATCGCGTTGCGTCAGCATGCGCCAGGCGGTATCGGCCGCGATGAACAGCGGTTTCGGCGTCAGCCCGCAAGCGCTCTCGATGCGCGCCCATAACAGCCGCAGGGCGCGGAACTTGGCCATGGTGAGGAATTGGTCGGCATCGGCGGCGAGCCGCGCATAGACCATGCCCTGTGCGGCTTCCAGCGGAATGCCCGCGCCTTCGATCGCGCGCAGGTAAGCGACACCGCAGGCGAGCACGAAAGCGAGCTCCTGCACCTCCGAGCCGCCGGCATCATGGACCACGCGGCCGTCGGCGGAGGCGAACGGCCCCTTAAAGCCGAGCCCGGCGAGGCCCTTGATGGCGCCCGTAATCGCGGGGGCAATTTCGTCCCAAGTATAGGGGCTGTGGCCCCACACCGCGCCCGCCGCGAGCGGATCGAGCCCGAAGCGAATGTTGCAGGCGGCGGGATCGAGGCCGTTGCTCTTCACATATTCCGCGACATGGATCGCGGCCATCCGCGATTGCGGTCCGATCTCGAGCTCGATGCCGATGCCGGCGTCGAGGTGAATGTCTTTCAGGATCTTTGCCACCGCCTCGGCCGACGGTTCCAGGCCGAACCCGCGCGCGCCATTGGCGCCGGCGCACACCAGCGCAAGCCCGGTCGCACCGTTCTCCAGATCCTGCAGCGCCTGCGCATTCGCGAGCGCCGCATCGGGATGGTCGATCCGCTGCACGACCTGCCACGGCGCAGCCGGCGGCCGGCCCATCACCGGCGCAACGCCCTTCGCGCGCGGATAGAGCGGTTCGATCTTGATGCCGTCATAGGTCTTGCCGACCAGCTTCTCGAACGGCGCGCCCTTCAGCACGCCGTCGACCAGCTTGCGCCAGTCCTCAGGCGTGGCTTTGGGAAAATCCGCCGCCAGCGGCAGGTCGTCAGTCACGGAGGTCATGCGGCGCGGGGCTCCCGAAACGTCTTGTTATTCGCAGGCGAAATTGCCACGGCGGACCGTTCCTGCAAACGGTTGTTTTTGGTTAACCGGTATCCGGAAGCCGCTCAATGCCTTGCGCCGAGACGCTGGCGAGCCCGTCACGCACACGAATGCCCGAGATCACGCGGTCGGGTGCGATTTCGGCCAGCGGCACCAGCACGAACGCGCGCTCGAACAGGCGCGGATGCGGCAGCGTCAGGTCGGGCTTCTGCAAGGAGACGTCGTCATAGGCGATCATGTCGAGATCGAGCGTGCGCGGGCCCCAGCGCCGCCCTTTGGTTCGCGCGCGGCCGAATTTCTGCTCGACTTTCTGCAGCACGAACAATAGCGCATGCGGATCGAGGCTGGTCTCGATCTCGATGCAGGCATTGATGAAAGGATCCTGGTCCTCGTCGCCCCAGGGCGGGGTCGTATAGTCGGACGAGCGCGCGATCAGCGCCGCCTGTGCCATGCCGCAGATATGAGCGATCGCCTTCTTGAACGTCGCGCGGACATCGCCGACATTGCCGCCAAGTGCGATCAGCACGCTCGCCATGCTAGGGATGCCGCGAGCGCGTCAGCACGATTCCGACATCGTCGAAGATCGCGGCGATCGGCGCGTGCGGCTTGTGCACGGTGACCTTCACGGCGCGGATGCGCGGAAAGTGCGACAGGATGGCATCGGCCACCGCGCCGGCCGCGCGCTCCAGGAGTTTGTAATTGGTGTTCTTGAACGCCGCCGTCGTCGTCGCCACGACATCGGCGTAGGACACCGTGTCCGCGAGCCGGTCGCTGCGCGCAGGCTCGGACAGGTCGGTATAGAGCTCGAGATCGATGACGAAACGCTGGCCGACCTCGGTTTCGTGATCCATCACGCCGTGGCGGGCATGGATCGACAGGCCGGTGACGAAGATCGTGTCGGTCATTGCTTGCTCTCGATGGCCTGCGCCACCCGCAGGGCCTGCAGGGTTTCGGCGACGTCGTGGGTCCGGATGATCTTGGCGCCGCGCTGCGCGGCGATCAGATGCGCGGCGATCGAGCCGGCGAGCCGCTCCGATGGTTCCGACGGCGACACAGAGGCGATGAAGCGTTTGCGCGAGGCGCCGACCAGGATCGGCAGGCCGAACATGTCGAGCTCGCGCAAGCGCGCCAGCGCGGTCATGCTCTGCTCGGCGGTCTTGCCGAAGCCGATCCCGGGATCGAGCACGATTTTTTCGCGCGCGATACCTGCCTTCGCGGCAATATCGAGCGAGCGCAGGAAGAATGTCTTGATGTCAGCGACGATGTCGATGGCAGGATCGACGCTGTCGCGGTTGTGCATGACGATGACCGGAACGCCTCTGGCGGCGATCAGCGGTGCCATGCCGGCGTCGCGCTGCAGGCCCCAGACGTCGTTGGCGATCGCCGCGCCCTGGTCGAGCGCGAAGGCCACCACCTCCGCCTTCATGCTGTCGATCGAGACAGGCACACCGAGCGCCACGACGTCCGAGAGCACCGGCTTCAGCCGCGCGAGCTCTTCCGCCGCCGTGACCGACCGGGCGCCCTTGTAGGGCCGGGTGGATTCGGCGCCGATATCGATGATGTCGACGCCGGCGGCGACCATCGCCCGCGCCCGCTCCAGCGCGCGCGCCGGCGCGATGAACTCGCCGCCGTCGGAGAAGGAATCCGGGGTGATGTTGAGCACGCCCATCACCGCAGGAAGCCGCCGGCCCACGAGCGTCCGCAGCACGTCGATCCCGGCCGAGCCGGCCGGCGGGACGGAAGGGGAGGGCGAGGCATTCATGCGCGTGGCATTGCGCTGTCGGGCAGGGGGAGTCAAGACGGGATTGGGGCCATTCGCGGCCATTCCGATGCGTGCAGACGGCCGAGAGGATGCGATGTTCTTGCCCACCCTCCGTCATTGCGAGCGCAGCGAAGCAATCCAGACTGTCACCGCGGCAAGATTCTGAATTGCTTCGCTGCGCTCGCAATGACGATCTGGGAGCAGTGGTACCCCAACCTCTCCAGCTTGGTCCGCAGCGCTAATACGTAATCTTCGGCGGCAGCTTCTTGGCCTTGGCGATGATGTCGCCGACCGACTTCTCGGAAGGCAGGACGCGGACCAGCTTCTTCTTCTCGTTGGCCTCGCGCATGCTCTGCGCCAACCTTGCCGGATTTCGATAGGCGAGCTCCCGCACCGTCGTGACGCCGGCGGCGCGGACGAGCCCGACCTTGGCCCTGCCCATGCCGGGGATGCGCATGTAGTCGGAGACGTTGGCCCATTCCAGCAATTGCTGCTCGCTGATGCCGGTCTTGGCCGAAAGCGCCTTGCGGCCCTTCACGGTGGACGCCGCCTCGAGCAGCGCGTCGGTGGTGCGGATTCCTTGCGCCTTCAACTTGTTGGCGGCAAAGGCCGGCAGGCCCTCAATCTCGGAAATCGGATATGTCATGATGCTCGATATGAAAAGCGTCGCTCAGGCGAACTGGCTGAGGCCCGGCGTCCCCGCGATGATCTTGCCCATCTGATCCGCTCCGATTTTGTCTCGCCCGTAGCGGAAAAGTTCACGGGCGACGTTTTGAATCTCGGACATGCCGAGCCCCAGGCTCATCAGGCGGGTGCCGACGGCCATCAAGCCGCCGCCCATCAGCCGCGACAGACCGCCACCGCTCCTGGACGCTTCGATCGCAGCTTCCGCTCCGGGGATCTGGTCGATCAGGGCCTGCACACTGTCGGAAGGGCCCTCGTTGCGAAGGAAGGCCAAAAATAATGCCGACGGTCTTTTCAGCGACAGCACCATCTATGCTGGCGTTTGTCGCCAGCCGTCCGATCAGCTCGTCCATAAGACCCCGCCCCTCAGCCGGTTTGCATGCCGGAATATTGCTTTCGAAAATGATCTTGAGCCGGTGTGACGTGAAATACAAGCGATGAACGCAGGCGCCGTCGCGAACGCGCGAAAAGTGTTGCCGCCGTGCAAGAGCCTAGAACGAATCGGCAAAAAATTGCCGCTATGCGAACGCCCCATTCCGACTTTCGGCCGATGTTGTCCGTCTGTTTCCGACAATGTCGCATGCGCAGGAGCCGCTGAACCGATTTAATCGGCGCACGAGATGCGTTAAACTACGGAATTGGTGCATTCGGGTTTCGCGACGCGAAACTCGGCAGAAAGATCAGAGAGAATAATGACCGCACAGGACAGCAAGCTCGGCGATACCGACGACAAGATCTTCGTCGGCAAGGGAGACGAGCAGGCTTGGCTGACGCTTGCGCTGGCCAATCGCCACGGCCTCGTCACGGGTGCAACAGGAACCGGCAAGACCGTGTCGCTGCAAGTGATGGCGGAAGGATTTGCGCGCGCCGGTGTTCCGGTCTTCGCGGCCGACATCAAGGGCGACCTCTCCGGCATCTCGGAAGTCGGCGAGGCCAAAGACTTCATCCTCAAGCGCGCCGGCGAAATGGGTCTCAAGTTTCAGCCGGACCAGTTCTCGACCGTGTTCTGGGACGTGTTCGGCGAGCAGGGACATCCGGTCCGCGCCACCGTCACCGAAATGGGGCCGCTATTGCTGGCGCGGATGCTCGACCTGAACGAGGTGCAGGAAGGGGTTCTCAACGTCGCATTCCGCGTCGCGGACGAGAACGGCCTGCCATTGTTGGACATGAAGGATCTGCGATCGCTGTTGGATGCGATCGTGCCCGCCAGCGGCAAGAAGGGACCGGATGCTGAGGAAGATCCTTTAGCCGAGATCCGGAAGGCCGCGCAGAGCTTCGGCAATGTGAGCAAGGCGACGGTTGGAACCATTCAACGCCAGCTGCTGGTGCTGGAAAACCAGGGCGGAACGAAATTCTTCGGTGAGCCTGCACTGGAGCTGAAGGATTTCATGAAGACCGATAGCGACGGTCGCGGCATCGTCAACATCCTGGTTGCCGACAAGCTGATGGAGAGCCCCAGGCTCTACGCTACCTTTCTGTTGTGGTTGCTGTCGGAGTTGTTTGAGGAATTGCCGGAAGCCGGCGACCTGCCGAAGCCAAAACTGGTTTTCTTTTTCGACGAGGCGCATCTGCTGTTCAACGATGCGCCGAAGGCGTTGATGGACAAGATCGAGCAGGTGGTTCGTCTGATCCGTTCCAAGGGCGTCGGCGTCTATTTCGTCACCCAGAATCCGATCGACGTGCCGGACAAGGTGTTGGCCCAATTGGGCGGTCGCGTGCAGCATGCGCTGCGCGCCTTCACGCCGCGCGACCAGAAGGCGGTCGCCGCTGCGGCGCAGACCTTCCGGCCCAACCCGAAGCTCGACACCGCCAAGGTGATCACGGAGCTCGGCAAGGGCGAGGCGCTGGTGTCCTTCCTCGAGGGCAACGGCACGCCTTCGATGGTGGAGCGGGTGATGATCCGGCCGCCGACGGCGCGGATCGGGCCGATCACGCCCGAGGAGCGCAAGGCGATCATGAGCAGGAGCCCGGTGAAGGGCAAATACGATACCGCGGTGGATCGTGAGTCCGCCAATGAGATGCTGCAGAAGCGCGTAGCCGGCACGGCTGCGCCTGCCGACCCACAAGATGGTGGAGCCGGCGCAGGCGGCGGCGTTCTCGGCCAGATCGGCTCGATCGTCGGCACCATCTTCGGCACCAACGTCAAGCGAGGTCGTCTGTCGACCGGCCAGGTCATTGCCCGCGACGTGACGCGATCGGTCACCAACCAGGTGATCGGCGGGATGGCCGCCAATATCGGCAAGTCGCTCGGCGGTCAGCTCGGCGGCTCGATCGGCCGTACGTTGGTCCGCGGCGCGCTCGGCGGATTGCTACGGCGTTAGGCAGAGCGCCCGACGGGAGGGCAATTCGTCCGCGAGGCCCATCGACCTCTCCCCTGATCTGATCCTGATGGGAGGGGCCGAGATACACATTCACGAGATACACATTCAGGTGAGGGGACTCTCCAAGCTTCTGCGGGTCTGTTACGTCCTGTTTCGCCGCCGCACAGGACCACACCGTGACCCCGCCCGCCCCGTTAGCCAAGCCTGACGCACCCAGACGCCCGTCGCTGGGTGCGCCGCTGGATCTGCTTTTTCTGCTCTGCTGCGTCCTCCTGATCGCCGACGTGCTCGTCCCCGAGATTTTCGGCCGCGGCAAGACCAAGGACTACTCGCTCTGGTACTGGGCCGGACAGCAGGTCCTGGAGGGTGGGCCGCTGTATCCTGCCACGGCCGTCGAGCATTTCGATTTCATCTATCCACCGCTGCCGGCAATCCTGCTGGCGATCCCGAGCTGGTTCGGCAAGATCCCGCTCTATGTCGTCCTGTCGATCTTGAACGCCGTGGCGTGGTGGTACACCGCGGCGTTCTCCCAGGTCATGACCGGCTCGGACCGCGCGCCGGGTCGTTGGCTCGAGGCGCTGCCGGTCGTCGCCACCGTGACCTTCGTGTTCGACATGTTCGACCTCGGCCAGCCGAACCTCCTCCTTCTGGCGATGATGCTCTACGGCTTCTGGAGCTTGCGGCAGCAGCGATCGTGGCTGGCCGGCTTCATGTTCGCGCTCGCCGCCGCCATCAAGGTGTTCCCGATCGCCGTGCTGCCCTATCTGGCCTGGCGGCGCAAATGGGCGGCCCTGGTCAGCGCGATCGTTTTCACCGGCATTCTTCTCTATGTCGTGCCGGCGCCGATTCGCGGCTTCGAGCGCAACGCGGCCGAGCTGGCGACCTGGTACCAGGGCATGGTCGGGACCAGCTCGGAAAAGGGCTTTGGCCAGCGTGACGAGCAGAACTGGTCGTGGGTCAACCAGTCCCTCATTGCCGTCACGCATCGGCTGGTCCGGCCGATCAACTACAATCAGGACGATCCCAGCAAGCCGCCGCGCACCATGAATCTGATCGAAGTCGACTACAGGACGGCGAACTGGATCGTGCTCGCGCTGTCGGCGCTGCTCGGGCTCGGCTTCGTTGCGATCATGCCGCGGCAAGCGCGGCGGACGGCGCACTCGGATGCCGAGGAGCTCGGCATCTTGTTCTGCCTCATGACGGTCGCCTCGCCTCTGGCCCGGCAATACTATTTCATGTGGCTGTACTTCCCGGTGACGGTGTTGATGCATCGGGCCGCCTTCGACGAGCGAGCGCATGTGCGCCTGGGAACCTGGCTTGCCCTCAGTGCGGCCGGCATCCTCATGCTGTTGTCGCTGCCGTGGTTTCCGCTCGCCTTCCAGGCTTGGGGCAACAACCTCGCTGCGACCGCCATCCTCGCAGGGTGCCTCGCCTGGCACATCCGGCATCCGCCGCTTGCGGCTAGCCCTAAGGCCGCACCGGCGCTAAAACCCGGACCTCTTGAGACTCAACAATCAGGATAGCAATCATGGCCAACGCGCAGCTCCAATCCGTGCTCGACCACATCGACAAGGATTTCGATAACAGCCTGGAGCGCCTGTTCTCGTTGCTGCGGATCAAGTCGATCTCGGCCGATCCCGCCTTCGCCGATGATTGCAAGGCTGCCGCCGAGCATCTCGCCAGGGACATCGCCAGCCTCGGTGTTGCCACCGAGGTGAGGCCGACCGCGGGTCATCCCGCCGTCGTCGGCAAGACCGGCGCGGGCGGCCGGCCGCACGTGCTGTTCTACGGCCATTACGATGTGCAGCCGGTCGACCCGCTCGATCTCTGGCACCGTCCGCCGTTCGAGCCCGTCGTCACCGATCATGCCGACGGCCGCAAGATCATCGTCGCGCGCGGCTCCGAGGACGACAAAGGGCAGGTGATGACGTTCGTCGAGGCCTGCCGCGCCTGGAAGAAGGTGACGGGCTCGCTGCCGGTCGACGTCACCTTCCTGATCGAGGGCGAGGAGGAGGTCGGCTCGAAGAACTTCGTGCCCTTCATCGAGGCCAACAAGGACGAGTTCAAGGCCGATTACGTGCTGGTGTGCGACACCAGCATGTGGGACCGCAACACGCCGGCGATCACGACCTCGCTGCGCGGCCTGCTCTATGAAGAGCTCAAGATCACCGCCGCCAATCGCGATCTGCATTCCGGCGTGTTCGGCGGCACCGCGATGAACCCGATCCGCCTGCTCACGAAGATCCTGGGCAGCCTGTTCGACGACGACAACCGCATCACCATCCCCGGCTTCTATGACGGCGTGAAGGACACGCCGCCCGATATCCTGGAGCAGTGGAAGAAGCTCGATTTCACACCCGAGACCTTTCTCAAGCCGGTCGGGCTGTCGCTCCCGGCTGGCGAGAAGGGCAGGCTGCTGGTCGAGCAGGCCTCGACGCGCCCGACCTGCGATGTCAACGGCATCTGGGGCGGCTATATCGGCGAGGGCTCCAAGACCGTGATCCCCTCGCATGCTTCGGCCAAGGTCTCGTTCCGCCTGGTTCAGGGCCAGGACCCGCAAAAGATCCGCAAGGCCTTCCGTGATTACGTGACGGCGCGCATTCCCGGCGACTGCAAGGTCGAGTTCGGCGACCATTCCGCCGCGCCCGCAGTCGCGCTCGATTGGACCATGAAGCCGCTCGCCGCCGCCAGCAAGGCGCTCGCGGAGGAATGGGGCAAGGAGACCGTGCTGATGGGCTCGGGCGCCTCGATCCCGATCGTCGCCGACTTCAAGCGCACGCTCGGCCTCGACTCGCTGCTGGTGGGGTTTGGCCTCGACGACGACAACATCCACTCGCCGAACGAGAAATACGACCTGCAGAGCTTCCAGAAGGGCATCCGCTCCTGGGCAAGGATCCTCGCCGCGCTGGCGGAGGTGAAATAGGCACGGTGCGGTAGGGTGGGCAGAGGCGCAAAGCGCCGTGCCCACCATCTCTCCGGATGACGAAGGAAGAAGACGTGGGCACGCTTCGCTTTGCCCACCCTTGTATTAGCGCGCCGGGTTAGGATGGCCATGTTCCATGAGGAATGGCCCAGCCCGGGTGGCCACCCGAACTGGGCCGCCGATCGATCGGATCGATGCCCA
>Ga0214544_1000369_pt1 | contig 79140 bp, 50 predicted proteins | sample CNSS3metaG_FD_160074 | JGI IMG/M metagenome (GOLD analysis project Ga0214544, IMG submission 160074) | Root nodule microbial communities from cowpea collected in UCLA plant growth center, Los Angeles, California, USA - CNSS3 | ecosystem: Host-associated > Plants > Roots > Nodule | place: USA...
TCAACCTTGTGGTGTTTGAGTGTGTCATTTTGTAGGTGCAATGGTTTGTTATGTGGTACCTATTTAAAGCATCTAGAAGTTGTTCCTTTGTTTGGAACCTCATTCCTTGGGTCAGTGTACCAACATCGTGGTCAATGTTGTCATTCAACGTTGTGTGGTGGTCATATGCGTTTGGGAATTCTTGGTGTGGGCTTTGGTTGTATTCCTCATATAATTGGAAGTGTTGTGGTGGGTTATAGGGGACATGTGTCTGAGGGTGAGGGTCTTGTTGTATGGGGTAGACATCTAGTGTTTGGTCATGGTCATCATGTTCATAAAAAAGTATATTGTCTTCATCTTCACTAAATGCGTCTAAGGATGTTGGAGGTAGACCTAGGTTTTCAACTTCTACGATAACTGGAGGAGAGAACCTTTGGGTGTTGTGATGTGCGGGAGTTTGAAAAATATTTGAGATAGACGGACCGGTTAATAGTTCGGTATATGATTGTATATCATTTCCCCAATCCCCTAGGTAGGTAGTGTTAAGGTCAAATAGTTGTTGTGGTTCAGTGTTTGGATGTGGATGATACGCATCAAAATGTGTTAAAGAAATATTTTCAGAAGGTCTCGTACATGAGTTGTAGGTGGTGCAGAGTTCAATGGATGTAACAGTTGGGGTGGCATGTATCATGTCGAAAGCGCCATCCAAGTCGTCGTCATCTTGGATCTGAGTGGTTGTGTATGGCACATATTTGAAATAAACGGCCTCACTTGCACATTCTAATTATGACAACACTTGTCAACTTTATTGGGAGATGCCAAAGCTGATTTATTATATTACTTTTGTAAAACGTGACAGATACTTCAATTGAGATAACGTGTCAATTAAGAAATTTAGTTTAACCACTGTAAAAGCTAACGCATATTTGAAATAAATGGTCTCACTTCATCTTCTAATTATGACAACACTTGTCAACTTTATTAGGAGGTGCCAATGCTGATTTATTATATTACCCTTGTCATAATGTTCCAAGGAAGATGTTTAATTCATAAATTTACTCTCACCCTACAATTTGGACAACACTTGTCAATTCTTCGACATGGAACACTTTGGCATCAACACCCAAGAGAACTATTCAAATTCCTATCTTGTACATCCTTTCACACATGTTCAAAATGTATACCATAGGTTAACACTTATGTAGCAATGGGTAACCAAAAATACTGCACACTGGTAGTGAAGAAGAAATATATACACCTTTATTTTCCTTTTCCAAACAACAAATAGGGGCAAACTAGACTCACTTGAAGGAATATGAGTATGAAGATTTAACTTTATCATATAAACTCAAGGCATGAAAGTGCCACTATTGAAGTTCATGTGCAAAACATTGCACCTGGGTTACCATTTATTAAGTCACGGGTTGGCACATAGGGAATGAATTCATATGTTGTTAATTAAATTACAAAAATTCTATTCCTTGACTCACCAACATATACTCCCCACTGGTAATGACGAGAGTGAAAATTGAAATAAGTTTTGTACATCTTTTCACACATGTTCAAAATGTATACCATAGGTTAACACTTATGTAGCAATGGGTAACCAAAAATATTGCACACTGGTAGTGAAGAAAAAATATATACACCTTTATTTTCCTTTTCCAAACAACAAATAGGGGCAAACTAGACTCACTTGAAGGAATATGAGTATGAAGATTTAACTTTATTATATGAACTCAAAGCATGAAAGTGCCACTATTGAAGTTATTAAAGAAAGAAAAAATTCATGTGCAAAACATTGCACCTGGGTTGCCATTTATTAAGTCACGGGTTGGAACATAGGAAATAAATTCATATGTTGTTAATTAAATTACAAAAATTTTATTCCTTGACTCACCAACATATACTCCTCATTGATAATGAAGAGAGTGAAGATTGAAATAAGTTTTGTACATCCTTTCACACATGTTCAAAATGTATACCATAGGTTAGCACTTATGTAGTCATGGGTAAGCAAAAATACTGCACAGTGGTTTCACACATCCTTTCACACTTTCTGCTTTTTCTCTTCCAATTTGCATTTCCACCTTTGTTTTTTTCTCTTTTCGCTTGCTTCCAAAGAAAACCAACGTGAAAATTGAAAAAAGTTTAAAAAAAATAGAAAGTGACAATAAAATGTCAAGTTGTGAGTGAAGTTCTCAATAAATGGATGTTAATATATCATTTTCCTTAAACTTAATACCTACTATAAATTCTAACAATAAATTTTACATTATTTATTTTTGTGTAAAAATAAATATTTTATCAATAAAATTCTTATAAACAAATCAAAATATAAATATATAAATGAAAAATAATTCGTAGTTCAAACAAATTTTTTAATTTAAAATATTTAATAAACATTAAAAAATAAATAATATAACACCACATTAAACATTATATATTAATTATTTTTACTTCTATTATAATTCATAATTTTTTTTCCAAAATCACTATTATAAAAAGATAATTAATCAACAAAGTAAAAAAAAATAAATTGACTTTTATATTTTTAAATTGCACATAAAATAACTTACTACACAATACAATAGCTATTTTAAAATCAACAAATTTCAAAAAGACAAAAAAAAATATTTATTTTTTCATTGTTTCAAATAATACCTAAAATAACTAAAACCACATTATTAAATCTATTTTTTAAAAAAATAATTTTAACCTCTAATGTAACATTTTTCACAAAAAGAAAAATTAACTCATAAAAATATTTTATTCAAAAAAAATCAAAAATGTTAATTCTTATTTATTTAAAAAAAATGAAAAAAAGAAACCAGTTCAGAATTCAGGTCCCTAGAGACCGAATTCTGACTGAGATACAAAAAAAAATTACATTTTGTAAGGTAGAATTCGTGTCCCAAGGGACCGAATTCTCACCTACAAATAAAACCATGCTATTGAGGCATATATTAGGAACAATGTGTTGTCTGGGAAATTAAAAAGCAAAAGCGTGCTACAGCGGTAAAAAAATCAAGTAACTCTAATCATAAGGAAACAATGACATTGTTCGTTTTTTCCATTCATTTCTACCCTTCCTCTCTCCTCAATCAATTCATTAGAACTTGCAAAAATAATCAAAATTATGTTAACCTCTAATAAAAATTTTATCAGGGATCTATCTATATAGAATCTTGGTTAAGGAATTAAAAAATATTTTTAACTATTTGAATTAAAAAGTATAATAGTTATATTCTAACATAATAAATAGTTGACTTTGTAATTTTTCATTTAATAAATACGATTAACTAAATAAAACATTATATATGATATAACGTAAAGATCATTGTCGTGGAGTATAAGTGTCATTCCTAACAATTTCTCAAAATACATGGAGATAAAACTAAGGCACACCACGATGCCATTAACAAAAGAAGAATAAGAATAAACGTTTTGACAGCTATCCAAAATATATGCTCATAGAGCAAGGACAGTATATAGGCCACAGCCTTAAAGAGTACTCGGAGTAGGGAATTCAACCCAAGAATAGCTACGTAGCGGAGTTTCCATCACCCTGATGACCACTAGGGGTTTCCACATCTGCTCACATCAATAAATTGATGATCATCGCAAAAGGAGAAAACCACACACAGAACACACAAGCAAACAGAAAGGGTAAGCTAAAGTAAAAAGGATTTATCATACAATTGAGCATGCAATTTAAAAGTCAAGAATACATGAATCAACCAAGCACGTGATAGTAACCAAGCAAGACTCTAAGACTCAATTATCCGGATACATATAATCAGTCGGATTCACTGGATGCTTGCACTTGTGGGGGCCTCTACTGCTCAGCAAAGCCATTGCCAATGGGTTTCACCCTACCACACACAAGGTTAGCCTTGAAACATCTAAGGCCATTATCCTGCCAAAGACTAGGGTCTTTTGCTACTCTCACCACTTGAGTCAGTACGCTCTACATGAGACTAACTGACTCTTTAGAGTTTCGGGATGCAATCCTTACTTGAATCCTGACTTGATAATATACTAAGGCACCACCACAAAACCTTACTAAGAGTTCGTGGAATTACGTCCATCTGAGGCACCACCATGAGCTCTAACCAAGAGGGTCATGGAATTACGTCCATTAAATGAGGCACCACCATGAGATCTCACCAAGAGATTCGTGGAATTACGTCCTTTACATGAGGCACCACCATGAGATCTCACCAAGAGATTCATGGAATTACGTCCTTTACATGAGGCACCACCATGAGATCTCACCAAGAGATTCATGAAATTACGTCCTAATCCATACCATAGTCATGTCTCACCAACCAAACATAGATTTATCATGCATACCAAATCTCATGTCAATATTCAACCAACCATCCAATCATGTTCCATATGCAAAATCATACCAACTCATCAATTCCAACCCATCAACCATTTAATTCATGCATATTCACCCCAATTCATGCTTTAACAGAGTAATTCAATCAAACATGTGACCATCAACAAAAAATAGAGAAGAAACAACACTAAAGAACATCCCTTCCCAGTTCTCGCTCAAGCAAAAGGGCTCTCACTCAGGCGAGAGGAACCCCTCGCTCAAGCCACCAGTCCTCGCTTGGGAAAGACTACAAACAGAGGACACGTCGAGGTCTCGATCAAGCTAGCTCATCTCGCTCAAGCGAGACTACTCTCGCTCAGGGGAGTGGCCTTCGCTTAGGCGAGCCCTCGAAAATAGATAGGGGGTGAGCTGATGTTGTTCTCGCTCAGGCGAGAGCTCCTCGCTTAAGTGAGAGCTTTCGTTTTGGGCGACCACCCAGCTCGCCTAGGTGAGTTTAGTAGAACTCACTCCTCTTACTCGTGCAAAACCAGCTTTCAATCATCATAGTAGTACAAGCAACATATTTTCCCGCAACCAACATCATATACCAAGTACCCAAAGCATAAAACCAACCAAACATGCAGAATAACTTGAAAACAGCAAAACCCTAGCTTCCTTTACCTAGACAGGGGATAGCTAACAACACAAGCACTCTACAAAGGGCATCACAGCTCTAGGAACAGATTGGCGAGCTAAAAACACTGACATCAGAAGCAAAACGAGGTCACTAAGATAAACCCTAGTCAGAACCACGACAATAGAGCTATAAAAGAGAGGGTTTGGGTTGAGAACCAACTTACGTGAAATGGAAGATGGGGTTGAGGTAACTTGACAAGGAATGGGACCAAACCCTGGCAGAGCTCTGTGTTTCAGCTGTGAGAGAGAGAAGGGAAACTATTTTCTGAAAAGTGGCAGAATAAGAGTGTTAGGGCTGGTTTAGGGATTTTGGGCACCCTATGGGCTAGCCTTAGGCCCAACTGATAAGGCTAGGCCCTTAAACTTTTAGGGCAGAAGTAAGTAGGTCTTACAGACTTAATTCAGTTTTAGTCCCCTTATTTTTTTTTTTCGTTTGGCAAATTTATTCTTTTTTGACTTAATAATATTATAAATCCTTGGTAAATTTAGGAATTTTCAATTAATTTTCTAATAAATTAGTATTTTATCAAGTATTCAATAAATTTATATATTTTCATCTCGATTCTTTTATATCTAAATTTTTTAATTGAGTTTCTATTAAATATTTCTATTAACATAATGATGTGATCGTTAAGAGATTGACATGATTGTCATTTTGACATGTTAGGTTGTTAAGTGACTGATGTGGTTGTCATTTTGACATGTCACTTTGTTGAGTTGTCACCACATGTTTTGTTATTTTAAAATTTTAAAATATTTTATTTTTTATTTTATAAAATATTAATTTTATAATTTTATAATTTTATAATTTTTATAATTTTATAATTAATAATTTTAAAATAAGAAAACAATAGAATATCTGGCAACAACTTAACAAGATGACATAGTAAAATAATAATCACATTAGTAACTAACAAACGTATCATTATGTTAATAAAAAACATTAATAGTCCAAAATTTATGAGTAGACCATAAAAATTTATCAGGAACTCAATTACAAGTTTTTAAATGGTTTAATGAATCGTATGATACCCACTTTGGTAGAGGTGTGTTAATTTGGTACCCGATTTTTAAAAAATGTCAATTGCATCCTAACTTTTGAAAAAATGCTTCAATTAGGTCCCTTCCAGATGAGGTTGACTAACACCGTTAACGACGTGCCACGTGTCAATATGTGGCTTTTTAATTTTTTAATTTTTTAATTTTTTGAAAAAAAAATGCCACGTGTCAGGTCCCTGTATGTGCCACGTGTTAGTGTCATTATCAGATGTCATTGTGTTGACTTCGATTTAGTCCCCGTATATATCTTTTTGATTCAATTTAGTACCTACTTACATGTATCTGATTCAATTTTGTCCCAATTTTTTTTAATAATTAAAATATTTGTGTAATCCATTTTTTATAAGATTAAAACTAATTAAGTATAAATACTTTTAAAAAATTAAGTATTAATATTTATTTTGTTTCTCTCAATTTCAGACCAAATTTATTATTTGTATAAATGCTATACTAATATTTTTTATTAAAAACGACTTTTAACATATTACTTTATTAATTACTTTTTTATTAAGTACTCATGTTTTCTTAATTATTATTTTTTTCCAAAATAGAACAATAATTTCTCTTACTAATTTTAAACCAAAATTTTTATTTGTATGAATGTTATACTAATTTTTTTTTATTAAAAATGACTTAGTAAAATGACTTTTACCATTAAATTTTAATATAAATATTAAATACTTAATTTTTGTAAAAATTTTATACTTAATTACTTTTAATTTTATAAAAAAATAGATTTTAATTATTAAAAAAAATTGGGTCAAAATTGAATCAGAGATACAAAAGTAGGGACTAAATTGAATCATTGAGACATATATGGGGACTAAATCGTAATCAACACAATGACATCTGATAATGGCACTAACACGTGGCATTGGCAATGCCACGTGGCATTGGCAATGCCACGTGTCACACACAAGGACCTAACACGTGGCATTTTTTTTCCAAAATATTTAAAAAAAATCAAAAAAATCACAGACTGACATGTGGCACGTCGTTAACGACGTTAGTCAACTCCATCTGAAAGGGACCTAATTGAAGCATTTTTTCAAAAGTTGGGATGCAATTGACACTTTTTTAAAACCGAGTACCAGATTGATACACCTCTACCAAAGTGGATACTATATGAATAATTAAACCTTTTCAAATTTATTAGAATTTAAAACATAATTAAATTTCGTGGTATGATCCTAGACTTTTCATTAATTTGACATTTGAATATTTAATTATGACACAAGCATACTCAAAATGATTTGATATTGGATTGCTCTGTAAGGCCCAGTTTTATTTCTCTGCCCTAATGTTTAAGGGTTGGCCTTAATCTCTTGGGCCTAAAGACTGGCCCATAGGGTGCTAAGGCCCTAAAGCTACTAGGGTTTCCCTTTCAGCCTCACTCTTGCAAACAGATCCTAAACGCTGCCTTTCTTCCTTTTAAAGCTCTGCTAGGGTTAGCCGTCAACTCTCTCCAAGCGAACTCCGACTCTTCCACTCCATGTAAGTTGCTTCTGAACTCGTAATAGTCTTCCTTCAGCTCTATTTTGGCGTTCCCTTGAGGCTCATCTCAATAACTCGTTCTGCTCTGTCTCTTTGTTCCCTTTCCACCCACTTATTTTGTTCCTGGAGCTGCTGCGCTCTTACGTTCAGTGTTGAGGTTGCGTCGGGATAGTTTGCCAGCTTATTTCCAGGTAAGGGAAGCTAGAAACCTTCTATTGATGTGATTGAAGAAGAAGGATGGGAGTTCACGTCTATGTGTGGACTACAAGCAGTTGAACAAGATGACGATCAAGAATAAGTACCCTCTCCCGAGAATTGACAATTTGATGGATCAGTTGCATGGGTCATCGGTGTTCTCGAAGATTGACCTACGGTCGGGATACCACCAAATCTTGGTGAAGGCTGATGATGTACAGAAGACGGCCATCAGCCTTCAGGTCCCGGTATGGACACTACGAGTATGTGGTTATGCCCTTCGGTGTGACCAATGCTCCGGTTGTGTTCATGGACTACATGAACCGGATTTTCAGGCCCTTCCTAGATAAGTTTGTTGTAGTCTTCATAAATGACATTCTCATCTATTCTAAGACTCAAGAGGAGCATGCAGAACACCTAAGGTTGGTGCTTGGTGTGCTGAGGGAGAAATAGTTGTACGCTAAGTTGTCCAAGTGTGAATTCTGGATAGATGAGGTACAGTTCTTGGGGTACGTGATATCCGCTCAGGGGATAGCGGTGGATCTAGCGAAAGTTGATGTGGTGGTTAAGTGGGAGAGTCCCAAATCTGCAACTGAGATTAGGAGCTTTGTGGGGCTAGTTGGCTACTATAGGAGATTCATAGAGGGATTCTCCAAGATAGTGACGCCTCTAACACAACTCACTCGGAAAGATCAACCTTTCACCTGGACAGATAAGTGTGAGGAAAGTTTCTAGGAGCTGAAGAGAAGATTGACCAACGCTTCGATACTAGTGATCCCGGATGTCGGGAAGCCTTTCGAGGTCTACTGTGACGCCTCCCATCTCGGACTTGGTTGTGTGTTGATGCAGGAGAAGAAGGTTGTGGCATATGCTTCGAGACAACTCAAGGTGCATGAGAGAAACTACCCCACTCATGACTTGGAGTTGGCGGCCATAGTATTTGCCTTGAAGATCTGGAGGCATTATCTTTATGGTGCACAGTTTCGGGTGTTCAGTGACCACAAAAGCCTTAAGTATCTGTTTGATCAGAAGGAGTTGAACATGAGGCAGAGGAAGTGGATGGAGTTCCTGAAGGACTATGATTTTGAACTGCTATATCATCCGGGGAAGGCGAATGTAGTGGCTGATGCATTGAGTAGGAAGATTGTACATGCTGCACACCTTATGATCAAGGAAGTAAAAGTACTAGAGTAGTTCAGGGATATGAAGCTGCAGGTGGAGTTGGGGTCCGAGTACATTAGGTGTAGTACCTTAACTATATCTAGTGATTTCTTGGATTCAGTTAGGGAGAGGCAACTGTTGGATGTCAGCTTGAACCGGGTGCGAGAACAGCTTAGGACAGATGAGGCAAAGGATTTTACTTTGGGTAATGATGGCATACTACGGTTCCAAGGCAGGGTGTGTGTACCTGATGATGCTGAGGTAAAATGGTTAATCCTTGAGGAAGGGCATAAGAGTCGTCTTAGCTTGCATCCTGGCATGACTAAGATGTACCAAGATCTCAAGGAATCCTTCTGGTGGCAGGGGATGAAGAAAGATGTGGCCCAGTTTGTATTCGCCTGTCTAACATGTCAGAAGGCAAAGGTGGAGCACCAGAGACCCGGTGGAATTCTACAGCCTCTAGAGATACCGGTGTGGAAATGGGATAGCATCTCCATGGATTTTGTGACCCATTTGCCACTAACCTTTAGGGGGCATGACACCATCTGGGTTATAGTGGATCGACTGACCAAGAGTGCTCACTTCTTGGCGATGAACTTGAGGATGTCCATGGTCAAGTTGGCCCAATTATACATCAAGGAAATTGTAAGACTGCATGGAGTACCTTCGAGCATTGTATCAGACAAGGATCCCCGGTTTACGTCACGATTTTGGCAAACCTTACAGGATGCTTTGGGAACCAAGTTGACCATGAGTTCAGCCTACCACCCTCAGATAGATGGTCAGTCCAAGAGGACGATCCAGTCACTTGAGGACTTATTACGGACATGCATTTTGGACCACCTGGGTGCTTGGGATAAAGTACTGCCTTTGATAAAGTTCACCTACAACAATATCTTTCACGCGAGCATTGGCATGGTGCCATATGAGGCTCTTTATGGCAGGAAGTGTAGGACTCCCCTATGTTGGTATCAGGATGGGGAAGTAGTGGTTGTTGGGCCGGAGTTGTTGGAACAGACTACTGAGAAGGTGAGGATGGTGAGGGATAGGATGCATGCCTCTCAAAGTAGGCAGAAGGCTTATGCGGACCGTAAGAGGAGGCCCTTGGAGTTCACAGCTATTGATCATGTGTTCTTAAGGGTGACCCGAACCACTGGTGTGGGAAGGGCTCTCCGCTCAAAGAAGCTCTCTCCTAAATTCCTTGGTCCCTATCAGATCACGATAAGGATTGGACCAATGGCTTATGAGATAGCTTTACCCCCTTAGTTGGCAAACCTCCACCCGGTGTTCCACGTCTCATAGTTGAGGAAGTATGTGTTTGACCCGGCTCATGTGTTGGAAGCCGAGGATATACAGATCAGAGAAGACCTTACTATAGAAGTACCACCCATCGCTTTAGAGGATGGCAAAGTTGAGGAACGCCGAGGAAAAGCAGTCAACCTGATCAAAGTCATATGGGATCGGAGGACATGCGACTCCACGTGGGAGTTGGAAGATGATATGAGGAAGCCACACCCGCATCTTTTTACCTGGTAAGTTTCATTTTCGAGGTCAAAAATTTTTCTTGTTGGAGAGAATGTAATGCCCAGTTTTATTTCTCTGCCCTAATGTTTAAGGGCTGGCCTTAATCTGTTGGGCCTAAAGGCTGGCCCATAAGGTGCTAAGGCCCTAAAGTTGCTAGGGTTTCCCTTTCAGCCTCACTCTTGCAAACAGATCCTAAATGTTGCCTTTCTTCCTTTCAAAGCTCTGCTAGGGTTAGCCGTCAACTCTCTCCAAGCGAGCTCCAACTCTTCCACTCCATGTAAGTTACTTCTGAACTCGTAGTAGTCTTCCTCTAGCTTTATTTTGGCATTCCCTTCAGGCTCATCTCAATAACTCGTTTTGGTTTGTCTCTTTGTTCCCTTTCCAACCACTTATTTTGTTCCTAGAGCTGCTGCGCTCTTACGTTCAGTGACCAGGTAGTGTCGGGATAGTTTGCTAGCTTATTTCCAAGTAAGGGAAGCTAGAAACCTTCTATTGATGTGATTGATGTTCATTTTGTCTTTGTTCCGTGATTTATGAGCTTGTATGCTACTGTGGATGCATGTGCTAGTTGATTCTATTGTTTGGGTATGAAAATATAGTTGTTACAGGATGAACAGTGGGCGAGACCAGTTATTCTCGCCCAAGCGACCCTATCTCGCCTAGGCGAGACTTGTAGAGGACAAACCCTAGCTTGCGCTCGAGCTCTCGCTCAGGCGGAGGGTTTTAGTTTGAGCGAGGTACTATCTCGCTCAAGCGAGAGACGCTCGCCTAAGCGAGAACGCGTGGGAGCTTGAGGAGTGTCGCTATAGTGCAGCCTAAGTGAGGGACCTCACCTTTGGGCGAGGAGTGGGCTCGCTCAAGCAAGGGAGGGCTCGCCTAAGCGAGTGCGCGAAAACCTCCTAGGGCCTCTGTCGCGATCTCGCCTAAGCGAGGGCCTGTCGCTTAAGTGAGGGAACTCTTCTCGCTTGAGCGAGATGCATTATGGGCCTCGCTGTTTTCTTCACTTAAGTGCTATAAATTGTTTGGTTGATTGATTGATGTGTTTTAACTATGAAGTATGAGAAATGACATGGAATATATGTGGTATGGATTGAATTGATATATTGATGTGACCTTAGCATGTAAAGTGAATGAGATGGATGTTATTGAAATGGCAATGGTATTGGTATGAGATGAGACTCTATACTCATGAAATCGGTGAATGAGGTGGCATGGTACAACATGGAATACGAATGGAAATTGGTTACGAATGTTGGCACGAGGTTCGAATGCATGATTATTGTTACTTGGTTGTATGAATATATTTGGTATGTGTCAGTGCGTAATTCCTTGGAGTTTCTAGGTGAGACTTCAGGGTCGTGCTTCAGTGGTTGGGACGTAATTCCATGGCCCCTGTTAGTGGGTGTCCATGGTGGTGCCCCATCTATATAATCTGGTAAGGATTCAAGGTAAGGATTGCATCCTGACACTCTAAAGAGTTAGTTAGTCTCACCTAGAGCGGACTGACTCTTGTGGTGAGAGTAACTGGAGGCTCAAAACCCATCAAGGACTAACCTTGTGCGTGGGGGAATTGATTCATTGTAACACTTGTAACACATAGCTCGGGGGTGAGCAACTCGAGGGTGAGCAGATGTATCCACCACAAGTGCAAGCATCCGTTGAATCCGACCAGATTATATGTATCCAGATAAGTCGAGTCGAGTCATAGTGTATTGATGGAATGTTCATAACATGCTTGGATGATGTATGTGTTGTTGATTGTGAAAGTATGTCTGACTTCATGATAAAATCACTTTTGGGCTCTAACTTACCCTTTTGTTGTTGTTGTGTGTTTTATATGTGTGTTTCTCTCTTTTGCGATGATCATCAACTTGTTGATGTGAGCAAATGCAAGGAACACCCGTGGTCATCAGGGAGGTGATGGTTCCGCTGCTTAGTTCTCTGGATCTTTCTACTCTGGGCTTTCTTGTTGGGCTGTGGCCCATGTACCAATTTAACTCTTACTTTACTATTTTGTTTCGGTTGAACTTTGTATCAGTTTAGTTTTGACATTATGGTGTGCCTTGGATAACTGTAAGGAGTTAAGTTTAAACTCCAGGACTACGCAGTTATATCTTTTGCGTGACACTTTATTTTTATTATGTTTATTAATTAAATGGGGTGTTACATGCTCAACAACAATCTGATAGATATTGAAAGGTCGAGTTAATAAATTAGTGTTTATTATAATTTTAGTCTTGATATTTAGAATAATTCCAATTTTTATCTCTTAAATCTAAAAATGTTTAAGTTAGCCTCTCAATATTGAAAACAAATGACTGTAATTCATAAACATTCAATTTGAAAATATAAAATAAACTCTTTTAATTTGAAGTACTAAAATATTTATTTCAGATTTCGGAAACAAAAGGTATAATTAAATCATAAATTAATTAAAATAGAAAAATTAAATTAGTAAGGATAAAATTCTTCCCATCAAAAATAAATTATCAAAAATACTATTAAACCTAAATAATTTACATTTTAACGAAACAAAGTAATTTCAACCAACTATTAATTAGGTTAAAATACTCCGTTGATCCTAGTTTTGGTTCAGAAATCTCAAATTAGTCCTCTTATTTTTATTGATCTCAATTTCGTCCTCATTATTGTAAATGTGTATTAAATCAACCCTTTTCGTTAACAGTTGGCAAACGGTGTGTATACATGATGATGTGGTTGTAATGTGTATTCTTAAGAAGAGATTATGTTCCCTTAACATTTGAAGGTAAGGGTTTGAAAGAGGGTGTTGAAGTTGTCTCCTCTGTTTTGAATGTCTCCCTCACATTCTTGCTCGTCTTACACTTGCAATGGTTGGGGAATGAAAAATTCTAGCGTTTCTTCTCATGGGGTGTGGTGAGAAGGTTCGATTTAACACCTATTTGCTATTGCGGTGAGAAGGCAATCACGCTCACGGCATTAGTTTCTATTTCCCTTCACCAATTGCAATCCCTAATTAGTTAATTTAGGGTTTCAATCACAATCCCTTTTTAATTCTCAGTCCATGCACACAATTTCGAATACTGAAAATAATACACAGAGCCACGTCACAAATTCAAAACGAAGTTAACGTTAATAATTTTAACATTGTTAACGATTGGGCTGATTTAATACACATTTACAAAAATGAGGACGAAATTGAGATCAATAAAAATACGAGGACCAGTTTAAGATTTCTGAACCAAAACGAGGACAAACAGAATATTTTAACCAACTATTAATTCTTCCCATCAAAAATAAATTATCAAAAATACTATTAAACCTAAATAATTTACATTTTAACGAAACAAAGTAATTTCAACCAACTATTAATTATCATGAAAATACTACAATCCCATCATATCTCAGGCGGCAAAAATAGAAAACTGGTTATAAAAATTACATTGAAATGGAGCCAACAAAAGCCAGAAATGGCTTCAAAAAAGAACTAACTTATGGATCACTCACTGTTCAGTTTATTGGGCCTTCAGTCAGAAGTTAACATGTTAAGAAAGAGTGACGATAAGGGTAGAATGAAATGGAGGGAAAAGGTGGGAGGGTTAAGGAATTTGTTAAAATAAATAGTTGATGGGATTGAATGAAGAAGTTGGTTAATCCTCAAAATAAATTCTATAAACTGTGATTTGCTAAGAATAAATAACTAAAGTGAGTTTAATATTATAAGCTATTCTGTTATGAGTACCTTTCCAAATGGCAAAAGCCTCAACGAAAATGATTATACCTTATCTTCTAATTTGTGATTTACAAGTGGAAGCAACTCCATCATACTCCTAGGTGTCCGAGGTGTCCGAGGAGTTCCGGGAAGTGGTTGCTGTTGGGAGAGCATATGCCTGACATAACCGTAGAATGTACATCCCATAAGAGTCACGGCGCATCCAACACTATTTAAGTATGATATTGGGTTCCTAAAAATTAGCCATGAAACAAGAACAGCAATAGCAACCTGCACCAAAACAATAATTGTTGCCAATTGTTAATGCAGGATGAATAGGGGTTAAGACATCGTGGTCTGGTTTAACCATTCACACAGCACAACCTCGTCACTCATAATTCCCAGTGTGAAATTTAGATGGAGAGAAGCATAAAGAACAAAGAGAAAACGGAAGGAAAATGAAAGACCCCCCAAATGGTACTTTCGTTCCATTTTCACCACCTATCAAATTGGTATGAAGAGAAGAAGAAAACCTCCAATTCCTAACTATTTATTGAGGTGAGTTAGATATTATATTAATGTTTATATTAATTATGTATATTTTGATAAATTTAATGTAAGTGATTAAATTTTCTGAGCTTTTTAGACTGTTAACAAGATTGTGATTTGAGTTTAATGAGTATAATTTAGTTTGGTTTATGAAGTAAAAATGAAAATCAAAAGAAGTTAAAATTTGAAGTATGATTGTACTATCCATTGTTGTTGTACTTTAACGTTCTGCTCATTGAAATATCCTACTCAACTAAACTCTATTGTATTGGAAATGAATGATACTGTAATTTCTATATACTTCTTGGTCTATATGTAATTATATTTTGTTTTTTTATTTTGATTTGGTTTTGTGGTCAATGCTTGACAGAAGAGGAATCATTATGCTTGATTATAGAATCCGAAGATATTGAAAAAATACTTTATTTTCCTGAATCAAACCAAATCAACCAAAGAGGACAACCGCTAGAACCAGAGTTGTACCTTTGTCTATCATTGTTCTAATCTTAATGCATGGATTAAATTTGATCAAGGAATTGATTAAGAGTTATTATATTATTAGATAATAATTAACTTGGTTTGGCCTAATAAAACAGGAGAAACTGTGATATGGATGTGTGCATGAACAAGAAGTGCATATTAGTTTGTAAACACCATTCAGTTCCAACACTTGATAACTATTCAATCAATACTCGGGCAATCATTAGCTTATTCTCTGAACATTTGATATTCTCATGTCTACACAATTATGTGTGAAGAGAATTTATAACTATCAATATACAATATACTTAGTCCTTGAGAATTCAGCATCTTTTTTTCAGTTGTACAATAGTTAATTCTAACCGCTTGTCAAGAGACCACAAATAAATGTTCTTTGTTAGAAACTAATTGACGAGTCCATGACTCCTCATGACAACATAGAGGTCTTTTCTAGGAGGATCACTAGGAGAATGACTAGAAGAGAGGCATCTACTTTACTTATTTCTTTGACTTTATTTAGTATTTTCACCTTGTGTTTAGTTATGTTGACTTTTACTTGGTTGTTGTTTTGTAAGTTATGCTCTTGGCACCTTACTTAGGAGTGTATGCCCTTTTGGAGAAGGAGATGAAGAATGGGCTTGGCCCAAAGGAGGAGGGACGACCTTGGAGATTGGAGAGGCATGGTTGACCCTCTAGAAGATCAATGTTGCAAGGATTGCTTGGAGAGCAAGGGTGTGACCACCTAAGCTCTCACTCTTAGGATGATCTAACTTCTAGAAACCCATATTTATCTATTTGCTAAGAGGTCCCTCTCATTACCTATATAAGGAGACCTCTTCCTTTATAAAAGGGTTGAATATTTTGAGTATAGACTACCTATATTTGACCATATGTGATAAGGTTTTCTTCTTGAGTGTCTTCTTCTACTAGTCGTATCTTAAGTCTAGACTCAAGTGGCAGCATCAATACTATTCTTGAGTGGCTTAGTATCCCAAGTGGTATGACCCATCTCATCCCTTTCCCTATCTTGTCTTCTATATTTTATTCCATTTTTGTTTCATTTTGTTCTTTATGTTTCACGCTCATATCCAATGCTAATCCATTTATGTTTTCCTTTATGGCTTAATTGAGCTCTTTTCTCCCTTTTGAATCATTGAGAGTGCATTTTCACATCTAGATAACCATATGATTATCTTAATCTTTGGTGGGAATCTTCCTTTGGTTTTTTAATCTAAACACCAAATTAAGAAACACTAAAATGAGTCTTTATCACTAATTGTGTTGTTGATGATAGGAAGAACCAAAAAGTTTTTAGAAAAAAAAAACAAAGAAAGTTTATGTAGTTTGTTAATCTTGTATCTAGTGAGATCATGTGGATAATTGATAATGGTGTTACATTACACGTTATACCAAGAAGGAGTTCTTCACATCTTACACTTCTGGTAATTTTGGAGTGTTGAAGGTGGATAATGATGATGTGTCAAAGGTTGTTGATATTGGTAATGTTTGCTTGCAAATCAACATAGGAGTGCAGTTATTACTCAAAGGAGTCAAACATGCTTCAAATGTGTGTTTTAAGGGTCTTCGTGCATTTTCTTGATGATAATGGTAATCATTTTGGTCTCGATATATGGAAGATCTCTAAAGGTAACTTGGTTATGTCAAGAGGGGAGAAAAATTTCTAATTGTATTGGACTAAAGGATCATAAGGAAGGTTTTCTTTAAGGAAAAACCTATCATTAAAGGTGATAGGTTCTCATACCTATTATCATTCAAGACACAATTTTACTAATAAAAAATAACTTTTAAACTATTGTTGAGGACATTATCCAAGAACAAAACAATAATGAGGTTTTCTCTCTCTTATCGAGAGAATAACCTCGAGAAGGATTAAGGAGATCCATATTACAAAGAGTAAAAGTGCAAAGCAATACTAAATTATTATACTCTCTTTCTCTAAGAGTAAGTATATTTCTCTAAGAGTAAGTATATGAGGATGAAATTAGTTTAATGTGGATTCAATTAATTTTTTAAAAGTTGTGTATAGTTATAAAAATGGACTAAGATAATGAAAGAATAGATAAAGTCTATACAAGACAATGACATTTGGGATCTTGTTGAATTTCTTAATTGTGTGAGACATATTAGTTGCAAATGCATATTTAAAATCAAAGATTTAAAAGGTAAAATTGAGAGGTATAATATTCGTCTAGTTGTTAATGGCTCTTCTAAAGAGGGAAGACATTAATTATAAAAAAAATCTTGAGAATCTTTAAAGGAATATAATGACTCTAGTATCTCATTCTGACTTCAACCTACGTCAAATGAATGCCAATACCACTTTTCTAAATGGTGACATTGAAGAAACAATTTATATGGCACAAGAAACAAACTATGGTAGGTGACCAAAATATATAGTGTGCAAGGCATAAAAATTCATCCATCTCAAACTAGCTTATCACCGATGGCATTGCAAGTTCCCTCAATTCATTACCTCCTATGGTTTTGAGGAAAATTTAGTTGATGGTTGTGTATATCATGAGTTTGGTGGGAGTAAATACATATTTTAGGTATAGTATTTATATGATATATTGCTTGTTAGTAGTTACATAGGCTTGCTGTATGAGGCTAAGAAATTTCTAACGACTTTTTTTCAAGATGAAAGATCTTGGAAAGCCTCTTTTTATGTTAGGTATCAAGATACTAAAAGATTTCTCTCAAGGTATTTTAAGGTTGTTCACAAAAAGAGTTATATTGATAAAGTACTAGGGAAATTTGGCATGTAAGATAGAAAATAAGAAGATATACCGTTAATTAAAGGAAATTAATCTAGTCTTAAACAATACCCCAACAATGACCTTGAGAGAACTAAAATGCAAAAAAGATTCTATATTTATTGATTGTGGAAGTCTGATATACCCTAAAGTTTGTAAAGATCTAGACATAACATTTGTTGTGGGAGTTCTTGGTAGATGCTTTAATAATCCTGAAATGCAACATTGGAAGAAAGCAAAACATGTGATGTGTTACTTGAAGAGAACAAATGGGTACTTAAATTAGGAGATTATAGGATACTTAAATTTGATTTTGTTGGATGTCAAGACAACAAGCACTCCAAATTTAGATTCATATATATATATATATATATATATATATATATATTGGCTCGAGTACATATCTCTTACAAGTCTACTAAATGTGTTGTTTTAGCTCATTCAACCATTGTTGTGAAGTTTCTTGCTTTTTTTTGAAATATCCAATCACGAAATATGAATATGGTTCCAAAACTTTGTCACTTTGTTGATGTGTGATTAATGACATAGAAAGACCATCAAAATTCTATTGTGATCATCAATCAATAGTTCTTTACACCAAAAATAATAGTAGTACAATCAAATTAAAGTTCATTAACACCAAGTATTTGGTTGTCAATGAAACAGTTCAAAATATGCATATTTTCATACACATATATGGACTGAATACTAGTTAACATTCTTCTTTGAAGGATGTCACTCTCATTCTGAATAGTTTGCAGGATATGCAACAATTATATTCAACTCACAGTAGTTCAATGGCAGTTCCTAATCCTTTGAGATCTAAGAAAACTCATTTTGCAGAGGAATTGAAAATAGTTTCTAAATGGGCAAATATGCTTGATGAGAGAAAATATTATAATATTAGAAGAAAATGATGAGTTGGTTCAAACTACAAGAAAACCTGGTAGGGGTAGGCTAAAAAAATTAATACCAAATCCTACATTAAACATTAAAGGACCTTTTTGGAATGTAAGAAGATTGATTAATGACAGATTTTTTTAATATGCTGAGGAAATTTCCTTTTCCTAATACATGGAGTTCAAAGTATGGAATGATTTTCGAAAAGAAAATCATAAATTTTTTTCATAATAGATATCTTTTTAGTTATAAGTTTATTATGCCCCATGTTTTTCTTTCCTCTTTCTTTTCTTTTCTTCTTTTTTAATAAAATCTTCATGTAATGACAATAATATCTAGCATGAACTTATTTGGAAATACCAGTTGATTTAATAAAGATTTGATATTTCTTGTGCTGTTTTTATTTTTCATACATTTGTATTATTCAAATTTTTTTTATAGAAATAAAGTTGATTTTTCATTCTATTATGAATTTATTTTTGTGCAATATTTATATTGTATTTGGATTAATCTCTATAAAAAGCAAAGTTTCAACTAAATGAAAATATGCATGATTGAGATCATATTTCACGTTATTTCCATGTTACTAATCCATATTTGATTTATGATGGCAATTACGAATGGCAATGATGATTATCGTGGCTTTGTCATGTTTGAAAGGGGTATAAAATTTGTCATGTTTATGTATAGTTGATAAAATAAAGTTACAATCCTAATCATTTATTTATGTAAATCTTTATGGTTAATATGGAATTACTATTAGGAATTTTATAATCCTCAATAATTTATTAACGTAGACTTCATATTATGAAATAAATAATTGATTCAATATAACAGAATTTGACATATTTGGTACAATATAAAAATTACAATCTCACTACAAAAGTTTTAATTTTAATAATTTTGTTTGAACTCCATTGATGTTTAATAATTATTACGTGTGTTTATTAAGAAAATAATAATATTAATATGCAATTAAATTTCAAGGAACTTTGCTTTGTAAATTTAAAATCAGTAATGGTTTCTAGTTAATTATAATTAATGTTATTTTTTGCTTAAATAAAAATATGTGATAATTACTAAAGATCAAACATGTATTTAATTATGTTAGTTGCTAAAAGAGTTCAAACAAATTAATAAAAATTAAAATATTTGTTAAGACTTGTTTTCTTTTATCGTACTAAAAATAAAATATGTGACGTTCCACGTTATATTAATATTTATGTTAGTTATTTAAACTTAGATACACTTTATATAAATAATATAATCTAATGAATCTATTATATTACCATCAAAGAAGTTAAATGAACTTAAAAAGTAATGAATTTAACCAGACTTAATTAAGCAATAGACTAAAACATAAAAGGCATGGTTGAGGTCCCTTACACACCAAATCAAAGAAATAGTTATCTCATCTCCTCATTTGAAGAGATAATGAAGACCTCATACAAGAATAACATATACTGATTTGGTTGAGAAAGGTCATAAAACAATTGTTTGTGATTATTAGAGACTCCAGACTTTGCTCCGCTATGTGCATTTTCATGCAATTTTGTTCGTACTCCCGGATCTAGGTAGTATACTTAGATTATCTCGATTGTTCGGGTCATGGTCATACGTGATACCTACTTTGAGTTATTTAAGATTTTTGAAGATGCAAAAAAATGTTAGGCCTAGGAATGCAGTCTAAGGCTTTTAAAAGATTTTTATTTTATAACCAACAATTATGATATAGAAAATATTTCATCTTTTAATTATTATATTTTTGGGTAGTTATTATATTTTTTAACTTAGGGATATATGATATAAAATTTTGGAGACTATAAATAAACAAGACTTATGGATTGAGATTTTTTAGCTTAAAGTACTTTTAACTTTGAACAAAATTATTCATTTTATTTTGTGTTTTAGTTCGGTGCTCGAGATTGAATCTTGGCTGTGAGACTCTTTCTCTCCATCTTGAGAGATGTGCGACATTGGTTTCCGATCTCCTAAAGAATCAAAGTTTCAAGTGTTTTTATAGATAATGATATTTTAACCCACTTTTTTTGACCAACTTTTAATCTTTCATTTCAATCATCATTAAATCATCTATTTTGGTTCTTTTTAGTGATGTGATGATCTAATGGTGATTGAAATAGTGGGTTAAAAATGGATCAAAAAAAGTAGATTAAAACATCACCATCCTGTCTCTACTTGATTATGTCAAACCAAAGATAATTTTATAATTTCACAACCATAAAGAGATTTGTATTCACTTATTCTCTTTTTTGCCTATTGATATTAAAATTATTACTTTACAAATTTAATAAATTTACAAACTAAATAAAATAATTTCTTGAGTAAAAAAATTATTTAAAAAGAAAAAAGTTAACAAGATAATAATTGATTTAATAATAATAATTATTGTATAAAATATATTTCATTATTATACTAAAATGTTATTCTAAATATATATGAATTTTTACTAGAGATAAATATTGTTAAATATTGTTAGTTATTATTTTCAAAATTGTTTGTTTTAATAATATCATCAATAAAAAAATAATAAATATCATTAATTATGTTTAACTAAATAAGATTTTTTTTTTCATTATTATACTAAAAGATAATGTTGCATATATTCTTACTAAATAATAACATCAGTTATATAAAATAAAATAATAATAATAATAATAATAATTATTATTATTATTATTATTATTATTATTATTATTATCATTATTATTATTATTATTATTATTATTATTATTATTATTATTATTATTCTGTGTAACTAAAAAACTCCTTTTCCTTTTAAAAATATAACATTGAAATATAATACTTTTAAATATTCATCGTTAAATTTTTAGTTAACTTTTTTGTACGAAAATTTTGTTGAAACTAAAGTGTATATTTATTTAACGATGTATAACTTTAAATTATCTAATAAAAATAATATATGACCTTTAGGTTAAATAATATTTTTATAAAAATAATCTAAAATATTTTATGTTATGTTATAGGCATATGTTATATGGATCATTAATTTTAATTTTGTAGCTATATGGAAATTCTATCTGTCAAGTCCAACATAAATTGACATTCTAGTTTGATTGAAGATTGGTCTAACTCGCTAATTTAAATCAACATCTTAGCACGGTTGAGAACTGGTCTAACCTACTAATTTAAATCGAGACCTCGGCTCGGTTGAGGGTTGGTTTAACTTGCTAAATTAAACCGACATCGTTGAAGGTTGGTCTAACATGACAATTTAAATCGACACAATTGAGGGCTGGTCTAACCTGCCAATTTAAATCAACACCTCAACTCGGTCAATGGCTGGTCTAACCTGCTAGATTAAATCGACATCGTTGAGGGCTGGTCTAACCTGTCAATTTAAATCAACACCTCAACTCAACTGAGGGTTGGTCTAACAAGTTTAAATTGACGCATCAACTTAGTTGGGGGATGATCTAACCCGCTAGTTTAAATCGACACCTCAACACAACTGAGGGTTGATCAAGCAAGTTTAAATCAACACATGAGCTCGACTGATGGCTGGTCTAACATGCCAGTTTAAATCGACACCTTAGCTCGACTCAGGGTTAGTCTAACAAGGAGTTTAAATGGACACCCAACTCGATTGGGGGCTGAAGAAGTCAATTAAAATCAACAATGCAGCTCGATTGGGGGATTAAGAATCCAATTTAAATTGATAATCCAACTTAGCTAGGGGTTGAAGAAGCCAATTTAAACCAACAAGCTATTCATTGGTCGGCCAAAAATAAACCATCAAAATTTTTATTGGTCAGCCAAAACAAAACCAACAAATTGTTCAATGGTCAGCGAAACCAAAACCAAGCCCAAAACGACTAGAGGTTGTTCATTGGTTAGGTAAAACAAACCCAAGTTGTTTCTTTTGGAGGTAAAATAAATTGGACAATAAATTATTATACAACTAAAGACACGCATCGAATTTAACAAAATGGGAGATTTATACCTAAAGATGAGGTGATAAAAAGCAAAGCGTGCTAGGAGACGACACCAAATTGAAAACTGACAAGACAAGAGAATTGGTTAAATCAAAACAAGTGGAAAAGTATTTTTTTGAAAGATGTCAACATATTAATGCTTGGCAAGGAAGTTTGCTAACGAGCTTAGCAAATTTCTTCATCCTTTATGCCTTAAACACTTTGGCTCAAAGCTTGGAAATTGTGTACCACTTCGATTGTACGGGGTCGAACCCAAAGCCTGAACCCAGGACAAAACTTCTATATGATAGAAGGGAGCCACGAGTCCCCTAAAGTTTTCTTATTTAATTTTTTATATATATTTTGAAATTATATTTAATTTTAAAATTATATTTATATATTATTATATTATTTATATTAATTTTAGAAAACATTTCTTAAAACCTAAAATCATTAAAACTCTGCCCCTATCCCCACTCTTTTTATTCTTTCTTTTGTTTCTCTCTCTCGTACCCCAATCTTTTTCTCATCTCCCAATTTCTATATCAATTTTCACTCTCAATCTCTCATCTCTTTCAAAACCATATTACACCACGATGAAATTCAGGAGTTAAGCAACTAATCAATTTTTTCTCTTAAGTAAGTTTATTTTCTACCTTTTGTTTTCTTAAAGCAATTTGTTTTTCTCTTGCATGTGGTACATTTGCCTACTGTGTACCACTAGGTGGTGATAAATTTATTATTTTCTAAATAGATGAGAGATGATAAATTTATATTAAAAATATTATAATAAAGAGTAAAAGAATTTATTCTTTTTTCAAGAGGAGAACTTGTGATGACATGAAAAAAAATGCATCTACGACAACTAAAGAGAAATTTTATAAGAATCCAAGAATTAAAGAAAATGAAAAATAACTCTCAAAAGTTCCTAAAGTTACGTATAATGAATTTGGAAATTCTTTAGAACGTAATATGGGAAAGCATCCTCAACTTTAACAATACCCACCAAATCAAATTGATGAGGTAAAAATGGCTTATCTTAAATGATAGTGAATGATAATCATATTTTTTTTTTATTCTATCATTATATATGCTTGGTTTGAGTAACGAAATGAAAACTTATTTTATCCAAGTTCTGCCATTGCCTGAACCTGAATCTGATTGGGTAAATTGCCAATACACCAACCCAAACACATATGAACCTACTTTGTGCTTGTTGACGAGTTTTGAATATACAACAAAGTTGGTGGTTCTAGAAATTGAGTCCAAGACTCTTAGGAGGTTTCTATTTTATTAATAAATTTAGAAGATATTGTATCTTATCGTCATTATATTTTTAAATAGTTATTATATTGTTGTTAGTGGTATATGATCTAAAACCTTGGAGGCTATAAATAAGAAGACAACTCCAAGACTTAGGGACTGAATTTTTTTGACTTAAAATATATTAGCTTTTAATCAAATTATTCATTCTTTTGTGTTCTCCTCTTTAGAACCCCAACTCTTGACCAAAATAATACTTAAATTATCATTTCAATAATTTGGTGTAATGTGTTTTTTTTCTCATTATGTATTATATATATACACACGAATACTTATACTTAGTGGATGTATGACTACACATCACTACGTGTTGTTTTGTTTGTGTTGCAACCCAAACAAGGAACCCTTCCTCTTCCTTTTTGGAAGCAATAAAGGATTGGTGATTTACATGCAACGTTGAAGTGTAAAAACACAACATATTATAAGAAATTATGGAACAAAGGACTAAAAAGCATTAAAGAAACAAAAAAGAAAACTGCATTTTTAAGAAACAATGATAACACTTTTTTTAATTATTTCATGTAAATAAATTCTTAAGAAATATACGAAAGAACTAACGGAATACAAATCCATAAATCCAAATAAGAAAGAAAATAGTATAATAGGCTGAAGTAATAAAATATGCTTGATGGATCTTACCTTAAGGTTTCCAGCAACATTAAATGTTACGGCAGTGGTTGAATGAATCACATAAAAAATGGAGAAGTTAAGACAGAATGCCAAAACTCCGGAGCTGAAAATAATGACGAGTGCTGACCAAGGATATGAATGAGTACTTAGCCACTCAAAAACTCCATAGCCTTCAATTAGCAAAGCAGGTATTGCCAAGATCATTGTTGCAAAAGGGGCCATGTAATAAACTGTGTTTATGCTAAAAGTATACAAAAAAAAAAAAAAAAATTAAGTTGTGCATTGTTCAAGACAGATGCCAAAGAAATTTAGAGAATATATACAAGAAGGCATAACATAACTTAGGCAATACGAGGTAATAAAGGGAATGGTAAAATAACATAACTTGCCCAATAACTTTTTTTTTTCTTTTTCTAAAATTAATTGATAAAATAAGGTGCGAAGAGAAAAATGTTAAAAACTTTGTCTGAGGGATTTTGATCACAAATGTGACCTTGGGATGTTACAACAAATATTACCTAATTAACACTACAATGGGCAAGATTTGTATGCTCTTTTTGAGTATTTGATTGATTGGAGCTGGAAGCTAATTGGAAAAATAAGTAGGGCTAAGACCAACCATTTAGCATAAATCTCGGTTTTTTAATCAATGAATTAAGAATGTTCCTAGTATTGGTCCATTATGTAATTACTTTGTTTGGGTAGATCACAGTTTGGGCTATTGCTTCCTACAAACTCACAATTACTGATTACATACCATAATAAGAGAAAAAGACTCAAACACCTTTCACCATCACCACTATGATCATTAATGTCACTGTTATCATCGTCATCGCTTTCATCATCACCACTGCAGTAGAGGAAGAATGTAGGAAGAAGAGAAAAAATGCAGAAAAACCAAAAAAAAAAAAATACTCTTTCTGAAAACATATTTTATGTGTTTTGAAAAGTTCTTTCCAAACAATATTTCATGTAAAAATATTTTGGAAAATTCATTCCAAAAGATATATGTGTTCTAGAAAATTTATTCCGAAAATTCCATTTCGAAAAACTAATTTCAGAATACGTTTCGTGGATTCTAAAAATTCTATTCCAAAAAACTATTTCAGAATACATTTCATGAATTCTGAAAATTTTATTCCAAAAGTTACGATCCAAAAATTCTATTGCAAAAATTTCTTGGAAATCTTGTTCCAAAAATTTCAGAAAGCTTGTTTTGGAAAGTTTGCAGAATATGTATTATGGAAGTCATGTTACACAGAGGACAAAATGTTATTTTGAAAACTTAAGGGGTGCACATAGAAGTTTTGGGGGTGCAGGAAGTAAAGGTCCACATTTTGTTGTTAGACAGAGAATGAATTCCCCAACATACTTTGTAATCCATTAGCTCAAGTAATAAAGAAAAGGCAGATCCTTCCTTACCTCATCAAATTTCTTCTCCCACCCCATCAAAAACTTCCTAAAAATGCTTTTCGTAAAATGAGGAAATGTTTAGCTTCCAAAAAACAATTCAGAATTATTTATTGTGTTCCAGAAAATAAATTCTAAAAATGATAGAGTACAGAAAAAAAAAAAAAAAAAAAAAGTGATGGGATGCAGGAAGTAATCGCCTAAAAAATATCATGGATTAGTATAGGTCTTTAGTAGAGATGACAAATAAATTTGTTTCCGTGGATATTGTCCAAACATATCTCCGTTTTGACGGGCAATCCTTGTATTGATTTGGTATGGATATGGAAAATTTCCAACTTTTTCAATTGGGTGTGGAATATGAGAAATAAACTTGTTTCCGTAGATATTGTCCAAACATATTTCCGTTTTGACGGGCAATCCTTGCATTGATTTGGTATGGATATGGGAAATTTCCAACTTTTTTAATTGGGTGTGGGATGTCTATATCCCCACCATAATACTCGTCCCTGTTTAAATTATTAAAATATTCACAATTAATTAAGTAACCATATATATATATATATATATACTTTTTATTTTTTATTTCTTTTAATTATTTGGTTTAAAACTCATTCGTATCTCCATTATATCTTTCATCTTATCATAACCTTTATGTAATTATGTTAAAATGATATATGTCAATTAAAAATTCTATGTCTCATATTTGAATATTTCCTATTATTTTTTAATATTTTTATTTATTGTATATTTTCATTTCACATGAGAATGTTTAATATTCTAAATTTAAGTATTTAATAACACAAACATTTCATTTACTAGGTAATATAAAAAAAAATACTTATTATTTTTTGTTTTATTTGAAGAACTCTTTTGTTTCGCTAAAATATTTTTTGTTATTTCTCAACCATTGAGTATATATGTTAATATTTGAAGAGTTTTCTTAGAGCTCTAAGGTATTTTTTATCTTATCAATTTTTTAATTATACATTTGTTTTTCTTTGTACAATTTCTTTCAATAGTCTCTCAAATTGTTTCTAAACATTTATTAATTTTTTAATATTTTATTTGTTGTTTATTTTCATCGTGTAGAATATTATTTCGATATATTTTATCTAATTATTTTTTATTTTCTAACTCATTATCAATCATACTTTAATTTTTTTTCTCTATAATTGTATAAATAACTTTTATTTACTACAATATAAAAATTTAATTTAATTGTCATGAATATGTTTTGATCACCATCCAACATATATTGGAGTTCAAAAGATATAATATCTATGTTAAAATTTTATTATTATGTTTACTATTTGTTTTTTGCATCATTTTGATCAATTTAATGTAATAGTCATGAATATTTTTTTATCACCATCCAACGTATATTGGAGTTCAAAAGATATAATATCTATGTTAAAATTTTATTATTATGTTTACTATTTGTTTTTTGCATCATTTTGATCAAGTGATGTATTATAACTTTTATTAGTGTATAAAAAATAGATTCATTAGAATTTAAAAAATTAAAGTAAACAAATATTTAAAATATATTTTAATTTAAATATTTGTTTTCCTTTTATATTTTTTTAAAAATATTTTTAAATTTTATCAACTAAGTTTCATAAATATTTGCAAATTTAATAAATATTTTGATTCTCATGAAATTTTATTTTATATTTTAATCTAAAATATAAACAATTATACTTTATTGTAAAGTATTTGATATCGAAGAAACAATTATCCTCATAATATTTAATATTTGATAATATTATGTTTCTTTTACCGTAATATTTTATTATTTTATAAAAATTAATTAAAATTAATATTGAAGTAGTAAAAAAATGGGTACGAATATGGGTACAAGATTTTACCTTATCTAGTGGAGATAAGAATGAGACAAAAGTTTGATAACCGTTAAGTTTGGATATAAGAATGAGGATAAATTTTTTTCTACGGGATGGGTATGGGACATCGTGCCCATCCCGCCCCGTTGTCATCCCTAATCTTTAGGGGATGCAATACAAGTTTTGATGGATTATATATTTTTTAAATATACTCTACCGCTGCCCAATTAACTAAATTCAACAACATTTAAATATAAAAATTAATTTATTAATATTAAAGGAACTTTAATTTAATTTAATTCACAACATTAAATATGTAAAGCATATTTTCCACCAAAACTAGGAACTTTACCTACCATTAATATATTCCACAAAGTACTTAACTAGGAGAGATAACTTTAATGAAGATAATTGTTTTAAAGAAGTAATTAATTCAAGGACATTTTAGATTGATTCTTGTAAAGGAACTAAACCCAGATTCCAAAATAGACCTTATAAAAAGGACTAAGAGGGTAATCTCCTTTGAATGGCCGAATTCGATTGTCCATCCATTGAAATGGTTAATGGATGAGTTTAGGTTGTACCTTATTAAATAAGGTAAAATATCCAGTTCATTTATTTAAACACTTTGAACAATATGGCTAATTTATATGAATTAAGTTTCATGTTTAATGGATGATCTTTAGCAGGTGTCCTATTCATATTTAAAAGCTAAACATCTTATTAGCTCCAATACAAAACATTTCCTAGTTCTTGTTCTTCAACTAGGATTGATAGTGTGGATTAGAAACTAAATGATAAAATTACAAACTCAAATAACAAAGAAGTTTACATAAAAATAAAAGACACAAAATATAAATAAATAAAAGAAAAGGGAGATTAGAGTTTGCACCTATCAAATTTGTATCCATGCAACAAAGACTCAGCAAAGATAGTTTTTGTGGATGTAGCCAAACAACCAAATAAAGCAGCACAAAACCCATATATATTGAAACTAAGCTCTGTGATAGATGTGAGAAGAATCCCTCCAACAATTGGTATAAGAGAAGTCCAAATTCGCCAATCAAAATATTTTCTCCACACCAGCCACTGCAAAGCAACTACACAACAAGTTCACCAAGCTCAAATGTAAATGTTCTTAAAATCATAACATCACTGAAGCATAAACAACAATTGATTCTTACCTGTTGTTGCAGGGGTGAATGATTTAATTGTCTGCATAAAAGAAACTGGTATGTACCGTAAGCTAACATTCCCCAATACAATGTTAATACAGAACACAAATGACATAGGAAATATTCTTCTCCAAAGATCTTCAGGGTCAACTGATATCAATGGCTTCAGCTTCAACACCTTAATCACCACATACCCTCCAATGGCTGAACAAATAAAATGGATGCAAGATACCGATAATGGAAACTTGAAATCCAATTTCTGCACAAAACAAATATAAAAATTAAGATAAAGAATATATTACAGTTTATACAAATTGAAAAACAACAGATATCAAGGGATTAAAAACATATTAATCACTCTCACATGAACATCCATGATTTCAATTTATTGTAAGAGCATACTTAACTGTTTTTATAAGAAAAAAAACATCTTATCCAAGAAATCCATACACACATAGTGTGATACTAAACTAAACAAATTAAGAGTTCATGTCATTATAAAAACAGAACTATTTATGTCATTAAAAGAAGTATTCAAACAAAAATGACAAATAAAGCTATCGCACCTAAAACAACAACGTATTAACATAAAATAATAGTAACAGTAAATATCATCCCTCACTGTGTTGAAATAAAATTACACAACATGTAATTGATTTAGAAAAGGAAAGAACATTATGCAAATAAATAATAACCGAGGGTGAATAGAAGAAAAAGAAAGAAACCTGAAAGATCCACTTGTTGATGATGATAACAGTGACATTGAAAGCCCACCATTGAAGGATTGCCAAGAGAGATCTAAACGTGCTCCACTGGCAAATAATCCCTTCTTCCATCACAGATCAACACAACCCAACCTAACCCAGATGACTTTAGAGTATCGAAAACTCAGAATTTTCACAGAGAAAGAAAAACAAAAGGAGAAGAAGAAGAAAAATTAATCTTCTTTCTTCCGCTCTGAATACGGTAGGTGATTTCAGAGAATAATAACTATTTTATCTAATGTGGTGATTGTAAATCAAAATGCTTCTTTCTCATTTGTCTCGCCCATATATTTCTTGCATTCCAATCACGTTGTGAAAATCATGCTTCAAATGTTGCATCTCATTCTTTTTCCAATACACACCGACGCACGCTAGTCTCTATTCCTCAAAGGTTTGGGAAATTTTGGGTTCGGTTAAATCTTATTTCACCATAGCTATTAATAGGTATTAGTTATAGATTTTCTTTATTATTTTTCTTACTTTTGAGTAAAAATAAATAAATTATTTCATATTTTCAAAGTACTAAATATACTTAGTTTTTTTGTTTAATATAGAACAATATTTATGAACGTACGTATTTTTATAATTCTTTATAACAATTTTACCAGATGAATAAATATATTTAATATTTTAAAATATAAAAAATTTAATGGTTATATCACCTAAAATAAGCAGGAAGATTAGTACAAAATACAAATAGAGAATTTCGTTTATAACAATTTTTGTATTAAATAAATCTGCGTTTTTTTAAGTATTAGTTTTTCATTTAAATAATTTATTATATAAAATGTATATAAGTGATCTTTTAAATATTAGAAATCATTCTAAGTAATAATATCTATATTGAAAAATAAGCTTTAGTGGATATACAAAGGCTAAAAAAGTATATCAACTTAAAGAATTAAATTAATGAATATTCAATGCTTCCGAAACTATTTTTAAAAATATATTATTGTGTGGATTATTGAAGAGAGAGAGACACGTAAAAGAGTAAAAGCATTTCTTTCTGGAGGCTCATACATTATTTTCCAACTAAATTGTCTAATGGTGCGTTGTTTAGTTGGATTCCTAAGAAGGAACCATGGAAAACAATTATAAGTACAAAGACCCAATTAAGGGTGGTTATCTAAAACAAAAACAAATTTTCTTGCATATATTTTCAATGTCAGCAAGAAGACTCCAATCTTGGTACTTGGATAGTGGAGTCATGTTATATGACTGGAGAAAGGTTTATGTTCCAAGCCCTCAAGAGCAAGAAATGTGAAAGGTCATATTTGAAGGCAACCAACAGAGAAGAATCATTGGCGTTGGTTAGATAGGTAAAAAATCTTTACATTATATTTAAAAAATTCTTTTAGTGAACGGATTAAAATACAATCTACTTATTAAAAGTCAATTGTGTGACAATTGGTGTGATGCTATTTTTAATAAAGACCAACGTAGGAGTCAATAACAAAAGACCATTTTTTGTTGTTGCATATATGACGATAAAATATTTATAAACTCAAAAGGTCTTTATACCATCACTACCATGACTGCAAAGACAATCATTAGATTTGGCCCACAAAGTGTTCTCATGCAAGTATGATATTACTCACATAATTGGAAAGACTCAACCTCACTAAGGTTCGTGAATAATGTTGTTCTTAAAAAAAAAAAGGTTCTTCGAGATGCTGCGGAAAAGGTTGATCATGGATCAAACAACAAAAAAGGACATGCAAAAGATATTATGATACTATGATAAAAATTAAGTGAGTATTCCCTATAAGAATGTTGTATTTATAAGGAAAGGTGGACAAAAAATACAAAAGGTGATAATTGATTAGGGTTTAGGGTTTAGTTAACAAAATATTCAGTATTTGATTTATTATTTTGAAATGCGCAAATATGAGATTCTTGGTAGATTATGCTCAAAATGTATTTATGTTGAATTATTCGGATGGTCTCATTTTGATGAGAGTGTGTTAACTTGTTCCTTTTAAAAAACTTTCAATTGTGTTCAAATTTTTGAAAAAATGTTTCAATTAGGTCTCTCTAAAAAAATTACTAATGCCTCCTATGACATGTCACTCATCAATATGTAATTTTTTTTATAATTTTTTATTTATTTTTTTCCAACAAAATTTTGTTGTCACGTGTTAGGTTAGGTCTTAGTGTGATACATGTTACTGACAATGCCACGTGGCGGAGGCAATACACTTGTCAATGTCATTACCAAAGATCATTATCTTAATTTCAATTTAGTTCCTATATATCTCTTTGATTCAATTTAGTCTACACTTATGTCTTTTTTATTCAATTTTGTCGCAATTTGTTTTCAAAATAAAACATTATTGTTTCTCTACCAAATTTATTATTTGTATATATGTTATTTTGGTATTTTTTGTATTAAAAATGAATTTTTAACATATTACATTATTGTATATTATTAACTCATATTTTGTTAATCATTATTTTTTTTTTCAAAATAAAGCAATATTGTCTTTCTCCAATTTAAAATCAAATTTATTATTTGTATAAATGTTATACTGATATTGTTTTATTAAAAATGACTTTTTAATATATTACATTACTATATATTATTAACTTATATTTTGTTAAGCATTACTATTTTTTTAAAATAGAGCAATATTATCTTTCTCCAATTTGAGACCCTAAATTTATTATTTGTATGAATATTATACTGATATTTTTTATTAAAAAATGACTTTTTAACATATCATATTATTGTATATTACTAACCCATGTTTTGTTAATCAATTCTTTTAACACTAAATTTTAATATAAATATCAGTACTTAATTTTGTAAAAATACTTATACTTAACTAGTTTTAATCTTATAAAAAAGCATGGACTAAAAAAAACATATTTTATTTATTAAAAAAATTGGAACAAAATTGAATTAAAGAGACATATTTAGAGACTAAGCAGAATCAACAAAAACATATATATAAATTAAATTAAAATTAAGACAATGACACTTACATGTAACATTGTCTTATAATGTGGTAACATGACATTGACAGTACCACAAGTACCACATATCATACTAAAGACCTGACATGTGACAACAAATTTTTTTGCAATAAAAATTTAAAAAATATTTTTTTAAAATAAAAAAAAACACATATTGACTCATGACATGTCATTAACACCGTTAATAATTTTTTTTTTCTAAAAGAGACTTAATTGAGACATTTTTTTAAAAGTTAGGATGCAATCAAAACTTTTTACACCTTAGTGAGTAGTAATACTATGCTACCTAAGTTGGTAATAATGCGTCCCGAGATATTATCTGCTTTGAAACATGGAGTTTTGTCACGGTTTTGTTTTTAAAAGGGGTTTCGGAGGGTGAAGGGAGGAAGGCAGGAATACATCAACTGCCTTTGACCTCGACTCCTATGCGATGTGAGACTTATTGGGTATAGCAGAACAAATTTGTTACGTAGAACATATGTCAAAATATATTTCATATGTTTCAAAAATTTTATTCCAAAAAAAATTATTTCAAAATTGTTAATCTAAAAATTTTGAAAATACTATTTGAGAAAGTTTATTTCGGAATTAATAATCCAGAAGTTAATTTTGCAAAAATGAAATGATCATTTTTAAAAATCAACGGGGTGAAAGAAGCAATTGCTTTCCGTATAGTCATCCTCAGAAATCCACTCTTACGATTCCTCTAATACATTACCAAATCCAAACTTTAAACTATTTCCATATATCTTCAAATAAATGTTATATGTCCATGATAATTTTATCTCTAGATATTGGTGGTAAAAATTTTGTAGGCATCTTTAATTACAGTAAAGGATTAACTTTAATTGTTAGATTAAGATAAATAAAGTACAGAAATTCTAGAGAATGAAACATTTGTGAAATAGTTTGATTTTTATTTTTGTATTATTGATAGCATTATAAAATCATAAAAATTATACGTGTATTGCGTACGTACATATATTTAGTGAATTTAATAATAATCCCCAATGTTTCTGGCTAGGGTTTCACTCTCTGTAGTTCCCCTGAGTCAAATCAGAGCTGCAATAACTGGTTTCATTCCCATTCTAACCTCGATCGGTAATTTGGTATTCTTGTGGATAAATTGAAAGGAGAATGATACTTTAATATTCTTTTTGACTTTTTACCCACTTTTAATTAGTACTACAATTATCATTAGATCATTAAATCACATCATTACAAAAATAAAAAAAATAATTTAATAGAGATTGAAACAATGAGTTAAAAATGAGTGAAAAGATGAGTTAAAATATCATTTTCCAAATTAAAAATTCATTTATGTTTATCACAATTTTCGTAATGGTTGGATTGGGTAAGTGGAATGTAAGAATTGACTGGTCTGTTTTCTATTTCGTGTTTGATTGAGCGTGAGTGGATTGGATCAGTGGAATGGAAGAATTGATTGTTCTATTAATTGGATCAGTGGAGTTTAATTCTGAAATTTTGAGAAAGTTGTATTCTGATGGTTGTGTTCGATTTTGGTATTTTGATGTATTCTGTTGGAGGAAGTTCTCTGTTGGAGGAAGTTCTGTAATTGTTTTGAATATGATCAGAGACAGGTGCACATACAGATAAAATTGGGCTTGCATCTAAAGCAGAAAAACAACCCTCAAATTTGGAAAATTGGCGGACCAACCGTCTTGCGGGCCGGATTGTAACTTGTAGTCCATTTCCAATTGGCGGGCCAACCCGGTCCGACCCATTGTTCACGGGCCAATATCGGGTCGGACTCAAACGGGTTACGTCGGCCCGTTTTGCCATCCTACCTCACTGAACTTCACACACTCCCGCTCAAACTTCTCTCTTCTTCCCCAACTACTCTCTGCCTTGTTCGTTCGTTCCTCAATTCCACTATGGACGAATCCTCGTTGCAATTCGTCTCCGAAATAGGAAGACACCTTGCTCAACGAACTCGTCCCAGCAAGGACTTCATCGTCAAATCCCTCAGAGTAAGGCGTTTCAACTTTTTGGTTACTTGTACCAATTATATATATGTCTGTGATTTTTGGCGTTTACAGATGAATTTTCAGTGCATTGAACTAGGTTGTAATTGAATTAGATTTTTGAATGCGTGTGAATTGTATCCCGTATCCCGTACTTTAAATTATCAGTCTCTAGAACTACTGTAACATATTTAACTCAGTTTCTATGCGATTAGTTAGATGGTTGCTATTAGTTGGGATAATTATTTACTTTTATGAGTATACAAGTCTCTTTGTGTGGTTCCATTGTTATCGATTTCAGTTTCCTCTCTAAAATGTTTTCCTGTGTGAGTATTGGTTACCTTACACGCTGGTAAGCTAAACAAATTATTATTATTATTATTATTATGCTGTGCAGAAAGCTGCAAATGCTTTGTCTCAGATAAAACAGTCTCCTCAACCGCGGACGGCCAAGGAATTACAAGCTGCAAAGAAACAAGAAGATGCTTTGAAGCCCCTGTCAAATGCTGTGGTTTGTGGTGGTCTGCTTCAACATGCAGATAAGGAAGTTAGACTTCTGGTTGCCATGTGTGTCACCGAGCTCTTTAGACTTATGGCACCTGAACCGCCTTTTGAAGACGAGCATTTGAGGGTATCCATTATGTGTGTTGCATAGTTGAAATATGTGTAGTTGTTATTTTATTCGTTTTTGCTTCTTGAGTGCTTGAATTATGTAGTACTTTAGTTTAATTATTACGCTGACTACAGATGTATTTTTATTTCAGGATGTATTTAAACTCATCATTAATTTGTTTGAGGATCTGGCTGATACTGCAAGTCCATTCTTTTCAAAAAGGGTTAAAGTATTGGAGATAATGGCTCAACTAAAGTGTTGTGTGATAATGCTGGAGATTAACTGCCTTGACCTAGTTCTTGAGATGTTCAATATTTTCTTCTCAGTTGTGAGGTTGAACTTGAGATCAATCTCCTCCCTCTTTGTGTTTGGTCACTTTACTTTTCTGGGCTTATTATCTAATTGGGGAAAAATTGTATTAGCTTATTTTAGATTATAAAGGACACTGTTAAGTTTTTAGCTTATAAAGGATTATTTATATCATCCATTTGTCCTAAATGTTTAAGTTATGTAATACAACAGTTGGTGGGACTTTGGTGGTTGTAGTTTGTAATTTCTTGAGCAACAATTCCTTAATAATTGCAGAAATATGCTATCCGATTTGATTGTTGATTTATTGGTAGAATTAATGACACCTAACCCACTTCACCCTTTTTGCAGAGATGAACAGCTTCTCATTAGTGCCATGACTTCTATAATGATAAACATTTTGTATGAGAGTGAAGAGGCTTTTCAGCAACTATTAGGAGTGGTTTTACTAAATCTTGTTAAGCAAAAAGGGGTATGATTTTTTTAATTCTTTTATTCTTAGTTAATATATGTATTTTCTAATCTTTTTTCATGGAAATAAATAAATGAGCTTTGTAATTAAAAATCAAATACTGAGTGTGATGCAATTTCATTTATTCCCTTTTTTTTCCACTAAAATATGACTATTTTCCAGAAAACACTGTGCTTCATTGTTTTGTTTAGTCAACTTACCTAGTGTATTTTATGTTTAAAGCTTCTAATTTGGTTTGCTTTTGTTTGTAAGGTCTGATGCAAATTATTTGAGCAATTTGATTTTCTCTTTAATTGCTGAGAGTATCATCATTCATAATTATGTAGTAATAGTCACGTTTAGATATTTTGAGTTTTTGTTTTGTCTATTCAGATGTTTTGGGTTTGAAAAGCACTTCTCTATCTGAAATGAAGCCAAACTGTTTCAAAATCTAACTCCAGCAGCTGAATGGCAGGATGGAAATTTTGCTGCTGAAAACCTTGCTGCATCAGTCATCAAAACTTGTGCGCAAGAGGATGAGCTAAACCTCCTAGCTTGTGGGTTTCTAGTTTCTTGTATACACGACAGAGATGCTATGGGCAGTGGGCTTAAACAATATTACTATGAAATTTTCTCAAAAGTTTTCGAGTGTGCGCCTGAGATGCTTCTGTCTGTCATCCCAAGTTTAATTAAAGAATTATCGGTACACACCTTTAATTAATATTTTGAATTTTGCATAAGATGAAACTAGTTGTTTGAAATTGGTTCCTTTATTTTCTAAATGCGCATTCTGTTTTTCTTTTTTAAATGTATTGCTTTCTTTGACTGTATTTGCATTTTACTTTATAGGCTGATGAGGTTGATGTTCGGATAAAAGCTGTGAATTTGGTGGGGAAGCTTTTTGCACTTCAACATCGTGTTGCTCAGAAGTATCCTGATCTTTTTGTGGAGTTTTTGAAAAGATTTTCTGATAAATCTGTGGATGTTAGGATTAGTGCTCTACAATGTGCTAAAGTTTTCTATTTAGCAAATCCCTATGATGGCACAGAATCACGTGAAATTATGAGTAAGCTCTTTGATAAATGTTCTTCATTGATGGTTTCGTATTCAATATTCAATGTCCTGATAATTTCGTCCAACTGAACAGCTTCTGTTGAAGATAGATTATTAGACTCTGATGAACAAGTGAGAAAGCAAGCAGTGTTTGTTGCCTGTGATATTTTTAGTTCAAACCTGAAACTTGTTTCATCCAAATTACTATCTCATGTTTCTGAAAGACTCCGGGATATAAAGGCATGTGTTGTTGAATTTTGTTTGCTTGCTGAAGGAAAAAATAGTGACAATACAGAATTCCAAACATTTGATTATAATGCTTTTACAGATAACTGTTAGAAAGAGTGCCTTGCAAAAGTTGGTAAGGGTATATCGTGATTACTGCAAGAAATGTTACGAAGGTAGCATGAAAATTAGTAATCACTTTGAAGAGATTCCTTGTAAAATTATGTTGCTGTGCTATGATAAAGATTGTAAGGAGTTCAGGTAAGTTTAGGAATTCAAGATTGCTAGTTGATTCAAAATTAGAGTTTTCTTGTTAGAAGTAAGGGTTATTTTTCATTAAATTTCAGGTTCCAGAACTTGGAATTTGTTCTTGCTGATGATCTATTCCCAGAAGATCTTCCTATTGAAGAAAGGACAAACCATTGGATACACATGTTTTCTCTTTTCAATTTTCCTCATGAAAAGGCGTTCAATACTATTTTGGCTCAAAAGAGAAGGTACCAATATCAACACGCTATGAACAGGATCAAAACAGAGTATTGTTTACAAATTGCGCCATTCTTTTCAGGTTCCAAAATGAAATGAAAAACTATTTGGCTACGAAGAAGAAAATGAAGGTAAAAATAAAAGTCGGTGCATTATTTCATAACAAGGTCACCTTTTATAGTGTGTTTTTTGTTGGATAGAAATAAGTGAAATTCTTGATTAAGTTGTTAATATATTGCTGATAATATGGAATACATAAAATCAAGCTAATTATTAATGAGGAGTGGGTAGAGACCAAGGCTTGCTTCTTGTAATCTAAGAGTGATAGATTGGGGAGTAGAAAACAGAGGGTTTGTTACTATAATAATTTTTGAAATTGAGTAGAGGCAGGCCACTTGTAATTTTAGAGTGATTGATTTGGCGGTAACTCTCAAATTTAGATAGAATAATATATTTCTTCTATATTTCAATAATAAGACCGTTGGAATTATAAATATATGAACCTGCTAGTTATTTTAGGAAATATAGAGAGCTAATTCTGAGAAAATAAATTCCTGTAATTATGGGATTGTTTTTAAGTACATAATCCTAGTATTAATAACAAGATAGGCCTGTAATCAAGAATAAACTTATAACCAGGATAATATAAGAAACTTCCTAAAATACATAATGAGTAACATGGTTTTGACACTTCCCTCAAGTTGGTGAGTAAGTGTTCCCCATTCCCAGCTTGGATATAATTCTTTCCAAGTTAATGCATTTCAACACTTTGGTGAGTATGTCTTTAAGTTGATTTTGAGTTGACATATATGGGATGCAAATCAAGCACCGTCTAGCTTTTCCTTCATAAAATGTCTGTCCATCTCAAGATGTTCAGTTTTGTCATGCTGCACTAGGTTATGGGCTATACTAGTCGCAATTTTTTTATTACAATAAAACCTCATAAGTTCATCCCACTTTATCTTCAGGGCTTCCAATATAATCTTCAACCACTAAAGTTCACATATTCCTTAGACCATTGCTCAAAATTTTGCTTTAGCACTTGATTTGGCTACTACATGTTTTTTGCTTCTCTATGTCACTAGGTTTCCACCAAGGAAGGTGCAATATCCAATAGTTGATCTCCTATCCACAACTGACCTTGCATAGTCTGCATCTATATATGCTTCAAGACTTGCACTCTTGTTTGGTTAAATAAAATTCCTCTTTCTGGAGTTCCTTTTAAATACTAAACATTTTAAGAGCTTCTTGTAAATGAGCCTCCTTTGGTTGGTGCATAAATTGGCTTACTAGATTCATAACAAAAGCGATGTCTAGCCTAGTTTGATATAAGTAAATAAGTCTACCAACAAGTCTTTTATACATTTCTTTGTCTACTACAATATCCTCTTCTACACTTCCCAACTTTATGTTTAGATCGATTGGAGTACTCGTTTGTTTGCAAGTTGTCTTCCCTGTTTAAAATATTATCTGAAACAAGTTATCTAACAGTAACTATATGATTACCTATCTATCGGAAAGACTTTATTATGATATTACGACCAAATAGAGCCATATTTACTTTTTACAACTAGCCTAAGGGAGGTGGATTTCCCTAACCATATAAAGAATATTCTGATCATATTTTTAGCCAACATGGAACTATTTTGCGATGGTTCTCTTTATAGTGGGAGAGTCACAACTCTCGAGGTATAATAAAGGTTCAACATGTGCATATGATTGAATTTCAACAATGACAAATTGCTCATCTTGTGTGTTAAATTTATTCATTGAATTTTAATCTAATTTTTTTACCGAAAGTACATCACTATCTTTTCCCCAATTGGTAATTAATAGTTAAGAAAATTGTATGATGGAATCAGCATAACATACGGTCATTTTATGTGTTCCACCTGTGATTTGCTAGCTTGATAACAATGGAGCTTGGTAACTTTTTTCAGGATATTTGTCTTGAAGAAATGCAGAAGAAGATTGATAGCATGTTTACAAAAATGGCAGCATTCTTCCCGGATTCTCACAAAGCTGAAGAGTGTCTGCATAAGTTAAACCAAATTAAAGATAATAGTGTGTTTCAGTTACTTGAAAAATTGTTGGAGGAACAAGCCTTCACCACGATTGGGCAAACTATGAAAGTATGGTGTTTAGTTCCACTTAAGCACACAATATTCTGTATCAGTAGTTTGAATGAGTTTTTTAGTTCAATGTCGTGCCTTTTATGGCCTTGTGAATAGGGAAGTGTTAACACTTCTGTACAAGTAGTCATACCCTACACGGTTCTCTTGTGATTGCAAGTGAATTAGTTTTGTTGGATTAAGAGTTGAGATTCCCATAATTTATTTTTATTGCTCTGCCCCCAGTAACCTCATTTTTCTCTCTAATAGTAAGTGACTTATGTAATGATTAAGCTTTTGGAGTTTTGCATGACTATGATTTGTGAGTGCTCTTGTTGAATTGCATTTGGAGACATTATAATATATGTTTAATCACTCTGTATTCTAGAATATGTAAGGATAGTTTTCATGTGTCAAGTTTCTCTAACTTTTCTATACATCTTGTGCCATGTTCTCTATGTACATGTTTATTCTTAGTATTCTGTATGTAGTTATTTTTGTTTTTGTATAACCATCCATATTCCCCATTTTATGTCTCCTTTTTGTATATTTTTGCTTGCAGGATAAACATCTGGCAATGATTGGAGACAGCAATCCAACTTACGAGTTTTTACGTCCACTATTCTCCAAATGTTCATCCAACATTTTCAGCTCAGAGCATGTCAGATGCATCTTAGATTATCTTACCAATAATGAAAATGAAAATAGGACTTTGGAGGATTCTTCTGCAAATTTTCTGCTGGTAACAAAACGCTTCTTTGTGGATTTTCATACACTTTCCTTTATATAGTTAGTTCTATTTTTTCTTTTTCTGCTGGTGAAGACAAAAGGGATAAATCATTCGATCCTCCTGCATGAAAATGGAATTTGGCACTAGAGTGTTCAAATCAAAAGATTGTGATAATGACTAGTGAGGCATTCTAGAAGAAGTTTTTACGTAAACAATGGTACAAAATAGACCCTGCTACAGAATAGTTGACATGATGTTCATGACGTGGTATTTACAGTTAAGTCATAATTCTAACAGGCAAAGTTTTAAATAGCAGCAAGGTAGCTTCTACATTTATTTTGAGTACTTAACTTTTATTTATTTTTAGTGATGACAATAATAGAAGAGAATATATGGTCAATTGGTTCAAGAATGAATGCCAAAGCATGAATCATTTAACATGAATGCCTTGGTTATTTGGGGTTCAAATGCTTTTGTTTTTTGTTGTATTTTATTGTGCAAAAAGGCTTTTGGAAGTATTTTATTTGAACTATGCATATGACTGAACTTTTGATGCTACATTAGTATCTTTTCATTGAGGAATTTACTTTGTCCTAGATTTTAGAGAAAAGGAGGAAGGATTGAAGATCAGAAAAATTGTATTATTGTATTTTATGGTACAGTGTTATAAGAGTACATAAAGGCATACCAAGGGTTCAGTTGCAACTGAACTGTAACAGAAACCTAATAGGCTTGCTGAATAGACTAATTGACAATAATGAAAAGATACAATATAGCTGGTTCAGAATAAGCGCTTGTGAACTTAGATTAACCACATCCATGCATTTTGGGTTGTGAAAATAATAGAACGAAAGAATTGTGTATGGGTGCAAGAGTGAATGTTAAAGATGAATGTTTTAACATGTATGCCTTATATTTTTAGGGTCACGGGAATTTACCTTGGTTACTTTGAGGTTGGAATGCTTTGGTTGTATTTTGCTTGAAATTATACAAAAAAGGCTTTTGGAAGTATGTTATTTGAATTATGCATTTGAGTGAACATTTGGAATCACTTTCCAATGGTAAGAATTTATTGTTAGATGCTAGACAAAAGAAGGAAATATAGAAAAGAAGAGAAGTTGAATTAATATATTGTATGATGTAGTGTTATAGGAGTACATAATGACATGTACAAAGGGTTATGTTACAGTTGAACTATAGCAAAACCTAACAGACTAACTGAATAGATTAATTGCCAGGAAGGAAAAAGATACAATACGGCAGACTTAGAATAAGCACTTGGACACCCAACTTGACCACATCCTATCATAATCTAACACCCGTCCTCAAGCTGTAGGTGGCTAAGCAGGACTAGGAGATGATTGCAACTTATCTCTAAGATATTAAAACAAGTTGCGAAAACATTTGTGAGAATATTAACACACTCTTTTAGAGAGGGAATGCATATGTTGTAAATAGATTATTAGGATAAAAATATTCTCAATATTTCTTTAATAATTAAGAAAAACTATCTTTATAATCTTTCTATATATTTCAACATATTTTTGTTTCCTTGCTTTAAAGAATTTGATTATTTCAAATAGAGATAATGAAAATGTAATTGGCTTGTTTATTGTCAATAAAATAATTCTTTAGTTTCTTACATAGTATAAGATATTATTAGAGCTTATTGATACCTACCCTAGTGAGATTTGTTAGACCTATATGCCACTTCCTATTGAGCCTTCCTCTATACTACGCTCAATGTCCTTGACTTGAGGGGTTTGTTGGAGATCCCTCATTGACTATAGATATGCTCTATTGAATATAGTGAAAATAAGTTTGAGATTAATCTCCCTCATGTGTAAAAATACACATAGGGTAATGTATCTATAATAAAGGAGACATGGACTAAGCCCAATATACAAAATAAAGAATAATAACAAAAGATAGAAGATAAAGATATGTAATATATCTAACATGCTCAAATTATAATATATAAGTGAGTACAAATCTTATTTTACAAGCTAGTTTTGTAATGTTGAATTAAACTTAAAGTCCACTTTCTAAGAATGTAGAACCTTCTAACTGTTTTTAACAACCTTTTATTTGAGAAAGAAGAGTTCTAGCTCCATGTTCTTTGTTTTAGCATGAAGAATGGGATTATGAGTTTATTGCAACGATGACTTTATGATATTTCCGTAACAATGGCTTGCAAGGCTGTGGCACTCAACTTCATTGTTGAGTCTGACAACAATGGTCAACAATGGTTTGTTTTCAAGACCACCAAGAGATGAGGTTTGGTATGAAAAAGTTGTAGGACGTAGAGGTTGATTGTTTGTCATAGAGGTCAGAGACCCAATCTGCATCAGAGAAGGCAGGGAGTTGGAGAGGAATTGTTGTAAATAGTGGTTTACTTAGATAAAAATTTCTTAATGATCTCTGTATTGATTAAGATAAAATATCTTTAGAATCTTGTTTATTTAAGCACATTTTGTTTGCTTATTTTAGAGATATTGGTAGTTACAAAGTGAGGAGTTGAGAATGTAATTTGTGTGATTGTTATCAATAAAATTATACAATTATTTCTTGTGCCTTTGAGTAGTTTAAGATAATCAAAGCTCCTGATCTAAGGAGCTTATTTCTGCACAGCGAAGCAAGGATGAGCTGTTGCTGTTTGCAAGCCACCACTGTTTCTGGGGACAATGGTGGGCCCCATGCTAGCATCTCGTCAAAAGATCTGCCATGCACCAACGCTCATTGCTGTCAGTATAGGTGCATTTAACCCACGTGCCCAGTTCTGATGAGACTCTCTAGCTTTTACTTGTCCTAGAAGCTTATGCAATAGGAAGGAGGTTTAAATCATGATATGTTTGTTTCACCCCTTCACATGAAATATTTTCAAGCTTGAAGAATAAGTAATCATAGATGATAGGGTTTGGATTTTTTATTTGTTTTTAGGATTTGATGTGTCTGCTTATATGTTCATTGTAAATTTATAGTGATGATGAATGAAAATGTGATCAAAGGAATTTAGATACCTCATGAATGAATGTATATAGTGCAAAAGCTTAAGCCATCAGGTTTCAGGAATGGTTTTTGAGTGTTTTCTTTATCAATGTTGTCTCTATGTCAAAGTAATTAATTCAAAAGTACAGCAGCTTTTTGAATACGAAGTGATTTATGACCCTAGGAATTTTAGAATATTTTTACTATTAAAGTCAAATTGAAGCAAACCTATTTGTTTGTAGGATTCAAGCAGTAGTCTTTAATTTGAATTACTTGATAAATCTTGCCACTGTTTTATTTGAATCAGGCTATTGTTCGATATTTCCCTTCTATGCTGAAAGGCTCGGAAAAGCAGTTCTTATTGTTGTTGGAACAGAAAAGTCCTGTTAATGACAAGCTGATTGAAGTTATGGCAAAGGCAGGCTGTCATATGTCTTTCAATCATAGGTAAACTATGTATGCTGAATGTTCCCAACAGAATTACACACTAGAAAGTCTGCTTTAACAAAAACTACCATTGTTGCTACTATTTCAATGAATACTTGTATAGCATCTATATGTGTTTTGTTTTAATTTGAAAGATTTTTTATGAAAGAGTCATTTTTGGACGTTTAAAAGTTTTATCTGCAACTTCTTTTCATGTGAAAAAGAAAGGCCATTTTTCCGGACTTCTGATGCAACTGATGGCATGTGGCTTTGTCTCAATTTAGAAAGAATAATATTATTGTCCTGTATTTCAATAATAAGGTCATTGGACCTATAAATGCACGAGTTTGCTGTTTATTTTAGTAAATATAGAAAGCTAAATCTTGGGAAACAAATTCTTGTAGTTATGGAATTATTTTAAATACATAATCGTAGTTTTAATAGCAAGATACACCTATAATAAAGAATAAAAATATAACAAGGATAAAATAAAAAACTTCCTTAAATACATAATGAGCAACACAGTTTTGACATTTGGAGACATTAATTTGTAGATACTTCGCATTCATGTTGTCGGTTGTTCTAAATGTTCTAAATGTAAAGTTGACTAAATGGTTTATGAATTTATTTTTGTGATTTAAGGTAGTAAATTTTTAGAGTTGAGATGAAATTTTGCTTTTAGTTGGAGAAATGTCAGCTTTGAACTAACCCTTCTGAGTAAAAGTAGACTAATATTTGACTGCCTTCCTAATTTAGTTTCCCCGTGTTTTCTATATGCAGTGATATTTATCCATTTTTAAGGGGAATTTGCTTGGAAGGAACACGCGGACAGGCTAAATTTGCGGGGTCTGCAATTGTTGCTTTATGCTCCGAACAGTCACTTTTTAGAAAGTTGTTTGAGGTATAAGTTTTATTTTGAATGCCACTTCCAATTATATATTTGTTATTATTGAATATAGAGAAAATAGGGATTGAGATTAATCTTCCTTGTGTAGAAAATACACATAGGGACTGTATTTATAATAAAGAACATATGGGCTAAAGCCCAAAATACATATGAAAAATAATAATAATAGAAACAGAAAATAAGATATTAAAGATATCTTAACACTCCCACTCAAGCTGGTGCATACAAATCGTATGTACCAAGTTTGTTACAAATATAACTAATTCTTGGTCCTCGTAAAGATTTAGTGAAAATATCTGCTAACTGATCACTTGAGTTAACAAACTCAGTTTTGATGTCTCCAGACATAATCTTTTCTCGAATGAAATGACAATCAATCTTAATATGTTTAGTCCTCTCATGAAAGACAGGATTAGAACTGATATGAAGAGCAACTTGATTGTCACAAATAAGTGTCATTTGATTAACGTCTCCAAACTGTAACTCTTTGAGCAACTGCTTAAGCTAAACAAGCTCACAAGTGGCTGAAGCCATGACTCTATATTCTGCTTCTGCACTAGATCTTGCTACAACACTTTGTTTCTTGCTTTTCCAAGAGATCAAGTTACCACCAATGGAGACACAATACCCAGATGTAGATCCTTTATCAGAAGGAGATCCTGCCCAATCAGCATCTAAATAGCAAACACTGTTGTATGGTTATTAGAACTATATAACAATCCTTTTCCAGGGGATCTTTTAATATACTTCAAGATACGAATGAATGCATTCTAATGATCTTCACATGGGGAATTAAGAAATTGGCTTACCACACTGACTGCAAAAGAAATGTTAGGACGAGTAACAGTAAGATAATTCAATTTCCCAACCAATCTTCTATACTGCTTAGGATCAGATATAAGCTCCCCCTAATTTGGTAGAAGTTTAGTATTGGGATCCATGGGTGTATCCACAGACTTTGAACTCACCAACCTAGTTTCCTCTAGAATATCCATGACATACTTTCTCTGAGATAACAATACCATCATTGGACTGTGCCACCACAATACCCAAGAAATATTTTAGTTTGCCAAGATCTTGGTCTGAAAATGATGAGAGAGATGTTGTGTCAACTGACAGATGCCATGGTTGTTACTCCCTGTAAGAATGATGTGATCAACATATACTATCAAGTAAACACATCCAGCACTCGAGTGTTGATAAAAGACAGAATGACCTGCTTCACACCGAGTCATACCAAATTGCTGAACAACATTGTTAAACTTTCCAAACCAGGCCCTAGGAGATTGTTTTAGGCCATATTGGGATTTGCGAAGACGACATATCATCCCAGAAGACTCCCCTTGAGCAACAAACCCAGGAGGTTGCTCTATATAGATTTCTTCTTGCAAATCACCATTGAGGAAAGCATTTTTAACATCCAGTTGATAAAGAGGCCATTGTTGAAGAGCAGTCGTGGCGATAAATAAACAACGAAAGCCATCTTTGTCAAAGGGGAAAAGGTATCTCCATAATCCAACCCAAAAGTTTGAGTATAACCTTTAGCCACAAGACGAGCTTTGAGGTGATCAATAGTACCATCAGGTCCAACTTTGATAGCAAACACCCACCTGCAACCAACAACAGATTTTCTCAGACGGTAACGGGACCAGTTCCCAAGTTCCACTGTTATGAAGAGCACTTAGTTCATCTGTCATGGCCTGACGCCAACTAGGATGGGCTAAAAGCTTCACAGACAGTTTTTGGAATGGTCACAGAAGAAAGAGAGGAAAGACATGTATAAAAAGGTAATGACAATCGATGATAACTCAAAGCAATATAATAAGGAGAGGAATTACGGGTAGAACGCATACCTTTTCGGAGGACAATGGGAAGGTCAAACTTAGGTGTCAGAGCCGGAGGAGACAGAGTAGTTGGCAGTTGAGTGGAGTCACGTGGTGGTGGTTGTGATCGTTTTCGGCGACTATATATCTGAAGAAGTGGTGGAGGAGAAGCTGACTGTGGAGCAGAAGTCGATGGTGAAGATGACACAATAACAAGGTCACAAATAATAGGAACATTAAAGGTACTAGGAGAGTTGTCACGATTGGATGGAGTCAGAGGTGAAGATTGACTCTTAAAATAAAGGGAGAACTCATCAAAGGTGACATCTGCAAAAACAAAATAACGGTTAAGAAAAGGAGAAAAACATTTGTATCCTTTTTGTTATCTTGTAAACCCCAGGGAAACACACTTATGTGATCTAGGAGAAAGCTTCTCAAGACCAGGACTGAAATTATGAACAAAACATGTAGACCCGAAAACTCTTAGAGGTAAGGAATGAAGAGGTTCATGAGGGAATAAAATGGAATGAGATATGCTATTCTTTAAAACCGAAGAAGACATGAGATTAATGAGATAACAGGCAGTAAGAATAGCATCACCCCAAAAATGTTCAGGAACCTCTCCATGAATTAAAAGAGTGCGAGTTGTTTCAATAAGATGTCTATTTTTACGTTCAGCTACACCATTTTATTGAGGGGTATAACCACAAGAAGTTTGATGCAGAATATCGTGAGAAGCCATAAATTGTTTAAAAGAATGAGAAAGATATTCACGACCATTATCATTGTGCAAAACTCTAATAGAAATACCTAACTGAGTTTTAATTTCATTAAAAAAAGATTGAAAGATATGAAATAATTTCGAACGATGTTTCATTAAAAATAACCAAGTACATCTGGAATAATCATCAATGAAAATAAAAAAATATTGAAAACCTAAAGTAGACTTAGCGCGGCTAGGACCCCAAATGTTTGAGTGAACCAAGGCAAAAGGGGACGAAGCATCACATGTGACACTACGAGGAAAGGAGTACGACTATGCTTGCCTAATTGACACGACTCACACCAAACGAGATAACTTGGACAAGGCAAAGACAAGCTGTTATAACTGGGCAAGGCTTGGATGACCTAACTGAACATGAAGAAGAGAGGGAGACTCAATAACTGCACCAACGCGTGTAGAGGGACATAGATGATAAAGACCATGAGACTGTTTTGAACTCCGGTCCTGTAAACACACAAAATTGTTGGTAAAAGAAACAACACAATCAAGAGAACGAGTTAGACGACTGATGGACAACAAGTTAAAAGGAGACCCAGGAACATAAAGAACATTATCCATGGTTAAAGAAGGAAAAAGTTTAACAGTGTCAACACCATGAGATGAGACTCTAGAACCATCAACAAGTGTAACAGAAGGTAAAGGATTAGGAGAGGATAAAGAAGATAACAAAGATTTGTTACCAGTAATATGATCAGTGGTTCCTGAATCAAAAACCCAAGGACCAGAAGAAGAAGATCGAGTCAGACCAACAAAATATGTACCTGTGTGAGCGACAAATGCAGTGGAACTAGAAGACTGTTGATCCTTATACCTTTTGAGAAATTTGTTGAACATAGCAGGTGTATCGGATGAAACAGAAGAAGGAGGATCTCAAGTAGACGAAGGTGGGGAAAGGTTGGTTTGAACAGCTGCAGCAGAGCAAGCAGGACGACCATGCAATGCATAACACTTGTCAATCTTTTGACCTGGCTTGCCACAATCTTCACACTCATGTAATGCATAACACTTGTCAATCTTGTGACCGAGCTTACCACAATGTTCACACTTAGGATGCCCTTTTCCCTATTTACAAAGGCGAGTCCGGTCATCACGGTGAGATGCCAAGCAGAAGAATCATCAACAGAAGCAGGTGTATCAGTGTTGGGTTGTTGTGGTACACTGCAAAAGAGTAGAGCAGGTTGAAGCCAAGGTGGAGACAACCGGGGAACCCAAAATTTGATCACGAATATGTGAATATTTATCAACAAGCCCGTGTAATGCTCCAAGGATGAAGAACTTTGAGCATTGCTCGATCTCCGTAGCAGGATCAGGGGAAGGAGGCAATAACTCATTGAACTCATGAAAAACAACAAAATGAATTTTACCCATATAATCAGTCAGAGTCTTGATGTTTAGAGAAAATAAGATCTGCAAATTTAGAACAGACACCATAGAGACGTTGAGTATCATTGGTGTATAATAACTTGGCATGCTCCCAGATTTGAGCACATGTTTCGTAGGAACCAAAAAGTTGCTTTAACGAAGGATCAAGAGTACCCTTGAGAACCACACGTAATTGAGCATCAATGGTTTCCTAACAGTCCTCCTCAGCAAGAGTGAGAGTAGGTGCTTTCGGGGCAAGATAATCAAGATACCTCTGACTCTTAAGCTAAATCGGACGTCTGATGACCATTTGGCATAATTAGGGCCAATTAACTTGTCAATGGATAAGTGTACATTAACATAGTTAGTGTAGATGGACGGGTTAGACACACTAGAAGAGATTTCAGAACTGGAAGAGGCAGCAAAAGACGCCATGGAGGAACTGGAAGAGGCGCGGCTTCAAAGGGCGCGTCAGGGAGCGTTGATGCTTCGATGGTGACGATTCTAGCGGCGTTGAGGTCGCCTGGCCGGGGCGTTCAGAATTGTACGGTCGCCACTTTAAAATGAGCAAAATTGACCTAGTTTTTGTCTAAAAGCCCTTGTCTATAGTCACCTATGCTTCAACTTTGATTTGATTGTTGTAAAAGCTTTAGGTTCGGAGTTGAGTAAAAGCTTTGTTTCCTTCTTATGGCTAGTAGTGGCTACTAGCGAATTGAAGCTACACCTGTTACCATACAAACCTATTTGCATGTTGGTTGATTTGTGAAAGCTCAGACTGCTCCATGAGCATATTTGAATTTGTCTATTGACAATAATAACTTCAAGCTATTTGTTACTAGTAGGTGATTTGCTTCTTAGCACTGATAATTAACATTATCCCTTTTCTGTTTTTTTCTGTATGTGCCCAGGAGCTAATTGATTCCTTATATAGTGAGCGGAATGTCCCTACTATTTTGCAATCTTTGGGATGCATTACACAATATGTTTCCAATTTTGAAACTCAAGTTGAAGAGATCACGTCATATATATTCCAGAAGATCATTCAAGTACTTGAATTTAATAATAAATTGTCTTGCTTGTTTAATTTATTTATTCTGCCAGAGCACTGTTGATATCGTGGAAGAATATATTATCTGTTTGAATTGTTTATGGAATAAGTTGCATATTTTGATTAGATGGAGCATTTGGATGATGGTCATTGTGCGACATCCTTTCATGATACTGCTCAATGTAGTGATTTTTGTCAGTTAAAGGTTAGTATGAGGAATCAGTACTTCATTTGATTACAAAGTTCTCATCTGAATATATAAATATTTTTTCTAATCTGTCGTATGCCATGTTTCTTTTATAAATATATACATATACATAATATGAAAAAAAATACAACTTGTACATATACATAATGTTGAATATTGTGAAAGAACTGTATAGGGTTAATCTTCCTTGTGTCTAAAATACACATAGGGTGAATGTATTTTTAATAGAGTTATACAAGTATATATGGTAACCAAACATAATTAACGCGATATCTCTAAAACATATATAAAAAATACAACATATACATATAGATAATATAAAGACAAAAGTCAAATTCGAAAATATAATTGTAATGAAAAGTTAATGAAAGACAAAAGTAATTAATAATAATATCATTTCCATAAATTCAAATAACAACAAAGTCAAATTCGAAAATAGAAATTTCAAGTTCAAAACTTGAAACAACAAAACATAACGAATGGGGTTGTTGGTTCAATGGTAGGGTGGATGGACTTGCAGTCAGCAGAATTGCACAATAACGGAGGAGGTTGTTGGTTCATTGTGGGTAGGGTGACCTTGGTCAATATTTTGGTGTAATGTTTGTTTGTATGGGCCTACTCATTTTCTTTAAAAGAAAAAAACACTTGGGTTGACTTCTGCTGGGAAAATAAGAGAGAAGATTAGGGTTTCACTGCCTTGGGTCATGTGGACCTGAGGCTTCTTCTCCTTTGTTTTCCATGAGTGCCTGCTGCAACTCCTTCATTTCAAATGGGTGCTGTGCTGCCACTTTGCAGCTTTTGCCATGTCTGTTCTGTGATGCCATTTTGAGACCCAAAGTCATTGGATGGGCAATCATGAAAAACTCACATCCCCACTACCACGTTGTGGTGGCAAGGTAAAACTCCACCAATTTTCACCATCGTCGATTTTTTTTTGACAGTGTTTGTGGGTTAACAACTCGATAATAGAAGACACAATAGATCCAACAAATCTTGTTAGGATAGATTCGGTTACCATCTTATTACGTGTTGGTTTAGGCTTAACTTAACCTTACGAAATCGGTCTGTGAGGTGAGGTTTGCACTCCATTATAGTATAATTTGTCCACAACTCTAGTTTATGTGGGATCTCTATATACCCCCTTGTGTCCATGACTCAACATCTCCAACGTGACACTATATATTTGCAGGTGGTGAGATGGCTGGTAACATGATAAGTCTAATAAATATTACTAGTGCAGAGTTTGATACCATCTTAGAAATTAAACTTTAAGCCTAACTTAATTTTACAAAACTAGGTTTTAAAGTGAGGTTTGCATTCACTTATATACAATAATTTGATAGTATCTTTAGTCGGTGTGGAATCTCTTACCGTACTTGGGAAGTTGTTGTCTTAATGTATTTCCACAATCAAAGCTTGTCGATCACCTTATCACCCTTGTTTCAGATATTGACAACAAGGATTGAGTTTGTTTGTAACGATTTGACACATCTTATTCTTTGGTTTTCTATATCCCGTAGCCTTCAATTTTAATATCGTGTTCTCAAATGCTGAGGTTTGGACCAAGGTCAAGAAAAATCTGTTCCAATGATGTCCATCATGTTTATAGTTTGGTTATTGTTGTGATGTCCACAAATCTAGAGAATATGGGTTTGTAGAACTATCTTGATAAGCTTGATCCCCAGATGGATAACTTTCCATTGCTGAAAACTCAATCAAATACTCTTGACTCTTTTTGTTTCTACTTGTAACATGAATAGTTGTTGCACCTTTTCGCTCAATCAACACTTTATGGTTCTCTTGGATCTTGGATACTTAGTTCTAATATCATAAATAGTTTACTGAATTGTGGATATAATCTCATATCCATATTTATTTATGATGAGAGAATAATTAAATAAGGATACTATCACTTTGAATTCCAAGAAAATAGTTATACAATGTTTCAAAGAATCACTATTTACATAGATATGATTTTTGACACATTCCATGATGTTAGTTTCGACCTTGATTTTGCAGATTTATTGGCTGAAAGCTCTTGTGAAGATTTCTTTGCATTATGAAGGGAGTCATGTTGAGCGTAGTATTAATGGATTGATGGAAATTTTGTCAAGAATGCTACGAGAAAGTGATTATTTCGTCAATACAACTGCTAGCTCCTGGTATAGCTTCTATATTTCTGTAGGCCAATTTTTTGTATGCATTACCTTTGGGTACACTAATGCTTTTTTCTTCATTTTCTGAAGGCCAATTCTTTTTTGTTTGTTTTCACTGATGCTATGCATCACTGAGACTTTTTTGTTTGGGTACACTAATGCTATGCATCACTGAGACTTTCTTGTTTTCAATTTGTTTACTTACAAATATAGAAAGTCATAACGGTCAGAGCTTTGTGTAGCTTGAGAAAGTCATAGGCTTGAACTTTTATGCTGTTGTACCAAATAAATTTAGGTATTATTCTTGACTTGCTTTTTGTGTTTATCCAACGTCATATTTTGTTCCTCTCTTGTTTAATAAACATCAATATTATATCTTTTAGATTCCTAAAACCTAGTGCAGTTCAGCTGGTTCATGTAGAATGAGATTCACATGCTAAGGACTTCATAATAATCAACTTCGAAATTGTATGCTAAATCAATTAGTAGTTGATTATTGTTGTAGTGAATAGTGATTAATTAAGTTATGTTTTTGATTATTTTTATCATTACTCTCTCTCTCTCTCTGTCTCTCTCTACATTGAAGTGTTCAATTTATGTTTTAAGCTTGCTTATAAATTTTGTTGTATTTACTACATGTAGTGAAAATGATAAGGCTCATATTAAATTAGCTGCTGCAAAAGCAATCCTGCGCCTTGCTAGAAAGTGGGATTTACATATTACTCCTCAGACTTTTCAGTTTTGTATATTGATTGCAAAGGTATGTATATTGAACTGTCTACATGTGAAATAATTCAGTTGGTAGAGAAAGTAGATGAAATTTTAAAGTTGATGATAACATCATTAAAAAATTGTGTAGTTTCTAAAATACCAAAATAAGATATAGTAACATTAAATTATTAAAAAACACACAATACCTTTCAAGATGTTAATAACATTGGCCTAAATTATATAGGTATTCTATTAATCTATTGTTACAATAATAGCTTCTTTGTCTTAAGAGTTGGAAATTGTAGTTTGTTTTATTCTTTCATGAAATTGGGCTTGCTCCAATGAGCACTGAATAGTTTAAAGTCAAACGCCTATTAAAAGGTGGACTTGTCTAAGTTGAATCATATTGTTGAGGTGGGAAGAATAATTGTTCTTGTGCATTATTGAATGGTTAGAACAATTGTACATACACACGAGGGCTATATTACTTGCTAAAGTTTGTGCACTAGTTAGGGAAACAAGAAAACCAAATGTAAACAAGAAAATAAGGAGAGGAAAAATACTATCTTCTCAAACCTCTATATAATCTCAACACTCTCATTCAAGCTAAAAAAGATATCTTATGGTCCCTACCCGTTACTAACATATCCAATTTGGGGACCTTGTCAATATTTATAGTGAAAATGTTGGTCAGTTGATCAACTTGAGCAAATTTGAATACGTGGTGAGACACAAGTAACTCTAATGTAAGACGTAATCCCAAAAGCGTGCTATAGAAAATTTCCTTATTTACACAATCACATCGTTAACAAGTATAAATATGTGGTTCATTTCTTATACTTGTTTCCATGCTTGAACTCAACCGAAGTTTGACACATTTCTCATGTAAGTTTCAAGACTTATGCCCACATGATCTTCCTTTTTATATTCATTTTTTAGATAAATTAAATTTGTATCTATGCAAAGTTGATCCCACTCCTCTTGAATTGTACCCTCTTGTCTTCTCTATATACTCATTTTTGTCATTGATTACTCTTGATAAATTGACTTTAATCCTAACTCAACCTCATCAAAATAGTTTATAAGATTAGGATTGCATTGCACATACTTATATTCTATAATTTGGTCATATCTCAAGTCAATGTGAGATTCCTAGCACACTCCAAAATTGTTCCTTCACAAAATTTTAAAATAGGAAACAAATTGAAACCTGGTAGTATTGTAACTATTAAGTAGAACATACCAATTGATATTGAAAATAGAAAACTGTTGTAAAATGGGATTATTAGGATTAATAATAGCCTAATATCTCTGTAGTAATTGGAAAAAACATCGCTAAAATCTACACATTCATTCCAACAAAGTTTATTTTCTTTGTTAAGAGAATGTGATTGCTAAAAGTAGGGGACTTGAGAATGAAGTATTTCTTTATTCCCTCTCATTATTCAAGTTGGTATCAAAGCTCCCAACCTTGGGGATTCTGTTTCTTCTGCCACCAAGGTGTGTGTGAAACATTAGATGAAGATCACCTTAGATGACATTAAAATTAAGGTAGAAATCCTTATGCAATTGTACTCTGACATCCATTACCACCTCTTAATCCATTACATGATGGGACCAAACATCAATGATACAACCCATGTCCCTATAGGAATTTAGTTAGCTAACATCTTCACTAAGGGACTTCTAAGAGGCAGATTCTAAGACTTTGTAGGGAAGTTGGGAATGATCAATATTCATTTTCCAACTTGAGAATGAATGTTGTAAATAGGGGATTACTATGATTAAAATATCCTATTATCTTCATAGTAAGTTTGAAAAATCTTCACATTCACTCTGGAAGATTTTATTTCTGTTTTTAAGAGAATGTGATTGGTATGATTGTAATTAATAAACTATTTCTTTGTTCCCTCTCATTATTTAAGTAAAACAAGCCAAACATTGGCTAATGTTTACTATCATCTTAAAAGTGAGTGGAATTTAAATTGATGTAGATCTTATACATGCCAATTGATCTGAAATTTGGCACAAGGACAAATATACTAAATTCATGTTTTGCCTAAACTGCTTTTACTAATAGCTCTTCCGTAACTATAAATTACATATTGATTCTCAATTGATTCGGTATTATATTTTTTATTTTAACTTTTGTTTTGTGTCTCTTTCTGTATTTTAGGACTCCTCTTTGTTTGTTAGGGGCACATTTCTTCGTAAGATCCAAAAGTTGTTGAAGGAGCATAAACTACCAATGAGATTTGCATGTGCTTTTGCTTTGGCAGCAACAAATGGCACCGGCGATCAGCAATATCAGGTGTGTTTATGGCTTCTAAATTGTGATTTTTACTATTTTATTTTTTGTTGATTTTATGATTTTATATTCATGTCAAGTTGCATTACCGGATGGATATTTAATTGTAATCTATGCGATTGAAATGTTGTAATGATGACCCCTCGGTATTCTTTTCTTCATTCATTCTTTGTTTCTCTGTGTCGTTTTTCTAATGGGAGTTATACAAGTCTCTTTGGCGGGAAAGAGGGTCAGTGTGAGTATAATCGTGGTAGAGATGACAAAAAAGTTGTATAAGAAATGGCAACATGAGCAGGAAGAGGTGATCGTTGGTGAAGTGTTGGGGAAGAAGGGGATGTCGTGGGCTAATATTTTTAATATAATTTCATACTTTATAGAATTTTAATATATTTTTTTAATATTTATTTTACAAGGAAACAAAATCAAAATCACTAATATCAAATTAATCTTCAATTAAATTTAACTTTGTTTCAATTCAAATAAAAAAGAAAAAAATTAAAGTGATTAAAAAGTTAAAGGTCAATTTAAATCATCAGGAATAAAAAGATTATATATATATATATATATATATATATATATATATATATAAATCATTAAAATTTTGCACTAAAATGTTTTTATATATCACACTTTTTATTATATTTAATTTCCATATCAATTTTAGAATAATTTTTTGTTTAAATTTAAAGTAAATATAGAGTAATATGCAAAAACATTGTTTATTATTTTTAATTTAAATAATTTATTTCTTAAAATACATTTGTAAAACTCAAATATTTTACCTTTTAATTTCATCTATATCACATGAAACATGTTCGAAGGCTTTACATCAGAAATCTTTTGTTTTCGAAAAATTGAAGGCATAATATATTATGCACCTACTTCTATAGTGTTAACATATGTAATTATTAAATGCTATTAATTTGCATGCAATATGAAATACAATTAATTTTTAGTCACAATAATCAAATCAAATTCTTCAAATTCAAGTTTCAATTTAAACATTCAAATTGCAAATCAATTGGTTTAGTACACCAATTTAAGAATTATAACATCAAAATTTAATAATTTGGTTTGTTAGAAATGGTAAGTCTCTTGTCACATGCGTGATTAATGCAACCAATTGTAGGGAAAATTAGTGATTGACGTCACTTTTTCATCTTTTTTGCTCATGAGTGGGAGGGTAATAAAACCACCCTCCCCTCCTTTTCATCTATGAAAATCAACACTAATAAATAGAAACAAAGCGATCAATTTCAATCCCTAGCCTCAATTCTTCATGCATAGTATAATCATGGAAACAAACTCAGTGTAGTAGTTGTAAGGTGAGGTGTTGATGTGGACTCTTCAACAGACCCCCTCACGTCGAGGAGTAGACATATCAAACATGGGATTAGGGAGAACCTGATAGTAGGTGACTTGACGCCCAACACCTTGTTAGGATGAGATTTGAATGACTTTGATACTTGAGATAATGTAGTGTTTTATTTCCCATTACAGCCCTAGAAGAAAGCCTGCAATATTATCATTATTGTTTTGTTCTTGATATTACATATATTATATGCTAGAACCTGTCCTATTATGGGTTATGCTAATTCTGATTAATGGTTACTGATGCTGTTTCTTTTAGACCTACAAGTATATGGCAGAGTTTATAAGGGATTACACTATATCAGCCCGTAAACGAGAAACTTCTTCTGTTCAAGGAGTCATCATTGATTGCCCAGCATATGTTTTGGTCTTCTTGATTCATGTGCTTTCTCGGAATAATGAATTTCCATTTGAAGTCTGTCCAGACGAAAAAATTTATGCTGATATTTGCAGGTAATATATTTCAATTATTATTTTTCATATTTTAGTTTTAATAATTATGCATACGAATATACACCCTTAGATAGTGACACATCTTGGTTGCTTCTTTGTAGTCCACTTTTCTTTATCCTGCAGGCATTAGTTGATATCAATATTGTTGATGGTGACTTGGACATTGTTGATGATGCTATCCTGCATATAGTTAGTATTTTTCGAGCAATCAGAAAGGTTGAGGATGGTGTTGATGCACAGATGACAACTGTAAATTTTTTTACCCTGTTCTTCATTAATTTCTCGTGTTTGTTGTATGTAAGTTTTATTTGAGTTTTTGTGGAATGCAGAAGCTGCATATGCTGGCTGAAATTGGGATATTTATATTAAATGAATTAAGCCACGGAGGAATATCCAAATTGCAAACACCTGGACAAATTTTATTGCCTTCATCATTATATAGAGTGAGTCCTGTTAAGATTGATGTAAGCTTTCTTGAGGATGCTGTAGACAGAACATTTAATTAGTTTGTAATTTATTTATTTTTAGCTTATACAGTTCTTTTCTTATGCATTTTTTTTTTCTTTGGATGAAACATTTCATTGCAGACTAGTTCAAAATGTCCGACGTCATGTTTTGATGAAAATTTTCTAAGTAGAATTTTCCAAGCACTTAAGGAATTTACGTTGGCTCATCCACAAGCTCAAAAGGTACCTTTTTGCAAATACAATGCTATAATTGTGTCTCATTTGTTTTTAATGATGATGGCAATGATTTTTTCTGGGGGGGGGGGGGATACTAACAGACTGCAAAAAAATTTCCTGAGCATCAAAAGGGTCAACATGATGTTAAAAAGTCTAATATTAATATTGGTGGTGTATTGGACTTGGCATCTTGCAAACCAAATGATTTGTCAAGGAGAGAAATAACAAATGCTAAAACTGTGAAGCTAGACATCCCTTCGGTGAAAAGGAGAAAATGTGTGCCTGTATCTGTTGGTTTGCATGAATGCTCTACGATCGAGAAGCAACAAAAGATACCATCAAAACATTTTGGAAAGACAAAAGAGAGCAACCTGCTTTCATCAAGTGATTCTGCTTGCTCTAAGGGTTCTCTGTATGAATCACATGTGCAAACCCGTAATTCAAAAAGAGCTGCTGCTTGTTCATTGGAGAATGCTGTGACAAATAGCAAACATATTGTCGAACCTTTCAAATGTCCTAGAACCAAACGGAAAGATACAAGTGGCTCAAAGGTTGGTGGGAATTTCTTTGAAATATCATAAGTTTAGTATTGTTTATTGTACTTGCATGTTCATTTAAGTATATTTAATGAATTGGATGAAAAAAATGGATTTAATTAGAATGCAACAACAATGTAAAGTTTTTTAAGCTCATTCTAAAGGAGAAGGAAATATGAAGAATTATTGCCCATTGCTTATAATTCTCTGTACATCAACATTTTAGAGCTGAGTATACGGAATGAAAAGGGAAATAAATCTTCCTAATAAAGACAACAAGAAATGAAATAGTCTCCCCAGGGAAGACAGTAATAAAAAACAGATTCCTACCTTAAAATATATAGCATTAAATCCAAATAGCAAACATATTGTTGAACCTTTCAAATGTCCTAGAACCAAATGGAAAGATACAAGTGCCTCAAAGGTTGGTGGGAATTTCTTTGAAATATCATAAGTTTAGTATTGTTTGTTGTACTTGCATGTTCATTTAAGTATATTTCATGAATTGGATGAAAAAATGGATTTAATTAGAATGCAACAACAATGTAAAGTTTTTTAAGCTCATTTTAAAGAAAGCAAATATGAAGAATTATTGCCCATTGCTTATAATTCTCTGTACATCAACATTTTAGAGCCGAATATATGGAATGAAAAGGGAAATAAATCTCCCTAATAACAAGAAATGAAATAGTCTCCCCAAGGAAGACAGTAATAAAAAACAGATTCCTACCTAAAATATATAGCATTAAATCCAAAAAATATTAAAATCATAATTATACAAAATTTAGAAGTTTCTATAGAATCTAGGTGATTCCAGGGTATCTTCCAGCACATTTCATTACAGGTTGACATCTTTAAGTGTAACTGTTATAGTAAATATTTGGAAGTCATGCTTAGGATGATTTCTGATTGGTTGACAGTGTCAAAAATTTTAGGTTAACTGTGCTTGAAACGTGAAAGCTAAACTCATGAAAATAATATATAGTGTGGCAAAAACTGTAAAATATTAGCTTTCTGTATGTTCTTGCTTACTCAACCCTTGAGGATCGTTATTGTTAGATATGAACCATTGAGGGGCATTGTGCTTTGAAGCAGTTTGGACTTTGGATAATGCTGCAGTGTTTTATGTTATGTAAAATATTTCCTTTTTAATTATAATTTCAAATTGTCATTTAATTTCAAATTGTCATTAGTGTTTTCCAATTTCCCTATTGCATTCTCAATTTGCGTTTAGGATGAGTTGGCTGCTTGACATGTGAAAGTTTGTTTGACAATTTGGTCAAGAATTTGATCATTGCAACCTTGTCTCTCTAAAACCTTCCGTCATAAGGCTTGAGGGGCATTGTCTTTGAAGCACTTTGGACTTTGGATAACGTTGTAGTGTTTTATGTTATGTAAAATATTTCCTTGTTCATTATAATTTCAAATTGTCATTAGTGTTTTCCAATTTCCCCATTGCTGTTATTGTTTACAGTTTTCTAGCCTAAAATATATTGGTTAGCATTTCTCTTTTGTGTCTACATCAACTATATACCTAGTGCTGTAATGAACAGAAAATAATTAATCTTAATTCTCTTTTGAAGTGATAAATTTCCAATAGACACTTGAACAATATAATAAAAAGAATTAAACATCTCTCATAAGTCTAAGTCAACTTTTATCTTAAAAAGTAGACTTTGAATATAACTCAACCAAACAAAATTTAGCTATAAAGTGAGGTCTGTATTAATTTATTAACTATACTTTGGGAATATTTCTTGTTAAATGTGAAATTTCCAACATGCCCCCTCATGCCAAGGATCTACATTTCAAATGTGAAAATAGATATTTATGAGTGGTCCAACTTCAAGTGGCTTGATAGACCTATCAAACCTAGCTAGGATAAGTTTTGGTACTATCTTATAAATTGGACTTTTAGCTTAGCGCAAGTTCACAAAATTGGCTTAGGTACCCATCTATGTCTTATAATTTGATCTTAAGTTGATGTCTTACCCCGACACTATGCACCTCAATTTATGGAGAAGTTGGATAAGGGAGCTTATCAAAAAGTTAAAGTTCTCAAATTGATTTTCATTTATAAAAGAAATTTGATTTATTTGATCTATTTGATTCATTTTATTTTATGACTGCAAGTGTTTACTAGAGATTTTATCCATACATTTCTTTTTAACAGGCTTTGAGCCTACTTCTGAGGTTATATAAAAAAGTATAAACTTTGTATTAGTCTATTATCAGTAGCATATGCTTTATGAATATCCTAAAGCTTTAATTATGTTGAATCAGTAAGTAATTTAATCATTATAAGGTCAATGTGCGATTGGAAAGCAAACAAGACTTAACTTCATCTATAGGATTTTGTCTTCAGAAGCCTTGGTTTTTAAAGTTAGACGTAGTTTGGATTAGCTTTTAGCTCATGGGGACTTTTCAGTTCTAAAATTCAAGCGTTGATATTCTTTGGCAAGTGCAAACCTTTGTTAAGTTTGTAAATGCTTAAGTACTTATAGAGAAGTTATATGAGAAAGTTTATGAATAGTTGATAAGCATGAGATGATTTTAAGTTTTAACATATGGGATATGTTTGACTCATTTTACCTCTATTTTTTATTTTCTTTTCCTTTTGTACTAGTTAAGAAGATAGCGCTATGCTTTTCTTGTTAATGCCATCTGAGAAATAGGTTTAATAAATCCCTTGTTTTGAGCTTCATTTCGTCTTTACTCGTCTTTTGTCCCATTTTTACGCTGCTTAAGTGTTTCTTGTGGAAACAATTCTTAGGAATATCACCTGACCACTTTTTTTTTTTTTTTTTGAAACAGGATGTACTAGAAGATGTTTCAAATAAAATTAATTTCATCCCCCGGTGAGTTTTATGATAACTTTTTGCTTTCTAGTGTTTACTGCATTTTTATTGGAAAAGTTCAGTTTTCTTTAAACATTTTCAAGTTTGGTAGAAGAATATGTCTAAATTCATTAGTTCCTTTTTCGAGCTACAAATTTGAATTGGATCAATTCAGATATGTTTAAATTACATGCATTTATTTCTTATTTTTAGGGATGTGTGGGGTTGGGTTGGGTTTCATCTAATAGTTATTCAGCTAGGTTAAAATAGTTTGGATGGTATTATTAATTTTTCTATGAAATTGTGTTAGAGATTCAACTAAAAATAAAGTGAACTTACTTCTCATAAGCGAGTGCAAACTTTACCATATAAGTTGGTTTTGTAAAATTGAATTAGGTTTAAAATTTACTTTTTAAGAATTTGGTTGAGTCGATCAGTACCAAAAAAAATAAAAATTATCTATAAAGTAAAAAATATCTTTTTTCTTTATCGATGCTTTTCAATATACCTTTGAAATATTTATATTATATATGTATTTTGATTAAATAGTGCATTTAATCAAACTAAAGTAACATTTAAATTATTGAGATTAAGGCATAAATAAGAGGATGAACGAGACTATAATAAGAAAATTGGTGTTAGCATGTGATTTTTCTCAAACTTTATGTTTATAAAGTATAACAACAATACATTCAAGTGAAAATGTATAATATATGAATGGATGGGTTAGATTGATTTCAAGGGTTCAATACCAAGAGTCAATACTCAAGTGAACAATGAGTTTTATTTAGTCAAAATTTGGATCGATTTGGATTCATGGGTGTTCAAATCTCTTAACACCTTCTAATTGTGTTCTGGCCAATGCTTCTCTCCCCTTTAGAAGGGGTTTTAAAACCTGCCATCTGGAATCACTTTACACTTCATTTTATTTATTTATTTATCTTTTTTAAGGATATAAATGTAATTTAAACCTCAAAAAGCCCCAAGTTCAAGAAGATATTGTCCACCCTCCAATCTGCTTTACCATCCTTCATTCTCAATGGCAGCCTGACCCTCTCATCCCCGTTCCACTGGTTTAGAATATTTTATTTCCTATATCCTCCAAAGAAGCCAATTTATCTGCACAATTATTCTCTTCCTTAAAAATATGTGAATATTTGAAATTCATATTGATACAAGCAAAGAATTAGGGGGGCATATTAGGAAGACACAAAAGGTTTACGAAAGAAAGAAGTGGAAACCAATTGCATGGGGACCACAAGCCCACACATGTTGATTCTGATACTAACAGAATTGCCTACGTGGCTTCTAGAAGGAGGAGGGAGATCTTTGGTTTTGGGAGGCAGAGAGAGGGAGGGTTTGAGGGGGGTTTTTCCGTGGGAGGAAGAGGGGGAGGGCTTGTTGGATTTTGGGCAGGGAGAACCAGATAGTGAGAAGGCAAGGCCATGGAAAGAGGGTCATCCTCAAACATTTGTTTTTGAATTCAGTAATACAATCAGTATTTTCTTTTTATTTCTCCATTTCTTTGTGGTTACTTATCAATTGGTATCAAAGCTAGTTGTTTCTGGGAGTGCAGGGTCATTACACGAAACGCGATGGAGAAGCGCATTGATGGCCTTGAACAACAACTCGCGGAGTTAAGAAACTTGATCATTGCTTGTAACAGGTCTCGCAGTGGCCGACCTCACACACAACGTTCGCACAGACGACGGAAGGTGCATGATGAGGATAATGGTGATGTGGAGCGTGACGACAACTCACGTTCGACGATACGGAGTAGTAGTGGCGAGTCGTCGAGGGATTTCGGAGGACGGAAACTCAAGATACCCATCTTCCATGGTGATGACGCTTATGGATGGATCGTTCGAGCTGAACGATACTTCAAATTGAACTGGGTGCACGAAGAAGAAAAGCTCGATGCAGTGGTAATCGCATTGGAGGATAAGGCCCGGAGTTGGTATCAGTGGTGGGAAGAACAAAGTAAGGAGCTCAACTGGGAGGAATTTAAAGGAGCGTTGATTCGACGCTTCCAACCAGGGTTGGTCCAAAACCCGTTTGGTCTGTTGTTGAGTATTAAGCAAAGTAGTTCCGTAATGAAATACAGAGAAAAATTTGAACGTGAATCGGCTCCATTGAAGAAGGAGGAAAGGATTATGTTGAAGGGAATTTTCATCAATGGGTTGAAAGAAGAGATCCAAGCTGAATTGAAACTCTATGCCACGGGCACATTCGACGAGTTGATGGACCGAGCTTTATTGTTAGAAGAAAAGAATAATGCCTTACGCAAGGTTGGGTTGATGGGCTCAAAGAAGGTGGGTGACAAACCACCTATGAAACAGGCGAAAGGGTTCACTAGATGGGCGAAGGGTGGATTACTGAGGGGATGAGCAATAAAGTGAATAAGAGTGAGCCGGTTGAGAAGAAGACAGTGGGTGGAGGAAGACTCTCTCAAGCTAAATTGAGAGAAAGGAGTATGAAGGGTTATGCTTTAAATGTGGTGAAACATGGGGAAAGAACCATATTTGCAAATTGAAACACTTTCAATTTGTATTATTGGAAGACTCTCAAGAGGAAGAGACGGAGGATAGTGAGGGAGAGCAGGAAACGGTGGATACTCTCACTATTAAGGTCCTGCAGATATCATTGAAAAGCAAGGAAGGGTTGACTTCTAATCGATCCTTCAAGGTGATGGGGTGGCGATTTTGTCCTTTCCAGAAAATTGCAATACTCAGCCTTGAGTTTGATACGTTTCTTTGAGTGGGAAGAATTAGCAGCTGAAATTGAGAAGGATGTGGAACTGAATAAAATTCTACAAGATCTGTTGGTCAAGGAGGGAGAACACTCAGGGTATAAGATGAACAATGGGAGGTTGTATTATCATAACCGACTGGTGATTCCTAAGGACTCACAGAAAATCATCAGCATTTTGAAAGAATTTCATGATACAGTTGTGGGAGAACACTCGGGATACTTTTAGACCTACAAGAGGATTTCAAACTTGTTCTTCTGGGAAGGAATGAGGAAGAACATTAAAGAGTATGTGCAGAAATGTGATGTGTGTCAAAGAAACAAGTATCAAACTCTAAGTCCAGCAGGTTTGTTACAAACCTTACCTATTCCTAAACATCATTGGAGGTTTGCCCAAAGCAGGGGGAATGGATACAATATTAGTGGTGGTGGATCAACTCACCAAATATGCCCACTTTATTGCTTTGGCACATCCTTATAATGCCAAAGAGGTTGCAAAGTTGTTTTTAAAGGAAATGGTAAAACTTCATGACTTTTCAGAAACCATTGTTTCCTATAGAGACCGGGTTTTTATGAGCTCCTTCTGGACAAAATTATTTAAGTTGGTTGGAACCAAATTGAAATTCAGTTTTGCATATCATCCGCAAACTGATGGGCAAACGGAAGTGGTAAACAGATGTTTGGAAACTTATTTAAGATGCATGACTGGTGCCAAACCAAGACAGTCACATAGGTGGGTTAGTTGGGCTGAATATTGGTTTAATACAAACTATCATGAAGTCACTAGGATGACACCTTTTAAGGCAATGTATGGAAGAGATCCTCCTCCGGTGATTAGGGGAGATGTTGCAACAATCTCAGTAGATGAAGTAGCTGGGATGATACAAGACAGAAATAAAATGTTAGATATATTGAAGGACCACCTGGTGCAGGACCAAAATCGAATGAAACAGCAGGCCGACAAAAGTAGAAGGGGAGTGGAGTATAAGGTTGGGGAGATGGTGTATTTGAAGATACAACCATACAAATTGAAGAAGTTGGCTAAGAGAATTAATCAAAAACTTAGCCCAACATATTATGGTTCGTATGAAATTGTTGAGAAGATTGGAAAAGTGGTGTATAGATTGAAATTACCCGAGGATAGCAAGGTGCATCCAGTTTTTTATGTGTCTTTGTTGAAACCCACTATGACAGTTGAAGTTGTGGTTCAACCGTTACCACCATATGTGACCAAGGAAATTGAGTTACAGCTAGAAGATGTTTTAGCTATGAGAGGAGATAGCAAACAGTCATTAGAGGTATTAGTAAAGTGGAAGAACATGCTAAATTGTGAGAATTCATGGGAATCTTTGAGCAAGATGATTGAAGCATTTCCTGATCTTCACCTTGAGGACAAGATGAATTTTAAAGAAGGTGGCTTTGATATGGGTGGCATATTAGGAAGACACAAAAGGTTTATGAAAGAAAGAAGTGGAAACCAATTGCATGGTGACCACAAGCCCACGCATGTTGATTCTGATACTAACAGAATTGCCTATATGGCTTCTAGAAGGAGGAGGGAGATCTTTGGTTTTGGGAGGCAGAGAGAGGGAGGGTTTAGAGGGGGAGGGCTGGTTGGATTTTGGCAGGGAGAACCAGATACTGAGAAGGCAGGGCCATAGAAAGAGGGTCATCCTCAAACAGTTTTTTTTGAATTCAATAATACATTCAATATTTTCTTTTCATTTCTCCATTTCTTTGTGGTTACTTATCACATATTCGAAAAAACTGCAAATACTTTCTCCATCTTTTTATAGCCAAGGCGTAATTGTGACATCAGAAAAAAGTCTTACAAAGTAATGTAGAGTCACTCTCCAACCAAACACATATTTATTGACAGCTTCCTAGGAATGCTCTATGACGAGAACAGCGGCCATTGTTTCTGCATATTCATCTATTCATCTTGTTTTCTATATAACTTACGTTTTACATGCCGTTTTTTTGTCTTTTAAATAAATTACAAGGTTTCCTGTTTCTTGTTGCAGTGAACCTGGTGAATATTCTTCTCGTGGTGTTGTTGGTATAAAGGCTGCAGTTACAAGACGCCAAGCTGCCAGAGAGGAAACACCACTGAATAAGGAAAATAGTAAGTAGTTTCAACAACCAGCAATGGATCTTATGGCTGATATTTTATACATTGCAGGCATTACCTATTAAAAACAGTCATAATATTTGAACATTGGTAAGCATGTAAAATTCCGTGGTACAGATAAACACAGAAAAATAACATGTGAATATGATGTTTTCCATGGTCCGTGGGTGGAAATACAATTAGAAAATCGAGGCTTCATAAAAACATTTTAAAGAAATGTTGTACGGGCAACAATCACTGCCACTAGGATAACTTAATGATGTTTAGTTTTCTGCTACATGTCAGTAATGGTTCTCAAGATTCACTTGAATGCATATTTGGGAATTTTCATGCCCTAAAGAAATTTCTCTCGATAATGTGAATTTTGGTGCAGCAAACGTAAATGCAAGGGGAAAATGCATGGAAACATCAGCTTCAGAAGTTGTCAGTACAAATGCAAATGCTGTAAAGTCTTGCCCAAATATATTTTGCTGCCTTATTTAACAAATGTTTATTTGGCTTTTTAGATTTTTGTTGCTTATTTTCAGGTTAGAAGAACAAGACGGAAAGTATAAATGTTGTGCCTTGTTCTCACGGACACGGAGCTTTGGAGACCACGTATTCCAATCCAGAGTCATGCACAAACTATAACATCTCACTCCGTTGTTATTTTTTGCATTATTACATGCTGCAACCTTCCCCGTGTTGGGAAGAACTCGAGCTTGTGTTTATACATTTTCTTATCCTGTATGCATGCTAAAACTTTGTACTCCCAAACGAATGCTCTTTCTTGTATTTATTTACTGATATTTTCATTTAGATATGATGATTGAGAATAGCACATCAACAACAGTGGTGGGAGACGATATATCTTAAAAGAGTATTACCATGCGAAAATAGAATGTGAGATATAATGAAATGTCTAATTGAATAAAGCATAAAAAGTATTAGTAAATCGCAGAACCAAATGTAAAAGAATTCAGTCAATAAAATACAAAAAGTTATCAATGATGGAAAAACTAAGGACAACGGTTTTAAATTTCAAAGTCATGAAGTGCAAGTACAAATGCACCCTATCAATCTTATGTAGATTTGTATACGAAACATTTTCTGAGATGTCAGATGTTATATAAACTTGCCTTTCTTTTGCTATTATTGCACTAACCACTAATGGCTTCGATGGTTGAAAGATACAAAAGACAGATAGGAAAAATAAAGAAATCACCCATGAGGTGCAATTGCTTACTGCACTCCACTGAATTCCATGATTTCCTTTTGCACCTCTACGGAGTATGAAACATATTAAAAATATCCTTTCATGCAGTTTCATAGAGAAGACTACCGATTTAATGATCTAGAAATTTTTAGATTACATAACAGTTGAAATTTGGGTATTGTATTTTGTATTATACAATTTAGAATTACTTTTTCTATTGTTATTTTTTTCATTCGGATTGTCTTAATTGCACAATTTACAGTACATTTTGAATTATGAAATTCTAAAGTATAATTTAAATTGTGCATTCTAAATTATTTTACAGTACATTTTGAATTATGATATTCCAATGTATAATTTAAGTTATGCATTCTAAATTAATTTTCACTTCTATATTAACTAATTTAGAATTAATTTTTTACACCTTTGGATTTCGATTGATTAGTTAATTCTTATTAATCCTCCTGCTTGTTATTTTTTAACTACATAAAATATTGATAACGTAAAAAAAATGCAATATGAACTGTCAACGCTATAATGATGGCAAGGACTCAGTGTAAATATTATAATGATTGTAAGTTTTAGTGGATCGCTAAGAAGAAGCTAGTGAGTTAAACCACTTAAGTGAAGTATTGATCAAGATCAGAATAAGACTATATGAGACGTTGGGTGGTAAAAGAGGCAAAATATAGATGTGTGAATACCAGGATTGGGAGTTGGTGATTATTGGACTAAGTTGTTGCAGCAGACAACGGAGAAATCTCGTTTAATCCAAGACTAGATGAATGTGCCACAGAACAAACAAAAGTTGTATGCAAATATGAGGAGAATCTTGGATTAATAGTGGGAGTTGGATTAATGAGAATCTTGGATTCTCAAGTCAAGCAACTCAGAGAGAAAGAGATCCAGACTATGAAAGTCCTTTGGGACGAGGCAACTTAGAAGCTGACTTGAGATATGGAACACCTCACGAGACAATCCTATCTGCACTTATTCCCTGGTAAGCTCAATTTTCGAGGACGAAAATCTTTTCAAGTGGGGGGAATGTAAGACTCGAGAAATTTAAATAATTAAATAAATCATTATTTAATAAATGCGGGTCGTGGGAGCCTTTATGGCATTTAATGTGGTTTGTTATGACGTGGAACAGTACTAGCTCAAGTGGTTGAGAGTACTTAGTTATGTTGAAAGGACTTGGGTTTGAGTCCTTTGTATGTTATATTAATAAGTGTATTATTTTAATGTTATGTTTGAACGGAGTAGTGATAATGTAATCCTAAAATTATAGGAATTATCACAAAACCTGAATTGGTTGTGCATTGACTATGTAATTGAGTTGTTGTGGGTTCAAACCTTACTAAGAACGAATTTAACTTTCTTTTTGCCAAAATTTCCTTTGGCATGGAGAAGAAAAGGCAGAAAACCCTAGCTGCCAAGGGAGGCAGCTTAGTGGGTTAGGAGACAACCAATAATGGTCTTTGAATGGTCATTAACACCTAATTCAAAGCCATTTTCGTTTCCCCTATCATTAACAAGTATTAAGGCTTAGTTAAAGGTCTAATTAGAGAGTTTTTGGGTGAAACAAGAGAGGAAAACGTGAAGGGGTAAAGAAAAACGAATTTGATAGTGGAAAAGAGGGTCTGAAGGTGAGTGTTGTGTGGAAATTGATAAGAGCATCAAGTGTACTGGGAGAAAGCCAAGGTTGGACTAGTGGTGCCACAAGAGAAGTCTTGATTCCTCCATTTTGAGCAAGGATTAACAGGTTATGGGAGTTCCTTCACATATATACATGCTTTATGATTGTTTTGTATTATAATGTATGATCATGATACCCTGCATAATCCCAAATCGTGGTGTTTTTGAGTTTCTGGAAAAATTCCCAAAAACCGCCCGGCGGATTTAAATGTGCCGCCAGGCGACGCATGAGTGATAACCCAATTCTGGGTTTTTATGTGATGAACCGCCTGGCGGCAAGGGTGACTCGTCAAGTGTAAGACCCATGAAAATTAATTAATTAAATATTTAATTAATCAATAAATGCGGGTAGAAAGCGCCTTTATGGCATTAACTATTGTTTAATGGGATGTGGAAAAGTACTAGCTTAAGTGGTGGAGAGTACTTTGATTGTGTGAGAGGACTTGGGTTCGAGTCTTATGTATACCAATTATGTGTTATTGTTTTATGATTTATTTCTAATAATATGTAGGAGTAAGGAATTTGTGATGTAAACTGTTTTTGATTGGAAGGTATCACCAAATGTGGTTTGGCATAGTGGTTGTGCTTTGGCCTTATGAGTGGAAGGTCACGGGTTCAAACCTTGGCGGGTAAAGAATAAGCTTTATTTTTAATAACCATTAGTGGTGGTATGAATGTGAAGGGGTAAAGAAAACCTAGCAGAAGGGTAACCATTAGGTGCTAGAAAATCACTCACTAAGAGTCTATGGCACGTCATAGGCAAACCAAGGAAATCCCAATTTGTGTATGAAATTGCTGATTGTATGTGTGAATTTTGTGAATTTTATGTTGAATGCAATCTGAGTTAGTGATTGGGGTGTTTGAAATTGTGGCTTGAAAGTTCTACCAAATGTAAGGTTGGGAGGGGCTTACGCACTGTTCATGTGATTATGGTCTTAAACTGGTTTTTGAAACTATATTGGATCTCCCCTGGTATAAGGGGTAAACTCTGAAATCAGAAATTTGTATGTCGTGTGCTGTGATTTGTGATTTGGTTGTTTTTGAGATTGTGTGTAAAGACATGTTATGTATCCTTATGATTAGAGGGAGGGTTTTGGGAATTTCATGGTTAAAATTGGACAAATGTTGTGTATTGGCAGTTTCACCGGGTGCAAATATGTACATTAATTTGTGAATGATTGACTTGGGATGCTGGGTATAGTACCTAGAGGGTTTTGGAGTATGGTGTGTGTTGTTTTCGCGATGGAATAGTGGCGAAACTTTGTGATTTTCGCCCAAGCGACTCCTTCTCGCCTAGGCGAGAGTTGCAGGGGTCCATTTAGCGTTCAGAGTCGAGCAATTCGCTCAGACGACCAAGGTGGGGTTTGGGCGACACACAATCTCGCTTAGGCGAGATTGGCTCGCCTAAGCGAGATCACGATGAAGACTTGTATCATTTTGAGCGCGAAATCTCGCTCAGGCGAGAGGTTTTGAGTTATGGGCGATGGACACTCTCGCATAGGCGAGAGTGGCTCGCCTAAGCGAGTTCTCGATGTGTGTTCTTATATGTTCGTTGAAGACTTGTCTAGGCGAGGTGTTGGAGTGGTTTTGGGCGAATGTGTGGCTCGCCCAGGCGAGAGGATCTCGCCTAAGCGAGATGACGGGTTGATGATACTATTTTAGGCTCGCTTAGGTGACGGGAGCTAGCCCAAGCGAGACTGAGGGCTTAGCTTGGGCGAGTGTCCCTGACTTAAGCGAGTTTATGTGATTTTAGCATGTTATGGTTGCTTGTGGGTGTGATTTGGCTACTCTATCCTAAGTATAGGAATTTTATGCATGTGGTGTGGCATTTGGGCTTGAAGGACTAAGTCCAATAGGGGTCTGGGATGTGCTTGGTGGTTGGACACATGATGGGCAAGGAACTGCTTGAGTTCCCGTCGGCTACTATTGGGCGAGGAGTCCTTAGTATGGTGATTGCATGTGTCGGGCGCACGATGGGCAAGGAACTGTGATGTTCCCGTCGGCTACTATTGGGCGAAGAGTCCATAGTATGGTGATTGTGTGCGTGCCAGGGTCCAAGTATGAGACTTGGATGTTTTACTACAAACGAGGAGTCTGTAGGGCAGGACTATGAGCGAGATAGGCTCATAGGGTTGGACCACGAATGAGTTAGTTTCGTGGGAGCATAGGGAAGTCCCAAGACCTAGTTCATGCATATGACTCATGAAGGACTATGAGGTCATGGTTGGGTGATTTGGAAATTATGTATTTAGTTATGTTATTTTGGACTGGGAAACATATTTATATTCATGTTTTATTTATATATGTTGTGCATAGCTCACCCTTTCTCTGTGTGTGTGGCGATGATCGGATAACTCGTTATCCGGGAGCAAATGATGTCACAAGTGGGCCAGGAGATGCTTAGACTCAGAGCGAGGGCTAGCTTGGGATATTTTGTAGATACATATGTATATGTTTATTATTTTATCTTTGAGAATATTATGTAAATCTGGCAGGAGCCATTGACTCTTATTTCAGTTTTATGAATTATGGACTCCTGGTTTTATGGCTTTATGTATGAAAGTTTTAAATTTCCCGTGTTTTGGGAAATAGTTTATATTAAATGCGACACTTATTGGTTTTTGAATTTTTTTATTTATTTATTAAATATCAGTAATATTCCTTAGGGATGTTACACCAAGCGGCAAGGGTGACTCTGCCAGGCGATGCGAAGACTGTGAAAAACGCTATTTTTCATACTTTTCGCGCAGCAGGAACCGCCGGGCGCATGTTTTATACCGTCAGGCGCCAAGCTTTGATTTTCTGGGCGCTAGGCGCCACAAATTTTTCTAGTTTGCGTAGTTTTCATAAAATTGTGTTTCCCGATTCGTTAACCGTCCGATTTAGATGAAATTTTGGTAGGTGATTCACAACATGTTGTTCTTCACTTTGAACAGTGGAGATTGGATTTGGATGCCTGCAGAGGAAGATATACGTCACTCATGATTGGTTGTCTGAATTCCCTAATAGTATGATTACTAATGGATGATTAAGTGTGCTCAAGTGCTGGTAGGCCTTGATTGGTGAATGTATATATATAAATATATAGATGTGTGATTGATGAGTATTTTTTTGGTAGTGCTTGCTGAGACATGTTGAATATATGAACCTATATATGTTAGCTCGAATGTATGATGTTATAAGTGTGTGAATAAGGCCACTATTGATGATATCACTATGACCGAGTGTTGCATGATCATGACGAGTTTTGGGAAAGTATGAGAACATGATAATCATACTTTAAATGTAATGGAATTGCGAGGGCATGCAGAATAAGTATATAGCTTTGATTGTGTCTTATGTGGGGTATGTGAATTGTAAGCATGCAAAGGGTTGGGAAAATGAGAAGGGAAAAATAAAGTTTGTGTTGGAATTGATTTAGGAGGTAAGTATATATGAATTATAAAAGAGAGGAATGTGTGCTTATACTTGAAAGATGCATATGTGTTGTGATGTTGTAATTTGGAATATATGAATGTGTATGTTGATTTTTGGATGTTTGAGAATTGAATGGTTGAATGCTAGAAAATGAATTAGAGTACCTAAAACCATTAGTGTCTCATTACTGGTGTAGCGCCTGGTGGTGTAGAGTGGACCGCCAGTCGATAGTAGGAAACAGGGATGTCTTGTGAGTTGTGGCGCCCGACGGTGATGTGGAAACCGCCAGGCGGTTTGTACTGCCATTTTGCCTAGCGGCGCTTAGGCTGCACTAGGCGATGATGTAGTGGCAGGGTGCGTTGTGATATGTTTTACATGGCTTGTTGTGGTGGTCCTGGTCTGGGATATGCTTGATGTTATCATGAGCGAGTAGGTTCATGACTAGTGATGAACACATGATGATATGAGTGGGGAGGTTCATATCCTGATACTTTCGTGTAGGGATACGAGCGGGGAGGTTCGTATGTTCCGTGCTCACACTTGAGAGATGATGCGAGCGGGGAGGTTCGTAGCTAGTGGATCACGTGTGTTGGACTACGAGCGGGGAGGTCCGTAGAGTTGGACTACGAGCGAGGAGGTTCGTAGAGTTGGACCACGAGCGGGCAGGTTCATGGAAGTATTGGAATCCCTAAGACCAGCTTAAGTATGTACCTTGTGTAGCGTAGTGTGCTTTTATTGTTTTCGTTATCATGTTGTGATGTGAGACTTGGATCAGGGGATGTTGTGCCATGAGCGGGTAGGTTCATGGATGGTGGTGAACACGTGATGATATGAGTGGGGAGGTTCATATCCTATTACTCTCGTGTGAGGATACGAGCGAGGTAGGTTCGTATGTTTCGTACTCATACTTGAGAGATGTTGCGTGTGGGGAGGTACGTATATGGTGGATCACGTGTGTTGGACTACGGGCGGGGAGGTCCGTAGAGTTGGACTACGAGCGGGGAGGTTCGTAGAGTTGGACCACGAGCGGACAGGTTCGTGGAAGTATTGGAATCCCTAAGACCAACTTGAGTATGTACCTTGTGTAACGTAATGTGCTTTTATTGTTTTCATTATCATGTTGTGATGTGAGACTTAGACAGGTAAGTCTGTAGAGTAGGACTACAAGCGGGGAGGTTTCTAGAGACAGGACCACGAGCAGGCATGTTCATGTGTATGCATTTTTTGAATATGCATGATAATATATTAGTAGTTGATGATATTGTAATGTTATTAAGTTAATAAACAAAATAAAATTATATTTATCAAAATAAAGTAGAATGTTGAAGAAAATATGAGAAAATAACTATTGATGAATAGAAGAAAAACGAAAAAAAAATAAAGAAATACTTTTATAAAAACTTATAAAAATACTCTTAATTTTTAAAATTTAATAAATAATTATATTATAAAAATTAAAGTTGAAATTATGAAAAATCAACAAAATAAGAATTCCCTTTGTATTTTGTAAATAGTTATATAGATATGCCAAATTTGAATGATACATTTTGTACAATTTAAAAAAAGGGTTAAATATGTTTTTAGTCCCTTAACTTTAAGTGAGTTTTGGAATTAGTCCATTTTGAAACTTTGAACCAATTTAGTCCTTCATCTTTTGAAATATGTGGATTTAGTCCTTTTAATCAAATTTTGTTAAATTTATTTGACATTTCAAGCGCGTTTCATAATAGTATTTGACTTAACATTAAAGCAAAAATGCGTCAAACAGTATAAACAACTCAAATACAATCATAAGATGCTTACGAAACATCAAATAAACCTAACAAAATTTGATTAAAAGGACTAAATCCAAGTATTCCGAAAGATGAAGGACTAAATTAGTCCAAAGTTTCAAAATGGACTAATTCCAAAATTCACTAAAAGTGAAGGGACCAAAAACATATTTAACCCTTAAAAAAATAGTTTTATTCCGTCTCCTTTCTCCCTCCCATCGATTTTTCTCACATTGTTTCTCTTCTCTCAACCTCTCCAGACTCGTCCATTTTTTTTCCAGTTTCCGCCATTTTGTGTTTCTCTTCGTTGTGGCCATGGCTCTGCACCTCTGCGTTACTTTCAATTCAACCACTTCCAGTTTTCCTCAAGGTTTTTTCATTAACTCCCGCACTTCTTCATCGCATTTTTTCTCACAGTTTTAACTTACGTGCAAAATTTTCAGGTAGAAAATGCAAGTACGAAGGCCAATCAGTGGTACGAACTATCTCTCCCTCACAATTCTCGCTTCAATTTCCTAAACCTAACTGCTTTACTTTCAATACGACCATCGATGGATAGTAATTGCAAAACAATTTTGTGCTATCAAAAAAAGTAAAAAAACGGTTAGGGTTTACCTTGGATTATTTTGGGACAAACTTAGCAAAGTTTTTTATTTTCTCATAACTTTTAGAGTTTTACATTGTTAATCTACTTAATAAAGAAATTCATTAATTATTAAATATGAATATACATTAGGGAAGTGAAACTCTAAATTTGATTAGAGAATGTTAGTTTATATACTATAGCCAACTATAGTCAACTACTATCAACTTGTATAATTTGTCAAACATGCTGTATATTTTATTTTCTCAGCTGCCAGTTTATAACAGCTTCTTAGACATATGTGTCAATATGTACCTTTTGTACATAACATTCAATTAGTGAGATCAGTTAATAAAAGTTTTGTGTTCAATTTCAGTTTTCCCCTCCCTTTTCTCTGTTCACGTTCTTTAATATCAATAATTGTGTGCCTCTTGCACTTACGCTTTTGTCCTTTAATTTATTGTTTGTGAAGGGATAAACTCTCAAGTTAGTTCTTCAAACATAATACTCTCTCCTAAATAGTCCTTAAAGGTTCTAACTAATAAAATTATATCAGTGTGCTCCTAATGTATTAGAAATTATGTGTCTCCAATTATTAAAAAAAATCTTAAAATTAATTCCCCAGTGTTAGAACAACGTGTTAACTTAGGGCTTTAATTGATGGATATCCAGGGCTTTATGGACTATTTAAATACTTTAATTAATCAAGGAGTATTTAGGAGAGGAGTGATAATAATTGAGGAAATAAATTGATGGTTTATTAGCTTGTGAAAACAGTGCTAAAAGACTCGTGGAGGGTTTATCTTTTTATCTCTAATGTATATTGCCACAAATGGTGAAAGGTTCAAAGTTAACTCATGCTTCCCATCTACATAGGTTTGTTTTCCCCTAATGTCACTAAAATCCTGCTTGGTGGGCAATCTTCCTCGGGGACATTTCCTTGGGCCTGGGGACTAGTTATGTTTTGGGAACTAGATAAAACCAGTTGTCTTAACAATATTTGATTATCTTCTATTATCTTTTTGTTACGATTCCATTAAACTTGTCACCCCATTTGTGTCTGTCATGTTTTTACGTAACTTTCTTGTATATACACATATCTGTCTCTCATAATAACGTGGGATAATTTTGTTGTTCTCTCTCTCTCTCTCTCTCTCTCTCACTCTCTCTCTTTCTCTTCTCTGTGCTTATTCTTTTATGATGCTACTAGAGCTCTTTTTGAAGAGGTTTGTTGAGCACTCGTTTTTCATCTAGCTTCTCCTCAAAATGAGTGGTGAACTTGATGTCCGCAGCTTTCTATATCACACCCAAATGAAAACCCAACAACTACTCTTGTTTTTCATGTACTCAATTCATCAAATTATCATCCGTGGAGCATATTTATGACGACATCATTAAGTGCTAAGAATAAACTGAAGTTCATCAATTGGGTTGGTCCTCTACCTTTGCCAACTAATGCAATGTACAATGCTTGGAAAGGTATAAGAAAATGGTGATATCATGGATAGTTCACTCTGTTTCTACTGCGATTATTCTGAGCATTCATACGACTGAAGACATTTGGCTTGATCTTAAAACCCTCTATTCACAAGAAGATTTACTTCATATTTTTTATGTACAATTAGAAGCATCTTCGATTAAATAGGGTGATTTGTCGATGACGGACTACTTTACGAAGCTTCATATCATATGGGATGAGTTGGAAAATTTTCATCTAAATCCTGTTTGCACATGCATGTACCTGCAAAGTTGCGAATGTCATTGCACAGAGAAAATTGGAAAATCAAGCCATGCAATTTTTAAGAGGTCTTAATGACCAATATAGTAATGTTCAATCACATGTTCTCTTGATGGATCCCTTACCTCCCATTACTAAAATATTTTCACATGTTGCTCAACAAGAGAGATAGTTGTTTGTAAATGGAGATTTTTTTTGCTACTGTCATTTCAAAATCACGTTCTATTTTCATCAATGATGCCAGCACAAGTTTATCTTGCACCTTCTATGGATGTCTTAGACATACAGAGGCCACATGTTATCGAAAACATGATTTTCTTGGTACAAATTACTCCAAAAAACCAAACAAAACTATGTTCGAGGGAAAACTTGCACTCACAGTGGTAGGAGTGGTCGCACTATAGGTGTCTTCTATCAAACATGGATGTCCTCCTAGACATGGCTATCCAAATCTACTTCTATCACTGCTGCCATAACTATTGATATGAAGGTTTTCTAAACTGAACAAAATATTACCAATGAGGCCCCCCAATTCACTTCTCTCCTCAACAATGTCAAGCTTTATTAACTTTAATCCAACAACCGACTGACATAAACACAACATGGAATGTTGCTCATATCATTTCCACTTCTTCTCCCCATTCCTCACGTGTCAGGTAACAAGATCATCTCATGCACTACTCACAACACACATAACCATGGATCCTTGATTTAGGGGCAACAAATCATGTATCTTTCTCTATTTTTCCATTCTTTTCATCAAATTGATCCTATCATTGTTAAACTACCCACTGGCCAACAACACATTCCGGCGGTGTTGAATTTTCTTCTCTTTTTTAACTCACAAATGTTCTTTACATTCCTTCTTTTACTTTCAATTTAATTTCTATATCTAAGTTTGTTTCTTCTACCCCCTACCAACTCACATTCACTGCTGCTTGTTGTCTTATACAAACTTTTTCTTAATAGTTTTTCCCTTCACAACATTAACTCTACTATCATACATCGCACGTGTGATGTGATTCCTATTTATTTATGGCATTGTCGTCTTGGGTATGTTTCTAGTGAACAAATGCACATTCTGCAACAATAATAAAAAATTTGTGCGCAATACATGTCACTATGCTAAACAACACGAGTTGCCTTTTCCTCATGCAAGGACATCATTTTTCCCACTATTGTTTTTTCGTAAAAGGTTTTTCTTACTATTGTTGATGATCACACATGCTACACTTGGGCTTAACTGATGCATAATAAAAGTGAAACTCATACTCATATTACTGGTTTTATCAACCATGTGGAAAACTAATTTGATAGACATGTTAAAATCATACGAATGCCAATGGCAAATAATTTCTCATGCATGATTTTTTCATTCAAAAGGGGATTATTCATCAAATATCTTGTGCTGAAACTCTCCAACAAAATGACATTATAGAAAGTAAACATTAGTATTTACTTAATGTCACTTGTACTCTTCTATTTCATTCTAATCTACCACATTGTTTTTGGAATTTTGCTTAATTACATGCAACTTATATCATTAACTGCATTCCTACACCACATTTTCACAACGGCTCTCCTTTTCCGATATTGCAAGCTCATTCACGTGATCTTACTCTACTTAGAGTTTGTGGTTGTCCATGTCATATCGCCATCATCAGTTCTCATTCTATCGAACTTGATCATACTAAAGGCTATCTTACTTATATCTGCATACTCGTACCTTTTCCATTTCCCGAAATGTAACTTTTTACAGAGATCATTTTCCATTTTTTTCTTCCTCTCTCTCAGATTTATTATTGAGCACCATCTTTGTCTTCTTTTAATCTTGATCTTATAATATCCATTGTTGCTACATCTCCTGAGCTCACTACACTACCTTTATTTACCACTTCTCTTAATCGTTTTCTTACTCCTCAATTTGCTAATCCTTCTATTCTTCATCGCTCTACTCATCACAGACTGTCATCTTCACACTACAAGATCACTGTACTCTCATATTGACTTCAACCAATGTTCATCTAGGTATTTGCCATCCCATTCAAGATTATCTTTGTTATGAACATCTTTCACCTTTTTTTATTCACTTCATATCTTCTATTTCTATTGTTCCTTAGCCTACTTCTTATGTTGAGGCTGGAAAAAGTGATTACTGGCTTAAACCTATGTCAACGGAGATAGATGCTCTTTCCAGTATCCTCATCCATGCACCTTGCTGGCATCTTTGGAAAGCTCTTGCTCCTTCCTACCATAGTACCATGTTCCACGCTCTTCGTTCCAAGATGGGATTGCTTAATATACATTCCCATATTGTGTGGGGATCTTAACAGTGTTTTGTTATCTCTGTTATCATTTTGTTAAGATTCCAATATGCTTGTCACTTGTTTATA